>Ga0308169_10002533_pt1 | contig 18814 bp, 19 predicted proteins | sample PhyBR1_2_FD_202139 | JGI IMG/M metagenome (GOLD analysis project Ga0308169, IMG submission 202139) | Phyllosphere microbial communities from UC Gill Tract Community Farm, Albany, California, United States - DLSLSB.R1 | ecosystem: Host-associated > Plants > Phyllosphere > Unclassified | place...
GAGGAGGAAGAGGAGGTCGTGCAACTCGAGCTCGCTTTCCTCGCCTCGTGCAATCTCTCCAGACCGTCGCACGTACAAGAAGCTCGTCTCGTTGCACCTCGAGAGCGTCGACAGCTCGCTACGCCGCCGCTGCCGCCGCGCACCATCCCTCGCACGCGTCCTCGCCGGCACAAACGCCGAACCGTCCCGACGCGCAGGCGATGGTCCCGCCGACAGCGACGCCGCAGCTCCCGCACTCGTCGACGAGCGCGCGCGCGTCGTCGAGGTTGAAGCCCGGGCGCCAGGCCGGCTTGGTCGTCGGCGAGGGCGCGGTCGGGGAGGAAGAGGCGCGTGCGCGTGCGCCGGCAGGACGAGGCGGAGCGCTCGCGGCGGCGGTGAGTCGCACGCAGCAGCACACCTCGACCCAGAGCGCCTTGAGTGCCGGCGCCGCCCGCACAAACCCGACGACGTCGCCCGTCTCGAAGCGCGCGTGCGTCCCGAGGCGGAGCGTCGTGAGGTGCTCGAGGCCGGCGAGGTGCTCAAACGTTTCCGGGGAGACGATGTCGCCCTGGAGGCTGAGCGCGACGAGGTTCGGGAGCGCGGCGAGGCTCGTCGTGAGCGGGCGAGACATGGCTTCGGGCGTCTCGCGCCGCGCGCGCTCGATGACGGCCATGCAGGCGCGGTACGCCGAGTTGGCGGCCACAGCTGCCGAGGCGCACGTCGGCTGGCCGAGCATGAGCTCGAGGTGCTTGATCGAGGACGGGAGCAGGACGAGGTCGTCGAGGAGCGACGAGTAGGCGACCCAGCCTTCGAGCTCGACGCTCTTGACGCCGTGCGCGAGGCTCTGTAGCACGTGGCGGAACTGAAACGAGAAGACCTTGACCTTGATGATGCGGAGGAACTCGACGTGCAGAGACCTCGGCGACGCGCGCGTCGTCGGGTCGATGCTGAGCACGCTCCCGGCCGCGAGCGAGTCTAAGTTGTGGACGGCGAGTACGTCGAGGCGCGGGAGCGCGCCGATGTAGCTCCACAGGGCTCGTGCGCCGAAGGTGTGCTGCGACTCGGCCGCGAGCATGATGTAGACGCCGCGCAGCCGCGGGTAGAGCGGGTGCGCGACGACGTCCGGCGAGAAGAGGTGACGCGCGAGTTGGCCGCCCCAGATCATGAGCATGTCGACGCAAGGCAAGCGGAAGATGATGTCCTTGAGCAAGCCGATGCCGACCGTGAGGTTCTTGGGCGACGACACTGTTGCTGGAGTTCGTCAGCTGCAAGTTCGGCAACGAGGTTGTTCGAGGAGAGAAGCAGCGCACCGAGGTCGTCCAGCTGTCCAGCGCCCAGCTCTCCATCCTTGAGATCGATGACCGAGTCCTTGCCGGGCTTTAAGGCGTCCTCGCGCAGGAGGAGGGTGCAGACGAATCGGACTCGCTCGGGGTGCCGGACGATGGCCGACGCGAACGAGGCGACCTTGCGCTCGGTGCTGAGCTCGACCAGGTCGTACAGTCGCTCAATGAGGACAGGATGCAGTGCACGACAGAGCGTGACGTTGCCGAGAGGGAGTAGGTCGAGGTAGCCGAGGACGAGGCGGAGGACCGAGGTGGGGAGGCGGACGAGGCGGCACTGCAGGACGAGGGGCTCAGCCAGTGCTCGCCCGAGCCGTGGAGGTATTGAGATGCACGCACCGACTTTGGTTGCTTCTTCCTGCGCTTGGCTGGCGGACTAGACGGCGGCGACGAGTTCATCTGAAGCCGCGGAGGACGATGACGAGTTGGCGCTTTCTCGTGGACGCGGCGGGTCGGGTCGAGCTCGTACGGGCTTCTGAGAGCTATAGCTGCTGATTGCGGCTCGCAGGAGCCGGTCCTGAGCGAGAGCGGTGGTGCGACGGAGGTCGAGCGAGGTGGTCGGCGTCGCGTCCCTCTCGGCTTCGCTTCGTCCACACCAACTCGCTTGTCCGGCTCGAGCTGCGTGCGAGGCCTCCTAATGAGCACTCTCGGTGCGTCCAGCTGCCTCTAAATCCCCCCCGGACCGTCGCTGACTCCGCTCCCCCTTCTCCCTCGTCGCCCCACAGTCGAGTGGTGCGGCGTCTGCTCCCTCACCGGCGCTGCACAAGGACGACATGCAGAGCTGACCTACCTTACCATGCGCGCAGCCCCGTCTGCGGCAAATTCACCACGGAGCAGTCTGTCGGGCTCCACCTCGACTTTGGCTGCTCAGCCGCCCCGTCGACCTCCTCGGCCGGCCCTTCTTCTGCCAGCCAGGGCGCAAGCGCGCTTTCATCCGCCTCGAAGAAGACGAGCGAGAAGAAGCGCAAGGTCCCGCCAACGTCGGCCGCTTCCCGGGACGCTCCACCCTCCTCCTCGCCCGCCGCTCCGCCGCCGACCAAAAAGCCTCGCACCTCGACCACGTCCTTCCTCGAGGCCGCCAAGCCTTTGCCCGAGCTCGTGCGGCCGCGAGCACTCGAGGACTTTGTCGGGCAACAGCACCTCCTCGGCAAGGGCGCGCTCCTGCGCGGGCTCATCGAGTCGGACCACCTCGGCTCGTGCTTGTTCTGGGGACCGCCGGTGCGTCTCCTTCCTCCTCGCCCGGTGCTCTCTTTGTCGCCGTGGCTGACGCCGTGCCTCTCTCCTGCAGGGTACGGGCAAGACGACGATCGCGCGCGTGATCGCCAAGACGACCTCGTCCATCTTCAAGGAGCTCAGCGCGACCAACGCGACGACGGCCCAGCTGCGCGAGGTCTTCACCGAGGCCGAGAACGTGCTCAAGATCACGGGCCGCAAGACGCTCCTCTTCATCGACGAGATACAGCGGTTCAACAAGGCGCAGCAGGATGCCGTGCGTCGCCCTCCTCGTTCTCCCCTCCCTGTCTCGCTCGAGCGCACCTGCTCACGCTCCTCTCGCGCTAGCGCACCTGCTCACGCTCCCCTCGCGCTCGCAGTTCCTCCCCGTCGTCGAGGCCGGCACCATCTCGCTCGTCGCATCGACCACGGAGAACCCGTCGTTCCGGGTCAACACGGCGCTCTTGTCGCGCTGCCGCGTCTTTGTCCTCCAGAAGCTCGCGCCCGACGACGTGTTCCGCATCCTCGTGCGCGCGCTGCGCCTCGTGCACGAGCAGAAGACGGGCGAGCGCTTGCCTGAGCCGGGCGAGGTCGGCAAGGTCGAGGCCAAGGCCGAGACGGGCGAGGTCGGCGAGGTCGAGGTCAAGACCGAGGCGGACGCCGCGCCTGCAGCTGAAGCACCCCCCAACGCGGCGCCCGCCGATCTAGGCGAACTCGACAAGCCCGACACCGCCGCCGCGCTCGCCGGCCCGACCGCACCTCCCGACCTCGCACCACCCGACCTCACTCCTCCCGACGACCCCGTCTTTGCCCACACGGGCGCGCTCGACCCTTCGCTCCTGCGCTTCCTCGCCTCGGCGGCCGACGGCGACGCGCGCGTCGCGCTCAGCTCGCTCGAGCTCGCGCTGTCGGCGACGAGGAGCGGCGGCGGCGGCGGCGTAGGGGCGATCGACCGCGAGGAGCTCAAGCGCGGGCTCAGGAAGGCGCACATGCAGTACGACCGGTCTGGAGGTGCGTCGTCTCGGTCCTCTCTCTCTTTCTCGGCTGTGCGGCAGGACGAGCACGAGCACGAGCACGAGCACGAGCACGAGCACGAGCACGAGCTGACTCGGCCCCCCCTCTCGCTCCGCAGACGCCCACTACGACACGATCTCGGCGCTGCACAAGTCGGTGCGCGGCAGCGACGCCGACGCGGCGCTGTACTACCTCGCGCGCATGCTCGAGGGCGGCGACGACCCGCTGTACGTCGCGCGCAGGCTTGTGCGCATGGCGTCCGAGGACGTCGGGCTCGCCAACCCGGATGCGCTGCCGCAGGCGTTGGCGGCGTACCAGGCGACGCAGCTCATTGGCATGCCCGAGTGCGATGTGCGTCGGCGCTCTTCCTCTCTCTCTCTCTCTCGAGCTCGTCTGCTACGACGACGACGGCGTTGACTCTCCCCTCTCGCCTCGCGCTCGCAGTGCATCCTCGCCCAGGTCGTCGTCATGCTCGCCGAGTCGCCCAAGTCGGTCCGGACGTACAACGCGTACAACGCCGCCAAGGCGCTCGTCAAGCGCTCCGAGCAGTTCCCGATCCCGATGCACATTCGCAACGCCCCGACGGGCCTCATGAAGCAGCTCGGCTACGGCAAGTCGTACTTGTGCGTCCCGCTTTCTCTCGCTCTCGCTCTCGCTCTTGCTCTCGCACGTCGGCGCTGACCCACCCTCTCGGCGACAGGTACGAGCCCGGCTACGCGCACCCGGTCTTCCAGACGTTCCTCCCGCCCGAGCTCGCCGGCACGACCTTCCTGCGCGCCGACGCCGACCTCGAGGGCAAGACGGTCGACGAGGCGGCGCTGCGCGAGTGGGAGTGGCGCGCGCGCGGCGGGGCGCGGTGGGAGGGGCGGGAGGAGCTCGAGCGCAGGGTGAGGGAGAGGGATGAGCGGGAGGCGGCGAGGACTAAGGGCGAGGGCGAGAAGGGTGGGAGTAGAGCGAGGGGAGAGGCGCAATGAGCTTGTGAGCGTGCGAGCGTGCGAGGTTCTTGCTCTCGAGACAACGACGAGCGCGCGCACAAGGTCCCGACAAAAGCTCGTTGCACCCGCTCAGCTCCTCGCTGCCGCACGCCTCGCTTCGCGCTACGTCCCGCACCACACAGCGCACGCGCTCCCCTCCCCGCCGCCCTCGCACGCCCGCGCCGCACACCGCACGGACCCCTCGAGCTCGACGCCGCGCGCGCCCGCCTCGCGCAGGAGCTCGCGCGCGTCGTGCGCGCCGAAACCGCGCGGCCAGCGCGGCGCTGAGCCCGGCTTGGCGCGCACGAGGTCCTCCTCGTCGGGAGGGCAGGCGCAGATGTTGAGGGTGAGGCGGCGGAGCGGGCGCGGTGAGGTCGGCGGGTCGGCGTCGGCGTCGGTGTCGGGGCGAGGGAGCAGGGCGAGGAGCGCGGCGAGGTCGTACTGCGTGTGCTCGCCGAGGAAGAGGCGCTCGAGGTGCTCGAGGCGCTCGATGCCGGCGAGTGTCGAGGCCGAGACGATGTCGCCCTTGAGCTCGAGCGAGACGAGGTTGGGGAGGTCGAGGGCGGGGGCGCCGATCGTGCCGGCGACGGTCGACCGGTACTGGTTCGGGCAGTGCGAGGATCCTAGGCGCACGACGAGGCAGACCAACGACGGCGGGAGCCGGATGAGGACGTCGTCGAGGTCGGTAAGGAGGACGAGCGCGTCGAGCTCGAACGACGTGAGCGCCGTGCCGAGTGCTGCGGCAAAGGTGCGCAGCTGGCCGGGCATGAGGATCGTGGTCGGGAGGTACAGGTGCTTGATGTGAAGGGACCTCGGCGCGAGGGCAAAGGCCGGATCCAGGTTGAGGAGGTTGAGCGCCAAATCGGCGGTGACGGCGCCGAGCGACAGGAACTCGAGCGCAGGCAGGTGCACGAGTTGCGCGAGGTATGGCTGGACCGGATAGGGGCTCGACATGGACGAGTCCGGGCGCTCGTCCACACGGCGGCTCGTTTGCGCGAGCTCGTGGACGAGACGGCCGACGACGATGTCGTACGCGTGGTCCGGACGCAGGAACGGCGAGATCTCGAGATCGGCGAGGTTGGGGAGCGGGTTCGTCTCGAGAAAGTCGCGTGTGAGGATGGCGGCGGCGAGGAGCGGGTTGCCGATGCGGATGCGCTCGAGCGGCAAGGCGCGCAGGAGGTCCTGAACGAGGGCGGGACCGGCGACGAGACGGCCCGACGGGAAGGCTGTTGCGGAAGGCGAAGACGTGCATCAGTAGACGTCGCGCAACTGCGGATGAGGTGTAACGGGTCGAGCGCACTCGGTGAGGTCCACTCCTCGCCTTGCTCCCTCGCCTTCTCGAGCTCGGCCTGGCTTGGCAGCTGCAATTTGCGACCGCACGGACTCGGTCCAGGTCCTCCAGGCGGCGCCCACACGGGGAACTTGGTCCGATCGTCGAGCGAGATGGTGCGCATGACGGCGAGCCATGCCGGCTCGCGCTCGAGGTGGTGGCACAGCGCGACGAGCTGGTTCGACGTGCGCAGGCCCGGCTTGCCGTGCAGGACGCGGTTGACGAGCGGGGCGAGCTTCTTGCAGATCGACGGGTGGTGGAAGGCGCTGGCGCGCGCGCGCGAGAAGATGCGGATGAGGAGGTCGTCGTCGAGGGCGCAGAACCGGCTCTGTGGGCGGGGTAAGGGTCAGTGAGCGCACGGCTCGAGCAGAATGGTCGACCTGGACGCACCTGTGCTTGCGGGTTGATGTCGTCGGTCGAGTGCATGGCTGACGAGCGCGGCGGCGTTGAGCGAGTCCGAGTCGAGGAGGAGGCTCGCAGTCGGCGACGGCGGAGAGAGGGCGTGCGCGTGCAGCAAGGTGCACTTGCTGGTTGGTACAGCGTGCGCGTGCCGTGCGTTGGCCGTCTACTCACAAGCAAGCGTGGTGAGGGTCGGAGCCAGAGCCGAGCCGGAGACGGCGAGCCGAGGGGAGGACGTCCTCATCTCGCACCGCTCGCCTCAAGACGGAACAGCAGTCTTGTCCGCCAGACCTGCTCACAGCTGCGCCTAGACGACCCGCCCTCGCCCCAGCCCTGCGCCCTCGACCGACCATGCCGACACCGCGCTCCTCGTCGCCGCGACCGGCGGATGGCGACACGGACGCGACCCCGCTCTTGGGCGGGGCTGCAGAGCAGGGCAAGCCCCAGCTCAGAGAGGGCAAGGCCACCATGGTCTCGTGCATCGCCAACCTCGCCAGTGCGCCCGCCTCTCCCTCCCCCTCCTCGTCCCTCCTCGAGGTCTCATCAGCTGATGGCTCGTCCTCCCTCCCTCCCCCCTCTTGCACCCGCGCAACCATGCGCAAACAGACACCATCATCGGCACCGGCTCACTCGCAATGTGCGCCACCCCTCTCGCCGTCTCTGTTGACACCACGCCCGCCAGCTGACCTCGGACCCGCCTTCTTTCGCTCGCAGGGCGCACGCCTTCTCCGGCGAGGGCCTGATCCCGGGCATCATCATGGTCATGGTCTGCGGGGGTGCCGCCGCGTTCGGCCTGTACCTCTTGACCCGGAGCGCCGCCATGGCGCCGCACCGCGCCGCGAGCTTCTCGAGCCTGAGCACCCTCACCTATCCCGGCCTCGCGCGCCTGTGCGTCCCCCCTCGTTCCTGTCCGCATCCTGTGCTCGGCGACCTTGAGCTGACGGACCTCCTCCCGCAGGTTCGACTTTGCCGTCGCGCTCAAGTGTGCGTCCCGCTCGCCGGCGCGCGGCTCCCCTCGCGCGGCGCCTCCTCGCTGACTCTCCCCTCTCGCAGGCTTCGGCGTCTCGATCTCGTACCTCATCGTCATCGGCGCCCTCGTCCCCAAGGTGTGTTTCCCTCACCCGCTCGCTGCTCCGCCCACCCGCCGAGCCCGGCTGACTCCCTCCCCGACCAGGTCGTGCACTCGTTCAACCCGGACCTGACCGACAGCGTCCTGCTCGACCGGCGCCTGTGGATCCTCGCGTCCATGACGCTCCTGTGCCCGCTCGCCTTCCTGCGCCGCCTCGACAGCCTCAAGTTGACGTCCTACATCGCCCTGTGCGCCATCGGCTACCTCGTGCGTCCCTCCTCTTCCCCCTCTCTCCCCTGCACGACCTCAGCTGACTCAGCCCTCCTTGATGACCCGCGCGCGCACACGCAGATCTTCGTCGTCGTCTTCTACACGTTCGTCTCGCACGAGCACCTGCCGCCGTCGGGCAACTTTGAGCTGTTCCGGTTCGGGCCCTCGTTCATCCAGAGCCTCCCGGTCCAGATCTTTGCGTTCACGTGCGCCCAGAACGTGTTTGCCGTGTACAACGAGGTCCGCACGGTGCGTCGGCGCAGTTCTCGGGCTCGAGGGACAAGGCGCTGAAGAGATGAGTCGGCGTTGACCTCCCTAGTCTTGCACTGCCTCGCTCGCTCGCAGAACTCGCAGGCGCGCCTCAACCTCGTCATCGGGACCTCGATCGGCGGCGCAGCCATCATCTGTGCGTCGCGGTCGCTCTCTGCTGCGTCTTCTCGAGGAGGTCGTCCTCGTCGGGCGGACGCTGACGACGCTGAGTTGGCCATCTCGCCCGCAGACGAGATCCTCGGCATCCTCGGCTACCTGACGTTCGGCGCAGCGGTCGGCGGCAACATCATCGAGTGCGTCCACGTCTCCCTGCCCCTCTCTCTCGCTCTCTCGCCGCCGAGGAGCGAGCTGACGAGCCGCCCGCGCGCGCAGGATGTACCCGCGCACGCGCCTCGTCTCGTTCTGCCAGGTCGGCATCACGATCCTCGTCCTCTTCTCGTACCCGCTCCAGCTGCACCCGGCGCGCGCCTCGCTCGACAAGTTCCTCTTCCCCGTCCAGCCCGCCGAGGGCGACGAGGCGTCGGACCACGGCTCGGGCGACGAGATCCCGCTCGGCCGGTTCGTCATCGAGAGCGGCGTCCTCCTCTTCTCGACGTTCGTCATTGCCATGTTCGTGTCGAGCCTCGAGGTCGTGCTCGGGTTCGTCGGCGCGACGGGCAGCACGACCATCTCGTTCATCCTCCCCGCCGTCTTCTGTGCGTGCCCTCTCCCTTCCTCTCTCCTTCCTTCCTCGTTCGCTCGTGCTCGACCGCAAAAGCTGACGTCCTGCCCCGCGCACCCCTCGCTCGCCCGCCCGTGCGCAGTCCTCTCGCTTTTCAAGGGCTCGACCGACCCGCGCGACCAGCGCCTGCGCCTCGCCGCCATGGCGCTCCTCGCCTGGGGCGTCCTCGTCATGGTCGTCTCGCTCACGCTCAACGTGTACCACCTCGTGCACCAGCCCGCGCACAACTCGCTCCACACGCTCGGGTACCTCGGCGGCAAGCTGCACGGCGCGGCGGGCGGCGCGAGGGGATAGAGAAGGCGCGAGGGTCTGTACACTGTGTCGTTCCTGCCTCTTGATCAATAGACTTGTCGTTGCCCCGCTCCATCTCGAGAGCGAGCGGCGAGTCGAGCGACTCGCTCTTCCTTCTCTCGCTTTGCTCACCTTGCTCGCTCGTCGCCTTGCTCGCTCGTCGCCTTGCTAGCTCGTCAGCTCGCTCGCTCGAGCGCGCCGTGCGAGAGCCGAGCCGAGAGCCGCTGCGAGCGGGTGGACTCTGGGGAAAAGCGTAAGAGGCCCGTGCGGCACAGCAGCTCGTCCGTTCCAGCTCTGTGCGGGCCCTTTCTCTCTCGCGAGGCGCTTTCGGCTCACGAACTCGCGAGACAAACATCAACATTGCAGAGCTAGAAGGGCCGCGAGCGCTGCAGCTTGTAGTGCGACGGCCCGTGCGCGTGCGCGAGCGAGCGCGGTGCCGTGGCTCGGCGGTGCGGCGCCAGCCCTGCGCGTTGGCGCTGTTGCTCAAGACAGAGATTCGTCAGCGTACTTCCAGGAGAAAGAGAGAAGGAGAAGACGGCCGCACCCGTGCGCGAGAGAGAGCGGCGGCGACGCGCTCTTCGGCGGCGGCGACGCCGGCGAGCGTGCTCAGGATTGGGAGGGCGTGCTGCATGCTCGCCTCGTCGGTTTTGACGAACTGTGTACGACGGTCTCGGTGTCAGACTCGTGGACAGGGCGCGCAGCAGGACGAGGGAGAGGAAAGAGACCACGCACGATGTTGCGAAACGCTCCCGCAGCGAGGTCCTCCCGGTAGCGCTCGATCTCGTCCTCGAGCTCCTCCCAGTCGCTCGACCGGAACGTCGCCGTGTAGAGGTCGACGAGCCTCATCATGCTCTGCAGCCACCGCTCGGCGTGCTCGTGCTCGTGCTCGCCCCCGGGGTGGTGGTCGACCCAGGCCTTGACGAGGGCCTGCAGCGAGAGCTTGACGCCGTAGGACTCGGCGGGCATGCTGGCGAGGTGCAGAGAGCTGAGGAGAAGGGAAAAGCGGCTGGGGAAGCGAGCGCGAGGGGGAAAGCGGTGGAGATGCGCGGGCGGACAAGGCGCGCCCGCTTCCGCGGAGTCGCCGAAGACAGGAGGCACCGACGGCTATAGAGCCGGACGCGGACGAGCCGGAAAAGCCGGTGCGAGGTGCGCGCGCAGCAGAAGAGAGCCGGCGCGAGCGTTTCGGCAAGCGGCTCGAGCGCCTTCGCAAGCGAGAGCCGGGGCAGCAGTCTGGATCGAAATCGCCTCGTCGTTCCACCTCGCGATCGCTACAGCTCGCCCAGTACCACCTCCTCGCCGCCCTCACATATTCCTGCGCCTCGGACTAAAAGCGTCTCGAGCTGCGAGACCCATACTGCGCGCGGTCGGCCGTGTTGCGCTTCGAGAGCGAGCGTTGATGGTGGTCCTGCGGCGAGAACGCGCCCGGGCCAGTCAGCACGTGCGCTGAGAGGGGGCGACGAGCGCAGGGGAGAGAGAATCAGAGAGAGAGAGACGGACCTCGCGGGGTGCCGCGCCGTTGAAGAGCGCCTCCTCGAGGCGCCTTTCGGCGACGGCACTTTCTTCGAGCGCGCACAGGATCGGCACGACGTGGTGGGAGTGCGGAGAGCGTACGTCGGGGAGCTGCAGGAAGTCGCTTCGTCAGCGTTCGAGAGCGCGCGAGAGCAGAAGGCGGGACGACGGCCACGCACGGACTCGTTCGCGCCGCCGCGAGGGATCTCGCGCGTGAGGTTCTCGAGCTCGAGCTGGACGGCGTGCCAGTTGTCGTCGGTCCAGTCGTGCGTGTGCTCCTTGAGGAGGCCCGTCACGGTCCAGACCCAGTCGTTGACGCACTTGTACGCCTCGCCCGTGTGACCGTTGTGCTTGACGTAGGCGCCTTCGAGGAGCGAGATGGCGATGGCGACGTCTCGGGGAAGCTGCTTGCCGTGGTCGGGCATGGTAGCGCGAGGATGTAGCGGGTCGAAATGAGAGGGAGGAAGCAGAGCCAAGAGCGAGCCAAGTGGCTCGAGAGAGCGAGCGAGCGACGAAGGACCGTGCGTCCGCGGAAAAGCCGGTGACAGGAGCCTCTCGGCCCGGCTAGAGAAGATCGAGCGGCAGTAGAGAGGGACGTCTATGATTCACGTGCGTGCGGCGGGACCTGCTCACGCCTTGACCTCCTCCTGCGCCGCCGCCTCCTCGCCCTTCTTCTCCTCCTCCGCCGGTGTCGCCGCGCTCGCCGCCGCCGCCGCCGCCTCGTCGCCCTCGGGCACCTCGACGTGGCCGTAGTCGTCGACGTTGATGTCGTTGAGGCCGAGCTCCTCGTTCTGGAAGTGGGACCGCTCGTAGTCCTCCTGGGTGAGGGAAGGGTCGGGGTCGGGCGCGTACTGCGCGCGGTGGGTGGGGACGGCGTCAGTGCGTGTCGGCAGAGAGGAGAGAAAGGGAGAGGGCGATGGAGGAAGGGATGGAAGGGAGCACGAGAGGAGCGAGGACGCACGAGCGACTGGATGAACGAGTTGGCGAGCGGGTCGTCGAGGACGACGGTGAACGGCGTCTCGACCGCCATGGCCTGTGCGCACAGTGACACGAGCCTGTACGTCAGTCTTCACAGCTCGAGGAGCCGCACAGAGAGAGACGAGAGCGAGCCGCGTGCCGTGCGAACGCACCTTCTTCAAGTTGCCCAAAAACACCTGCATCTCGTCGACAGCGCCGGGCGCGGCGGCGTCGCCGTGCGCAAACGCCTTGCCGTCGAGCTCCTCGTACACCTGCTGGAGGAGGCCCTCGAGCGTCGTGAAGCGCCCGCCGAGCGTGCCCGGGTTGAGCTCGAGGTCGATCTCGGGGATGTACAGGCCGGCCGTCTCGGACTGCGCGCGCGGGTACAGGGTGGGGCGTCAGCGCGCGCTCGATTAGGTGAGAGGGAGGGGAGCGAGGAGGGAGAGGGAAGAGAGGAAGGAAAGAGAGCGACGCACCTTGAGGATGTCGCGGCTCAGGTCGTCCGACTCCTCGACCTTGAGCGTAATCTTGCGGCCCTTGTCGGCGATGGCGCCGCCCGACTTGACCTCGGTGTCGCGGTACCCGCAGTCGTGGCAGTTGGTCGACATGAGGATGATGTCCTGCGGGCGAGCGGAAGGAAGGAGGAGGGGGAGTCAGTCGAGCGCTCGAGCGAGGAGGGCGCCGAAGAGGAGCGAGAGAGGGAGCGCACCTTGAAGTGGGGGATGTTGACCTTCTTCATGAGCGTCTCGAGCTCGCTGCCGCACAAGCTGCACACGCCGGGGAAGCTCAGGACCTCCTCCGGGTAGTGGCTCGTCGCCTTGTCCGTCTCCTCGTCGTGCTTCAACCCGAGCGCCTCGTCCTGTGCCGCGTCGCGGCCGTACTCGCGCTTGGCCCACTTGGGGTCGCCGAGCCCGCCCCGGGTCTCGACGAACGAGTTGCCCGAGGGGTCGTCGAGCTTGAGCGTGAACGACGGCATCTCGCTCGCCGACGGCAGCGGGATCGGGTTGTTGTCGGCGTCGACGAGCTCGGGGAGCTCGACGTCGGGGACGAGGACGCGCAGCTTGACGACGAGCTCGGCGATCTTGTCGTGCAGGTCCGGGTGCTGGATCTTGCGCAGCGGCTGGTCGTGCAGGAGGTCGCGGATCGTGTCGGCGAGGACGCCCTCGACGGTCGTGAACTGGCCGCGTCCCTGCGGGATCGTGAGCTGGTACTCGGGGATTGAGATGGTGCAGTGCTCCGACTTGACGAGCTGGCGGTCGAGGTCGTCGCGCGAGGTGCACTTGACCGTGTAGACGGCGCCGAGCGGCTGGATCTCGCCCGCCGACTGGATCTCGTTGTTCTTGTAGCCTGTTGCGCGGTTCTGGGTCAGCCTTCTTGCCTCGGGAGGGGGAGAGTCGAGTCGAGGTGGCGAAGGGAGAGGAGAGAGGGCGAGGAGGAGGCGGCGAAAGGGAGACGCACCGCAGTGCTCGCAGCGGAACGAGACGACGATGACCTCGCGGAAGTAAGGGATGACGGTGAGGAGCATGCGCGTCTCTCCCTGCTCGTGGCACTCCATGCAGAGCGACTCGATGACCTCGACGTTGACGTCGCCCGCGCCGACGGCCTCGCCGATGGGACGCCACTGGCTGTCGCCCTGCTGCTGCTGTGCGGTGCTCATGGCTCGGGTGTGCGTGTGGTGCTCGAGTGGTGGTCGAGGCGGGGCGGGGGAAGAAAGTGGGCGAGTGCGAGGCTGATGGAAGCAGTCGGGGCGGGTCGAGGGTGGACTGGGCGGTGCTGGTTCGAGCTTGAGGGTGCTCGAGAGAGTGGCGCGAGGAGTGTACTGGTGCTCGGGTGCTCGACTGGCGGTGTGCGAGATGAGCGAGGAGGTGGTGAGGACGAGACGGGCGGTGCAGCTTGCAGCGAGCGCTTCTCCCTCGTCGACCACCCGCAGCTCTCCACCAGCGCCTTCTGCGACAGCACCGCCGAGCTCGAGTGCACCCACACCGCGCCATGGAACCCTTGCGCGCGCGTCGCTCGGCCCACGACCGCCCTCTCGCCTCATCGTCGTCGTCGTCGCCCTCCACGAGCAACGCAGCACCCGCAGCACCCGCACCGCCAGCCTACCCGCCGAGCCCGTACACCCAGGCCACCAAGCCCTCGCTCACGACCCGCACCCGCAAGCCCTCGCTCAGCGACGACGCCGGCCAGCGCACCGCGGCGAGGGGAGCTCCACGCGCCGCAGGTGGACGCGGCTCGGGCTTCTGGCACCGCTGCGGCGGCGGCCTCGAGGGCATGCAGCACGGCGAGTCGCGCATCTTGCTCGGCTTGACCCTCGTCGGCGCCGTCGTGCGCTACTGGAAGATCGGGAGGCCCTCGAGCGTCGTGTGCGTCCTACCCTCCGTCGCCCTCTCCCTCTCTCGCGCGCTCTCTCTCCTGACCCTCTCTCCCTCTACGCGCCCAGGTTCGACGAGGTTCACTTTGGCGGGTGCGTCTCGCTGTCGCTCTGGGTCGACGCCCGGGGACCCGGTCGCTGACCCTCGCTCTCTCGCCTCGCAGGTTCGCCAACAAGTGCGCTCACGCCCTCGCTCTCGCACTCGCAATCGGAGGGACAGCGCTGACGCCCACCCGCAACAGGTACATCCAGTCGCGCTTCTTCATGGACGTCCACCCGCCGCTCGCCAAGCTCCTCATCACGCTCGTCGCCTGGTTGTCGGGCTTCGAGGGCGGCCAGTTCGACTTCAAGGACATCGGGCGCGAGTACGCGCCCGACCACGTCCCCTACGTCGCCATGCGCCTCCTCCCGGCGACCCTCGGCCTCGCCCTCATCCCCTTGGCGTACCTCACCCTGCGCGCGCTCCAGTTGCGCCCGGCGACGGCCCTCCTCGGCGCCCTCTTCGTCACGTTCGAGAACGGCCTCATCACCCAGTCGCGCCTCATCCTCCTCGACTCGCCCTTGATCTTCTTCACGGCCCTGTCGGTCTTTTTCTGGGTCGGCTTCTCGAACGAGAACGACGTCGCGCGCGACCGCGCCGGGCGCGTCGGGCCCTTCTCGCGCCGGTGGTGGGCCTGGCTCACCCTGACGGGCCTCGCCCTCGGCGCCGTCGTGTCGTGCAAGTGGGTCGGCCTGTTCACGATCGCGACCGTCGGCGTCTTCACCCTCGTCCAGCTGTGGCTCCTCCTCGGCGACCTGCGCGTGCCCGTCCAGCTCCTCGGGCGCCACTTTGCCGCGCGCGCCGTGTGCCTCATCGCCGTCCCAAGCGTCTTCTACGTGGCCATGTTTGCGATCCACTTTGCCATCCTGAGCAACTCGGGCGAGGGCGACGGCTTCATGAGCAGCGAGTTCCAGCACACGCTGCGCGGGCACGGCATGGAGGACACGTTCGCCGGTGCGTCCTCTCCCTCTCCCTCTCATCCTCGTCGACGTCCTCGGTGCAGCACGTGCTGATGCTCGCTGTGCGCGCCCGCAGACGTCATGATTGGCTCGCGCCTGTCGATCCGGCACGTCCACACGCAGGGCGGGTACCTGCACTCGCACCCTGCGACCTACCCGGGCGGCAGCAAGCGTGCGTCCCTCTTCCTTCTCTTCCTCGTCATCGTCGTCGTCGGCGCACCGACCCTGACGCCCGTCGGCCGCCCGCCCGCCCGCCCGCCCGCAGAGCAACAGATCACGCTGTACCCGCACCGCGACGACAACAACATCTGGCTCGTGCTCAACTCGACGGCCGACGGCTCGATCCCGGACCCCGAGACGCACGCGCCGCCGCACGCCATCCCCGACCGCACGACGATCGTGCTGCACCACCCGTCGACGCACAAGAAGCTGCACTCGCACGACATCCGGCCGCAGGTGACCGAGGTCGACTACCAGAACGAGGTGTCGGCGTACGGGTTCGAGGGGTTCGAGGGCGACGCCAACGACTACTGGGTCGTCGAGATCGACCAGGCCGAGAGCGAGGGCCGCGTCGCCAAGAAGCAGCTCGAGACGCTCCGCACAAAGTTCCGCCTGCGCCATGCGTTGACGGGCTGCTACCTGTTCAGCCACAAGGTCAAGCTCCCCGACTGGGGCTTTGAGCAGCAGGAGGTGACGTGCAACAAGAACCCGAGCCGCGAGAACGCCCTGTGGTACATCGAGACCAACACGCACGCCATGCGTGCGTCCTCGTTCCTCTCCCTCTCCCTCTCCTTCCCCTCGTCCACTCTCTCCCTCTCTCCTTTCCCTCATGTGCAGCCCCTCGAGTCGTCTCGCTGACGCCCCTCGCCCTCTTCCCGCCGCGCGCAGTCCCTCCCGACGCCAAGAAGGTCAACTACCGCCGGCCGTCGTTCCTCCAGAAGTTTGCCGAGCTGCAGGCCGTCATGTGGCAGACGAACCAGGGCCTCACGGACCGCCACGCGTACGACTCGAGGCCGCACAGCTGGCCGTTGCTCCTGCGCGGCATCAACTTGTGCGTCGCCGCTCCTCCTCCTCCTCCTCTTCGCCTCGCTCCCTTCCCGCCGCGCGGCACGAGGTGCTGACGCCGCACGCGCTCGCACTCGCGCTCGCAGCTGGGTCAAGGACCACCGCCAGGTGTACCTCATCGGCAACCCGTTCGTGTGGGCCCTGTCGACGCTCGCCGTCCTGTCGTACGCCGGCGTGCGCGGCCTCCTCATCCTGCGGGCGCAGCGCGGCTACAAGGACTTTGCGCACTGTGCGTCCTGCTGTCCCTCTCTCTCTCTCTTTCCGTCAGCTTGTGCTCGACGTGATGCGCCTTCTCGACACGGTCGCCGACACTGATGCTCGGACCCCCTCCTTCGCTCGCGCTCGCAGCCCAAGTCGTCTTCTACGACCGCATCGCCACCTTCCTCTTCTGCGGCTGGTTCCTGCACTACATCCCCTTCTTCCTCATGGGCCGCCAGCTCTTCCTCCACCACTACTTCCCCGCCCTCTACTTTGCGCTCCTCCTCACGGCGACGGCGTTCGACCTCGCGACGGCGCGCCTGCGCCCGCGCCTGCGCCTCGTCGTCGTCGCCGCGCTCGTCACGGCGGCCGTCCTCGCGTGGTGGACGCTGAGCCCGCTCGCGTACGCCGGCGAGTGGACCAGGGCAAAGTGCGAGCGCGCAAAGACGTGGGGCAAGAACTGGGACTTTAGCTGCGCCGACTTCCACCCCTCGGTGCGTCTCTCTCTCTCTCTTCCTCCCTCTCTCTCTCTCGCTCTCGAACGCGACGCTGACCCTCGGTCCTCCTCCTGCACGCAGTACGACGCCTACCACCCGACGCACGTCCCCTCGCTCGACCCGGCGGCCGCCGCCGCCTCGGCCTCGGCCTCCACCTCTGTCGCGCCCGCCGTCCAGCCCGGCCGCGCCGGCTTCGTCCCCGCCGAAAAGGCCCCCGAGTCGTCGGCCGTCCCGCCCGCGCCGCACGACCCCAACCCAGCCGGCGCCGCCGCCGCGCCTGTGCACGACGACGAGCGCGACGGGCCCTTGTTCGCGCCCGTCGGCGACGACGAGCGCCTCGCTGCGGGGCAAGAGCACGCCGTGCAGCACGAGGAGGAGGGCGAGGCGCACGTGACGCGCGTCGTGGCCGACCAGCCGGCGGCGCCACCGCAGCTGCAGGGCGCCGACGAGGCGGGCGAGGGCGTCGCGATCCCCGCTGCGGCCGAGGGCACGAGCGCGCTCCCCGTCAGGGCGATCGTGCAGGCTGAGGAGGCCGGCGGCGGGAAGGCGGCCGGGCACGAGGAGGAGAAGGAAGAGGCGGGTGAGCGCGCGCTTAAGGACAGGGCGAGCGAGGAGCAGGCCGACATTGCGCTCGATGAGGGGGTCGACGTCGGGCAGGACGAGCAGGACGACATTGCCGACGAGCAGTGAGGGGCAGCCTCGCCCTTGTTTCTTTCTTTCTCTCCCTTCCTCTTCCTGCCGTACTCCCTCACGCTCGCACGCAACCCTGCAACGCACTGTCTTTCTCTCGAGACGCACCGTGCAGGACCGAGAGAACGACAGCTTTGACGATTCCAGAGCTCGCGAGAGGGCACAGATCAGATCTAGAGACGGCCAAGGACGACGAGAGGAGGAAGGAAGGGGGGCTCGTGCGCGCGCGCGGTCGTCGTCGTCCCTCAGAGCTTTGCGAGTCAGCTGCTCTTGGGCGCGACCTCTGCGAGCGCCTCGCGGAGGGCGTCCATGACCTTTGCGACGTCGGTCGGGCGCTCGACGACCTGCGAGCGAGAGAGGGAGGGAGGGGAGGGAGGGAGGGTCAGCTCGAGGGGACGAGGGCGGCGCAGGACGAGGAGGGAGGGAGAGCGGACTCACGCTGACGCCCATGTGGCCGAACCTGTGAGCGACGAAGTCCGGCGCCGAGTCAGTCTCGGGGCCCGCTCGAGCGGGAAAGAGACGGACGAGGGCGGATCGAGCTCGCGCACCGGATGTACTTGGTCTTGATGTCCTTGTGCAGGCCGCCGGCAATGACAATGTCGCGCTTTGCGAGCGCGCCGATGAGGGCCGGCGGCGGCACGTCCTCGGGCGTGTAGAGGGCCGTCATGCCGTTGGCGCTCGCGTCGTCCGACACGGCGACCGTCTCGAACCCGAGCTCGCGCGCCTGGGTGCGGAAGCGCGCCGACGCCTCGCGGTGCAGCTTGAAGCGGTCCTCGAGCGAGACCGGGCCGGCGACGATGCTGTTGAGCGACGCCTCGAGCGCGTAGATGAGGTTGACCGACGGGGTCGCAAAGTAGGCCGGGGTGCCGGCCTCGTACGACTGCATGACGGGGAGCCAGCGCGCGTACGACGCAAAGTAAGCGGCGATGGGCTGCGTGCGGTTCTTGACGACGTCGAGCGCGCGCGGCGAGAGGGCCGTGATCGAGAGGCCCGGCGGGACCGAGATGCCCTTCTGGCTCGCGCCGACGACGCAGTCGATGCCCCACGCGTCCATGCGGATCTCCTCGGACGCGACCGAGCACACGCCGTCGAGGATGACGAGCGTCGAGGGCGACACGCGCTTGACCGTCTCGGCGATGGCCTTGGCGTCCGAGAGCACGCCCGTCGCTGCGCGCAGGGTCCGGCGAGTCAGCCCCTCGCGCGCGCAAAGAGCTCACGCCCGTGACAGAGAGAGAGAGGGGACGCACAGGTGTCGACGTGGGTGAACGTGACGAGCTTGAACTGGTCCTTCTGGAGCGCCTGCTCGAGCTCGTCGAGCGACGGGCGGGCGCCGACCTTTGCGCCGAGCTGCGTCACCTTTGCGCCGTACACCTCGAGGCAGTCGGCGAACGCGTCGCCAAAGTAGCCCGTGTTGAGCACGAGCGCCTTCTCGTCGCGCTCGATCACTGCGGGCGGGTCCGAGCGAAGGAGCGGGTGCGAGCGAGGGTCAGCCTCTCGAGCAAGCCTATGAGTGAGCCTCGCGAAGAGAGGAGGGAGAGGGAGGACGCACGGTTGGCGGCGACGAGGTCCCAGCCGAGCGTGCCCGAGCCGGCAATGACGAACGGCTGGCCCTGGTCGGTGTAGAGGAGCTGGCGGAGCATGCGCAGGCAGTTGCCGAAG
>Ga0308169_10002534_pt1 | contig 18805 bp, 14 predicted proteins | sample PhyBR1_2_FD_202139 | JGI IMG/M metagenome (GOLD analysis project Ga0308169, IMG submission 202139) | Phyllosphere microbial communities from UC Gill Tract Community Farm, Albany, California, United States - DLSLSB.R1 | ecosystem: Host-associated > Plants > Phyllosphere > Unclassified | place...
AATGGATATCCTCAGCTTCGTGCCGATGGCCGAATGGGACCAAAAACCATTGAAGCGATCAAACAGTTTCAATCCCGTTTTATGTCTCGCCCGGATGGCGTTGTCGATATCCATGGGAAGACGTGGAGCAGCCTGATGCGCGGGAACGTGCCGGGGAATGCGCCGCCTAGGCCAGCAGCGCCGCCCGTCAATAACCCGTCAACCGGTCCGCTGGTGGTGAGTGCCGGACAGGTAACATTTGACGCTGAAGGCGATGACTCGCCGACCAGCCGCTATTTTAGCCGCCATGTTCACTGGCCAGAAAAAATGGAGTCAGGTGTGACGCTGGGTCGCGGTTACGATCTGGGATCGCGTTCTGAGGCGAGTATTTCTGCACAACTTCAGGCCGCAGGGTTGCCGGCAAGTCAGGCCGCCATGATCGCCAAAGGCGCCGGTCTTAAAGGTGACCAGGCGCGTCAGTTCGTTCGTAATAATCAGGCCGCTATCGGTACAATCAGTCATCAGCAGCAAATTAACTTATTTGAAGCGATTTATCCGGGCTACGTGGAGCGTGCACGGAAGAACTACGACAATTATACTGATAATCAGCCAGGTAAAGTGGCCTGGGAAAATCTCCATCCTGCTATCAGAGACATCATGGTGGACTTTGTTTATCAGGGCTGGACGAAAGGTCCCCGCCCGATGATGGCGGGCATGACTAACGATTTTGATACACTGATCCATTATATTGAAACTACGCCAGCTATCAGTGCAGGTGAGACTGGCAGGCGTCGTGCAAATTATCTTCGTAAAAATCGTTAACAGGAGTGAGTATGAAGTTAGTACATGGATTGGCTTTAGCGGTTTTCTCTCTTGGCATCAGCGCTTCAGCGCTCGCTGAAGATACCTGTGCAAAACAGCCTTCAGACGGTGCGCTATTTCAGTGTACTGTTCAGCAGAAGAAGCTGGCGGAAGATGACCTCAACAAAGAATACCAGACGGCTAAAAAACGCATTGTACAGATGTACGGAACGCAGAAAAAACTGGCTGATGACTATGTCACCACGCTGGTGGATACCCAGCGTAACTGGCTGAAGTATCGTGATGGTCAGTGCAAGCTGGAAGCTTTTGCCGCTGAAGAAGGCAGCAATGCGAATGCGGTTGCCACCAACCTCTGTGTTATCCGCATCGACAAAGAACGTACTGCTATTCTGAAGCAACTGCCTTACTGATTATGTCGTCGTGCTTAGGGTTTACAGGCTGGGCACGACATTCTCTATGAATATCACTCTCTGCATTACGCTGTAATCCCGTTTTTTCAATACCGGTAAATAATTCTGTATAAATGATATTTCAGCAGAGTGGTTTCTGGTGATTGTAATGCAATCATCTTTGCAACTATTTTAATTTTTACCCTGTATGTTATTTAAAAATAAGCCGTTAACGCAGCTTCATCTTTTTAAATAAATATAAATTTTCTCTGTTTAAAGGATTGAATTAATCCAGTGGCACAGTATTTAAAAAACAACTCCCAAAATTAAAACCCCCCGCTTTCTATACCCCGCGCCTTTCCCCGAGAGGTGCGCGGTATAGATGCCGAACCGCTAACCGCAGGAATCCGTTATGCGCTTTACGATAATAACGACTAAACCCGGCCAACAGCCGCCGCAAACTCATTGTGATTTCTTTCCGCCTGGCGGCACCATTGGTCGTGGTGTGGATAATAATCTGGTGCTGCCGGATGACGATCGCACACTCTCCCGCCTGCAGGCGATTGTGCACATCACGGCAAATGGCGAATGTCGCCTGACCAACCGTGGCAATGTGACGCGCGTGTTACTCAACGATATTCCGCTGGAACGCGGACGTCAGGTTGAGCTGCAGGATGGAGACATACTGGGCATCGATGATTACCAATTGCTGGTCAGCGATCTCAACAGTGCGCAGCAGCCGCAGAGTGAAAGGGCTGTTCCGCGTCCTGAGCCGGTGCAGTCCGTAGCACCCGCTCGCGAACCGGCAGCGGAAAAAGCCAGCACCACCGCCGCCATTCCCAGCGAAATCTGGGACAGCCTGGCGAAGGAGTTCTCGATTTCGGACGATCTCTCTAAACGCAAAGCTGCGCCAGAGATGCCTGAGGCCCATCCGCTGACTGCGCCCGCTCGTCCTGATCGAAATCCGGAAGATCCGCTGGCTCAGCTGATTAACGATGCGCCGCTGGATTATGGGCAGCAGCCAAAAAACAGCAGCCTGTTTGATGAAGGCGATGCGCTGTTCGGACAGCAGAGTATTTTTGACGACCGGACGCCAAGCACGCTGTCTGCTCAGCAAAACACGGCGCCACCGCAGGCTGAAACGCCTGCCGCTGAACTTGATCCGCTGAGCCTGTTTGACGGCGAGAGTAGCACGGATGCGCGCAACCATGATGATCCGCTGGGTCTGATGATGGGCAACGCGGTGCCGCTGGCCCAGCCGGAGCTGACGACGCCGAAACCGGCCACGTTGCATGTGCCACCTCAACCGGTGGCAAAAACTGAGCCGATGGCCGCACGTTCATCGGAGCAGGATCCCGCCAGCCTGACCGACATGGATCACTCACCGCTGTTCAGCTTCGACGAATCACAGCATGAGACTCACAGCCAGCCTCACTCTGAGGCACAGCAGCAGTCGCCGCTGATTGACGAGGCGCTGCCCGGCCAGTCTGACGCGGTAAATCCACAGATCGATTACGGCGGAATTACGCTGCCCACGCCGCAGGCGGTACAGCGTACGCCATCCCCGACGCCGAAAGGGCGGTTGCGCATCGATCCCGTAGCTTCCGGTCGCCACCATGCCGCCGCTGCGCACCCGACGACACCCAGCGAAAGCAGCGGTGATGCTCTCAAGGGCGAACTACTGGATGCGTTGCTGGAGGGAATGGGTCTGCGCGACCTGCAGCCGACGCCGCAATTTGACCGTGAGCAGATGCTGCAATTCGGGCAGATGCTGAGCATGTTTTCGCAGGGCACGGTGGCGCTGCTCTCATCGCGTTCGATCCTCAAGCGCGGTGTGAAGGCTGACATGACGGTGATCCTCGACGACGCCAACAATCCCTTCAAGCTACTGCCTTCGGGCAAAACCGTCTTAATGCAGATGTTTGGCAGCCGGATGCCGGGCTTTATGCCGCCGCGTCAGGCTGTGCGTGATGCGCTGATCGATCTGCAGGCGCACCAGCTGGGCATGATCGCCGGTATCCGCGCCATCATCGCCTCAATGCTGCAATCCTTTAACCCGGAGCAGCTGGAGGAGGAGGCGCGTCAGGCGGGATCGGTGTCACGTATCGGCCTGCCGGGCAGCCGTAAAGCGGCGCTCTGGGAGCATTTTGTTGAGCGCTACGGCGAGACGGCGGGCGAGATCGAAGACGATTTCCACACCCTGTTCGGCGAAGCGTTCCTGCACGCCTATGACCTGGAAGTTAATCAGTACAAAGACTCACAAACCCACACGGATGACGCATGAATATCACTATTGCCTCGACGTCGAATCAGGGCGATCGCGCCAGTAACCAGGATCAGATCGGTGATGTCATCGGTAAGCGCTCGGCCTGCTTTGTGGTCTGCGACGGTGTGGCCGGATTTCCCGGCGGGGACATCGCGGCATCGATTGCCCGCAGCAGCCTGCTGCAGGCGTTTGATGGCGATGCGCATCTCAATGCGCAGTCGATTCGTAACTACGTCAATCAGGCGAATCACGCCATCCGCCAGCAGCAGAAAGCCAGCAGCGAACACAGCCGGATGGGCACTACGCTGGTCAGCCTGTTTATTGACCGCGACTACCATCTGGCCTGCTGGGCCCATGCAGGCGACAGCCGCCTCTATCTGTTCCGTCGCGGCTATCTCTATCTCGTCACCACCGACCACAGCCTGGTGCAGCAGATGAAAGATGCCGGACATCGCACCGAAGGCATCAACAGCAATCTGCTCTATTTTGCGCTGGGGATGGGCGATGAGCAGCGCGACGCCAGCTACAGCGAGGTGGTCGGGATTGAAGATGGCGACGCCTTTTTACTCTGCACCGATGGTTTCTGGCACGGCGTGACGCTGGAACAGATGCAGCAGTCGCTGCACATGGTGAATACGCCGGAAGAGTGGCTGACGCTGATGCAGCAAATCATCAGGAACGATCAGCCGGATCAGGGGCAGCAGGATAATTTCAGCGCGCTGGCCGTCTGGATTGGATCACCTCAGGACACCACCTTGCTGCACTCGCTCTCTGAAGCGGCGCAGTTCTTCCCTCTGCGAGATTGAGAACGCCAACATGAAATATGGATTACTGGGTCTGGCTGCGCTGCTGCTCAGCACGCACGCTTATGCTGAAAACTATCGCATCGTACAGTCCCCGGCACAGAAACTGGATGTCTGGATTGATGACGTAAAAAACAATCAGCTGTCGAGCTGGTGTAACAGCACCATTAACCTGCGCATCGTCACGCTGGGCGAAAAAAACGCCGCGGTGCTGAAAGATTTTCTGCCCCGCGTTGCCGGACTGATGGCGTCGCAGTGTAAACCGCTGCAACAGTTGCACTGGCAACTGACCGATGCGCAGGGGAGTGAAATTGCTACTGGCAGCGCCGCCCGTGCGCAGCAGTGGAAAACCGTGGTGACGCCGCCCGCGACGCAGCCGGTCCAGCCGACGGCTACAGCGGTCCCCGCAGACGCACTACGCAACGCCGCTCAGGCCGACACGTCGCCGTGGCTGCAATTCAGTCTGCTGGATGGCTGCCATTTCCGTACCTGGTGGCAGCACCCTGCACAGGGCAGCGCGCTGTTTGTTCCGGCAAATCAGGGGCTGATCTGTGGTTCGGATGGCTGGCTCAGCGGACACAGCCGACTGACGCAACAGGGTAACGGCGCACCTGCGGCAGTCGGCGTGACCTTCCTGCAGGGTTTTCCGGTGATGGGGTTGAGCAATCAGTCGCCCACTGCCGAACTGCACATCACCACGGTCAACAGTGAACGCATGGTGCTGAGCAATGAAAAATCCCCGGATAGCTGGCTGATTCTGCCGTTCAGCAACCGCTTTAACGGCTGGCAGGCAACGCGTCAGGTGGTGGTGCAGATGCCCGTCAGCGAAGCCGCCGATCAGAGTGCGCTGCAGGCGCGTCTGCAGGAAGTCCGTAAAGTCTGGTCGCCGTGGATCAGCGGCGATGCCGCGCTGAGCGTGCAGCTGGTGGAAAAACTCCATCCTGAACTGAAAGATCCCGCCGCTGCGGTCTACCGCACCCTTAACTGACGCAAAAGGAGTTTGCATGGAATCCTTACAACACCGTCTGGCCAGCGCCACCCTCGGCGAGACGCTCGCTGACGTGACCCGCCAGATTCAGGCGAATCCGGCGAATGCTGACCTGCGGGCCGCCTTTGTGCAGCTGCTCTGTCTTTCAGGCAACTGGTCGCGCGCGCAGACGCAGCTGCAATCCTGGCTGGCGTTAAGCCCGCAGGCGCAACCGACAGTTAATCTGCTGCAACAGGCGATCGCCGGTGAGCTGCAGCGTGACGCGGTGCTGCGTGGCCAGGCCGACCCGGTGCTGCCGGGCAGCGCCTGGCACTGGTGCGACACGCTGCTGGCCGCCTTGCAGGCCGAAACGGCGGGTGATGTCGCGCGCGGCAGCACGCTGCGGGCTGAAGCGCTTGAGCTCGCGGCGGCCAATCCCGGCACCGCGACGCAGCAGGATCAGCCCACCGCATTCAGCTGGCTGATGGATGGCGACAGCCGTTTCGGGCCAGTGTGTGAAGTCATCAGTCAGGGCCGTTATTACTGGATCCCGTTTGCCGCCATTCGTGAGATGCAGTTTCAGGCACCCGCCAGCGTCACCGATCTGGTGTGGCGTCACACGCGTGTGCAGCTGGTTGATGGCAGTGAGCAGGTGTGCCAGATCCCGGCGCGCTATCCGCTGCTGGCGGCATCTGACGAACGTTTTCTGCGCGCCAGCGTCACCGAATGGCAGCCGCTGGGTGAGGATCCGGACCAGTTTATCGGCCAGGGACAAAAAATGTGGCTCAGCGACAGCGCGGAATTTTCGCTGCTGAGCCTGCAGCAGGTCGCGTTTGACAGCGTTGAGTCCGCCGATGAGCCATGATTCAGGCGCGCAAAACGACGGCTATGCCCAGCTGCATGGCGGCTTTCGCGCGCGTAAAAAACGCGATGCGTTAACCGCCCGCGACAAGCTGCAATCCTCGTTGCTGGATCGCCTGACCGACAACGCGCCGGATAAACAGCAGGAAGCGGACAACAGCATGCTGATCACTCACAGCACGCTGCGCCGCCACGTACTGCGCGATCTGCAGTGGCTGTTCAACACCATCAACAATGAAGCGCAGCAGGATCTCAGCGGCTTTGACCAGGTGCAGCGCTCTGTCTGGAACTTCGGTGTGGCACCGCTGGCCGGGCAGAACGTCTCCGATATCGAATGGCAGGATATGCAGCGCAAAATGACCAACGCCATTCTGCACTTCGAGCCGCGCATCCTGCCGCAGGGTTTACAGGTGCGCTGCGTCAGCGATCTCGGCTCGCTCAGCCTGCACAACGTGCTGTCGATTGAGATCAAAGGGCGGCTCTGGTGCGTGCCTTATCCGCTGGCGTTTCTGTTCCGCACTCAGGTTGATCTGGAGAGCGGCCATTTCGAACTACAGGATGCAGGGTAATCATGGACAGCAATCTGCTCGACTATTACAACCGTGAACTCGCCTACCTGCGTGAGATGGGGGCCGAGTTCGCTGCGCGCTACCCTAAAGTGGCAGGACGTCTTGGCATGCGCGGCATTGACGTGGCGGACCCCTATGTCGAGCGGCTGATGGAAGGTTTTGCCTTCCTGACGTCGCGCGTGCAGCTGAAGATGGATGCGGAGTTTCCGCGTTTCTCGCAGCGTCTGCTGGAGATGATTGCGCCATCCTATCTCTCGCCAACGCCGTCAATGGCGATCGCTCAGCTGACGCCGGACAGCCGCAAGGGTGACATCACCCAGGGCTTTCGCGTACCGCGCGGCACCATGATGGAGAGCCAGAACCTGAAAAAAACCGGGGTGACCTGCAGCTACACCACCGCGCACGATGTGGTGCTGCATCCGCTGCGCATCAGCGAAGCCAGTCTCGGCGGCGTGCCCGGCGATCTGCCCTCTGGCGAGCTGAAACTCGGCGGTCTGGGCGCGGTCAGTGCGCTGCGTATCCGCATCACGTGTGAAGGGATCTCCTCGCTCAGTCAGCTCAGCGTGGACGATCTGATGCTGTTTCTCAGCGGCCCGGATATCCAGGCGCTGAAACTGCTGGAATTGCTGATGCAGCACCGGGTGGGCATCGTGCTGCAGTCGGTAGAGAAGCGGCCACAGCGTCAGGTGCTGACGGACGACGCATTGCAGCAGCAGGGCTTTGCGCCCGAACAGGCGCTGCTGCCGGACGATCTGCGCAACTTCGACGGCTATCGTCTGTTGCAGGAGTATTTCGCCTTTCCGGCACGCTTCCAGTTTATCAGCCTGAGCCAGCTGGCCCCGTTTCTGCGCCGCTGCGACAACGCCATGGCGTTCGATATTATCATTCTGCTCGACAAAGCGGACAGCGCGCTGGAAAGCGTGGTCGATCACAGCCATCTGGCGCTGCACTGCACGCCTGTCATCAATCTGTTTCCGAAAACCGCCGAGCGCCTGAAGGTCAGCGACAGCCAGCATGAATATCATCTGGTGGTCGATAACATCCGGCCGCTGGATTATGAGGTGCACTCGGTGCAGCGGCTCTTCGCTACGGTAGAGGGCAAGCGCGAAGAACAGGTTTTCCGTCCGTTCTGGAGCACCTTCAGCGGTGACCATGGCGATTACGGCGCCTATTTTTCACTGCGCCGCGAACAGCGCACGCTGTCAGAGCAGGCGCAGCGCTACGGCACGCGGACCGGTTACATCGGCTCAGAAGTCTTTTTGTCGCTGGTGGATGAGCATCACGCGCCGTGGCACGACGAGGTGCGCTATCTCTCAGCCGACGTGATGTGCACCAGTCGCGATCTGCCGCTGATGCTGCAGCAGGATCAGGGCAACTTCGTGATGCCGGACTCCATTCCGGTGTCGGAACTGAAGCTCTGCAAAGGGCCGACGCCTCCGCGTCCGGCGCTGGCCGAGGGACTTTCCGCGTGGCGGCTGATCAGCCATTTGCAGATGAACTACCTCAGCCTGATGGACAGCAGCGACGGAGAAGGCGCGGCGGCGCTGCGCCAGTTGCTGAGCCTCTACGCCAACCTGGCGGAGGCGCCGGTCGCACGTCAGATTGACGGCATCCGCCACTGTACGCTCAGCGCGGTCAACCGCCGCGTGCCGGAGCCGGGCCCGGTGGTGTTTGCGCGCGGCGTCAGCATCACGCTGGAAGTGGATGAGCAGGCCTTTTCGGGTGCCAGCCCGTGGCTGTTCGGCAGCGTGCTGGAGCGGGTCTGTGGCCGCCTCGTGGCGCTCAACAGCTTCACGGAGTTCACCCTGAACAGCCAGCAGCGCGGAGAAGTGGGCTACTGGCCGCCGCGCATGGGCCGGAAAGCGCTGATATGAGTGGCGAAAAGGTGATTTCGCTGCCCCGGCTCACCCGTCTGCCGGATGATTTCTGGCAGCGGGTGATGGCCGCGCCGTGGCGTTACGATCTGTTCCAGCTGCTGCGGCGGCTGGATGCGCAGGGCGGTCAGCGCTATCCGCTGGGCCGTGCGCCGCTGCCGAAGTTCGAATCGGTGCGCATCGGTCAGACACCGTCACTGGCGTTTGCGCCCGCCACCGTCGCCAATGCCACGCCGCGTGACGAGGCGGGACGTCATGAGCTCTCCATCTACAGCTTCGGCCTGTTTGGCCCCAACGGCCCGCTGCCGACCCATCTGACCGAATATGTGCATGAACGTATCGTGCATCATCAGGATCACAGCCTCTCGGCGTTTGCTGACCTGTTTCACCATCGCGCTACGCTGCTTTTTTATCGTGCCTGGGCCGATGCGCAGCCGACCGTGTCGCTGGATCGCCCCGACGACAGTCGCTTTCTGAACTATCTCGCCTGCCTGGCGGGCATCGGTTTACCGGCCCAGCAGCAGGCCAGCTCGCTCAGCCTCCATGCCCGACTGATGCTGGTGGGCCACCTCAGCCGCCACGGCCACGATGCCGAAGGGCTGGTGCGCATTCTGCGCCACTACTTTGGCGTGCCGGTCAGGCTGACGCAGAACCTGCCGCACTGGCTGACGCTGGACAGCCGCGATCAGGCCCGACTGGGCGCGGGACGCCATATGCCCCGGCTGGGCGCTTCTGCATTTCTCGGCGTGGCGGTGCGCGACGTGCAGCACCGTTTTCGTCTGCACCTGGGACCGCTCAGCGCGGCGCAGTATGCCCGTTTTCTGCCCGATGCCCCCGGCGCGCGTGAAGTACGCGACTGGGTGCGTCACTACCTCGGCATCGAAATGCAGTGGGATCTCAGCCTGATCCTGGCCGCTGACGAGGTGCAGGGTGTGGCGCTGGGTGGCACTGCCCGACTCGGCTATACCAGCTGGCTGGGGCATGCGCCGCAGCCACAAGATCGTGAAGATTTTATGTTTGAGGTTGAGGCTGCTTCGCGCTAGCCCAGCCGCTTTTCCTGTTACACAGCCTGCGTCTTTCATTGAAGAGAGCCCCCTATGTCAGAAATCAGCCGTGCCGTGCTATTCGGCAAACTGGATACGCTGTTATTTACCTCGCTGGAAAGCGCCACCGCCTTTTGCAAACTGCGCGGCAATCCCTATGTCGAACTGGTGCACTGGCTGCATCAGCTGATGCAGCAGCAGGATGGCGACTTACAGCAGGTCATCACACATTTTTCACTGGATGAAAAGGCCCTGACTCAGGACATCGTTGCCGCGCTGGATCGCCTGCCGCGCGGTGCCAGTGCGGTCTCCGACCTCTCCGAGCATATCGACAGCGCCGTTGAACGGGCGTGGGTTTACGCCTCGCTGAAATATGGCGCGACCCGCATTCGCGGCGGCCATCTGCTGATCGGCATGCTGAAAACCTTCAACCTGGCCAGCGTGCTGAAAGGCATCTCCGGTCAGTTCAGCCGCGTCAACGCCGATGCGCTGCTGGCGGAGTTCGACACGCTGCTCAGTAACAGCAAGGAAGCGCAGCAGGCGCTGAGCGCACCGGCGGATGCTGGCGGCGCACCGCCCGCCGCCAGTGGCAGCACGCTGGCACAATATGCGCAGGACCTGACGGCGCGCGCCCGTGAAGGCCGCATTGATCCGGTAACCGGACGTGACGACGAAATCCGCCAGATGGTCGATATCCTGATGCGTCGCCGCCAGAACAACCCGTTGCTGACCGGCGAAGCGGGCGTCGGCAAAACCGCGGTGGTCGAAGGCCTTGCGCTGCGTATCGCGGCGGGCGATGTGCCTGCGCCGCTGCGCGATGTGCAGCTCTGGCTGCTGGACATCGGCATGCTGCAGGCGGGTGCCGGCATGAAAGGGGAGTTTGAAGCACGACTGCAGGCGCTGATCAATGAGGTGCAGTCCAGCCCGACGCCGATTGTGCTGTTTGTTGATGAGATCCACACCCTGGTCGGTGCAGGCGGTCAGCAGGGAACCGGTGATGCCGCCAACCTGCTGAAACCGGCGCTGGCACGTGGACAGCTGCGCACCATCGGCGCGACCACCTGGGCCGAATACAAAAAGTACATCGAGAAAGATCCGGCGCTGACCCGTCGCTTCCAGACCGTGCAGGTGCAGGAGCCGGATGAAGCCAAAGCGATTCTGATGCTGCGCAGCACCGTCAGCGCGCTGGAGAAACATCATCGGGTGCTGCTGCTGGATGATGCGGTCAGTGCGGCGGTGAAACTGTCGCATCGCTACATTCCGGCGCGCCAGCTGCCTGACAAAGCGGTGGCGCTGCTGGATACCGCCTGCGCCCGTGTAGCGGTCAGCCAGGGTGCGCAGCCCGCGGCGCTGGAAGATTGTCTTCACCGTCTGGCGGCGCTGGAGATTGAAGCAGAGATCATCGAACGTGAAATCCGGGTGGGCCTGGGCGACGCCACCCGCCAGCAGGCGATTGCAGCGCAGCGCACTGCGCTGGAAGCCGAGCGGGATGCGCTGCAACAGCGCTGGCTGCAGGAGCGCGAACTGGTCGAGACGCTGATTGCGTTGCGCGCCCGCTGTGTGACAGAAGAGGATGCGGCGCTGCGTGAACAGCGCGATGCGACGCAGCAGCAGCTTACTGCGCTGCAGGGCGACACGCCGCTGCTGTTTGCCGCCGTCGATGCGGGCGTGGTGGCTGCCGTGGTGTCGGACTGGACCGGCATTCCGCTGGGCAGAATGGTGAAGAATGAGATCGACGCGGTGCTGAATCTGGCCGACACCCTGAACCAGCGGGTCATCGGCCAGCGTCACGGTCTGGATCTGATCGCCAGACGGGTACGCACCTCGCGCGCGCGCCTTGATAATCCCAACAAGCCGGTCGGTGTGTTTATGCTGTGCGGGCCTTCCGGCGTCGGTAAAACCGAGACCGCGCTGGCGCTGGCCGAGTCGCTGTATGGCGGCGAGCAGAACATCATCACCATCAACATGAGTGAGTTTCAGGAGGCGCACACCGTCTCGACGCTGAAAGGCGCACCGCCGGGCTACGTCGGCTACGGCGAGGGCGGCGTGCTGACCGAAGCCGTTCGCCGTCGCCCCTACAGCGTGGTGCTGCTGGATGAGATTGAGAAAGCCCATCCGGATGTGCATGAGCTCTTCTTCCAGGTGTTTGATAAAGGCTGGATGGAGGATGGCGAAGGCCGGCACATCGATTTCCGCAACACCATCATCATTCTGACCTCCAATGTCGGCACGCAGTTAATCAGCGCGATGTGTGCCGATCCTGAACTGATGCCCGATCCCGATGCTCTGAGCACCGCGCTGCGTAAGCCGCTGCTGGAGGTGTTCCCGCCTGCGCTGCTGGGCCGTCTGCTGGTGGTGCCGTATTACCCGCTCAGCGACGCGATGCTGGCGGAGATTGTGCGGCTGCAGCTGGCGCGCATTGTGCGTCGTCTGGACGATAACCACGGCATTGATGCGCAGATCGACGAGTCGGTGGTGAGCCAGATCGTGCAGCGCTGCACCGAGGTAGAGTCGGGCGGTCGCATGGTGGATGCCATCCTCACCAACACGCTGTTGCCACAGATGAGCCAGATCCTGCTGAGCGCCCACGCCCGTGATGAACGCTATCGCCGCGTCGATGTGCGTTGTGAGCAGGGTGAATTTGTCTGCCAGTTCGCGGTTTAAAGCCTGGCTATCAGAGAGTAATCGAATATGTCGGAACATGATCAACCCCTGAATGTCCCCAACGCCTTGCCGCTGGGTTACCGCTTCAATGAGTTTGAAATCAAAGAGGTCATCGGTGGTGGCGGCTTTGGCATCGTCTATCGCGCCTGGGATCACCAGCTGGAACGTGATATCGCCATCAAAGAGTTTATGCCCGCCTCGCTGGCAGTGCGCAGCGATGACCTGAATCTGGTGCTGCGCAGCGAGCGGTTCAGCAAAACCTTTCACGCCGGACTGAACAGCTTTATTCAGGAGGCGCGGCTGCTGGCACGCTTTAACCATCCCAACCTGCTGCACGTGCTGCGTTTCTGGGTGCAGAACGACACCGCCTACATGGGCACGGTGTTTTACAGCGGCACCACACTCTCGAACTTCAGCGAACGCAATCCGCAGTCGGTGAATGAGACCTGGATCCGTCGCATGCTGCCGCCGCTGCTGGGGGCGATCAAAACCATCCATGAAGCGGGCTATCTGCACCGCGATATCTCGCTGGATAACGTCCAGATCCAGAGCAGCGGCGAGCCGATCCTGCTGGACTTCGGGTCGGCGCGTAAAACCATCGGCAATCTGTCGGATGAGAGCGAGACGATGCTGCGTCCCGGCTATGCGCCGATTGAGCAGTACAGCGACAACGATGAGAGCGAGCAGGGCGCGTGGACCGATATTTACGCGCTGGGCGCGGTGCTGCATACCCTGATCACCGGTGCGCCGCCGCCGGTCAGCGTGGTGCGCAGCATCGAAGATAACTATCAGCCGCTGGTGCAGCGTCGTCTGGCAGGCTACTCGACTACGCTGCTGAGCGCCGTCGATCGCGCGCTGGCGCTGAAACCGGAAGATCGTCCGCAGAGCATTGATGATTTTGCTGCGCTTATGGCGCTGCCGGAACGTGAACCGGAACCGCTGCTTAGCGCAAAAATCAGCGGACCGGGCACCATGCTGGTGCCGATTGAAGAAGAAGAGGAGGTGATCAAACCCGCCTCGAAACTGAAAACGCTGCTGGGGCACCGTTTTGCACTGCCGGGCCTGGTTGCCGCTGGCGTGCTGGTCGGCCTGGGCGCCGGTCTGCTGATGTCACGCGGTAACGAACAGACACCGCCGGCTGAGACCGCGCAGAACGACGCGCCTGCCGTCACCGTCGCGCCGGTTAACCAGCCGGTTGCCGCGCCACCAACCCAGGCTGACGCCTCACCGGATACGGTTGCCAGCACTCCGGCTCAGACGTCTGAGCCCGCGCAGACCGCCGCGCGTGAACCCGATCCACAACCGGCACCACCGCCCGCTCCGGTCGCCCAGGTCTATATCCGTCTGCAGCAGGGTGAACGCGTTCAGGTGAACGGTCAGCCGCAGGCGCTGGTGCCGGCGGTGAATGGCTTCGCCACGCTGCAACTGGCACCGGGCAACTACACCTTTGCCATCAGCGGCCAGAGTGGCACCCGCGAACAAACGCTGAACATCAGTGAAGAAGGTGTCTGGTTGCTCGATCCACACAGTTAATAGTCAGGGATTACTTATGTTCTCACGCATTACTGCACAGCTGCCGGCGGACGGCCTGCTGTTCCATACGCTTAAGGGGACCGAGACGCTGTCCCGTCCGTTTGTGCTCACCGCTGAACTGCTGGCCACCGACGCGCGCATCGACCGCCACGCCCTGCTGGGGAAGCCGGTGACGTTTACGCTGCCGACCGATGGCCTGATGAACGCGCTGAGCCCGCGCTACCTCAACGGCAAAATCACCCGGGTGGCGGTGCGCAGCCAGGAGCTGAGCGGCACCCGCTACGCGGTCTATGCGCTGACGGTCGAGCCGGACCTGTGGCCGATGAAGCGCGACCGCAACCTGCGCATCTTCCAGAGCCAGACGGTGCCGCAGATTGTGCAGACGCTGCTGAAGGAGTACGGGGTCAACGTGGAGACGCGCCTGGCGGGCAGCTACCGGGTGTGGGAGTACTGCGTGCAGTATCAGGAGAGCAGCCTGGACTTTATCAGCCGCCTGATGGAGCTGGAGGGGATTTACTACTTCTTCCGCCACGAGGCGGACAAACACACGCTGGTGCTGTGCGACGCGCCGGACCAGCATCAGGCGTTTCCGGGCTATGAGACCATTGCCTATCACGTCACCCCGTCGGGCGGCGTGGTGACTGAAGAGGGCATCAGCCAGTGGTCGCTGGCGGAGAGCGTGACGCCGGGCATCTACAGCACCGACGACTACGACTTCCGCAAGCCGAACGCCTGGATGCTGCAGGCGCGGCAGAATCCGGCGTCGCCGGTGCCGGGGTCGGTGGACGTCTACGACTGGCCGGGCCACTTTGTCGACCACAGCCACGGCGAGTCCTACGCGCGCATCCGTCAGGAAGTGTGGCAGGCCGAGCACCACAGCGTGAGCGGGTCGGGCACGGCAACCGGCATCGCGCCGGGCTTTACCTTCTCGATCATCAACGCGCCGCACTTCAGCGACAACGGCGAGTATCTGGTGACCTCGGCGACCTATGATTTCGCCGAGAACGCCTACGCCAGCGGCGATACCGGCGACAGCCGTCACAACATCCACTTCACGGTGCTGCCGTCGTCGGTGACGTACCGCACGCCGCCCGAAACGGCGTGGCCGAAAACACACGGCCCGCAGACGGCGAAGGTGGTGGGACCGAAAGGCGAGTCGATCTGGACCGACCGCTACGGCCGGGTAAAGGTGAAGTTTCACTGGGACCGGCTGGCGAAGGGCGACGACACCAGCTCCTGCTGGGTGCGCGTCTCCAGCGCCTGGGCGGGCCAGGGATTTGGCGGGGTGCAGATCCCCAGGGTCAACGACGAAGTGGTGGTGGACTTTATCAACGGCGATCCGGATCGTCCGCTGATCATCGGTCGGGTTTACAATGAGGCGAGTATGCCGCCGTGGGCACTGCCGGCAGCGGCGACGCAGATGGGGTTTTTAAGCCGGTCGAAGGATGGCAACAGCGATACTGCTAATGCGTTGCGTTTTGAAGACAAAGCAGGGCATGAGCAGATTTGGATCCACGCCGAAAAAAATATGGATACGGAAGTGGAAAGCTGTGAGACGCACCATGTTGGTGTGGATCGGCAGAAAAGCATAGGCCGTGACGAAAAAGTCACGATAAAGCGCAATCGTCAGGCCGACGTGGGTGAACATGCGGTGAGCAATACGGGCATCCAGCACGTTATTAATGTTGGCGAAGGCGAAACGGTGCTGACCATGGATAAAGAGGGCAATGCGTTGCTTGAAGCTAACACCAGCATCAAATTAAAGGTGAACGATAACTATATTTTGATATCTCCCGATGGGATTCAGATTCAGGTTAACGCAGGAAATATCCAGGCAGAAAGTGTTGAAACTGCCATGCTGACGGGCAAAAAAATGACAATGTTGGGGGGCGGTGTAAATGCGCAACTCAAGGCTAGTGACAGTGTTGAGATCTCCGGGACGAACATCACGGACATCAGAAGTGCTGTAGTCAAAATTAACAGCTGATATTGTTAAAAAGGAGAAGATGCATGGGAATGCCAGCTGCCAGAGCTCTGATAGATAAAGCAGCGCACAGTGGCCCAATCCAGTCTGGTAGCCCAGATGTGATTATCGGCGGTTTCCCCGCTGCAAGGAAAAGCGATCGTATCGTCTGTTCAGAGCATGGTAACGGTATTATCGTCGGCGGAACGGTCAGCGTTTATGTTAACGGATTGCCATTGGCGCGAAAGGGTGACAAAACGCAATGTAGTGTATCTGGCGCAACCAAAGAAGATAAACCACAGGCAAAGCCTCCCCAGTATTGGGGAGGAAGCCTTGCTAAAAAAGCAAGTGAAGATGGCACAATACACGGTGATCATTTTGATGCAACCATACTGAGTGCCATCTCCAGTTTGCAGGATAAAAATGCTGACGGCAGTTTTGATACGGCCTCATCAGGGTTTGCTCTTGAAGACCTAACCATAGGTAATATGAAGAGTAATGATCTTACAAGAGGCGAATTGCGCAATAAAATCGCGGTAGCCAATGTGACAGGGACCTGGTACGGTTACAGTGGTGACAGCGATATTACGGGATTTAACAACAGCGCTACTGCATTGGGGATGCAGTATGGTGCAAGCGGTGCTTTGGGCAAGGAGGGAACACTTTACGGCAGCGGTACCGGAGATGTGACATTGGGAACCGCTGAAGCTAAGGCAGTTTCGGAGATTTACAAAGGTAATAATGGGCGCTACGGGTTTAGCGCGGAAGCGGGTGCAGAAGCAGCAGCGATCAAAGGAGAGGCCTCAGGCAACTTTGATTTATATGGTATTATTGTGACTAATGCAAAAATTAGCGGAACTGCAGTCGCAGTTGGACTTTCTGGAGGAATAACGGGATATATTGATACTAACGACGACTCACTTAATATAAAGCTTTCAGGTGAAGTTATGATGGCTCTGGGGTTAGGGTTTGACATTGATACGAAAATTTCCATCAAAAGAATTTTAGAATGGGGATATGAAGATGATGATAGTGAAAATAAAAAATTTAAAAAAACTGGCAGTGGTGAAGGATTTATTATCACCGGTTGTAGCAGTGTTATAGTTGGTGACTGATTTTCATTACAGAGGAGTTTATAGTGAATTACATTTTTTTTGTCATTTTTCTTATCCTGACACTTATTTATTTATGGAATGGTCAGGATTTTTTTAATAAAAAAGAATGGTTTATGCTTATTTTGAAAGTGGTTGGAGTTTTGATTTTTACCGCTTTGCTTGGGCGGCTTATGCATGATTTGATTGTGTCATGGGAAATAATGCCTATGGCATTAGCTAGACATTTTACTACAGCTTTAGGTCTCTCTCTTTTGACTGTTTTGGGTATGAAATTCATGGTGGTAATGCTATGTGCCATCTTTAAAAAGATTATGGTCTTCCATAAAAAATACAACTATGAAAACTATAATCAATTATCGTCTGTTTCGAGTGGCTTTTCTTTTTCTCTTCTTGTTCTCGCGAAATGTGTTATTTCCTGTGGAAGCGTATTGATGTTCTATGGTATTTGGCTAGCCTGAGTATTTGGTAAAAAGGAGTTTTATGAACGTTGAAATGATTTATGATTTTCCGGTTGTATCAGCTTTTACAGGGCAGGAAACACAGCAGCGATTCTGGAAATGCCTATACACATCGGCACCTAAAGAAATGCTCAATTATTGGGTTGTTCTTCCACAAGGATTGAAGCCTGCAGAGGTTAACCCGGTTGATTTTCCTGCAGTGGGTTTAACCAACATTGGACGCTATCTAACAACAGACACTTCACCTTATCTTGAGGTTTGGATGGGTTATGAACATTGCCAGTGGGAGATGAATGCCGCCGACTGGTTATTCAAAAAACTGTCCATAATGGGGGAGACAGTGTTGCACCGCCGTTTTGTTGGCAAAGCATCTGAAAACGGTATGTTTGCAGATGTGCTCACTATCAGAAAACATGAATCTGGCGATGAGGTAATTTCTCGTTATACGGTTCAGAAAGATTATAATCCGCAGGAAAGCGGCGGTAACTATTTTTTGTTAAAAGTATCCTGTGCTAGTCATGATTATGCAACTCTGCTAAACGATATTTATGTGACGTCTGTTAACTGGGATCTTTTACATCGCAGCAATTTAGGAATGGCGGAATTATTAGTTACGGTTGATTTGGGAAGCAGTGGTTCGTTCAAGGTTCCTGGTTCGTGGCGTGCAAAAACAATTGCGACCAACCGAATGGTTATTGAACACACTGTTGATCATGTCAACTATGGCGTAATTAATCTTTATTTTTATCCTGTTAAGGACTTCCCCTCAGCTGACAGTGTTTTTGAGAAGGCTACGGAAAGATTCCATCAGACTTTAGATAACATCTCACTTGTTACTAATGAACCCGAATCGCTACAGAATGAAATTAATGATGCGTCCGATTCTGTTTTTCAAACGTGCAGCGGTCTAGTATCTAGTGAAAAAGATAAAATGCGAGCTTTTTATCAGATGTATATTTTCCGGCAATCAAGTCTATGGTGCTATGCCGAGTTAGTAGGCAGACAAAGGAATCCACATGATTACCATTTTGAAATCAACAAAAGATGTATGGAAATCATTCTTTCCACAATAAAAATAGAAAATATCTGATAGATAAAGAAATTCTTGAATCATAATGTTTTATTTAATCGCCTGCCATTAAGTATCAGCTTTTGATAATCAATTATAAATTACAAAACCCTCCTTGGGCTGAATCCGCAACATTTCTTTCTACACTTTCGGTCAGGTAACACCCTGCCGTTCAAGTCAGTCAGGTAAATCACCATGTTCTCACGCATTACTGCACAGCTGCCGGCGGACGGCCTGCTGTTCCATACGCTTAAGGGCACCGAGACGCTGTCCCGTCCGTTTGTGCTCACCGCTGAACTGCTTGCCACCGACGCGCGCATCGACCGCCACGCCCTGCTGGGGAAGCCGGTGACGTTTACGCTGCCGACCGACGGGCTGATGAACGCGCTGAGCCCGCGCTACCTTAACGGCAAAATCACCCGGGTGGCGG
>Ga0308169_10002535_pt1 | contig 18799 bp, 22 predicted proteins | sample PhyBR1_2_FD_202139 | JGI IMG/M metagenome (GOLD analysis project Ga0308169, IMG submission 202139) | Phyllosphere microbial communities from UC Gill Tract Community Farm, Albany, California, United States - DLSLSB.R1 | ecosystem: Host-associated > Plants > Phyllosphere > Unclassified | place...
CTCAGATCGATCCCATCAGCTCGGTCTAGGAGGATAGAAAGGACAAGGGAACGTACGAGAGAGCCGCCATTCCGAGATAGAGAAAAACGTAGAATTGAGAGAAAACGAATCGATTCGCTACTCCTTTCAGGGTTTCCAATGTGTCTCCTCTAGTCGTTCGAAAGGATCTACTCAGCGTGGACGAGGGAGAGTTAGTTCGAATGAATTGAAGTGAACAGGACGAGGTAGGTTCCTCTGATCGTGTACTCGAGGTAGCTGACCTCCTACTAGCTCGCCGATGGGGATAAGGAGAGAATGGTGGTAACTCACTCGTCTTCGTATGAGTCGTAGGATGATTGAGGAGTCATGTAAGGGTTTGTAGATGATAGTGGGGAGTTTGATCGACTACCTCCTTCCCCTCTTTGTAGTAAAGGCGACGACATCCGAGGAGTGGTTGGTGGTATTAGATTTGAGCTAGCGTGAGTGGTTTGCGAGGAGTGGAGGGAAGGGGAAAGGCTGCCAATCCAGATGAGACTGCATTAGGGGGAGCAGGTGATTCGACTATGATCTAAATTGCGGAATACATTTGAACGATTCCTAATCAAACTCGTCGAGTCGCCAAAATTAATCGCTTCCTCTCTTCACTCTCTCCAAGCTCTGCCGACCCTCTAAACTACCCAATAAACACTATCAACGCGTCATTATGCCTTCCCTCAAGCGTAAATCACGCGCCGCAATCGAATCTGAAGAATCAGAAGGAGAACGTTCAGACGCCTCTCAAACCTCGTCTCAATCTCAAGGACAAACCAATGATAACCTCCTAGCCAAAGTAGAACCCATCTATTTGAACAACCCGATCGATTTGAGACAAGGAGATCAGAAATTGAAAGTACTCGTGGGGAGCTTCAATGTGTTGAGTAGGGAATTGAAGAATGCTGCGAGCGTTTTACATAATGTCGCGAGTCAATTGGCGGAGAGTTTGAGTGAGGATATGAAGGATCAAGAGTTTGACGAGGACGAGTGGTTGAAAGTGTTGAAGGAGAATGTAAGTTCAATACTCTTACTCTTGCGCTCTTGTTTGCTTGAGCTGCGTGAGGGTGAGGAGAATGTCGAGAACTGACGATGTCACCGTGAACAGACAGCAATGAAAGCGTTGGAATCGGAATTCAGAGTCGTTTTGGATCGTGCGAATCAAACTTCGATCAGAACAGATGTCATTAGTGGTATCAGACAAAGGATCGTACAAGGTCATCAAATGGTAAGCTCACCTTTCCTTCCTCCTCTTCCTCCTTGAAGCGAACGAAAGCTGATACTAGTCGCTTTCCTTCTTTCTCCTTTCCCCTTCCTTTGCTTCCCTCCTTTCCTCACCCTTCCTCCTCTCGCTTCCCTCGATCCAGACGAATGTGTATCAAACCTACCTCGACAAATCCGCCGACGCACTGCAAGAATACGATTCCCAATCCCCTAAAGAGAAGTACCTCAAAAGTAAACTATACGTCGATTTCTGTTCAATGGCTTGGGTTCGTTCTTCTTTCCTTTCTTTTCATCACACGAGATTGTAGATTGTGCTGAGTAGAGACATTGGAGCGAACAGGAATCATTCACGGGTGGTGCATCAGTTCCTAATATCAAGAAATTCTTACCAAAAGGTGCGCTTGCAATCTCTCCTCTAGTCACCTCTCTGCTTCATACAGCTGACTAGATCGGCGCCATGTGCACAGATGAATCAGCGGAAGGAGCTGCAGGTTCCGATTCCGACGACGAAGTGGAAATTGGTGCTCAATCAACCGATTTCCGTTGTCCCCTCACCGCATCAATTCTCGAAGACCCTTTCACTTCGTATGTCTCTCTCTCCCTACCTGCTCTCTTACCCTCGCTGACCTTCCTTGTCGAATAGTACATTATGTCCTCATTCATTCTCAGGAGAAGCGATCAAAGATTATATCAATTCGAATGCAGGATCCGTAGAGTGCCCCGTCGCGGGTTGTAAGAAACGATTGAATTTGGGAGCTATACAGAGGGATGATGGATTGAGGGGGAGGACGGAAGCGCATGTTAGGAGGGTGAAGGAGGGGAGGGGGAACGCTACGCAAGGGGGAGGAGCGGCTAGTAAGGGAAGGACTTATGTTGAGATGGAGGATAGTGATGATGAGGATGAATAGGAGAGTTTGGAGGTATATGGAGCGAGAAAGGAAGGGTTTTGCGAGAGTGAATAGTGTTGTAATCGGGTTTTTTCGCTTTCGACTCCCCTACCAAAAAGCTAAGCGAGACGAGAGTCAATCGTTCTCGCGGTGAGTCAAAATCTCACAATGGCTAACTTTTAATGACTGCTAGTGAGTAAAGTGGAGTCACTTTCTCGAGTACAAAGTCTTTCGCAAGCTGCTAGAAATCACTCCTCCACCTTCGTCGTCTCCTCTTAGTGACTCGCTATTCCAACTTCTTAGAGCTTCCTGTGCCTCCTGCTGAATTCACCGATGCCGACAAGTCAAGCCCATGAGTCGCTTTCTGATCCTCGTAAATCACCTCAGTACCCTTTTCCTCACACACTTCTAGCAGCTTCTCCATGATCTTGACCATGTCTTGTGAGAGGGTGGAAAGATCTTGAAACGTGGAATTGAGGTAGATAGAGCGAAGGGCAATCGGATTTCGAGTCTCCAGCTCCTTGACGAGTTCGGGAATCACTTCCGCCAAATCGAGTTGGTCTATTTCGGTGTTGTCGCAAACTCGGAGGTGGACGGCCGTTTGAAGCAGGGTGGCGCGGTCTCCAGGATCAAGAGGAACGTAGTCGAAAAGGGCTCGCGAGTAAGCGGGAACAAGGCAGTGCAACCGATCTATGATGATGCGCGAGTGAAGACAGAGCACTTCGAGTTGTGGCACAAGGGCGGCGAGGCGAGACCGCTGGAGCTTTGAGATTTCGTCTTCGCCGTAGACTGCAAACATCGTAAGTGATCGTAGCGAAGGTAAGACCCTCGGGTTCAGTAAGGTGGGCGCCAGCTCGATAGCCATATAGTCGAAGCTCAAAGAAGTGAGCGCAGGGAGAGTGTACGTCGATGGAATCCTATAGCCTGGTCCGAGGAGGCAAAGGTTCGCAAGACCTGAAACAGAGCAAGCTGCGTATGTGATCGGACCCCTATCTCGCAGTAAGGTAGAGTTGTGCTTACAAGGTAGAGCCTGCAACTCACACAAGTCTAGTGTTTCTCCATGCTCTAAACTGAGCGTCAAACTTCGAAGATCCCGGCTGCTTCGCACAAGCTCTCCCAGACGCCCATCTTTGAAGCGCCAATCGTACTTGTCCTCGATAATCGCTTGCAGGACACCTTCTTTCCAACCCTTCGGCTCGAGCGTTTTGAGCAGAGTATCTAGCTTTGTATTCGGTCTGATCCAAACAATTTCGAATAGTAAGGTTTGAGCGATTTGGAAGAATTGGCGAGAGACGAGGCAGAGGGAGCGAAGAGTTACTTGTCGTTCTCTGTAAGTGGTCGAATGGAAGGTAGAGGGTACGGAAGATTCGATGATTTGGCGAACGAGTTCAGTCGGAAGCGAGGAGAAGGACATTGCCGAAGGTGAGGTGAGGGGGAAGCTGAAGCGGTAGTAGGAGAGAGATAGGATTGTAGTTGATCTGTTCCGATAGTATTTGCATCAGCCTTCAGTCTTTAGAGGTCGAGAAGGGAGATCGAGATGAAGGTGGAAAGAAAACCAAACAACTCACTCGAGGACCGTCTGTATACCACCTAGCTCCTATTTAGCAGTCTTTGAGAGCTTGTAGATGCTGCGATTGCTTGCTAGTGTTCGAGTTGAGGGAGGAGAGGGCGATAATTGATGAAGAGGGGAAGCGATTCGAATTGACGAGGAGAAGCGTGAGGTCTAACGAGTAGCTTGATGATCGTTCGAGGTAGTCTGAAGTCTACTGCGAGGATTTGAGCTGAATCTGAGGTGATGAAGTGAAAAGGGAAGAAGAGAGAATCGTTTCGCTCGTTCGCAAGTCGATATTTCGATGTCTTCCTCGAGTATTTTTGCGGCGACGTCGCTCAAAGGCTCCGACAGACGGAAGGTGAAGCGCGAGGAGTCAGTCAGAAAGCAGACGACAAAGATATCCATAATCGAAACAGTTTGGCAAGATTCAGAACTCTCGATTAGACCTGATCTGATCGCAAGAAAGACACAAAGTAAGTTGCTGAACACGATCAATACCCACACTCGGAAGCTCAAAGATAAAGAGGAAGCGAAAGAGTACAGCAGAAAGTGGAAAAGCAGAATCTTTCGACTCGTGAATCGATTTCTCGTTCTAATCTGGTCTCATCCCTCTGCACTTCGCATGCCACACCCTTCTCTTTCCTACTTCCCTCGTCCTCCTACCATCCTGAGTCCTCTCCAGCATTTCTCCTCCTCTGCCTTGCAACAAAGTCTTCCGAAATGATCGAGTTGAAAGGTGAATCCCCTCCCCTTTCTTCATAAATCACATCGACGCCAGAAAACAATTCGTTGACGGAGTGTTTCTTGACCACGCCGCGTTGTATTAGTCGAATCGTCTTGTGTCGATCGACTGCATCGAGGTAAAGCGAACGAAGTGGGAGGTTGATCGGATTGATTTCGTTGTTGTAGATGTACGAAGCGAATCCGACGAAGTGAATGAAGTTTCTGAATCGCACATGTTGTAATCGAAGTGTGATTTGCGAGGTAAGAGCAATATCGTAACGGTCGACCGAAACTAGGGTTTTGCGAAAGAAAGGTTGGAAATCGTTTAATGCGCACGACTCGATGACATAACTGTCGACGAAGAGAGTGTCGACTTGATCGAGTAGTGGACGGAATGCTTTGTTCTTGAGAAGTTCGGAGAGACGAGCTGGGCGAACTCTGTTCGAGTAGGGTACGGCCAAGTTACGGAGAGCGGGGAGCGATGCTGGTCTGAGCCTTGGTAAGAGCGTATCCAGACTATCGTGATCCATGGTTAAAGACTCGAGTCTTGGAAGGACGAATCGCGAATTGATCTTGAACGACTTTCCGAATAGTCGAAGGTCTCGCAGCTCTGCGTTGACGGAAGCAGCTGTGTCAGACAAGACCATTCGAGAGCAACAGATTCGGAATGACTGACGAGGAAGTTGCGTCAAAAGCGCTAAATTGACCGTCTCCTCCAGATATGCGAGCGTGAGGACCCGTAGACCTTGACCGTTTCTCGCGAGTCGTTCGAATCGTGACGTGATTGGTGAGAGGGATCCAGAACATTCGATTGAAACTTCACGGATGTACCTCGTCCAACCCTTCGAAGAGTGCGCGGCCTTCGATTGCACGGCGATGAGTGCTTCGTTGAGCGTTCGAGGCGAATTCTTCGCGGACACTATTGCGAATAGGAGAGGTTGGGCGACAGATCGGACGTAGCGACAGATGAAGCAGAAGTTTTTGAGATTGGCTTGTCGTTCAGCGTAGTTTGAAGGAAGGGATGTGGAAGGAATGGCAGATTCGATGATTTGTCGAATGAGTTCAGGAGGAAGACAGTTGAACATGTTGAATCGGGATTGAGGAGTCGGCGAGAATGGAGGGTTGCTGAGAGAAGATGGAGGGAAAAGTGGAATCATGAGGAGGGCGAGAAGCGGTAGATGAGAGTGGAGCAGAGGTGGGAGAATGGGGAGACGAGGAGGGAGAATCGGGAGACGGAGGGAGGGGCACGAGAACGAGTCGAGGTGGTGGGAACCGCGTAGAGGGTGAAGAGGAGAGGAGAGGAGAGGAATAGACTGAAGAGTGCTGTTCATAGACTGAAGAGTGCTGTTCATGAACAGCGAGGATCAGCGGGCTGTCCGAGGGTGGAAAAGGGGACAAATGAAGGAAACGTACCTGGATCCGAGTCGATGAGAGCGATCTGAGCGTGTTCAGATGCGAGTAGACTCTCGCGACACTTGATTCGTGTTAGATAGGTAGTGGAAGGAAGGAAAGGAGGGAATGGGAGAGCAAGTTTCTCATCTTTCCCTCCGATGGAGTTCCGCGGACCTCCTTGACGACCTCCTTTATATCGCTCCTCTTCTCTTCTCCATTATCCCCTTCATTGTAGTAGCGAGACTAGTGGACCCCTGCGAGACTACTTGAAGGATTCGATATTTGTGACGAGGTGCGTTCCCTTTCTCCTTCCCCTACCTTCCCTTTGAGACGATGTATCACTCCATTCATAGTCCCCCGAGCATCTCAGTAGCTCCAGTCGTCGTTCTCGAGGTAGTTTGAAGGACGAGTTGATTGATCGATTCAAAGTGGTTTAATTCAGCGAGTAAAGGTTGGACAGCTCGAGTAAGGGTCGGCATTGGTCACTGAGCTGGTCGAATACATCTTAAGTGTCTAATCGGCTATTGAGAGGTAGTTGGCGATTCGTAGGATTCAATCGAAGATCAAGCCCGAAATCGCTCCCTCAAATCGCTCCTCTCCTTCCTCCGATTCACTCCTTTTCACCTCGACACTCGCTAGATCGATATGCCTTTCATTCACGCTTCATCCGCATTAGCTTGGAAAGCAGGTGCTATTCTCAGTCAGTCTCTCGTTTCTCGCTCTCATCTCACCTCAACAAGACTGATGAAGCGGTGGAGCAATTGACAGGTGCATCGGGAATTATGAGTGGCGCCTTCGGTGCTCATGCGCTCAAGGCTAGATTGGGGGATCAAGCGGCAACTTGGGTGAGTCTCGATTTCGCAAGATCTACTCGTTCTTTTGACAGAGTAGTTTCGTATTCGGGTTCCACAGGGTATGGCTAGTCAATACGCTATCTTGAACGGGGGTGAGCTGCATCTCTTGGTCGGAAGGAATAGAGGAGATACTGACTTTTCCTCCTTCTCTCGTTTCTATCTCCCTCTCCCTTCCCACTCACTCTTTCTACCTGACCTAATCTCGTCCTCATCCCCCTACTCTCAATATTCAGTCGCCCTCCTAGCAATCTCACAACATCCGATTCACTCGAAACGACTCGCCGTTCCCTTAATCATCGCAGGAACTACTCTCTTCTCAGGCTCAATCTTTGCTCTCTTACTCTTCAAAGGCCAGATGGGTAGTCTCACAAAGATTGTCGGACCTAGTACACCGGTAGGAGGGCTGTTGATGATTGGAGGTTACTTGAGTCTCGTGAGTACTCGTTCGACGATTCAGCGATAAAAAGAAGTTTCGCTAATCTGTTGGTCCTCGAGTTCACAGCTTCTCTAGAGCTTCCTTGCACTATGAAGCTGTTGTACTATGACCACTGTAATCATTCACCTTTCTTCCCATTTCCTTGCTTCACTTTCTCGAATGGCTATTTTCGATCTCTCGCAATCTCTCGGTTCGAACAAACACATGAGAAGCAGGCGAATGAGTCGGTATTGGCAACACAAAGAGGTATCGACGAATGAAAGGGTATGGTAAACTGAACAAACTGAACGAAAGGAACGAAAATGAAAACCCAAGGACTACGAAAGACGAAACCCAAGCTATTTTCCTATTCCTTTCTGAGAGTCGTTCATTAGGCTTCCTCTGCCTTCTTCTTCTCTGCAACCATCAATACACTATCTCACTCAGCTCAAGGGGAGAGAGTGAGAGCGAAAGAGAATGCTTACTCCAAGCTGCACCAACTCGTTTCCTAATCGTCGCTCCTTTCATTCCAGGTTTATCTTTTCTCAAATCTGCTGCCATGTCCTGTTCATTATCCCTTTCCCTGCCATCAGCATCGAGAGATAAGTAGATGCAAGCGAAAGATTCGACGAACGTGATAGAAATCGAGATAGGCTTGATTGTTAGGCGAAGAAGCTTTTCCACTGTTCAGGCTCAGCAACTCGCATCAGCCATATAGCTTCGATAGTGAGATGCAGAGAAAGAGACGACGAACGATTTGGATGAAGTGGATGAACCTGAATTGAATCGAAGCGAAACGGGGATTAGACGGAACTGAGTGCATTGATCAGCTTTTGTGATTGAGTGAGTAGAAATAGACTCAAGCTGACCTTTCGATGATGTGTTCTTTCCCATCTCGTCACGTTGCTTGATTGGAGAGACTGGAGGAGAAACGACGGAGGAGACTTTGAGAGAGTTCTAGTAGCTGTGAGAGGTTAATACTTGCTGTTTGACGCGTGATTCAGAGTAATTTGAGCGAAAAAGTGAGATTGGAAGTGAGAAGAAGGAAAGAGAGAGAGGAAATGTCAATTTCTGGAGAGAGAGAGAGAGAGAGAGAGAAATCTTTCGCAACTTTCTCGAGGTCTCATTTCTTTCGCTTTCGCTCTCAACTAGCCCTCCAGTCTCTCTCATACGACGAAAGCAAATCAATGCATGTACAATGGGAAGTAAACAAAATCAAGCGTAATCTTTTCAAGCTGTTCCTTTCTCTCGTTCTTCAAGCGTTCAATCCCTTCCCTTTCTCACTCTTCCTCTTCCTCTTCTTCTCCGTCGATCCTCCCTCCGACATTGATACAACCTCTTCCACAGCTTTCCTCTTCTCCCCTTTCACTTTCTCTAGTTCTCCAGCTAGTTTAGCTCGTTTCCTCTCCTCCTTTTTGCGTTTCTTTTGCTCCTTCTTCTTGAGGTTCTTCAACTTGGTCGACTTGTCGTCTTTCGTGAGGTGTTGCTCGGTCGTAGGCTGGAGAGAGGGAGCTTCAGGTTGTTGAGTGGCAAGCGACATTGAGCGATATAGAGAGTCCGAATCATCTCCTCCCTCCTCCTCGTCCGAATTCGAGTTGAGTCCTCCTTCAATACCCATTCCATACTGATCACTGACTCCCCTCATCATCCCTTGATCTTCGTCGTCGTAACAGTCACATCGATAGTTGTCGCCAATTTGAGAGAGGAGGTTTGAACTGGCGAGAGTTTGACGCAGCTGATCCTCCAATTCCTTCCTCTGCTCAGTACTTTCTCCTTCCTCCTCCTCATCTTCTTCCATCTCGACTATCCCTCGAATAGTAGTCAAACTTTCCTCCAAGATTCCTCCAATTTCCTCAACTTTCTGCTCGACTTCTCCATTCTCATTCCAATCCCTTTCTCCCTCTTTGTCCTCTCCATCATGTTTCTCCCCAATCCTCTCAAGTAAGCTTCCCATCTTTTCCTGCCTATCCTCTTTCGACAAGTAATCTTCATCTTCTTCCTCGTCCATCTCATCTTCCAAATTCCTCTGTTTCTCTCCCTCCTCCTCTCCCTCTTTCTCTAGCCAATGCATGTGTTTCTGTCCACCTTCTTCAATCTCGACTTCGACTTGAGCAGAGTCTTGAATAGGTCCGATGAAAGAAGAGGGAGCTTTCTTTTTGGGAGATTCATAGATCTTGCGAACTTCTGAATGGGCGTGAGTGGTGGCGGAAGGGAGATGATCGGGATGAGGATCGGGAGCGTCGGGTACAAAGTCGGGATCGGAGGAAGAAGCGGAATCGGAAGACAGAGAAGAGGGAGGGTTGCGAAGGAGAGAAGGGAGCGAGTTTCGCTGAGAGGGAAGATTGAGAGATCGCTCTTCATTAATCTGTGGTGTTCAGAGGCTGTGATCAGCTTTGAAGTGAAGCGATAGGAGCACTCTGGATACTCACCGGCTTTGGAAGAACGGGACCAAAATCAGACGAATCTCCATCATGCGAAACTGATTCTTGCTTTCCACCATTCTGATTCCCATTTCGCTTCTTCCACTCTTTCTGTGAGTATCCTCGATGCTACTCCATCAGCTCAGATTATTCGTGATAGCGTAGCGCGAGAGACTCACCTCCCATTCCCTCATGACTTTGAATTCCCTCTTCTTAACTGACCAATCCTTTCCCTTTCCCTTCTCCAATTCCTCCATCTCCTTGACATAGTACTCTTGATACTCTTTTGTATAGACACATGGGTGTCCTTTGATCGTGGAAGTCGAGAGAGAAGGAGCGGAAAGTCCGTTCGGAGCTGAAAGTGAGGGAACTGTGCGAATCAACGCTTCAGAACTATTGATGACAGAGATAGGCAGAGAGTGAGACGCACCTGAAGGTGCAGAAGGTCTTGAAGAGCGAGCTTGACGAGCGGCGGAACGAGGTGAGGGAACTGAAATCGAAGTCATCTTGAAGAAGCGAAGTCAGAGGTGAAGCTAGCTTGCTTGAGTACTACTGGAGTTACTGGCGTAGTCTGCTGTACTATTCGAGAAAGTAAGAGTAGAAGTTGGGGAAAAGGGAAGTGAAGTGAAGGGAAAAAGGGAGGAAAGGAAAGAGCGAATTCTCAGAGTCGAGTTTGTTCGCAGCTTGGGTTTCATCGATTGTTTCTCTCGCTCTCCTCCCTTTGACCGTATACTTGATAATCGAAAATGTACTGCAACAGAATTACTATAAACTTGTAGTATGAAAGAGATTCGTCAAAGAACGTTTTAAATGAGCGAGCGTGGGTGAGGGGGAAGGTATTGAATCAAACGACCTCTACTCCCTTCATTTACGCATCGTTCTTGGTGACCTCGTGAAGGGATTCAGCGAGATGTCTAACGTTGTGATCGGTGATACCAGCAACCGAAATCCTACCGTCCCTAGTCAAGTAAACGTGATACTCTTGCGCCAATCGATCAACTTGCTCAGGTGTAATACCCTACATTTCACTCGTCATCTCCCAATCAGTACAGACTTCGGTAGAGATGATGGGAAGGAAAGAGAGGGGAAACGTACGAGGTAAGCGAACATTCCAATTTGAGATTTAATGTGTTTCCAATCTTTTGATGAACCGACTTCTTTCAAGAGATCGAAGAGGGTAGATCGCATGTTGATGATTCGATCAGCCATTCCCTTGACCTCGGAAAGCCTGTGTCCCCATTCACCCAAAGTAAGCTTCGGATTTTCAACGAGAGTTACGAAAGAGGATCGGACGCACCATTGAGCGTTGAGCTTGGGGTCAGTGAGAAGGGTGGAAGCAACACGTGCTCCGTGTACAGGAGGGTTCGAGTACATAGGTCGAACCAAGCTGTCACCTCCGACTTCGTTCAGCTTCATTCGAGTCGGGATTGAAAGCTGGACAGAATAGTCGAAACGTACATCTTGATTTGAGAATCGACCTTTGCCTTCTCCTCAGGGCTCTCGCAAACAACCGAGAAAGTTCCGACACGTTCACCGTAGAGACCCATGTTCTTTGCGAAAGATTGGCAGAGGATTAATTGATGACCTTCCTCGACGAAGTGACGAAGGGCGAAAGCATCATTGTCGACCGATCTGCAAGGAGAGAAAAGGGAGATGAGTGGGGAAGGCAGAGGGAGAGGAAGAGACGGAAATTTACCCAGAAGCGAATCCGAGGTAAGCGTTATCAATCAAAGGGAAGTGACCCTTCTCCTGTAAGTCAGATGGAGACCTGCCAGTAAGTAACGTTCACGCACTCAAGAGGTTCATCGAACTTACCTTGATGATACTCGAGATTTCCTTCCATTGTTCCCTCGTAGGATCGATTCCAGTAGGGTTGTGAGCGCAAGCATGCAAAAGCACGATACTACCCTTATCCATCGCATTCAAGTCCTTCTTCAAACCCTCGAAATCCAATCCAACCGTCTTCTTGTCATAGTACGAGTAAGTCTTGACTTCGAGACCAGAATCCTTGAAAATTGGAATGTGATTACCCCAAGTTGGGGCGGGGAGGTAGATCGTCTTTGCGTGGGGATAGTGACGAGCGAGGAAAGCTCCGGCGATACGAAGAGCACCAGTTCCAGAAAGGGATTGAGTGATTGCGACCTGCGAATTACCGAATCAAAGGTCAATCAATCTCGGCAGAAGAGCGAGAGATGGGCAGATGTCGGTACTCACACGTCCTTCCTTGAGAGGTTTCGAGCCTTCACCGTAAGCGAGAGTAGCAGCGGCGTTGGTGAAAGTGTTCAAACCAGTAATCGGTAAATATTCCTTGTCGTTTCTTTGACTGATAACTTTATCTTCAGCCTGCGCATCCGAACGGGTTTCGTCAGCATATTCACCAATGTGCTGAACGAGGGCGGGGACGTACAGCGAGTACAGAAGGCAATACGTAAGGTTTCCCATCCTTGTCACGGTAAGCGCCAACTCCCAAATTAATCTTCTTGGGATCTTGATCCTTCTTGAATGCCTCCGTGATACCTGTTCACGACTTTCTTCGCCATCAGTACTCGTTACAGGAAGATGGAGAGAAGGAAGAGTAGTTTACCGAGAATTGGATCGGGAGGACCAGCAGGAACTTTAGACCATACTGAGACCGATCGTACAGCGTTGAGTTGTACACTGAATTGACGCGCTGAAAGTCGGGTACGGGAGAGCATGCTAAGAAATGAGGGGAGATGAGTGGAGAGAGAGAGGAGAGGGAAAACGTGGGGGAAGAGAAGAGCGAAGAGAGGGTTTGTAGGGTTTGAGAGGTATAGAGTCAGTTGATATAGAGCTGCTTAACAGCTGTGTAGCTTGACTCACGCGATTGTAAAGTGGTGTGAAGGTGAAAGAGTCAGATTCTCGCACTGTCGGTAAAAACCGCAACTCGATTGCCGTATAAATCGCAACTAGAGAAGCCCTGCTCTCATTGGGTATCATGTATAGTGGGAGAACAACATGGTCTGACTATTTACGATCGACGAAATGAAAATAATCTACGAAAAACCCTCTCTTTTCCGTCGATCTCGCACCGCGGCTTTCGTCCTCTTTCCCTCTCACCTCAATCCCTACTCCAGCCTAGTTCATCTTCTGGTGCTTGGGTAAGAATCCTTGTTCTTCAAGATCCGGATCGAATCCCAAGGAAATCGCAGGACTCGGCTGTACAAGCACAAACACATCTGATCAGTTTCCTTCGACTCATTTGATCCAGAGCACGAAAGTGTACGTACAGTCCATCTCTCTCTCTTCAATCTGTCCCTACTCTCTACCTCCCTCGCCCTCTTCTTAGCCCTTTCAATCCTTTTCCTCTCTTCGACTTCCTCCTCATACTTCAAATGACCCGCACTCCGTTTCAATCCCATCTCCAAAGCCATTCCCGGTTTAGTCTTTCCCAACAAGCTCCTCGCTGCCGGAGACAAATGATCCCCTGTCCTAGGAGTACTTGCTCCTCCACCTCTCGAGCTCCCAGGGGTTCCTCTAATTGAACTCTCCATCGCACTCCTCCTCAAACTCGTGCTCCCCCCACGCGTTCTTGCATCCGTAGCGAGTCCCTTCCCACCACTAGCAGATTGAGCCAAAGATCGTTTCGCTTTCCTAGCCATTTTGAACGCCAACTCTTCTCGTTTCGAAGTGTCTTCGATTCGGAACGGACCGACTGAACCATCTGAATCGAGAGACGAACTTCGGAGAGTTACGGGAGTAGCTTCGATCGATCCCCAGGTCATGAGTTCTTGGAGGGCTTGAGGAGGGAGTTGGGAAGCTCGAGGGGAGGGGATGGCAGAGACGAAAGAGAAATCGTTTACTCGTGGAGTGTGGGAGGTTGGTGCGGGATCTAGAACGAGCGCACACTGGATTAGCACGGTGTAGACGCAGAGAGAGAGAATAGAGAGAGACCAGCGGCGTACAAGGTGTTCCAGAAATCGCAGCATTGATTCGAGATCGAGAAGGACTAGGGGTTCCTCCTACACTCCCATCTCGACCTCCGTTCTCTACCTCCATTAATCGGGTAGCGTGGTATCGGATTCCTTTTGGATCGCCAAGAGGGAGAGCTGAGGTCGAAGCGACGGGTTGTTGGAATGATGGTGCATCAGATGGATCCGTATCTGCATCGGGAGGGAACATGAGAGAGTTGCGATTCTGTGCACGAGAATTCAAGAAACCTGGTGAGTAATAATCGCCGAGAGAGAGAGAAACGAGATTGAAAGAGGTTTGGCTCACCTTGAATCTTGAACCCTGTACGGCGATTCCTTCTCCTCCTCCTAATTCCTCTGTTTCCTCTTCGACAGCTGGTCTATCCCAATCAACAAACTGTTTCGCCTTTTCATCGACCCTCTCCACTTCCTTCCCCTTTCCCTTCCCATCTGTCTCTCCCTCGACTCCCAGCAACAGCTTTTGACTCCCTTCCGCCCCACCCGTAATCCTCAATCTCTCCCCCTCATCTCTTCCCCTCAACAACCCCCTAACACCGCCCACTTCAACTCCCTTCCCAACCAATAATTTCCTTTCTCCCGGTCTCCCCGCCTCTCCTTCAAGCATCAACACACTCCCTTGTCCCTGTCCAACCATCTCTCTCGTAACATCCACCAATCTCTCCCTCGCTTTCCTCCCCCTCACTTCTTTCTCATTCGCTCTCTTTTCAGCTTCCCAAGCCCATTGAGTCTTGAGACGTCTCGATTCGTTATCACGTGAGAGGAGGTGAGAGAATGAAGAATTGTCTTCTGATGTGTAGAGGGATTGGAATGCGTCCAATGAGAGTGAGGGGGAAATACGAGAGGGTTGAGATTGAGAGGAAGGACGGGGAGTCATGGAGGATGTGGAGGATGTCATGGGGGTTCGATCGAATGAGGTGGGGGTTGCGTCGAAGGAATGAGAATCTAGGGGAGTGCGCCCGGGTGTATCGGAAGCTGTAAAGAATAAACTCGCTGAATCAGTCAAGATTCGGTATTGGGGATTGAGAATGAGTTGGTCTTTTACCTCGAGCGCGACGTCGCGGTGTAGGAGTAACGATCTCCCTCATCCTTCTAACACTCTCTTCGATTCGTCCATGATCTTTCGATTCAAACGCAGAGATCAACTCGTTCCTCCTATCGAGGGAATCCAATTGTGGAAAGAAATCTCTTTTTATGATATCGCTCAAATGTGTTATATACTCTTCTTCCTATACACTTGGGAGATCGTCAGCTCACAGGGAAGGGAGGGGAAAGAGAGGGAGAACGAACGGAGAGAATTTCTTGTTTGTATTTCGAATAGGTCGGCTTGTAATCATCTCTTCTAGTGAGTGCTTGTGAAGTAGTACGAGTAGATGGTGTAGCCCCTCGTGTGCTAGTGAGAGAGGTGGAGGATCGAGGAAGGGAAGATTGTTGATGATGAGGGGAATCCCATTCTCCTAATTCATTCTTGCTTGAAGAGGCGTATGGTGTGGGAGGGAGTGATCCTGATTCATGTGAATAATCTTTCGGCATGATTGAGTGAAGTGGGAGAGGACAAGAAGCAGAGAATCGCCTCTTCATCCTTAACTCTTCACTTCACTTCTCGCCAACAACTTTAGAGGACTTCTAGATCACTCAGATCATTCTCAAGACTACTTTCAACATGTCTGAACAGGGTAAGAAGCTCACAAAGAAGGAGAAAAAAGCTCAAGCTTTCAGGCAACAAAAAGGCAAATCCACCAAAACCACTTCTGCCCAACCCTTCACAGATGAAGATGCCGTACCTATTTCAGAAGATATCAATCAAGCAGAGTCAGAACGAGAACCTGTAGTGGACAAGGAGAAAGAAAAGGGAAAGAAACGGAAACGTGAAACTGAGGAAGGAGAGGAGGAGAAGGTTGCGGGCGAAGGAGAGGAGGAAGTACCGAAGAAGAAGAAGAGACAGAGAGGGAAGAAGAAGAGTCAACAAGTGAGACCAGGAGTTGATGAGGAAGGGAAACCAAGATTGATCGTTTTCGTTGGTACGTCTCTTTAACACTCTCCCTATCTACCGTCTTCGATCGTCACTGATAGCGATGCCTTGTGGGGTACAGGTAACTTACCTTACAAGATTACCTCAGAAGAAATCGCAAAACATTTCGAACCCTGCGGTAAAACTCTCTCCCCTTTCCCCCTTCCCTTCTCCCCTTCTTTCATACTAAATACCTTTTCATTCGGAATGAAATCCAGGTGAACTCCCAACCGTCCGACTCCTAACTCCCAAACCCGACCCTTCGAAGCCCTCTGCACCCTCCTCGAAAGGTTGTGCATTCCTCCAATTCTCCACCTCAACCTCACTCCAATCCGCCCTTCGCCTCCATCACTCGACTCTCCAAAATCGTAAGATCAACGTAGAGCTTACTGCAGGTGGAGGAGGGAATTCCGAAGCTCGTAAAACCAAGATCGTCGCTCAACGAGAGAAGCTCACATTGGAACGAGAGAAAGCGTTGAAGAACAAGAGGTTGAGGGAAGGCGAGACGGAAGATGGGGATAAAACTGGTCGTTGGAAAATGGCGGCTGGTGCTAAAAAATCTCAGGCGGATATCGTTGAGGATGGAGCAGGGGAAGAGGCGGTGGTTGTTGATGGAAGGAAGAAGAAGGTTAGGGATAGGAGGAATAGGGAGGATGGTGGAGTTGGGAAAGCAAAGATGGAGAAGGAACAGAAAGAGGCGGCGGAGAGGAAAGCTTTGAAAGCTAGTTCGGGAGCTAATGCGATTAAATTGGCCAGTGGATGGGGTACGAAAGCGTAGGGATTGTAGCGATCGTGGAAGGGTTACAAGGAGATCCTTTGCGTCGGGGACGAGGAATGAAGACTAGTGAAACGGAGAAGGGATGGATCGGTTTCGAAAACGAGGTTTTTGTGTTCTGTACTATTCCCACTCTCTCTCTCTTCACTTTGCACTGCACTTATCGTTCTTTTCCTCCTTTATCATTGCTATCCTCTCCTCAGGTGCAGGTAAAGTAGCGATATTTCCAGGGGAGAGGCAGGGAGGACTTTTCGCGAAAAACTCTCGCAACTTTCACGTTTCCGCTCTTCTACTCGCTTTTACATTCAACACTTCGATGTCACCTTTCCGCCAGTAACGCCGTCGACTGGAAGCTCGACTGTTTCTGGGAATTCCTTTGTTTATCCCGCTTAGGCCCTTCGAATCCGACTCTCGCTCCCTTTCTTTCCTCCCTTTCACTTTCCAACTCGTCAACAGCTCCAGTAACTCAACGCGCGACTGGGCAGTATCAGTGACATCAAGCAGCAGATCAAGCGCTTTAGTAAGGCTTCAAGAGGTGTAAGAAGCTGGAAAGAGTAAGGGGATCTAGATGACTCCAATTCCTCCCTTTTCTTCGTGAGTCGATGGATTGCTATCCAGCCAGTAGTCAGCTGATAGTGAACCATTTCCCCACAGTTCGAGCGTTCCAATACCGGATCAAGAGCGACAAAACGAAGAAGAATGGTTCGCCTCGACTCCTCTCCCCGATCTCACGTTCAGCTTCAAACCTCGACAACTCAGATTGACAAGATCGGAGGATATGCTCAGAGATTGGAAGAGGGAGGGAGCAGGAGAGGGAGAAGAGGAATCGGAGGGACGGTTAAGTTTAGGCAGTCAATGCGAGAGCGAACGAGAAGCTGAAGAGACTGAGACTGAGAGTGAAAGTGAGATGGAGAGGGAAGAGAACGAGGAGGAATGTCAGATCATCGAAGCTAGAACGACATTCGTCGAATCGAGGAAACGGGAAGAAGGGAACGAAGGAACGCCTCGTAAGGAGGAGAGGAGATTGCTCAAAGTTAGTACGGGCACGGACAATTCAGGCGATCGATCAGGATCAACAAATCAGGACAGCTTCATCGACCCTCTGAAGGCTCGACCACCTCCCTCTCCAACTCTCGATTGCCCCCCTTCCTCTCCCGCTCCTTTCCTTCCCTCTTCACTCCCTCCCTCTCCTCGCACTCCGACGTCACCCTTCCCTTTCGCCTCTTCCAGCGAAACCCCGTCACCTCCAAGACATGGTCTCACAGGTCGACCTCTCCCCTCAGCACCTCCTCCTTTACTGCCGTTCGATTTTTCCTCTTCTCTCGCTCCTCGATCACCCCGACAACGATTCTCATCGACAAAGTCGTTTGCGAGAAGTCTGAGTCAACGAAGAAGGGGAAAGGAGGACGAAGATCAGAACAGTTTGAGGAGTTATTGGGACAGTACGATTCAGATCGACGGAACGATTGACAGTGTCACGGACTCGCCGAGGAGAAGTCGACTTAGGATTCCGCTACCTTCCCCTATTCCGTTCCCTTCGAACTCTTCACTGTCTCTTCCGACTCCACCAGCTCGATCTTATTCGCCCGAACCCACCTCTCCCTCCCTATACCGCTCAAGCTATTTCACTGCCCTTCCCGACAGTCGAACTCCTCCCGCACGTACTCCAACCTCGTCTTCCTTTCAACTTTCCCCTCGTCCTTCTTCTCCCACAACTGCCACCTCTCTTCACCCCTCACTGTCCATCAACCATTCTTCAAATCCTCCTCAGCGATTTCCCACACCTCTCGCACCTTCCTTTCCCCTCCCACCTCTCTCAATTCCTCCTTCAGCTTTCTCCTCGTCTTTCCCCCTCCCACCTTCATACCCTCAAACCCCAACTTCCGCATCTCACTCTCACGAAGATCATTCCCTTCTCTACCCGCCTCCAACTCCAGTGCCTTCAGTCCCGAAGTTCGTCAGCGTGTTCATCGATCCCTCTTACAATCAATCTTCTACAAGCTTTCCTCCATCGGCCACTCAAGCAACAACAACGCCTTCGATGAGGAGACGCAATCCTTCGTTGAGCGCAAACAATTTTGATGTTTCTGATGATGAAAAGCTCGTGGATTCGAAAAGGAGAACTATGAAATGGTTGAATGAAGTGAACTACGAGGGATCCATGTCGAATGAAGGTAGTTCTGGATCTAGTGGGAAAGTAGGAAGAACGAAACGGGTTAGGATAAGAGAGGGTTGGATGAAAAGGTTGAAAAGGTTCGGGAAGAGTAAGAGGGGGAAATGGATCGTTATCTTTGGAATTCTCGGAGTGGTATTGTTGGTGATTGTGATTGGAGTTATTGTGGGAATGAGGAAAGAGGATTTAGGGGAATGTGGATGCGAGAACGGAGGGAAACCTTTGTTGGAGAAGGGGATCTGTTCGTGCTCTTGCCGAGAGGGATGGGGAGGGACCCGATGTGATCTTGACGGTACTTGTGTCGAGGTGGAGACAGTTCAAGGTACAGAACGAATAGCTCAAGGATTAATCGATCTCGCTCAATCAACTTCTTCTCTCTGGTCACCCTCAATCGATGTCCCTCGGCTCGCCTACACT
>Ga0308169_10002536_pt1 | contig 18796 bp, 24 predicted proteins | sample PhyBR1_2_FD_202139 | JGI IMG/M metagenome (GOLD analysis project Ga0308169, IMG submission 202139) | Phyllosphere microbial communities from UC Gill Tract Community Farm, Albany, California, United States - DLSLSB.R1 | ecosystem: Host-associated > Plants > Phyllosphere > Unclassified | place...
GGTGGATTAGCTATTTTGGCGTGTCCTGGAGCGGGGAAAACTGCCGTATTGACAAAGAGAGTGGCTTGGATGGTTCAGGATCAAAAGATTAATCCGGAACAACTCGTGTGAGCCTTTCATCTGCAATCTCGGTGAGGATTCAGAGAGCAGAGAGGAATAGAGAAGGGAGAAGACAGCTGATTGTTTCGTTCAACATTTTCGAAAATGTAGGGTCGTTACGTTCACGAATAAAGCGGCGAATGAAATGAGGAATCGTTTGAGTTTGATCTTGGGGAGCAAAGAGACGGATAGGTTGGTTATGGGTACTTTCCATAGGTGAGTTCGAAACGATTCTTTACTCTCATATTCCTGAACTCGGAGCTGATAGTCAAGGTTCCTTTCTGCTGCTCGCAGCGTTTGCGTGCGATGTAAGTCCATGTACGACCTACGAGTGCGAGGAGCAGTTGGAGCTGATTCCCCATGGAAAGCGATGTCAAACAGATTTACGGAAATATGGCAAATTAGTGAACCTCGCTTCATCCTTCACTATCGCTGACCGAGATGACTGGTGCGTCCTCCTCCTTTTACCCTCACTATCACCGCACTCACGTCTCGAGATCTCTTCCTCCAGTCTCGCAACAATCAAACGAGTAGTCTCTTCTCTCGAGATCCCAGATACTCTAAAGAAAGAACTCAAACCTCCTACCTATCTCGACCACATCTCGAAATGCAAAGCACGAATGATCAGTCCCGATGAATTGAGGATGAGTAAGCAAGGAGGTTGGGATCAGAACAAATTTGAATGGATCGCGAGAGTTTACGAGTACGTCCAATGATGTTTCGAACGGACGAATGAGAGTGAGCTGACGAAAAGCGCGAGGGAATAGGGATTATGATGCTGAGATGGAGAAAGCTAATTCATTGGATTTCGATGATTTACTGTTGAAAGGGTGAGTCTCGTTCTCCTCTCAGTGCGGTGTGCGACCCCTCAGCAGCTGAAGTGAGGAGCAAGTATCGCAGTCACGAGCTATTCACGATACATCCTCGAGTCGTTGCTCGAATCCAATCCGTCTTGATCGACGAGTTTCAAGACACCAACACAGTTCAATACGATCTCGTCAAACTGATCGCGAAAGCTTCGGGAAGTCTCACGATCGTGGGAGACCCTGATCAGTCAATCTATGGATGGAGGAATGCAGAGGTGGAGAATCTAGAGAAGATGCAAACCGAGTTCCAACCTTGTCGACAAATCTTCCTCGAACAGAATTATCGATCGACTGGTGCAATTCTCGGTGCTGCTTTAGCTGTCGTTCGACAAGGTACGTCTTCCAAACCTCTTCGATCTTGACGAATGCTGACGAAAATTGCGGGAGATAGACACTAAACGAATCAACAAATCCCTTCATTCTTCCCACCCATCCGGTTCTTCCGTCGTTCTTCATCCCGCCGCCGATGCTCAAACCGAAGCAACTTTCATCGCTTCCACTATACGACACATCGTCGCTCACATGGGTGGTCTAGTCACTTACAACGATTTCGCAATCTTGTTGAGGTATGGAGCGTTGAGTCGAGCGATAGAAGTTGGGTTACAGAAAGCTCAAATTCCGAGTAAAATGGTGGGAGGTCACAAATTCTTCGAACGAGCAGAGTATGTCTTGCTCTCATCCTCAGCTAACTCAAGCTGATGAAGTAGGATTCGATTTACAGAGTTAAAGATATCCTTTCCTACCTCCAACTCCTGTCGAACCCCTCTTACACTCCCGCTTTTGCTCGAATTCTCAACGTACCGAAACGTTCCCTCGGTGACAAAGCACAGAAATCAATCTTTGAAACGGCGACTTCGAACGGATTGAGCGCTTTCGAAGTTTGCGTCAAGATTGCGAATGGTGGGAGTGGAGCGGTGAGCGTTTCGGCAGCTCAGAAGAAAGCGATCAAAGGGTTGGTGGAGATCATTAGGGATGGGAGAAAGAAAGCGGATGAGGTGAGTTTCTCGTAACCTCCCTCAGCTCAATTCAAAAACGATGTGCTGACGGAGTTCGGAGTACACAGGGTTACGATGTACCTGCTTTGATCGATTTCTTGACGGATCGAACGGCGTATCGAGCACATCTCGAAAAGACTCAAGGGACAGATGCGACGGAGAGATGGGAGAATATCGAGGAATTGAAAAGTTACGCTACATTGGTCGAGCAGGAGAATCCGGCGGATATTGATCTCAAGACTGAGATGGAACTGGAGGAGGTCGAGATTGGAGCAGCTGGGACTAAGAAAGATGAGAATGGGTCCGAGGAGGAGGAGGATGGTGGATTTGGTGATGGACGAGAAGAGATCAAAGTACCGTAAGTAATGAGCGATCGGCTTACTCCCCCCCCCTCGACCATCGAAGTAACGTCAACTTCTCCGTCCTTACAGCCTCGCCTCACAAGCTGCTGAAACTGGAAAGACGACACCTCTAGAAGTTTTCCTCGCTACTTCAATGCTCGCTACTGATACCGAAACTCAGGCTTCGAAGAGCGATGGGAAATCTGAGGTGAGCCCGCTCTCTTCCTTCGTATCCCGTCAGGACCCAATTGACGAGTCCAGTATGAGTGTGCAGAAAGTAACGATTTCAACGTGTCACGCTGCGAAAGGTCTCGAATTCCCTATCGTTTTCATTCCTGCTTGCGAGGAGGGAACGTATCCATTCTTCAGAGCTACACAGATGAATGAGATCGATGAAGAAAGGTCAGCAGATATTTCGCTCGAATCAGTCTTTTCGTTCGAGCTGACAGATTTGATCGATATTTCTTGCCAGGCGATTACTCTACGTCGCTATCACTCGAGCACAAAGTTTCTGCTTCATCTCTTATGCGAATTCTCGAATGGCTGGAGGTGAGCTTCGAATTCATTTCGTCTACTGGCGAAGCTGATCTTTTCATTTCGCTCTCTTCGCAGGTCAATTTCAGAAGAAATCTGTCACACCTTTCCTCAGCACCGTCTCACAAACCTATCCTACACTCTTCGTCAACAAGCTACAGAAGGTTACGAAGAAGACGAGGGAAGAAATGGCAGCTGTTTTAGGTCGACCTGTTCCTAATGAAGAAGAGGCGCAAAAGAGGATCGCGGTACTGTGCGTTCCGCTCTTGCTTTCAGCTCGTGATCACTGTTGACGACATCGAGGAAATACAGAGCCTCTGAACCTGCGATACCTGAACCAGCAGCACCAGGCTCGACTCGAAACTTTTCTGGAGGTCGATTCGGAGCTGGAGGAGGATTCACTTCGGCAGCAGGAGGCTTCTCGAACAACGGCAAATGGTCGCAACAATCCCTAGCATCTCAACCCGTCCCCGCTGGAGGAGGAGGATTCCAATCTGCTAGAGGTTTGGTCGGCCAGAACAATTTCGGCGTCTTCAGAACTCCCTCTTCTTCTGCTCCTCAACCTTCTACCACAGCCCCTCCTCCAGCGGTCGGAGCTTATCGACCGCTTCGAACAGTTGTTCCCCAATCGAACGGTAACGTAACAGGTCGAAATCCTGCTGCTTTCCGACCTCCGATAGCGAATCCCACCGGTCTTCCACCTCCACCAAAAGCTCCCACCGCACCTCCTCGCTACCTCGCACCTCGAGAACAACCGAACGGCATTCCTTCACTCCCCGCTTTCTCAACAGCCCCTTCGAACGGTCCTCCCAAAATTGTCGAAACTCGAGCTTCGATGATCCGAGATGCAGTTCTCGTCAACCCTACCCTCTCTGCTCCTACTATCAACCCATCAACTCAACGTGATCTACTATCAAGCTTCCAATCAGCGGAAAGCAAACAGCTTGACGGGTACAAGTTGGGTGGACCTTCGACTTTGCCTGCACCCAGCAATACGATCGATCTTACCCAAAGTAGCGATCCTCCACAACCACTCGAATCGGGACTCAAGCGACCACCGATGTCACCGAAACGACCTGCGAAGAAGGCGAAGAAATAAGAAAACCTCTCTCTCTTGGAACGCACCTCTCCGAAGCGATACCCCTCCTCTCTCCCATTTCGTCTTTCTACTTGATTATACTTATCCACGCTTTACACTGTTGTGCTATCTCTCGAGGATGCTTCCCTCCAATCGTGGCTCTCCCTGTTTTTTTTTGCTTTTTCGAAGGAGTTCCATCGAGGCTGGAACTCGACGTTTCTCATTACTACTTCACTTTCTGGCTGACTTGCGAGAGCTTAGAGGAGGATAGCTGATTTCAGTCGATTTTGCGACCTTCGACTTTTCGATTCCTTCTTTTCTTCTTTCTTCCTTTCACTTCTCACTCACTTTTCCTCAATGTCGGAGATAATGGACTTGACTACTTCAGATGGAATCGAGGAGGTACTGGACACGTCTCAATCTGTACGTCCTCCCTTCCCGCTCTCTCCTTCACTCTTGATCAAAGGCGGTTTGAACTGATTTTTCTTTCCGCGGACTGGCAGGACTACTTGCAAGGACTGAATCATGGGCAGTACGAAGCTGTGACGGCCTCAGAGAAGGGCGGACTGCAAGTACTTGGGTGAGTCTTCTTTCGAGTCGAATTGAGGAGAGAAACTGATTCCTCCTCTCTCTCTCAGCACACCCGGATGCGGCAAGACAAAGACCTTGACGTCAAGAGTCGCTCATCTAGTCAAGGGGTACAAGTTAGATCCAGCTCGCATCGTGTAAGCAATCCGATTCTTCGGAAAACGAAATTCGCTAACTTGTTTCGCTCTCTCCCAGCGTCGTAACTTTCACCAACAAGGCTGCGAATGAGATGAAGACTAGATTGAGGAAGATACTCGGGGATGAGTTGACGGACAAGCTTGTGATGGGAACGTTTCATTCTGTTTGCGCTGCTTGTGAGTCGAATTTCTCTCGTCTTTTCAGCTCAGGTACTCAGCTGACTCTCCTCTCTCCACAGATCTCCGCCGTTACGGCTCACTCGTCTCTCTTCTCAACAACTTCTCTATCCTCGACCGTGACGACTCTAGCTCAGTCATCAAGCGAGTGATTGATTCTCATCCCACCTTCCCAGCGAAAACGACTTTCAAAGGTGTCAAGCCGTCCGCTATTCTCAACAAGATCAGCTACGCCAAGAGTAAGAAGATGGATTCCGAGTCCTACAAGCTCAACGTCAAACACAACCCGAATCAGAGCGAAAGAGAATGGATTGCAGTGATTTGGAGTTCGTATCAAACGCAACTAGACAAGACGAACGCTGTCGACTTTGACGATCTCTTGATCAAAGGTCACGAGCTCTTCAAGAATCATCCTCACGTCGTCGAAAGCATACGAACGGTTTTGGTCGATGAGGTGAGCTCTCGTTTCTCCTGTCTTCTTCTCTCTCCCTCTCTTGTATCCGTTTTCATGCCCTCACTGACTGCTATGTACCCCTAATCCAAATAGTTTCAAGATACCTCCGTCACGCAATACGAAATCGCCAAATTCATCGCGAAATCTTCTGGTTCCATGACTGTAGTTGGCGATCCAGACCAAAGTAGTCAGTCCATCACTTCCGCTACTCGTCTGCTCCCAAGCTGGGTACTCAATGCGTTCGTCTGACAGTCTACGGATGGAGGAATGCTGATGTCGAAAATCTCGAAAACATGGTGAAAGAGTTCCGAGGTTGTCGACAAATTTTCCTCGAGCAGAACTATCGATCAACCAACGCAATTCTTCAAGCTGCTCTCGCTGTCATTCAACAAGGTGAGCTTTCCCGTCGCTCTCTCGAGTCAATGGATGCTGATTACAATCTGGCGAAACAGACAAGAAACGTATCAAGAAATCTCTCTACTCGTCTCACCCTACTGGAACTCCCGTTGTTCTTCACAAGTCCAACGATGGAGATCAAGAAGCTTCATTCATCGCTCAAACGATTCAATCTCTCTCGGATCAACTCAACGGACTCGTCGACAACGAAGATTTCGCCATTCTCCTTCGAGCTGGATATCAGAGTCTATCAATCGAACTCGCTTTGCAAAAAGCCGGTATCCCTTCAGCTTTCCGAGGAGGGCACAAATTCTTCGATCGTGTAGAGTGAGTCCGAGGTTTCGTCAATCTGTCGCAGACGAGTCGGGAGATTAAGAGATCTACGGACTTGACAGAGTCAAAGATATCCTTTCATACCTGCAGCTCATCGCAAACCCTCATCACACTGCCGCTCTCGAACGAATCCTCAACGTACCCAAACGAGCACTCGGAAATAAAGCTTCCAAGCAGATCTTTGCCGAAGTTGAACAAACTGGAAAGACTCCTTGGGAAGTCCTCACGATTGTCACAGATGGAGGAACGAGTGGTCTTTCATTATCGGCTCAGGCGAAGAAGGGAGTCAAGGGATTGGTCGAGATTATCAGAACTTGTCGAAGGAAAGCTTCAAAGGTGCGTTCCTCTCTCTCTCTCTCTCTCTCTCTCTTTCTTCTGTATCCGTACCAGCCGAGCCGAGCTGATCTTCTCGAGAATAGCTTCAATCGGTCGGAGAACTCATCACTTTCGTCGTTGATCATATCGGTTACAAGGCCTATCTCGACAAGACTCATAAAGGTACAGCTGACGATCGAATGCTCAACATTCAAGAGCTCAAGAACTATGCCGTCATCGTTTCGAAGGAGAATCCAGTACAAGAGGTCAAGCCTGAAGACGTTTCTCCCGACGTCGAAATCCTCGACGCTCCTCAAGCTTCGACATCTGCTTATACACAAGAGATCAAGGAGGAGGAAGAAAGTCCTCGTCGCTCTGCAAGGGGAAAGACGTTAGTTGAAAAGAAGGTGTTGAAAGGAAAGGGGAAGGGAAAGACTAAAGCTAAAGCGAAGGGAAAGGGAAAGAAGAAAGTCAAAGATGAAGATTACGAGGATGAGGACGAGGAGGAAGAAGACGAAGGAGCGGACCTTTCGTACGTTGTGTCACGTGATTGGTCGATTCTGCTCGTAAGACTGACAGTCTCTGTTTTCAGCGATAATCCCTCAAACGCTCTCAACGCTCAACTTCAGACTTTTCTTTCGGCCGCTTCTCTCGCAACCGATACCGACACGCAAGAAGCCCAACAAGATGTGAAAGTGAAGGTAAGCAGGACCGCTTCATCAGCAAATTTGTTAAATCCGGCTGAGTCGCAGCTCCTGTCATACAGAAAGTTGTCCTCTCGACTGTCCACTCTGCGAAAGGTCTCGAATGGCCTGTCGTCTTCATTCCTGGACTCGAGAACGGAACCTATCCATTCTACCTTTCGACGACCGAGGAGCAGATCGCAGAGGAAAGGAGGCTACTTTACGTCGCCATCACTCGAGCGTCAACTCACTTGATCTTGTCACATGCGAAGCAACGCATGGGAGGAGGTGAGTGCAAGGACTCTTTCAGTGTCGTTGTAGGAGTCACTGATTGGTGTTCACGAGCTCGCAGGTACGATGAGGTCGAAATCGCTTTCTTCGTTCATCGACACGCTACCGAAAGGAACTCTCGCTACGAAGTTGCCGACTGTCACTTCTAAGACGAGGCAGGAGGTAGCTAAGGTGCTCGGTCGCCCGCTTCTGGACGTCGAAGCTCCCGAAAGCGACGATGTCGAGATTGTTGAATCGTGAGTCGATGCTTGTCATGTCAGCACCTCGATTGTGCTGACTTTTCGACTCCTTCTCACAGCTTCAACAATCAGGTGGGCCCCTCAAACTCGACAAACAAACGTCAATCTGCTTCCTCTTCGAAACAAGCCAACAAAAAAGTCAAATACTAGCTTTAACCACACCCTCGCTTCTCCGATACCGCTTGCTCGCACTTTTGTACCCTCCACAACTCTTTCCCTTGTACATCGAACTTAAAAAGCTTGAGTCAGTAGCTGTGAAATTTTTGAATTACGAATCCCTTTGCTTCAATCGTTCCTTCTCTAGCTATTTACAAAGAATACTGACTTGTACCTCAGACGTCCTCATGGAGGTTAGGAGCTATCCTGCGAGCTAGTGGCGAAACCAGAAGATCGCCGTCGCCTCAAGCAACTTGCGAAAAAGACTCGAAGATTGTGCGAAAATCTCGGTTACTCTACATTGCTAAGCTACAAAAATCGCAAGTATAGAAAGTATGGCAGGAATACAAGAGTAGGACCGAATGTGTGTCGCAAGTAAAGTTGACAATAGAGGGGATGTAACAGAGAGCGAACTAAACAAATCGATGATTGTACAACTGATGCAGAGCGAAAGCCTTTCTCCTATCCTCTTCCTATCCACCTCATTCCACTTTCATCTTCTTCGTGTACAACACGTCTCTGTACTCCTCGTCGTCGTCCGAAAGTTCCGTTTCCTCCCTATAATCAACCGCATTCGATCCTCGTTTCCTTCCTCTCCTTGTGACCCTCTCACCAGACTGTTCGACGTACTCGGGACTTCCACTAGCATCTCGCGAGGTCCAAGATTGAGGAGGAGGTCGAGTGATGACAGTTTCGGGAGTGTCTGTAGCCGAGTGATCGTCGAAGTTCTCGCTCGAAGAAGGCGAAGGTCCTCTGTTCATCCACGTGGCGCGGCAGACTTCGGGAGAGACGGGAGAGAAAGAGAGAGGGACGGGTGTTCGTCGAGCTTGCGAAGAAGTTTCGGAAAGTCTGGCGGGAACTTGCGAAGTAGGGAGTGCGGAGTTCGAGGCGAGTGACTGAGTCGGTAAGCGATAGTTTGGAGCGTGTTCGTTGTAAGCGAAAGCTGAGGATTGAAGCTGGAGCTGGGTTTGGTGAGGGATGATTCGAGGGATCGAAGTAGCGGAAAGACTTTGTCGACGAAGACGAGAATTGTCGATCAGAGCCTCGCCCAATGACTTGTCGATGTTCGAGTGACGATGAGAAGCTGTTTCATGGTTGAGCAGAGGTCGAGAAGCGATATAACTTGGCGGATTGATCTGAGGAGCGGGAAGGACGGGAGTAGAAGTTCGAGAATGAGGCGCGAATGCTTGAGGAAGCTGTGTTGTCAGAGTAGTAGACATTGAAAGAGCGTTTTGAGCGTATCTAGCAATTTGTTCTCGGTGGAAATTGGTGTAAAGAATAGCTTGAATCGTTTCATGTGCGAAATCTTGACCTGTCAACTCGCAACATCAGCTACTGTGAACGGCGAGAGCGAATAGGAGCTGACGTGTACCGTCGAATCGTAGCTCCTTCAAAGCGAGATAGTAGCGTTCGGCGCACTGCGCAACCGTTTTGTCAAATTGACCACCTTCGACGATTCGAAAAGTTCTGATGGTGACATTCCTGACGGCCTCCCATGACTTGACGCTTTGACACGGGGCATACAAGGTCGAAAGGAGAGCGGCGTCCTCATCGATAGTCCAGTTGATAGGTGTAGGAGGTCTGGTTTGATCAGTAACGGTCGAAGCGACGGGATGCGAGTCGAGGTGAGAAGCTACAACGACGCAAACTCAGCTTGAGGTAGAGTGAGCCTGGATAGAGGAAAGCGTACCGCTGAAAGCTATAGGAGGCGAGAGAAGAGGTGCAGGACCAGGACCAAGTTCGAGAGGAAGAGAGGGCGAAGCCAACGGTGGACTACCGGCAGTCGAGACTGTCTCTTGCGATTCACCATCTGATCAGACGTTTAAGTTGACTCAGTCATGACCAGGGCAGAAAGGAAAGTGAGAAGTGAACTCACCTTGCGAACTCGTTTCAATCGATTCGACACTCAAATCGCTCACAACTCGAGGCAGTTCCTTCTTCTTCCTCCCGTTTAGCTGAGGTACCAATTGCTTGTACTTTCCCTTGATCGCCGTCAGACTCCTTGTTTTTGCTGGCCCTTGTAGTGCAGCTTTCACTCTTAGCCAATCTTTACTCTTGCCTGCTCCCAGGAATCTAGCTGACACTGTCAAAAGCTCCTGCTCTTCCTCTGATGACCATCTCTTCCCTTTCCGAGTATTTTCAGTTCCAGATTCGAATGTGTTGAGTTGATCAGATTGACTCGGAGGAGGAGAAGGAGATTGATCTGAGGAAGGATTCAGCTTGAGAACTACGGAGGAGTGGTCGGAGCGAATGCAAGCTTACAAGGAGGAGATTGAGAGCGTCCGCGAGCTGTAAGAGCCATCTTGAAGGAAGGGGGTGCTGGAGAAAGAGGAAGAAGTTTCAAGGGGCCGAGATGAGAGGAAAGGAAGGCTTGAGAAACGCTTGACCTGCACAGCTACGCTAGATAGAGTGCATAGACTGATACTGGGGTTGTTGGGATAGTTTGAGCGAAGGTGAATGAAAGAGAGACAAATTGGACTCCTTCTCTCAAAAGTTCGCAACGCAAGGTTCGTTTTGAACATCTCCGCGCATTTCGAGGAATATACTTTCGACGAGATGCTTACACTCAATATATAGGAAACCCTTCCTCCTCCCTAGCATAAGCTGTCAATCCTCCGAGAACGTCAACTATCCGAATTCCCTCTTTCGACTCCCCTTCTTCTCCCTCGCTCTTCTCATGAACCCATCTTCTCAACGCCCGCGAAGCCAGCAGTGAGTCGTTCCCTCGTCGACAGATGAACGCGATAGTCGAAGGCGAGCTTGGTGAAGTCAGTGACGATACGTCGTCTATTCCCGAAAGAGCAAGCGAAGGATCTTTGAGAAACTTGGAAAAGGGCACATCTACTTGACAAGCGTTTGTCAATATCTGAGCGATCACGCGAAGAGAAGGAGAAGAGATCGAGACGTACTGATACTGCCGTCGAGATTGACAATCCCAAATTCCGTCTCGGGTCTCGTATCGACGATTCTCACATTCTCGCCCATAGTCTCCTTCAGCTCCCTCACTCTCAGTCGCTCATCACTTCGTTTCTCATCCGTATCTTCTCCCACTCCAGGTAAAGAACAAAGTGGATCTTCCCATCCCGGCCATTCTCCATCGTTCGATTCAATGAAGTCTTTCCAGCGAGATTGAGGGGTCGAGCCAGCTTCAATATTATCTGAAGGCGAAGATGATGTCAAGGGGAGAGTGCCGCAAGTTGAACATGTGGGTTTGCGGGCTCGAGTTTTGATCGTTCGATAAGGCGAAGGTGAAAGGGGTGCGAAGAGGTGGAGTGTCGGTTTAGCTGTGGATACGTACGAGTTCCCAATCGATATCAAGGTTTGATTGAAGAGCTCGATGGAACTCACCGATTCCCAGTATCACCTTGACTGCCTCAGCTGCCATTCCCAATCCTACAACTCCGCAATTGATCCCGAGTACACCTTCATCCGCACAAGCTCCAGTACCCGCCAGACTGATACTCTGAGCTTCGAGATCCTTCTCCAGCTCGGTCTGAGGTACATCCCGAACTGTCTTTGGCGGAGGAGGAGGGAAGATACAAGCGTAACAAGGGCCTCTTTCTTCTCCTTCTTCTGGTTGGACAGGCTTGATAGGCAGTCCATACACTCCTACTGTCCCTTCAGCTCGTACTGCTCCTCCACTGACGAGTGGAACATCCATTGCGACGGCATAAGCGTTGAGGAAATGTCGAGTTGCTGGATTATCGGTACAGTCGAGGACAAGATTGAAGGTGCCAGGAGTGGTTAGAGAGGAAGGTGTTGTAGAAGCGTGGAAGATAGAAGGGATGAAAGGGATCTGATGGGCATTAATCTTGATATCCGAATTCAATCTGTAGACGATGGGTGATCAACGTCTCCCGCTCTCTCAAGATAAGAAGCGGAGTAGTCACGCACGCCTGTAGAGCTATTCGAGCGCTCGCAGCTTTGCTCATGCCGACTCGATCTTCGGTATGAAGCACTTGACGATGAAGATTCGATAATTCGACAGTATCGTGATCCAGAATCGTGATCTCTCCTGCGCTCATGGACGTCAAGAATCATCAGTTCCGGTTTCACCTCGGAACATGCTCTCCTCTCAACCGCAAACGTGGAGATGGATGAAAGGGCGAGAACTCACCAACTCCTGCAGCAGCTAAATAAAGTAAAACAGGACAGCCCAACCCTCCTGCTCCCACTACGAGAATGTGCGCGTTCTTGAGCTTGACTTGACCTGTCATTGAGCTCCTAAAATCAGCCCAAGAAGCTAGATGAGGAGTAGCGAGGGGACGAACCAGGTAAACCGATGGGATTGATCAACATCTGTCTCCCATACCTTTTGTACTCTCGCAAGCTGAGCGGGAGTGACCTCTTACTCCTTGCACCCTCTTCTATACCATTAGATGCTGTTGTCGAAGAGGTCGGAAGATTTCGAGATGAAGTTGAAGGAGCGAGAGAAGCGAGTTCTGTTTCGAGTTGAGCGAGTCTTGAGCGGGCTTGTTGGATGTCCGACAGTATCTCTGGTCGTGTTCGAGCTGGTCGAGTAGTCATCTTGAGGTGTTGTCAAGAGACAGAAAGTGAGATTCTCTCTTTCTTTCCTACTCTTCACCACGACTCTCGAGAATCACCTAGAACAGCTCGAAAGAATGTCTATAGTGCTCAAAGATGCTGCCAAGGTAAGTAGATCGACTCCCTCTGGATCTCCACTCGCTCACTCCCTTTCCCCTTTCTCAGATTGATCGACTCTCTCAACTCCCTCCCGAACTCCTAGACGACATCTTTGACCTCGCAGCATGCTCCTACGAGCTATGCTCAGCCCCTCCTTCGAGGTCCCTTCAACTATTCCACGAAAAAGCCCTTTATCGATACCTTAAATTCGATTTGTTCTCTCAATTCCACAAGTTCGCCCAAACCCTTAACACTCACCCTTCCCGAGCCTCTCATCCCCGGCAAATCGTCTGGCAGACATCGTTGATCGGTGCAGACCTCGCTATCTTCGAATGTACTTTGTCCTCTCTCTCATCGGTGATTCTAATCGAACTTCCTCGTTACTCGGACAACCGCGAACATTCTACTCTCTTCACAACCCTCCCAAATGTTTTCAACGCCCTCAGAATCTGCGTACTGTGCGGGATCGACCTCACAAACGAGATTATGCAGTGGTTGCAGCGAAAAACGTCCCTCGTTCACATTGAATTCTTTGATGTCTTCATCAAGTCCGACCAAATCTACCCGACGATCGAGCAAGTTGAGTCTCTGGCTCTCGGCGCTTATCGGTTCCTCGACTTGCAAAGCTATCCCACCCTATTCGCACTTCCTAGGTTCTTCCCCTCCGCCGCAATCACCAAACTCGACCTCTCTTGCGGTGATAGAACCCGATTCCCCGCCGTTCGAGCTCTTCTCACAACCATGAATCCGACTCTACGAACCCTCCGTCTGCACTCTATCTTGACACCTGACGACTCTCGCACGAAACCTATCGACGATCTCCTTCCTCGCTTCACCTCGCTGCAGGAACTCGACCTATCCAGCGCCTTCACTTCCCACGACACTCACAAACACCTACTCAGTCTCATCAACCTTGTCAACCTGACGATAGCGCTCGATTACGTGCATGCTGACATCAAACAACTCTTTCGAGGTCCCAAACGTCTTCGATATCTTCGCAGGGTGGAGCTCGAATTTGTGCCGATTCCTTACGGAGAAGCCTTTGATTTCAATTCTGCCGCTATGGAGATTAGTCAAGATCAACGTGGGGGAGGTTGGAATGGATTCGCACTTCTCGACAACTGCCTCTCCTTCACGACTATGAATGGCTGGGATTTACCATTCGGAGCTGAGGAAGCTTATGAAGACGGTATGGAATTGGCTGACTCGATAGTAGAGGTGGCTAAGGAAGCGGAGATCAAGATCTGCGACTACAATGATCGGATTCGCTGTTTCTTCCTCCGTAAAATCGTCGAATACTACAACCAGGGGATCGGCCGTCTTTACTTCTACAACGACAGCAAGATACTCGAAGACGCTCGCCGAGTTGCAAGCAAGCATGAGGTGGAATTACCGATGCTCGAGATCAATCCGGAGGAGGCGTTAGTTCAGGAGGATGTCGAATGGTTCAAGGTCGAGATGCATGAGATCGAAGCTGATGAACTAGATTGGTGTTCTGCGTGGAACTTGAGGTACACGGAAGGAAGAGGCCATTGAGTGAGGGGGAAGGAAAGCAGTTTGAGGAATAATCCATTTGCAACGTTTCGAAGTCGACGTCTCTCTCTCTCGCTTATGTCTCCTTATTCTATTTGCTCCGCTCTCTGCTGCTTCTGTTACTCCTTTGACGCTTTGTGGCTTCTCGCTTGACCGATTTTCGAGCTCATGTTCGATGTTTCTGCGTTCCCGATGGCACCTCGTGAGTGCTCTTTCCGCTTCCTCTCTTTCCTTCCTACTCGACGAAGCTAATGAATCGTCGACGATCGGTGGCTAGAAAGGCTCTCTATTCCCGAAGAGCCGTGGAATCCCTCGGAGCTCGGCTGTCGGCGTCCTCTCCCTTTTCCTTCCTCTTCTTGTTTTCCCTCTCTTTCTCCGCACCCGCTATGCAGAAGCTTATAGCGGAAACTCTGACAGAGGAGAACGACACCCGGGCTCAGCAAATCAAGGATAGGCTAGGTTCGCATCTCGACTTTTTCGCCTTTCAATGTCTCGACGCTAATCTCCTGAATCACATCACAGAGCTGATGAGTAGGTACCGATCATCTCAATCATACACAAAGCTGACAGTGGGCAATGACAGTACAAAAGGAGGTGTCGGCCTTCAACAAAGAGGTCGACGTTGAGCATTTCGCTGGAATTTCGAGCTCTCTCCAAGCAGCCTTCAATCAGCGTGAGTCAAGCTCTTCCATCAATCTATTCAAGGTCTCAATTGTCACATGTCGTCTCTCAGATCGATCGGATCCAGACGCCTTGAGAGGGCTAGCAAAATCGCTCGTTATGCAATGGAACGGTTATACGACGACCCTTGAAGGTCAAACACTGCTCAGCGGTCACGAGCGAGTATTCAAACAGGTGCGCGCCGGCCTTGTATGATCCAAGCTCAAGCTAAACGACTTTCTTTGGAAAGAAAACGAAATGCCTCGAGCTCGCTTTGAAAAAGGATCAGAAAGATTCGGGGGGATGTCGAGCTGAAGATGAGTGTGAGTTCGGCCTTTCAGCTTAGTCTCAGTCTGTGTCACACCCAAACCAAAGCCTTCTTTGCAGTTGAAAGAGGTAGGAAATTCAAGTCGTCGATTTCCACCGCAGGTGACGATACTGATCCGGGTCTTTCTCTCCCATGAAGTCGCTAGAATGCTTGTAAAAGTGCTGGACTTGAGCGAGAAGGGAAGTGACGACGCCCTCAAGAATCACGCTCGCATCTTGCACTACCGTAAATTTCACTCGAAAAAGATTGAATCCCCAGCTGATGCCTCGCTTCCCTGCAGACGTCGCGTGCTTTTCCGGAAACACGCTTGAGCTTCCCTCCGACAATCACGACGTATATGCACTGCTGCTCGCGATGACTCCGCATGGCATTTTGCTTGCAAACGATTTCCGTCTCATTCGCTCTCTCGTTTTGTCTCGTCTTCTCTTGGCCCCTGTTCTCCAATCTTGTCTAATCCAAGCTGATTCTGGATCTCAGTCCGAGGCAATGATGAAAACAGTTGACGAGCGTTATCGAACGAATGCCAACTTCGTCGCTCGCTTTCCTGATCAACCTTTCGTCAAATACGCAAACTCTATCAAGATCGCCACACACTACTCCAAGCTTCTAGCACCTGGTCTCCATCGGCACGAAGACTCTTGTAACGAGTATCTAGGAGTTTCCCCATTCCACCTCCAAACTCGTCGTAGCGACACACTTCCGGGCATCGCTGCTGACTTATGCAGCTCTGGACTACAACAGAGCAAGACCTGGTCGCTCTCGTCGAGGTCTAGGAGGAAGACATCCTCAGCTTTCGCACCTGTTTCTCGTTTGTCGATCTGATTACCTCCATCGTTGCATCAAATTCGTCCGTTTTGAAAATTTCATTTTCGTCGTCTACATCCTGTTCGGGAGGAGAGCCAAAGTTCACGAGAGGAGCGAGCAGACTTTAGCGCCTCAAATCTGAGCGAAGAGCGAAACACATCCGAACTTTTCGTTTTCTTCTTCCTTTCACTACTACCATTCTTCTCAACTGGCCTTTACTACAGATAACATCCTTAGCTCCTCCGACAACCTCTAGACTCCCTCCTCATGACTTCCCCACAAACTCCTCTCCCTTCCTCTCCCTTCGTGATAGGAGGCCTACCCGTCCAGGTGTACGGCTTGGGAGATCACCTATCGCCCACTTCTATCGCAAAACCTCTCTCAGTCCTCTTCCTTCTCCACGGTCGACTAGGAAGGGCCTCTCATCCTTTGATCTCTCAATTCGCGACAACGCTCCTCACTCCACCCATAGGATTCAAAGAGCAAGAGAGACAGAAGGATCTGATCGTAGTCACCTTTGATCAACGGAATCATGGGCATCGAGTAGTCGAGAATGAGAAGAATTTGGGTTGGAAGGAAGGAGGAAAGAAGAGAGCGAAGGAGAGAGAAGAAAAGGGGATCAAAGAGGAGGAATTGGATAATGTTAGTCATGCGGTCGATATGATGGCCATTCAAGGTGAGTTTGAGGAGAGTTTTCGGGGATTCTACTCTGAGCGAAATCTGACGAATCCACGCTTCTTCCACGAATTCAGCTGGCACGGCTAGGGATGTATCATTCTTGATCGATTTCCTCCCTTCTGTGCTGTTCCCGAACGACGAAAGAACGATCGAGGAGTGGTATTGCGCTGGAATCAGTTTAGGTGGTCACTCAACTTGGTTATCTCTCGCTCATGGTGCGTTCCTGCTTCTCCTCATCTCAAGCTATATCGTCAGCTGAGCGAAAGCCGAACACATAGAACCTCGAATTAGTCTAGGAATCCCCATCATTGGTTCACCTTCGACTCTAACCCTTCTCTCCGACCGCGCACTCAATCTCCCAGCTCCTTCCGGTCCCCTCTCAGTCTCCGCCCCTTACTTCCCGAAAACATTCCTCGACCATCTCAAGAAACATGATCCCGATCAAGTTCCCATGTCGGTTTGGAAAGGGAGGAAACTGCTCGTTTTGAGCGGAGAAGACGATGCGTTGGTCAATTTCGTGAAAGGTGGTAGTGAGACTTTTGTGGAACGTTTGAGGAAGGAAGGTGGGTTGGAGAAACTCGATGTTTGGGTTCAACCGAAAACGTGCGTTTTCGATTTTCCCTCGATCCTTCACGAGTTCAGATCACTAATGATCTGTTTCGCTTCAACGACTCGCTCGCAGTGGTCACGCTTGTACGCCAGAGATGATGTCGAAAGCGGCAACCTTCGTCTGGAAGAACGGACTTTGCAGCGATTCAACCTCACAAACCGCAAAGATGTAGCTAGAGGTTTCTCGAACGATACAACACGATAACTTGCGAATACTATTCTATACAATACGTATCTACTTTTTCTCTCCGTCTTCAACTTTCTCTTTCTTCGGTTTGATCCCAAAGAACCCATCCAAGGTGTTCTTCTGATTCGGGTCAATTACTCCTTTCGTCGATTTCTTTGAGGGTGATGAACCTCCTTCTTTCTTGACTCCTATCTCGAGCGCTTGCATGAGGATCTCAAACTCTTCCTGACCGAGCGAGACAAGAACTAGATCAGCTCGATTCGACGAGAGAGAGAGCGAGAATACGAAGGAGAAACATACTGCAGGAATGATTCCACCTGTAGCCTATTCAACACAAACGCCATCGCGCACATCATCAGCTCCCTCTCTTCGAACTGGATGAGAAAAACAGTCGAAAACTAACCTCTTTGTGACCCCTAGCGAAATCATGACCGACTCTCTCCCCCCAACCCGGACTCAACACCTCACAAGCAGGTATACACCCTTTCAAATACTCGATCAAGTTCGGAGGTCCGTTGTAAGCTGGATCGTCTGGGGTTCGACGGGGAGCTCGACACGAGAAATGGACTTTTCCTGGGGTGTAACCTGTGTTTGCGCACTGAGGACAGGAGGGAGTCAGTAGAGCGAAAGGATAGAGGAAGGGCAGAGCGTACCATGATACAAACTAGGGTTTTCGCTTTGCGTAAAGTACCTTGCCAGCGAGTCGCAATTACTGGATGAACTGCGAGATCAACGAGAAGCGAGGAGATGAGCTCACATCTTTCTATCGATCGACGAGATAGACAGATCCAGACTTACTCTGATAACCTGAATCGACCTTGATAACCGCGACCTTTCCATCCTTTGAAAACTTGGGAGCAGCTCCCTGCCATTTCGTCGTCTCGTTCGAAGTTCTCTCCTTCGCATCCCCCAACGCTTTATCTCCCATAATCCCTCCCAACTCCCCCTTACAACCCTCGAGCGCATCCCACGCAATCTTGGCATTAAACTCTGGAGTTCTTCTCGGCGCGTTCAACAACGCCGTCGCTTTTGACAATTTCGTTTTAGTCAACGTTTTCTCCCAATTCGCTAACCAAGTTGGCCAGGGTAATGAAGGATCCGATAAATTGATTTTTGAAGCACCTAAATCACCATACAATCCAAGGAGAGCTCCCATACTCGTTTCTCGATCTTCCTTGAGCGAGGGGACGAGTTCACAACAGAGTAAATAAGCGAGGATTGAAGTGGTAGCGACGGGTTCCGAGGTACATGCGGAGAGGACGGTTATGGATTCCGGGAAGATGGAGGATTGATGATGGTCGATTAGGAGGGTTGGACATTTATCGGGAGGGAGGAGAGCGGGACCGGGTCGAGATCCTTGATCCATTATGATTGCTCGAGTTGGACCAGAGTATTCTTTTCCTTCTGAGGAGGAGGAAGAAGAAGAGCAGGAGGGAAAGCGGACGGAGAGCATTTCGGATTGAGCGGTTTCAGAGTGGATGTTGATTCCTTTGGGGAGGAAATAGACGGAGACGAGAGAGGCGGGGTGAGAGAGATGGGAGATGAGGGTGCGGTACATGACGAGACAGGAGGAGAGTCCATCTGCATCTTTATCAGGACATAATAGGATTCGATGTTTTCCTTTCACACTGTGTGTCTCAACCCACTACAAGATTAGCTCTCTGAGGAAGC
>Ga0308169_10002537_pt1 | contig 18794 bp, 15 predicted proteins | sample PhyBR1_2_FD_202139 | JGI IMG/M metagenome (GOLD analysis project Ga0308169, IMG submission 202139) | Phyllosphere microbial communities from UC Gill Tract Community Farm, Albany, California, United States - DLSLSB.R1 | ecosystem: Host-associated > Plants > Phyllosphere > Unclassified | place...
GTCAGTGGCAGGAACGGGGCTCCGACCAAGGGAACAAGCGCAGAGTAACCGGATTTCATCGCCGAATCCTCGCGTTTTTCTTTCGACAACGCATACTGAGTCAACAAAACTCCATAACGAAGCGTGCGCCGTCCCACACCCCCCGACGCACAAATTCCCAGACATGCCTGATGGCACTACCTTCAAGATAGCTACCAGCAAGCGGCAAGTCCAATCCTATTGGCCAGTGCCCAGCAGGCTATCGCGCTGGATGGTCGAGCCGTGCTGGGTCTTGAGCACGGACACCCGGTTGGTGATGCGTTGCTTCATCTCGGCAACGTGGGATACCAGGCCGATCGTTCGTCCGCCCGCGCGCAAGTTCTCCAGCGCTTGCATCACTTCTTCCAGGGTCTCGGCATCCAGGGAGCCAAAGCCCTCATCGACAAAGAGGGTTTGCATGTCCACCGCGCCCGAGTGATGGGAAATCACATCTGCCAAGCCCAGAGCCAAAGCCAAAGATGCCATGAACGTCTCGCCGCCGGACAGCGTTTGGGTTTCCCGGTACTTTCCGGTCCACGAGTCCAAAACCCGCAGCCCCAATCCGGACTTTGAATTCCCTTGCTTGGAATCATCATGATGCAGCGAATAGCGGCCACCGGACATCGCATCCAGCCGCGCGGTGGCGGCAATGGCTACTTCCTCCAGCCGGGCAGCCAAGACATAGGTGCTGAGCGTCATCTTGTAGAGGTTCTCTCCCCCGCCACGGATCACTTCAGCCAGCCCGCGCAAGCGCCGGTAGGCTTCGATCACCGGACCCGCATCTGCCCGAAGGCGCTGCAGCTGACCAACCGATTCCTCGTGGCGTTCCAAGCACGTTGCCGCCAGAACCAGCTGTTCGCGGGCCGCTTCATACTGTTCCTCTGCAGCCGCGGCCAGGGCACGCGATTGGAGAATTTCATCATCGTTCGGAGCCTGGACGCCCTTGACTTCCAGGTCCCGGGCCGCACGGCAGTCTTCGGACTTTTCGAGGGTTGCAATGGCGCTGGCAAGATCTGCATCCGCCCGTTGCAGCTGCTTCAGCCTCTCGCGTTCTTCGCCCTCCAGCACTGCGGCTTCAAAGTCGCCAATGGTTTCAAAGCCGGCTTCTCTCCGTTCCCTATCCCACGCAGATTCGGCCTCGTTCAACGCTTGCCGGGCTTCGAGCAGCTGGCGTAAGGCCTGCACGGAAGCGGCCAGCCCTTCGGATTTCCCCTGGAGCCCGCGGACCTGCTCGGACAGGCTTTCCTTGCCAGCACGCAGCTCTTCCAGCTTCGCGTCTAGCTGTTCCAGCTGGGCAGCCAGCGACTGGGCGTTGTTCCGCGCCGTGGAATGCTCGAGGGTGGCTTGGGCTGCGCGAGCCGTACGCTGCTCGATCCGTGCGCGAAGCTGGTCGAGCTTTGCCACGCGGGCAGAGATCTCGGCTTGCTGCTTGCGTGCCAGTTCCAGCTGGAGTTGCGCCGAGCCCAGCTCCTCGCGCAATTGCGCCACGCTTTGTTCGCCCGCGGAGACCTGCGCCGTTTCCAATTTGGCAGCCAGCGTGTCCCGCGCCTGGGCGGCCTTTTGTCCTTCCGCACGGGCAGAGGCCACCAGTTCCTCGGAGATCTGGATCTGCTGGTCGTCGATCAAGGCGGCATCAGCATCTGCTTGCGCCGGGGCAGGATGCTCCGCTGAACCGCACACCAGGCAAGGCTGCCCCTCCTCCAGCGCGGCTGCCAGGCGCAGCGCGCTTTGTCCTAGCTGCTCGGTGCGCAGAGCCAACAAGCTTTTTTCAGCGTCGACAATCTTCAACTCTTGTGCGATTGAATGTTCGCGGGCCGCAAGGACTTTCTTTTCCAGGTCATCACGGGTCAGCGCATGGGCAATTTGCGTTTCAGCCAGCTGCTGGCGTTCCTTGGCTCGCTGCAGGTTTTCACCAGCCCCGGCCTGGTCCAGATCTTCGCTCTCCAATTTTTCGCGTTCAGTTTTCAATTGTGCGACCTCGACCTCTGCCTGGTCACGGGCCTTCTCATGCGTTGCCGCGTCCTGTTCTGCCTTGGACACATCCTTGGCAAGGGAGACTCGACGTTTCTCTTCTGCCAATGCAGACTTCGCTATGGCCAATTCCTCGGCAACATCAGTGCTTTCCTGGCGCAGCCTGTCCAGGCCCGATGCATCCGGTTCACAGGCCATGCTGACGGCCTGGCTTAGCCACAGCTGCTGTTGTTCCCAGGCGAATATTGATTGCTGCAAGGCGGCCCGAGCACTGTTGGCCTGCGCAAGATAGGCGCGCACTGCCGCAGCCTGGGCGTCTTTCTCCAGCTTGCTGCTGGCACTCACTGCTGCGCCATGGCCCTGCCCATAGCGGCTCTGCAGCGTCTGCAGTTCGCCAAGCCGGGCAAATACGCGCCGGCGTTCTTCCAGCGCACGCGCATGATCGCCTGTGCGTGTTCTCTGCGTCCGCAGCCTTTGGGCTTCAGCTTCGGCCAGCCGGTGAATCTGGCCAATGCGGGCACGATAATCCGCAAAATAATCGTCGGGAGAAGCCAGGACCGCTTCTTCTTGTTCTCCTGGTTCGCGCAAAGGCTCGCGGCCGGCCAGGAAGGTTCGCGCTTCGGCGTGAATGGCCTCTTCGGATGCGCTCAGACGGGCTTCGAGGCTCTCGGTTTTCTTGCGTTCTTCGGAAAGACGCAAGGAAAATTCTTCTTCGATTCGCGCGTAGTCACTCGTATCGAAAAGATTGGCCAGAAGATCCTCGCGGTCTTTGGCCTTCGCCCTCAGGAAATCCGCAAACCCGCCTTGAGGCAGCATGACCACTTTGGTGAACTGTTCGCGATCAAGCCCCAAGAGACTGCCCAGCACATGTCCAACCTCGTCATTGCGGGTCGAGAGTTCCTTCCACCCATCAGGGGTGAGCTCCCGCAGCAAGCTGGACGCCTTTTGCTCGGTGGTTTTGTTCTTGCCCCGCTTTGACGGGCGCATCCACGCAGGCGAGCGGGTCACTTCAAAGCGGCGATCGCCAATGGTCAGCTCGCAGAGCACTTCTGGAGCCAGGTCGGCAGGCGCATGATCGGATCGAATTTGCCGGCTGCCGGTGCGGCTTCCGGGCAACGTGCCGTACAGGGCATAGCAAATCGCATCGAGGATGCTGGATTTTCCTGCGCCGGTGGGCCCGTCCAGGAGAAAGAGGCCTCCGTCGGCGAGCTCGTCAAAGTCGATGTGCTCGCTTCCAGCGAAGGGGCCAAATGCCTGGATCCGGAGATGATGAATTCTCACTGGCTGACCTGCGCTTCCCGGGTGGCTCGGATCACTTCGGTGATAACGTCGCGTTCGGCTTCATCCGCCGCCCGTTCACGCACGTGTTCCAGGAAGTCGCCCACCACCTCTTCGGTGCTGGTCGCCTTGGCCATCCGCTGGGCATAGCTGGAGGTCTGGGATGCTTTTTCGCCGCCTTCGGGAGCAAAATTCAGCACCACGGTGTCGGGGAAGCGCGTGCGCAGGGCGTTCATCGCCTCGGCCGGGCGCTCGGGATCGGTGAGCGTGATCTGGCACCAGGCTTCGGTGGCATATTCCAGTTCCGGGTCGTTGAGCAGATCAGCCAGCCGACCCTTGAGAACCGCCAATTTCTTCGGAACCGAAACCAGGATTTCCTGGACTGAGCCGATGCCTTGCGCGGTGGTGTCAATCAGCCACATGCCCTTGGTCTGGTTCACTTCGGAGAAGGAGTAGGCCAACGGCGAGCCTGAATAGCGCACGTGGTCCCGTACTTTTTGGCGACCATGCAAGTGGCCCAAGGCGGCATAGCCAAAGTGCTCGAACAGCTCGACCGGAACCACATCCAGGTTTCCGGTGCTCAGCTCGCGCTCGGAGTCGCTGCCAATGCCGCCGGCCGCGAACAGGTGCGCCATGGCCACGGGAACAATGGGCTTCTGCCCATTGTGCAGCGTCGCGAGGTGCTCGTCGATTTCACCGATTGCTGCCTGCACCACCGATTCGTGGCTAGCTTTGGCCGCGCCCAGGCGCTCCATCACCATGCGCGGTTCCAGGTAGGGAATGCCGTAGATGGCCACCTGGTGATCCTCTGCATCGCACACCACCGGAGAGAGCATGCGGTCAAGATCCGCGATGATGTGCACCCCGGCACTATCCAGCAGCTCAGCGCCAAAGCCCAAACGGGAGGCCGAATCATGGTTGCCACTGGTGATCACTACGGTGGCGCCGGTTGCCCGCAATTCGGACAGCGCCCAGTTGCACAGTTGGACGGCATCAACGTGGGGCAGGGCGCGGTCGTAGATATCACCGGCGATCAGCACCACATCAACCTGCTGGTTGGCCGTGACATCGATGATTTCCTGGAGCACGCTGCGCTGCGCGTCAATCAGGGACGCCCCATGGAAGGTCCGGCCCAAATGCCAATCGGAGGTGTGTAGCAATCGCATATTTCCAACCATATGCAATGTCGGGGACAACTTGGACATTAGAATGGAGCTGTGAATGAAACCGGTGAATCTGCACTCCTGCCAGAGAACTACTCAGACAAGGTGTTTGCGATCCTCCTCGGCCTAGCCGACGGCGCAACCCACGCCCGTGACGACATCGACCCCGGCGCCACCGAAATCCTCCCCCTCTATCTGGCCGACGGCCTGCTGGAAGCGTTGGAGTGGGCTCGTGATGGCGTTGCCAGCGACGAGGCAGCCTGCATGTGGCTTGCCGCGCTGCGCAGCTACAAGAAACTCACCGGGGCTTTCCCCGCTGGCGCGCCCGAACCGCTGGGCCGCTGGATCGACAAGGAATTTCCCAAGGTGGAGATCTTCGAGAAAATCGCTGACGGCGATCCGCAGAATATCTCCGGATTGAACAGCGCCGATATGGGACAGCCGGGCCGCCCGACAGGCGCCGATGCCGACTCCACCGGGGTCCTGCCCCGGGCTGCGATCACCGCGCTGCTGGCCCGTGTGCCGCTGGGCACTACGGAAACCCTGGCTCGTTCGGCCGCCTTCTTGACCCATGATGCCCAGGCAGCCAAAACTGCCATAGCCGCAGCAAAGATCATTCGCTCGGCCATGGAACGCTCCGAGGAGTCGGCCAGCGAGTGGGACGGCCTGCTGGCTGGGCTTGAAGGCCCCTCGGCCGAAGCCTTGCGCACGGCGGTATCCAAAATCCGCGAAAATATTTCGCTGTCGCCAGAAGATGCCTACAACGCGTACTTTGGCGAGAACACCGAGGCAGAACCGGCCGAGTCCGACGTCTCGGCTGCTCCTGAGCCAGTCGTGTCGGAGCCGGAGGATCGGGACCCCGAGGTTGATGCCTACGCGGTGGCCTTGCTGGCGGCCGTCTATGGCACCGAAGCTGTTGGCGAACGTCCAGCCAGCGCGCTGGATGACATCATCTCGGAATTGCATGACCGCTGGATGGCCCTGCTCGTCTAGCGCAAGACCTTGTGAATCACGGCGATGGCCGGCTCTGAAGAGCCGGCCATCGCCGTTTTTCATGCTGGAGCTATGCGGTCAGCCCGAAGCCGCCAACCATTTGCATGAATTCGCCTTCGGAAATGATCGTGACCTTCTGGCCCTTTTCGCGCAGGCGCAAAACGTGCTTGGCCTTGTTGGTCAACCGGCCGTTGGCCAGGTCCTGCGGTACAAATCCGTCGCCGACAACCAGGGCAGTGGTTGCGCGGGTCACCCGCGATGCGGTCTGCGCACCGTGTTCGGCGGCAAGTTCCTTGGCTTGCGGACGCGGCAGGGCCAGATTGCCGGTGAAGACCATGATCTGCCCGTAGAGCGGATGCCCCGGATCCGCCTGGAGATTTGGCGACGGGTTCGGCCCTTCCTGAGGCCAGTTATTGAACGCGTCCTGTGGCGGCAGCGGGTGGCCGGAGGCGAGCCATCCCTGGGCGTCGCGGGTAGCGCGCGAGTATTCGTCGCCCGGTTGCCACGCCGAGGTGAGCCCCAGGCGCACGCCATAGTGGTCTGCCGTTTCCAAAAGGGAATCCAAACCGCTGCGTTCAGCCATATCGATCATGGCCCACGCGCAAGCGGTGGAGTCGGCGAGCGCTTCGTGGTGGTTCTCGATGGGATGCCCGGCTTCTTCGGCCACAAAAGGCAGGGAGTAGCTGGGCAGGTCGTAGGCCTTGCGGGAGAGCTTCACGGTGCACAGATGGGCAATTTCCGGAACCGGGATTTCGCTGGCCTCCGAGGCGGCACGAATCACGCCGGAGTCAAAAGAAGAATTGTGGGCCACCAGCACATCCGGGCCGATGAAATCCAGCAACTCCGGAAGCTTCTGCGTGACTCGTGGCGAGTCGATGACCATGTCCGGGGTGATGTGGTGGATCGACACATTGCGGGGGTCGAAGTGGTCAAAACCTGCCGGCGGCTTCATGAGCCACTGCTCGGTTTCAACGATTTTTCCGGAACGTACTTTGACCAGGCCCACCGAACAGGCGGAGCCGATAAAACCGTTTGCTGTCTCAAAATCTACTGCTGTGAAGTCCAATGCCACGCCCAACAGCTTACTCTCTCTCGCCAAATCATCAGCATTGGCGGCTCGGGTTGCGCATAAGCAATACCCGGCAAAGTTCGTTCAATTACCGAATGGCTAGTGCGCCAACTTCGCCTTGACCTCGCGAAATCTCCAGCGATCAGCGCCCGTCCAGCGCTTTCGGCGCAAGGCATCTCACACCCCGCCCAACCAGCAACAGCAGGTGGTTTCGCAGGCTGGCCATCGCCGGGCAGTGAACATACCCCCGTAATACTGCCCCTGGTCCCGGTAGCTACGAGGCTTAACTCCTACCGGGACGGCATCGCCTTCGCTGGGCACCGCGACCCGTCGATCCAGCTTGCTTCCCGACAGGGAAGGATGCCCGGGACTCCGAGAAAGCCGCAGGTGCAAAGCCAGTTCTTCTTGGCCCGCGCGCGGCCCTGTTGCGCTGCCTGCACATGATCGCTGATCCACCCAGTTCATCGCGCAGCCGCGCAGCTTTGGCATTCCGCGGAATCTTCGGTGGTTCACGAACGCTGCCGCTCCGGCCCGTCGCCTGGTTCAAACAGGCCTTCGGGACTTTGCAGTGAAACCTATTGCCAAACAAGGCTTTTGCTGTAATAGTGATTATCACCTATTCGCTATTGATGTACATCACATCTTGATTCCTCTCCCGAGGTCGCAAACAATGTCGTTTCCAAATCACAAAACCCTGATGCCCCGCATCGGCGCGAGCCGTATCGCGCCGCTGCCCATTGGCACAAAACCAACCGACGAAAAATCATTCTGGTTTGTCGCTGCACTGGCTTTCGCGCAGTTCGCATTATTCGTAGCCCTCTTGGGCCCGGTCATGGTCTCCATGGCCATCAAGGTCGGCACACTGGAAGATGACCCGGTAGCCCAGACATCGATGATCGGCTTCATCCTGGGAACAGGCGCCATCGCCGCAGTCATCGGCAACGTGTTCTTCGGCAGGCTCTCTGACCGAACGCGTTCCCGATTTGGCCGGCGGCGTCCCTGGATGGTACTGGGGTCCCTGGTCATGCTGCTGGGCTTATGGGTCATCTCCATCGGCACCAATACGCCCGCATTGATGCTTGGCTGGCTGATCACCCAGCTCGGATCCAACGCCGCCTTGAGCGCCTTCATGGCGACGCTAGCCGATCAGCTCCCGGAAAAGCAGTATGCACGGACCTCCGCAGTAGTTGGCATCATGCAGCAGGTCGGAATCCTTGGCAGCATCTGGTTTGCCACGTTGTTCACCGCGAACCTGGGTGCCCTCTTCATGGTTCCGGGCCTTGTCGGTGTCGTGGGCATCATCATTTACGCTGCGGTCCTTCCCGATCAAGTCCTGGATACCGAGCCCCCGAAACTCGACATCAAGGAAATTCTTCGCAGCTTCTGGGTCAGCCCGGTACAGCATCCGTATTACGCGCTGGTGTGGTGGCAACGCTTCTTGATGATGCTGGCAACCTTCCTTTTCACCACGTTCAGGCTGCCCTTTGTTGCCGGGCGCATGGACATGGATGACGCCACCGGTGCGGAGACGATATTCACTGGCGTGCTGATCTATACGATCCTGCTGGTGCCCATCGGCTATCTGGTTGGCTGGCTGTCTGATAAAACTGGCCACCGCAAGCTTCCCGTTGCCTTGTCGGCCACCCTGTTCGCAATCGGCACCTACTTGCTATTCCACGTTGATTCCCCAGGCGAGTTCTATGCGGTTGAAGCACTCCTTGGTGCTGCCAACGGCATATACATGGGAGTCGACATGGCCCTCGTGCTCACGGTTCTGCCCGATCGCAACAACCCGGCCAAGGACCTTGGCGTCTTCAACATCGCCAACGCCGGACCCCAATCGCTGGCCCCGTACCTTGGTGGTTTCCTGCTGGCCGCCGGCGCTTCAGCGGGGTCGCCAAACTTCGGGCTTCTGCTGGTAGTTGCCTCCGCTGCCGCGCTCCTCAGCGCCTTGCTCATCCTCCCCATAAAGAAAGTGAAGTAATCCCCATGACGCTCAAGACACATTCCTCCCAGGATCTGCTCAACACCTATCGCCCGCTGATCGACAAGCTGAGCTTGCCAGAGAAAGTCCGGCTGCTCAGTGGCGAAACCGCCTTTACCCTGCCGGGCAACGAAAGCATCGGGCTGGCAGAAATGGCTTTCTCCGATGGGCCAACCGGTGTTCGCGGATTGAAATTCTACGGGGATCCGGTCGCGTTGTTCCCGAACGCCACCTTGGTCTCGGGTTCATGGGACGACGATATCGCGCGTGAAGTCGGAGTGCTCCTCTCCGAGGAAGCTGCCCGCCAAAAGATCCACGTGGTTCTGGGACCAACCATCAACTTGCATCGCACGCCCTTGGGCGGACGCCTTTTCGAAGCCTACTCGGAAGACCCCTACCTCACGGGCCGCACCGCGGCGAATTATGTCAATGGCATGCAAGCATCCGGCACCGGAGCCTGCCTGAAGCATCTGGTGGCCAACGAATCCGAAGAGATGCGCAATTTCATGAGTTCCAGCTTGAGCGAAACCGCGCTGCGCGAGGTATATCTCACGCCCTTCGAAATTGCAGTACAGGATGCACATCCCTACTCGATGATGGCCGCCTACAACGACGTCAACGGGGTGCCGGCCACCGAGCAAGACCATGTACAGAACCAAATCGTGAAGGGCGAATGGGACTGGGACGGGCTGATCATGTCCGATTGGTATGCCACCAAGCACACCAGCGAATCCGCCAACGGCGGCCTTGACCTGGTGATGCCAGGCGGAGACGGCCCTTGGGGAGAGCACCTCGTTGAGGCAGTTAACCGCGGTGAAGTAGCAGAATCAACGATCGACGAGCACCTTGCCCGCCTGCTCTTGTTGGCAGAACGCACCGGCGCGCTCAGCTCCGATCGCTCTCAGCTGCGGACCTTCGAGCAGCAGATGCCATCCCCCACCGATCCTGCGCGTGCAGAGCAGCTCAAGCGAATCGCCAGCCGCGGAATGGTGCTTCTGAAAAACGAATCGGATCTGCTCCCCCTCGACTCGGGCACCGTTGCACTGAGCGGGCATCACGCCCTGGCCACGCAGAATATGGGTGGCGGTTCCGCCCAGGTCACCCCTCCTTACCAGGTCAGCATCGCAGATGGCCTCGGCGCGCTGCTCGGAAGCCGGCTGGCTGTCGCAGATGGGCCGTGGCCACGCCGCCGGCCCCTTGCGGTGGACCCGGAATCGGTCACCGACCCGGGCACTGGAACCGCCGGCATGGAAGTCACCTACTTCGCCCAGGATGGGTCGGTCATCAAGAAATTCCACTCCGATCTCGCCGAGATCACCGTCGGATGGGACGATGACGGATCCCAGATTCCCGCCCGGCTTCGCATTCGCGCAAAGCTCTCCGACACCATGGAAACAGCACGACTTGGCGCGATGGGTGCAGGACGCTGGACGCTGGAGTACCAGGACGCACAAGGCACGGTTGTGTCCCTGGACCGTTCCTGCGAGTTCGTAACCAATGATCCGGGTGAAGCGATCCTGCGCCCGCCCGCCTTCGAGCAGATCTGCAAGGTTGCCGCTGGATCGGTTGTTACCGCGACGGTGGATCTGGTAGATACCGACTGGTCCGCCCGCTTGCTGGAAGATCCGCGCTACAACATGGTCGCCGAATCGCATATGGCCGGCTTTGATTCCTTCGGAAAATTCGCCCTGGTGGCCACCGACGTTCCTGTGGATGAAAACCAGCTAATCGCTGCGGCCGCCCAGGCTGCAGGTCAGGCCGATACTGCGGTGGTCGTCGTCGGCCTCACCGAAGAAGACGAGACCGAAGCCGCGGACAAGACCACCCTGCGCCTGCCCGGTGAGCAGGACGAGCTGGTGCGGCAAGTAGCCGCGGCAGCCAAGCGCACAGTAGTTGTCGTCAACGCCGCAACCCCGGTTCTCATGCCCTGGCTGGAGCAGGTTGATGCGGTGCTGGTTGTCGGCTTGCCAGGACAGGAAGGCGGGCACGCAGTAGCCGAAGTCCTGACCGGCGTCGCCGAGCCCACTGGCCGCCTGGTCACCAGCTATCCCGCGGAGGATGCTGCCAGCCCTGCATGGAGCACTTCTGTGGATGGGGACCTTGCGCTTTGCTACTCCGAGGGTTCCTTCATCGGCTACCGCGGATACGCCGCGAGCATGGCTCCCGCTCCCCTCTTCTGGTTTGGCCATGGCCTCGGATACGCCACGTGGGAATACCATGGCGCACAGCGTGAAGGCGACCAGGTGCGGGTTGAACTGACAAATACCGGCCGCCGTTCCAGCCGGGAAACCGTGCAGCTGTATTTCCAGCCCGATGATGTTTCGCAGCCAGTCCGCTTGGTTGGCTACCAGGGAATCCAGGTTGGCCCCGGCGCGAAAGCGAGCGTCAGCGTGGAGATTGATCCTCGAATGATGCGCGCGTGGGATGAGGAAGCGGGCAACTTCGTCGAACTTGGCGGGGGAACGTTCTTGCTGGCACGTTCGCTCGGCGATGTTCGCTTGTCGATTCGAAGCTAGCACCACGCCGGGCCAAGGGTGGCAGCTGTCGGAAACGATGGTTGCCACCCTTTAGGCTTAGCTAGAGTAGTTCGTGAATTTTCTTGGAAGGACACCCGGTGGCAGCGGCGAAGTCGGTACAACCCAGCGCTAAAAGTGGACGGCCAAAGGGGGCTGATTCCGGGGCCCGGCGTGATCATATTCTGAACTGCAGCATCGATCTGTTTGTTGATCGCGGATATCACGGGGTGAGCATGTCCATGGTGGCCCGTGAAAGCGGCCTGAGCCCGACCGGTTTGGCACACTACTTTTCTGACAAGGATGAACTCCTGACAGAGATCCTCCGGCGACGGGATGTCATTGATACGTCGAATTGGCTTGCAGCCAATGATGGAGCCAACGGCAGCGGTTGGGAACGCATTACGGCGCTGACCGGCCTGGTTCGGCACAATGAATCACAACAACAGCTCATGCGGCTTTTCACGACCATGGCCAGCGAGGCGACCAATCCGGATCATCCTGCACGCCAATGGCTCTTGGAACATCACCATCAGACGATGGATACGATCAGGCAAGCATGCCAGGAAGCCAAGAAAGATGGAGTGCTCAGGGCGGATGCCCCGGAGGACCTGATCGCCCGGGTGCTGGTCTCCTGCCTTGACGGCCTGCAATTGCAATACCTTTCCGATGATTCGATGACCTCGATGGCTGAGAGCTTTGATCTTTTGTCCGGGGCGCTTTTTGAGCGCTATAAGGCCTAGGGCAGAACCAAGAACAATGACCCGGGAACCCGCCTGTGAAGCGAGTTCCCGGGTCATTGTCGTTCAAAGTGCGGGTCAAGCCATTGCCTTGCGCAACGTCGCATATGATCCGCTGCCGAGTGCCAGGGCCAGCACTGTTCCCAGCAACGTCACCGATCCTGCGGTCAACGATGCCATCCAGCGGCCAATCGGCACCCAGTTGCCACTGAGGGTGATCACGGTGGCGGCAGCGAGCAGAATCAAGGCCAGGCCGACCACCAGGACGAGAACGCCCATGGTTTTCCACCGCAAATAGATCGTCGCTGAGAAGAATCCCATCATGAACAACAGGATCATGAGCACGAAGTAGAACATGATCTGCACGAACCAGTTGTTGTCGGCGATCCACTGCAGGGCGAAGAATCTTCCATCCACTCCCCAGCCGCCGGTGGCGGTTTCCACGAGCCCCATGAGGTAGTAGAAGACCGAGAGAACCAGGGCACAGGCGGAAAACAAGCCCACGGTGCCTAGATAGAAGCTCCGGCGCGAAATGCTCATCCCCAAAGAAAACGGGAAGGTCATGGTCAGCGCCTGGATGCCCAGGGCGAGGAAGTACCACATCGGAGCCTGGGCGCCTCCGCCATAGAGCACGCCGTCACCACCGTTGCGACGAACCAGCCACCAGATGGCCAGCGTCACCAGGAAGGCGCTGGCCAAGATCAGCAGCGGAATGCCGATGAAGGTGGCCTTGTTTATCAGTTGCATTCGGGCCACTTTGATAATGCGGTTCACGATCGGGCCTCCGTCTTTTCGCCAGTTGCTGTGGCAGTTTCGCTCAGGGCGCTGCGGACCACGAATTGCTGCAGCGAGACCGGGCTCAAATCCAGTCCCATGAGTTTCGCCTGTTCGCGCCTGTCGGCATCCAGCTGGGTTTTGATGGTGACACTGGATAGCGCACCGAGTCCATCGCGATGCAGCACCGTAGCGGCGCCGATGAATTCTTGGACCTTGGCCGCCTCGCCGGTCACCGTCACGGCCGCGCCGCGCAGGTCTTCAGCGTCGGCATCGATGACGATCCGGCCTTTGTCGATCACGATGACGTGTTCGAGCAGGTTCGCGACCTCGTCGATCAGATGGCTGGAAAGCACGATGGTTCTCGGGTATTCGGCAAAGTCCTCAACCAGGCGGTCGTAGAAGACCTGCCGAGCCACAGCATCCAAGCCGAGGTATGGTTCGTCGAAAAAGGTGATTTCGGCGCGTGAGGCCATGCCGATGATGACGCCCACTGCGGACAGCTGGCCCCGCGAGAGCTTCTTGATCCGGCGCTTGGTCGGCAGCCCGAAGTCCTGAACCAGATTTTGCGCCAATTGCTCGTCCCAGTTCTCGAAGAACATTGCCGCGGCGGTGAAAGCCTGATGGACCTTGAAGTCCTCCGGGTACTTTTGGGATTCGCGGATGAAGCAGATGCGCGAGAGCGTTGGATCATGCTCGAATGGCTCATGCCCGAAGATCAGGGCGGTGCCGTGGTCTGGATAGTTCTGCCCGGTCAAGATGGACATCAGGGTGGTCTTGCCGGCGCCGTTGCGCCCGAGCAGGCCGTAGATCCGGTGAGCTTCCAAATCCAGGTTGATGTTATCCAGCGCCCTGACGTCCTTGTAGGTCTTGGTCAGCTCGCGGGTGGCGATTGCAGTTGATTGTGACATGCCGTTCCTCCCTGCCTAGTGATGAAGTTTCAGGTATCCGAACCGGTTTTGATCATGGCGACCAGTTCGTCGACGCCGATGCCGAGCTTGGAAGCCTCGGCGGTAAGTGGAGCAATGAATTGCTGCTGGAACTTTTCACGGCGCGCGCCGCGCAGCCGCTGTGGTGCACCATGGGTCACAAACATGCCGATCCCCCGCTTCTTGTAGAGCAGCCCGTCTTCTACCAGTCGATTAATGCCCTTGGCTGCAGTGGCTGGGTTGATTCGATAGAAAGCCGCAAATTCGTTGGTGGAGGGCACTTGCGCCTCTTCAGCTAGAACACCAGAGATGATGTCGTTCTCAATCAGCTCAGCGATCTGCATGAAAATCGGTTTCGAATCATCGATCACGCCGGCTCCTCTCCGTGTTCGCTCCCACCACTCAAGTTAGTGGGTTAGTTACTCATGTAACTAACCATAGAACCTAGGGCGGCAGAGCACAAGTGCTGAGGGCTTAGCTTTCTGGGCATTCTCATAATGAATGCATACAAATTCCCAAATCACGTCGAAAATTCGCGTTATTCCGCGCTTTTCAACACCCGGAAAGCAAGGTTTTTCCTGTCAACGAGTGGCGTTTGACCTGCCCCTTAGCTGCTACATGAGGTTGCCCTACGAACCGCACAGCAATCAATTCAAGACTTATGACAGCCCCCTTTTCGAAGAACTACAAGGAACTCCATGAACATCTTGCTTTTTGCGGCCGCCGACGTCGCCGCCATTTTGATTCTTACTTTTGGTCTTTACCTTCGCCGCCATCGACGCAGGGATTTGGCTGTGTCCTACATCGGAATCAACATCGGGGTGTTCGCCGTCGCGACCGCCTTGGCCGGAAGCACCGTCAGCGCCGGACTGGGCATGGGACTTTTCGGAGTTCTTTCCATCATCCGCCTGCGCTCGACCGAGCTGGAACAGCACGAAATCGCCTACTATTTCTCAGCCCTGGCCATCGGCTTGATCACCGGCATGGGTCCAACGCCCATCTGGCTTCCCCTGGCACTGGTGGGCCTCATCCTGATCGCGATGCTCGTAGCCGACCATTCAAAGGTCCTGCCTACTTACCGCCATCAGGAAGTCATCCTGGACCGGGCCATCGCCAACGATGAAGAACTCCATGCCCACCTCGGCTTGCTCCTCAATGGAGCCACGATTCACCAGGCTGTGGTCCAGCAGCTGGACCTTGTCAATGACAAGACCATCGTCAAGGTTCGTTTCTCCGCACCACGAATCGACCTGATCGAACAACCATCATCACGCACCGTCGAAAACCACGAAGTCATTACGGGGCAAACACGATGAATTTCACCGACCAGCTGGAAACCATAAGCCTCAACGAGCTCAATGCGGCCGCCGCGCTCCAAACCCGTACCGACCGCAAATACATTCTCACCGCGCAGCAGGCCAGGGAAGTCCTCCCGCTCTTGGCGAAGCAAGCACTGGTCCTGTCCATCGAAGGGCGCCGCGCATCGGATTACACCTCCGTCTACTTCGATACCCCTGATCTGGCCAGCTTTCACCTGGCCGCGCATCCCCGGCGGCGCCGCTTCAAGATTCGCACCCGAAGCTACATGGATACCGAGCAGTGCTACCTGGAGGTGAAAACCGAGGGGGCGCGCGAACAGACGGTGAAGGAACGAATCGAACACCCCTTTGCGGCACGCAGTGCGCTGGGCAAAGATTCGCTGGAATACATCCACGAGACCCTGGAGCACGAGCTGGGGAGCTGTCCCATAGCGCCGGCTGAACTCACCCCTGTTATTGATTCCTCCTACTCCCGCACCACCTTGTACCTGCCGCAATCGAATAGCCGCGTCACCGTGGACAACAACCTGATCTGGACGGATCCGCAGTCCGGGTTCCGCCTCGAATGCGACGAGATCATCGTGGAAACAAAGTCGGCCTTGAACGCTGGCCCAGCCGACAAACTGCTCTGGAGCCACCAGATCCGGCCGTCACGGATCTCAAAATTTGCCACCGGAATGAGCTTGATCCACCAGCATCTTCCAGCCAACCGCTGGCATAAGACAACCAAGCACAAATTATCCACCGCAGTATCCCTGCACCCTTAGGAGCATCATGATTGACTCACCCCGCCACCGGGCGCAATCCCCGCGCCAATTCCGGTTCAAAACCCCACGGGCCATGACTGCCGTCGCATCCTTGTCCATTGCCGCACTGGCTCTTGCCGGTTGCACCAATCCAGCATCGGCGCAGAGTGTCGTGAATACTAGTCTCAGCACCGAAACGGCGGCATTCTTCAACGCAGATTCCGTGCATGAGATCAGTGTGAGCGCTGAACCCGACGACATCACCGCCGCGCTGAAGGCCTATGCGGCTGACGGAACCAAAGATTGGATTTCCGCCGAGGTCACCATTGACGGGACAACATTCACAAACGTGGGCATGAAGCTGAAGGGGAACTCCACTCTTCGCGGCGCTGACGAATCATCGGATCCCGCATCGCTGCCGTGGATTCTGCGGCTGGACAAGTTCGAAGCCAACCAGAGCTATTCGGGACGAACAGAGTTTGTCATCAGGACCAATTCCAGCGAATCCTCGCTGAATGAGGCCGTGGCACTTGAACTTCTTGGCGAAGCGGGCCTCGCCACCGAGCATGCGGCGGCCACTCGCTTCTCGCTGAACGGTTCGGATGCCGAACTGCGCCTGGTCATAGACAACCCCTCCGATGAGCTTTACAGCGAGGAGACTTTTGACGGCGAGGGCATCACCTACAAGGCCGACGCCGATGGCGATTACTCCTACCGCGGAGACGCAGCCAGCGACTACGAAACTGCCTTTGAAGTGGAATCCGGGGCGGACGATCTCACTCCGGTGGCCACGTTCCTGGATTTTGTGAATAACTCATCGGATGAAGATTTCTCCAGCAAGCTATCGGACTACCTGGACACCGGCCAGTTCGCAACGTACTTGGCCATGCAGGATCTGGTGTCTAACACCGATGACATTGACGGGCCGGGAAACAACTCCTTCCTGCGATATGACGCAGCCACGAAGAAGATGACGGTCGTCGCATGGGATCAAAACCTTTCCTTCGGCTCTGGCCCAGGCGGGATGGGCGGCGGCGGCCCAATGGGCGGTGGCAACGGGGGCGGGCCCGGCAAGATGGATGCCGATTCATTGCTCACCAGCATGTTGCCCGATGGCTTGAAGCTCGCCGACGCCAAGAAGCAAATCGAGGCAGGGACGGTGCCGGACGGCGTCGAGCTCCCAGAGCAAATGGCTTTGGAAGACGGAACCGAATTGATCGACGTGCTGAAGGATCTGGCCAAGGGCGAGATGCCAGAAGGCCTGTCCTTCGGCGGCGGAGGGCAGCGGCCTGGGATGAATGGCCAAGGCGGCGCGCCCGATGGGACCATGGCTCGCCCAGAGCAGAATCCAGCGGACGGCACCAAAGCCACTGGCGATACGACGCAGGCCACCAAGGACAATCCTGCAGGCGGCCAAAACGGCGGCAAATCGATGGGCGGGCAATCCAACCCGCTGGTGACCCGGTTCCTGGCGGATGAAGACTTCAAGGCACTGTATGAAGCTGCCAAGACCGAACTGGCAGACAAGCTCTATGAATCCGGCACCGCCGAGGAAATCCTCGACAAGTGGACCACGCTGTTGAACAACGAAGCCAGCGACCTGATTGATTCAGAAACAGTGAGCAGCGAAGCGGACGCCATCCGTTCGCATTTCACCTCGGATTCAGCGCAGTCATCCACCCCGAGCTCCCAGCAGCCCTCTACCGCTCCAAAGACCGAAGAAGATGAAGCAACGCCCGGCGCTTCAACGACTTCAAATTCCTGATACCGGGCAGATCGGCAGCCTGGCCGGGCATGGCAAACGCCAGCTGGCACTTTCCACAAGGGGAGGTGCCAGCTGGCGTTATGCGGTGAAAATCAGTTGTTCTCCAAGGCCTTGCTCACGGCCTCCACGATCGCAGGCAGCAAGGCAGCGAAGGCCCGAGCGCGATGCGAGATCGCATTCTTCTCTTCCGGCGTGTGCTCTGCCATCGACTTGCCAGCCCCGGCCGGTTCAAAGATGGGGTCATATCCGAAGCCATGCTCGCCGGCACGTTCGGTACGCAGCAGTCCCTCGACCTGGCCCAGCTCAACGTGCTCGCCGCCGTCCGGGGTCGCCAAGGCGGCGGCACAGACGAACTGCGCCCCGCGATGCTCAGCGGCGATATCGCCAAGCTGCGCGAGCAGCAAGTCGATATTTGCCTCGTCATTTCCGTGGACCCCGGACCAGCGAGCCGAGAAGATGCCCGGCGCGCCACCGAGCACGTCGACGCTCAGGCCCGAATCGTCGGCGAGCGCAACCAGTCCGGTGGACGCGGCAATTTCACGGGCCTTTTTCAGCGCGTTGCCCTGGAAGGTCACCTGGTCTTCGACCGGATCCGTGGCCCCCGCGGTGGCCGCGTCAATGACCTGGGAGTCGACATCCAGGCCTGGCACCTGTCCGCGCAGCAATTCGCGAAGCTCACGCAGCTTGCCCTGGTTATGCGAAGCGAGAACTAGAACTGGCTGGCTCATTTGCTGTTTTTCAAGGTGTCGCGCTGGATCTGTGCCAGCTCGTTGGTTCCGCCCAGGGCAAGATCAAGCAGCGAATCCAATTCGGAGCGCTTGAATGGAACGCCTTCGGCGGTGCCCTGTACTTCGACGAAGTCGCCGGAACCGGTGACCACGACGTTCATGTCGGTCTCGGCGCGGACGTCTTCCTCGTACGGCAGGTCAAGCATTGGGGTGCCGTCGATGATGCCGACGGAGATGGCGGCGACCGAGTCGGTGAGCACCTTGGCGTTTTCCTTCACAATGCCCTGCGAACGGGCCCAGGAAATGGATTCTGCCAATGCCACATAGGCGCCGGTGATTGCCGCGGTACGGGTGCCGCCGTCGGCCTGCAGCACGTCGCAGTCGAGAACAATGGTGTTTTCGCCCAGCGCCTTGGTGTCCACCACGGCGCGCAGCGAGCGTCCAATAAGGCGCGAGATCTCGTGGGTGCGTCCGGACAGCTTGCCCTTGACCGATTCGCGGGAGTTGCGGGTGTTCGTGGCACGCGGCAGCATGGCGTATTCGGCGGTGACCCAGCCGGTGCCCTGGCCTTTGAGCCAGCGCGGCACCCCTTCGGTGAAGGAAGCGGTGCACAGTACCCGGGTGTTGCCGAATTCAATCAGTGCAGACCCTTCGGCCTGGGCGGACCAGCCGCGGGTGATGGTGATGTCTCGAAGTTGCGCGGCTCCTCGGCCGTCAGCGCGTAAAGTCATGGTTCCATCCTAACCACGCTGGAGACCAGAATTTCACGAGATGGCCCCAGCATTACGGTGAAATGCACCTCGC
>Ga0308169_10002538_pt1 | contig 18792 bp, 27 predicted proteins | sample PhyBR1_2_FD_202139 | JGI IMG/M metagenome (GOLD analysis project Ga0308169, IMG submission 202139) | Phyllosphere microbial communities from UC Gill Tract Community Farm, Albany, California, United States - DLSLSB.R1 | ecosystem: Host-associated > Plants > Phyllosphere > Unclassified | place...
CCACCGTTCGTCTACCCTGCCTTTGCTTCCATCGCCCCTCTAGCGCTGGACGCCGAGGACGAGGAGACCCACGAACAAAACAATAGATTCGAATACAATCACCATCGGGAAGACCCGCCAAACGCATCTCGCTACTGTATCATACTTCGACGGCGCCTAGCATCGATACCCGCTTCCGATTCCGTTTCCACGAAACATAGACATCACCCGTCCGGTCTCGTACAGCATCAAGCATCCTTTCCGCGACGACATACAACAATGGACCATTTGGGCAACAGCTTTCCTCTAGGATAGAATAGATATTTCACGACAACGCGACGACAAAAAGGCATTCCGAACATGACGCAAGCAGGCGACCGCCCGACATAGATTTGGGTGAAGGCTGCTTCCCAGGCAGAGAACACGAAGGATTCTCTGCATTAGAACATACAACTTTGTTCCCCCCGCTCGGGAGCTTTTTTAACGCGTTGAGGGAGTAGGAGGAGGAGGAGTTGCGGGAGTAGGAGGTTAGGGGATGAAGGACAGAAGGAAAGCCCCATCCGCCCATGACTGGTTCGTTATTATAGTCGTCTACAGTGCCTTTGAGCATGTATGGGTTGTGTCTGCAAGAGTTGTCGTTGTGCAATCATCAGAGGTTTTTGAGAACAGCAAGATCCTCGTTCGCCGGCGACGTCCGATGGCGTGTTGGGGAATGACGTCAAGGACATTTTGAGGTGGACTGCCAGACATTAGACTCTCTTGGAGCGTGATAAAAGCGTGCACGATATCCTCTTATCCTTGACTCGCCTGTTTTAACGATCATGACAGACAAGCAAGTCCCGCCGCCGCCGCCACCCCTGCCGCAGCACATCCGCCTGCTCGTCGCGCTGGCGGCATTCTCGGCGACGCAGCACCCTCCATCTGGCCCCTCGGCAGAGAACAAGCAATGGTACGACCAGACCGCCCACAAATGGCTGGCGGCCGTCTGCAAGCTCATCGAGATCGATAGGAACCGTCTTCCTCCCTCGATCGACCCGTCAGCGGTCCGATCGAGCGCAGAGGACCAAGTCGCCGAGTGGAGCGAGGACGATATCAGTCGCGTCGCTGGGATCCTGATCGAGGCGAGCCTTGCTTCGGCGGCGCAAGGCGCCAAGAAAGAGGAGGCCCAGCTGTCGTACACGCCGCTGGCGAGGGCATGGACGTACACCGCTCTGTCCAGCCTGACTCTCCCGGCGGGGAAGCTCGTGCCGAAAGCAGAGGCCAACCTCTCCGCGACGCTCTTTTCGGCGCTCAAGGAGGCATCCGCCGCTGAACAGAAGGCAAAGGTCGAGCAGTCGAGGCAGAATCACTCGCAGGGCTGGGGCGGAAGCCTGGGGAGATCCCTCGCGACGGGAGCGGGGGTCATCGCGGGCGGAGTGCTCATCGGCGTGACGGGCGGGCTGGCCGCGCCGGCGATCGCGGCACTGCTCGCCCCGCTGGGAGTGGGTGGCATACTGGCAGGGGGAGCCGCGCCGGTGGTGCTGGGCACGCTGTTTGGTGTTGGGGGAGGAGGACTTGCGGGCAGACGGGTGAGGGAGAGGTGGAGGGGTGTCGAGGAGTTTTCGTTCGTGGAGATTGGAGCGGGGACGAAAGCTACCAAGGAGGAGGTGGAGGATTTGAAAGACGCGAGGAAGAGGTTGATCAAGAAGGAAGAGGACAAGAAGGCGGAGGATGCCAGGCGGGAAGACGCGAAAGCTGGTGGGGAGGAAGAGGGTAAGGATGGTGTCACGGCCGGGCAGGACGGCGAGGCTGGTGCCGTTCAGCAGGAACAGCTGGAAGACGGGCAGAAGACGGAGAAGCAGGCAGCCGAGGCAGTGGACGCTCAACGGGCTGAGCTGGAAGAGCAGCTGTTGGACATGTCCTTGGCGGCTGGAACGCGAGCTAGCATGTCCGATGCAACTTCACCACGGACATCGGCGGAAGGGGGCCGCCCCAGCCTCGACAGTGCGGCGCCAGAAGACGCCGTGGCAGACAAGAAGAAGCCCCCAAGCCTGACGGTACGTAATACTGTTTCGCGGTGGTATTTGGTGCTCACGTCAAGGCGACAATCATTGTGCCTGGTTTGCTGACCGTTTCAAAGACCGAAGCGATCACGGCCTGGCGCGCCATCTGCTCCTCGGAAGCTCCTGCTGGCGGGACACATGCGCCCGGATATGTGCCCCGCTTGAAGGCCATCAAGCAGACGGTGTTGGGTGCGGACGAGGAGAAGGCAGTCGAAGACAAGCCGCTCGAGAAGGCTGCGGCGGATTTGAGTTTGGATCCGCAGAAAAAGGACCCAGAAGCGCGGAAGAAGGGGCTGAAAGACGGCCGCGACGTGTACCTCTTGCGATTCGAGACGGAGCGGATGCTGAAGACCGGCCGGTGAGTTCCTCCGCGTTGGCTGCCGAGTAGAGCTGAACAACCAGCGATATCGATCTATGGGGTGAGGTGACGGGTTGCTGTTGTCGGTCAGAGCTGACATGGCAGTCGAAAGCAAGCTCAAGGGAAAGATCAAGGCGGAAATCATCAAGCGAACCCTTCTGAACGCGTACTTTGCAGCTGTCAAGCTACCACTGTGAGATAGTTTCGTTCTTCACGACGGCAGCCTGTTGACTTTCAGCACGGTGTATAGCATGGCAAGTATGTCGCTGGACAATACCTGGATGCAAGCGCAGGACCGGGCCAAAAAAGCTGGGCGGATCTTGGGCGAGGTCCTGGAGAAACGAGTACAGGGCGAACGCCCTGTCATCTTGGTGAGCGGTATACCGAGGGAATAATCCACAGTGATGTCGGAAAGCTGACCGCAGATCGGTTCCTCGGTCGGCTCATACACCGTCATGGAGGCCTTGCTCTACCTCTCTTCCCTCCAGACACCCGGAGCACAAGGTTCGGTACCGAACTACGTCGAGTCCGCCTACTTGATCTCTCTTCCTTCCGCGCCCACCGCCCAAGAATGGGCCAGATGCCGCAGCGTCGTCTCGAGGCGGCTCGTCAATGCTTGGAGCAACTCGGACCTTGTCCTTGCCGGGGTGTGCAGGTAAGTACACCGCCACACTTTAGCCAGGGGCTGATTGGTAGACTACATGAGGTGCTCTCGCGCGCTGCGACCCTGAACAATGGGGTGTCGCCTGCGGGGTTGGGTCCGGTCAACCAGCCTGGAGTCCAGGATATCGATGTCAGCGAGGTACTCGGCGGGCATATGGAGCTGCAGGCGAAGATGCCGGAGATTATCAGGATCATAGATGTAGACTCATAGTGCGATTCATAGTGCTTGCGATCCTCTGAAGTGATGCGATATGTGTACTATGATCACTGGCGGGAAGCAGCAGGCCAGAAGTACGGGCGTCCTCACAGCTGCTTGGTCAGGCCAGATGAATGCATGTCTTGCCGATTTCCACGCAGGATATTGTATATGTACATGGTCTCATTCGCAGGACTGTCCTCACAAAGCGGGGATCGTTCACATGCGTCTCTTGGCGTCGCCATACCTGCCGAGACGCGGGTACAGTACAAGATGGCCATCTGCCTCGAATCGCACCTGCCAGGGATTGCGTGGTACGCGGTGCCTGCAACGTTCACTCAAGCCCTGCTTCGCCGGAAGTGTACTACGGACCGGGATTGTATAAGGAACCGGGGAGATCTTGGCTGGGATAACTGCTGGAGCTGGGGCCCGGAACGTGACTTGAACTCGGAGTCGGCCGCGCTCCCGATCCCATCGAAGACTCGCCATCACGGGGTTGGCCTTGCCTCCTGTCACTGCGAAGCGTTGATCTCGACCCTGGCTCGGGCGGTAAGCATGGGATCCCCTCCGTCAAACACTGACGACACTCCGGATATCCTGTACACATCATATGAAGGGATTTGCATCCAGCGCAGGCCGAGCTCCTGGGCGCCCTAGACCGACCTGAGGGTCTCCTCGTTCCGCCGGTGGGCCGTGGAGGGAGGGAGTGTGGGTCGACCGTGCCCTCTAGGTTGATGATCACACCATCACTGAAACTGGTTCTGCCTTCGCGGAGGTGTGTGATGCCTGATTCGTACCGCGTGCCGAACGTGCCCGTGCCGACTACCTTTCCAAGTCGCAGCCCCGGCGCCCCCTCGTACTCAGGGATGGGCGCGTCGAAATCAATCGGAAGCGTGCCACTGGATGTGATGCGTGGAAACGCATCCAAGAGGGCCTTCTGCTTGGCAGCGGTGTCCAGTTCACTCTTCGCCGGACCAGTGGTCTCGCTATTGAAGGACGAGTCTCTCTCCGGCATGCTGGTGGACGGTGGATGATGTAGAGAGTTGAACAAGAACGAGCGATTGTCAGTTGTACACTGTGTGCGAAGGCCCTATAGGAGAGCTCGCCGCGCATACGGTCAGTCCTTTGTTGGTATGAAATCACGCTGTCAAAACTCCCCGCGGGCTTCATACCGCACGACCTGCTGAGGGCTCTGCCCGGCTCAGTAGATGAGCTCGCGCCAAAAGGCGGTCGGTGGAATGCACGCGGGCCACGTCACGGTGGCGCTGCCACATGATTTGCCGCCTTGTCGAAGTGATGTCAAAAATAGCAAGCAGCACACGGTAGGGACGGGGGGAGGAAGAAAATTATCTGAGCCCCTCTGTTTCAAAGGGTCGGGACGATTTCGACGTGACGCGACAATCACTCGAGCCAGTTCGCTATCACGCGCACAGTCACTAACTTACCCACTCACTCACTCACTCGACCTTGTTCCGCGTATTCGACCCTTGTTTCTGGCATCTGGACAGACAGAACATACGCCCATTGCTGTACATTGCATTCGGGAGCCACATCCCACCGTCCGCCCGGTGAAACGGACCTCCATCGGGAACCCACATCCCCCCAAACTTCGGTCCCTCGGGGCTACTGGCACATAGGCTCGGTCAGAGCTACGGTCTCGTAGCTCGCCGCGGATCGTCGTCAAGATTTCTTCCTCTTGTGAGTTACATCCTCGTCTATCAGGCGTGACGCGACGTCGGAGCAAGCGCGCTCTTACTGCCATCCCCCTATTTCCCACGCGACGACTCAGCGTGGTCATTTTGCGCCCTACTCTTGTGTGTCTCTGCTGTAACCATGAACTGACTCCCAGCCGGGTCATTCGCCCCTAATCCGGGCTTCAGCGAATCACGTCGTCGACATCGGCCATCCCCACAGACCACGTCGCCGACAATGTCGCCTCCTTCGTCATCGTCCCTCCCGTCCATCTCCTTCACCCCTCACACCCAGCGGCTCGCCATTCGCGCCGCCCTCGCCTTCCTGTCGGTGCTCATCCTTCGTGCCATATTCTTTCCCGGCTCAACACGGTCGGCGGAGATCCAATCGCACGGCGTGCTCGAGCGTGTTCTGCTCACCGACAAAAACCTTGATGTATCCAAATACCCGTTCCTGCAAACGCGCCAGGGCCGTGACAACCGCCCAGACCTCTTCGATATGGAAGTGAGGGACGGCATCTTGGACTTTTGGACGCGGTTCCAGAAGCCGTTCATCACCGGCAAGGACACGGCGCATCTCGACACGCAGATCATGCGGACGGTGGTGGACGACCTGCTCAAATTCAACGGATGGGTCGCCGCGGCGTGCCCGAACTTGGTCCGACCTTTCGGCCAAAACGACTACTACGAGGACCTCGCGGCGAAGGATAATTTGTACTACATCGCGATCGTCATCCACTCGGCAGACCACTTCTTGGTGGATCAGTTGGCAATCATCGTCCAACTGGCGAGGAGGTTGGGCACGAGGAACATCTTCGTCTCGATGCTGGACCAGGCATCGACGGACTCGACGCCCACGCTGTCGGATCTGTGCGAGGCCGTCATGTCCATCTTGGGTATCGCATTCAGGATCAGGAGGGTGCCGCCGATGACCGAGGATCCGGCCGCGACGTACTACCCATTGGAAGAAGCCGAATCGAGAAACCTCGCGCTCGAGCCCCTGCACGAGCTCAAGAACAAGCGAAGTATCAAGTTCCATCGGGTCATCTGGTTGAAGGGTTTCACGTGCCCCAACGATGTGCTCGAGAGCTTGCGGGTCAGCGAGGTCAACAACGCCGCGATGGTGTGCGGCATGGACTGGGCGGAGCACAATGGGTTCTTCATCTTCTCCGACCGGTGAGTCAGGTGGTCTCGAGTCAGATCTGCACGAGCTCATTCCCAGATGGCGAACGCGAGACATCGAGGGCAATTTGTTCCGACAGGCCAAGTCGAACTCGAAGCCCGAGGCCGGTCCACCACGAGACAAGGCCGGCACCGCCCGCTTCAAGGAGCACCTTCCGTTCCAGGTGTTCTGCTGTGAATCTGGAACGCACATCGTCGATCCGGAGCAGTCGTACTACCGGGACATCTCGTACCGCGCCTCCACGGTCGCGCACAACCTGTCGTCCACGGCGGAGCAGCCCAACTGGGACCCGGATACGCAGTGTATGGACTCGACGCAGATGTGGTTCTGCCGAGACTTGTGGACCGACGCCGCGAAGGACGGTCTGAAGGGAGGCAAACGAGGTGGCCACGCCAAGGCTGCGGCTCACAAGCGGGACATCCACGACCTGCCTCACCAGGCTCACGTCAAGCGGGCCGAGGTGAAGGCGGAGCCGATCGCTGAGCAGGTCGAGGAGGCTGCGCCCCAGCCGGCTGAACTCGACCGACGGCAGGTCGACGGAGGCAAAGCCGACGAGGACCAAGGCACAGACGTCGACGCGATAGACGAGGAGGCTGGAAACCCCGCCCCCGAGCCGCTCAAGCCACAGGATCTCCCGGCGTCGGCGTTCTTGATCCCCAACTCGGCCTTTACCTCGGCGAGGATCATGGTCAACCCGCGATGTGTCACCACGTATGGCGGTGTGTCGCACACCAGGCTCGCGCTGGATCTGTTCGGCACTCAGGGAGGCGATGACCATTCCGAGACGCTGGAGAAGTATGTGCTCGAGGACTGGGCGGGACCTCCCGACAGTTTCGTGTGCCAGGAGATGAGGACGACGGGAGGAAGGACGGCACCAAAGTCGCAGAGACGTGTCGGATTCCTGCTGCAAAACGAGGTGACTTTGACTGCGCTCGGTCCGGAAGCACAGCTGACAGCAGGTCGGAATATAGACGGGTAGACGATGAGATGCGCGAGAGACTCGAGGCGAAGCTTAGAGATGGCGGCGCCGGGCGGGGCGACGAGTCGCTCGGGAATCTATCTATGTTTTGGGTCGACAGGTCGAAGCAGCGTTGATCGCACTCATCGCTGACGTGTGCGATTTGAAGTGGTTTCGAGCTGGGTTTTTCATTCAACAAATCTACATGCATGCGGATAGATCATGAACGGGTGTTGTCGCACAAGGAGCGAGTCTGCGACGCTCATCATCGGGCGACCGGGAATAGTCGCGCTCAACAAGAAGGTAGACGGTGAGAATGAGTAGGGGAGGTCAGGCAGAAAGAGAGGCAGAGCAACGTGGAATGGAGGAAGCGGCAACGAGAGTATAGATCGGGGGAAAGAGGCATGGGCCATTCGCAGTAACTAGGTCCGAAGAAACCGGAGTGGTAGCGCGTGATTACCGGTTACGCTCATCGCCGGCGCAGACGACGTTTGTTGGGCCTGCGCCTTCAATCGATCCCACCTCGGCTGAGCGTTGTGGTGGTTCTTGCACACGCTTCAACTGTCATTCAAGCCCTGGATAGTTTGAAAGAGACGGGGACAACCGACATGGGAAAGCAGATTACGAACGAACGGCTCGTCTTGGCTGAGCGCCCGGCCAGAGGGCCCGTCACGGACAAGACATTCCGCCGGGAGAAGGTCGAGGTGCAGCCGTTGAAAGATGGGGAGGTGTTGGTGAAAGTGGAGTATAGTGCCATTGTGAGTGTTCGATGCTTTGTGATGCCCCGTTTGGCCAGGCGGGGCTGATCCCGACGCCGATGACTGTGATGTTGCGCTGAGTGCAGGAAGCGACGATGCGGAACTGGCTCAACGACGCGCGGAGCTACATCGAGCCGGTGAAGATCGGCGAGGTGATGCGCGCGCTGGGAATCGGACGTGTAGTCGAATCAAAGACCGGACGGTTCAAGCCTGGAGATCTGGTGAGTTGGGCGGAACAATCATACCTCGTGCTGGGCCTGCCAAGCTTGACTCCGGAAAAGAGGTGGATAGAGGGCTCACGGGCAGGTGTATGGCACCCTGGGATGGCAGCTGTACTCGGTGGCCCCAGCATCAGACCTCCGACTCAAGCAGTGCGTACCGTACCCCGCAATGTGGCCTTGGCTGAGAGCAGAACGCCGAGGGGCGGAAGGGATATTGACCATCTGGGGCTGTTCGGTGTCTCAGGTACGCGGCTCGTTCGTCTCGTGACTGGTTACAGGCTGATGAGCAGGGATGACGGCCTACTTCGTACGCTACTGCTCGCCCCCAGAACACGGCGCTGACGTGAAGGGCATCTTCGACATCGGTCGGCTGAAAGACGGCGAGATGGTGGTGATCTCGGGTGCAGCGGGATCTGTCGGGCTGGTGGGTTTCTTCGCTGCGGCGACGGTATCCTCGTTACGTCGCTGACGAGCAGATTGCGACGCAGATTGCCCTTGCCCACCCCAAGTGCAAGGTCGTCGCTATCGCAGGTTCGGTGGACAAGTGCACCAAGCTGAAGGAGATGGGATGTCATACCGTCCTCAACTATAAGGACAAGGGATGGCAGAAGAAGCTCAAAGAGGTCGGCCTGGTGGACGTCTACTTTGACAATGGTCAGCCGGTGCAGCGTCCTCTCTTCGACGTCCGGTATTGACAGACAGTTGGAGGAGAGATCCTGGACCAGCTCCTGACCCGGATGAAGCCCTACGGCCGGATCATCGCATGCGGTGCAGTCTCCGCGTACAGGTGCGTCATATGCCTGTCCGCGGTGCGTGTTGTGCTCAATCCAGCTCCGCAAATCCTCATGCGCTGAAGAATTACCCCATGATCATCTCGATGAAGCTCAGGTATCAAGGCTTCATCGCGATGGACTATACCTCGCGTTACGCCGAGGCAGCCGTGTACCTCGCGGACCTGGTCAGCAGGGGCCAAATGAGCTACGAGTATACCATCTTAAGCGGGGAGGGAGGCAAAGATGGTCTCAGCAGGTGCGTGGAGGGGATGGAGGTGGTCAGCAGCGGACGAAACCTTGGCAAGACGTCAGTACGGGCACAGGGACATAAGCGTACGCTGACCTCAGGCTCATCAAGATTGGGTCGGAGCAAGAGGGTCCGGCGAGGGCGAAGCTGTGAGCCCGCGCATGCTCTATTCGGCTGCGCTTGTGTGCGGAACGAGGGACACAACCCATGCATTGAATTGCTTTCGACTGATGGGGTTATGCCGCTCACGGCGACCGAGGAATATGCGCAGGTGAATCATGCGCCGGATATTGCGAAGGGGCGCCGAGACGCGGGGTCCCGCAGTCCGGCCATCACCGTCTCCTGGTGATCGTCTTCGATTCGGCTTTCGTGCTGCTTCATTCTTGGTTCATATGCACTCGGGGCGTTTGGTGTTACATCTCCTCTGACATGCAGCTTCATCGTACGTGGTGCGACATGCTTTCTCGAGCGAGAAGGAGACATGCAATAGGGATCAGGTCGAGGTCGAGGGCAATGATTGTCGCGTGTTGTGCTAGTATGGGTGAGTGAGGGCGCTCCGTGCACAGACCTCTTGGACAGTGTCGCGGGGTATCAGACTCGCATGCTCGATCTGCCCCTCTCTTGGCTTCCTCCTTCTTCTCCTTCACCATTCCCGTATCCTCATCTCTTAACATTCGACTGCACGTGAGGAGGTACAGCTCACTGCCTGGTCTCTCCCGTCAAGAGGTCGGTCACCTTCTCCCTGTTCTAACCTTGGCCAAGTCATGCTTCCCCTCTCGCCGCCAGGATGTACGTCCCCTCGATCATCAGAACGGCGGTCTCCAAATCACTTTCCCTCGTCTTCAGCGTCGTCCATGCGGCCCGTCGAGTCTTTCTACCCCTCCATGAAGCCGCGACAGCCCTCGAACCCTCGAGCAAACAGGCCGTCACCGTCTCCCCTCGGCATCCAGTCTTCCTACGGGCCTGACCCTTCCCTTCCTCCTCCTTCCCTGCACACCCGCCCCTCTTCTTCGACCTCCGTGAGGCATGTCATCGGCCCAACTCCCCGCCAGCCCTCTGCGATAACGACCCCGACCAGGTCAACATCTATTGCGTCACACCTGTACCACCGCCCAGCTCGTCTCTCCGCAAATCCTCACCCGAAAGTCTCTCAGAATAAAAGCAGGGCTTCGATATCTTCTCCTGCAGCCAAGAGTGTAGCTCCATCGCCTCGAAAGCCTTCTCCCACCCAAAGAGCACACACGGTCGCTTCTCCCTCTCCGGGCCAAACGAGTCGAAGTCGTATCGACTACGACTCCTCCGAGAACCTCCTCTCACCCCGTAGGGTAAATCTGCCCATACCAAGTGATCCGGCAGGAGTTGGTGCCTCTCCTGTTGTCCTAGAAATGTGGCGGACCTTCCCTCAGCGCGCGAGGTCCGTCTTGCCCCGACCACCACCTTCGGACTTCCAGCCAGCACGAGCGACCGGGGCGGCACCTATCGATACGCCGGCCAGGCTCATGATGGGCGAAATGGCGGATAAGCGATGGGGTCCAAGACTGATGGAAGCCCAGAACGGTGAGTGTTTGATCTACGCAACGGCACGATGCAGACCCTGACGTACAGAAACCGGACAGAAGATAGGCGGCATCCAGGTCTCCATCAACACAATCTCAGACGACGTCAAGAGAGTTCGGGATCAAGTCTACTCGATGGGCAATGCGATCAAGGCTATGCCTACGAGGGAGGATGTGAGCGAGGAGATCGCGTTGCAGGGTAAGCGACCGGCAAGACGCGGCCCCTAACAAGCAGTCTCCGAGGCTTTCGACGCAGCACTCCGGCCCATCAACCGAAAGCTCGACTCCATTATCAAAGTCCCGCCGGCGTCCCGGGATGAGCTCCAGCCAGTCTTGTCGGCCGCTCTGGAGCAATTGCGGGACGAAGTGATTGACGCACTCCAACCTGCAGCAGCCTCGTTTGGCCCTCCAATCGAGTCTGGCATCGATGAGAATGTGGGATCCGGACGCTGTACGTGGTCCACGCTGACAGCAGCTCATTCTGGGACGCCTCAACCAGATCATCGTCAAGCTGGAACCTATGGAACTGATCAGAGACGACCTCGGGAGATTGGCTGCCTCTTCTGGCATGGAAGGCCTGACCGAAGCGATAGCCGATGTCACAGTCTTCAGTAAGGCGTTGAGGCTGCTCAAAAGCAAGGCAGACAACGCTTTCATGACGGGTGACGACCCCGGACAATCGAGCTACCCTTCTCCGCAGCTGTCTCCCCGCCAATTCACCGATACGGACGCGCTTGCAACTACTTGTTCCAAAAACCCTCGCTCGGAGTCCCACCAGTCTGCCGGCATGCAGCCGGCCACACAGACACGAGGTCGCTTCGCTGCATTTCTCGCCAGCGACGAGGACGTGGACGGGCACATGGCCGACGGTCGATTGTCCCCTGTCTCGCGACACTCCTTCGACTCGCACGTCGATCTTCCTCCGGCGTTCCGACCCCAGAATAACGCTGAGACATCCTCCCCGGCTGGCCACTGTGTCCTCGGCAAGCCTGGCATGATCAGCAATCCACCTGCTCCGACTCGAGACATGGCGTCGACTAGTGATGCGCCGACAATTTCGCCTCGAGTCGAGGCCGCATCGTACAACAAGCTCTGCAAAGATATCATGGACATCCAGACCAAGGTCAGAAATATCGAGTTCAAGCTGGATCCCCTTGTCATTCCCCGGCCCTCAACTCCGAGACCAGAGGACTATTCATTGACTCCGCCCTGGGCGGTGAAGCTTGGAGAGCAAATCGAAACGATCATGCGAGAAGTCCAGGAGATCAAGAGACGACCGATCACAACGGCGAAGGAGTTGTCGAGTACCGCTGCGCCCAGACGGGAACAACGGTCCAGCAACTCGCCGGCGCGAATCCGTCAGCTGCCCACGCCAACCTCAGCGAGACCATCGTCTCCACCACTTGTGCCGGGAATCTCTGACGCGAATCAAGCGTCCAACATGGACGCGGAAGGGATGTGGGACTCGGTCTCAGCAGCGTCTGACCCAGGCCAGGCGCTGGCGCAGGGAGTTTCGCCCAAGGTGCCAGCAGGCAAGGGTCTCTTTGGGTCGGTTCGCGGTCCAGTGTCCAATAAGCATTGTCCTTCGACCACTCCGCTGGCTCAACTTGAAAAGCTGCCTCAGCCCATCCGGAGTGACAATACGTCCTCGACAGAGTTCGACGTCGTCGTTCAATCTCCGCCGTTCGACGACGAGGATGTGGGAGCGGAAACTGATTTGTTCCGGGCCACGCAAGCGGCTGGCGGAGAGCAGGTCTTCGCGCCGGAAACTCAACCGCCGACCTTCACTGCTATCGCGGACAGCGCCAAGAGACGTACCCGTACGAAACGCTTTCTCGAGGAGTCTCCCGAGGGATTTGGCGGAGTAAAGAAGCGCAAGTCGACGAGTGTGGTCACAAGGAAGCCTGCGGCTCTAACCGACACGGGCCCATACACGAATACCCGGGCAAGGAGTCGGTCCGCTGGGAGCAATAATGGTGGAGTGTTCGATACGGCACCTGGCGGGACAAGCAGTACCGCCGATCTCACCGCAGCGCAACCAACGACCAGAGGCAAATCTTGGGCCAAGGTTGTGTACGAACTGGACAGCAGCGACTCCGAGTCACTCGAGCCCTTTGATACAGCGCTACATATCGCCGCCACTCGACCCAAGAACTTACCCGCTCGCCCAAGGAAAACCATCGAGGCCTTGAACCCGCCCCCAGGCGAAAGCATCTTCGCGCTCGCAGAGGACAGCCTGCCCGCGGCAAAGGAAGGGGGGCTGATCGAGATCGACTCTGAGGCTTCTGCGGACAAGGCGAAAAACAGGAGACCGAAAGAGGACCACACGGGTATCTCGACGAGCGACTCGACTGGCTCTGATGACTCCCGTGTGTCCGACTTTTCGCAGACGACGAAGCAGCTCAAGGCGAAAGAGGCGAGGAAGAAAGAGTATAGGAAGAAGGCTGCCGCATCCAAGGGGTCCGCCGCGTCGCGTCAGAGGAGTGGAAATGGCAGCAATGCGGCAGGGGCGAAGAAGACTAGCGGGGCGCTCGGTGCTCAGGGAGCGAAGCTGAGGGCGCTGCAGCATCACTTGTCAACTAGCACTAAGGCTCACGCTGTATCGTCCACCAGCAGCGTTACCGCTGCGACCTCTACCGAGATCACTGGCACCGTGTCCTCCCTCATGCTCGACAGCGGCGCAGCAACAACGACGGCGGACGGCTCGCCCAATACGGCCGAGGCGCAACCGAGAGAATTCGGCAGGCAATATTCTGAATCCGGCTCCGAGTCACTCTTGTTCTCCGCTGCCGGGCGGGCGGCTCTGCCTTCCGCGCTCGTCAGTGAGGAGAAGAATACTGCGGGGCCCTGCACGGTAGGAGGACGGTCTGTCGGAGGCGATGTGGGTGGCAGTGGACAAGCCAATGCAGAAGCTGGTGGTGTGGGGATGGGTGAGACCCTTATCAGCGGGGATACCTGGGCAACCAGCCAGCGGGTTAGGACATACGGGTCAAGGGGCGGAGGGATCAAGATCTCGGAGCGACGTAGGGTTCGAGGGACTCCCCCGCCGCTGTACAGCGATGACGACTGATGAAACTGACGGCGAGAAACGACCTGTAAGAGACTGAGGATTGGATTGACGCAGGAGCAATCATACTTCCGCGACTCGGCCCATGCTGTATATACGCTACCATACCATCATCCAGCCATGTACCATGCAACATTCCACCAAATCAGTTTTGAGATATGTTGGTACCATCACAGCCTGCGATACACGACTGTGCCAAAATGCCACACCTACTTGGCCTGCCCGGGCGCCTCGCGCCAAACCCCGCAAATCACCGCCGATTAGATCCCGCCCCCTCCACCCTCGCCGGCAGCCGGCTTGGGCATAAATTTCCGAGCAACCCTCTTGACGTTCTTCTCAACTCACCCAAATACTGCCTTTTGGCAGGTGCGGCAAGCCAATGGAAATGTCTTCCCCGACGTTGCTCTCTGTCCGCTTCACACGATAGGTCGAGCGTCAATCCGTGGCGAAAGAGTAAGGACGTCTCAGTTCCCATACCTGTTCTCCGCCTCTCGGGGGCCGGCTCCCTCCTCTGCTCTGCAAGGCGGGGGAGGGGCGGGTTGGAGGATGGGTGGGATGGTGGTCCGGATATACGTACGTACGTCGGTCATGCGCTTTATGCAAGGAATGAGCACGCCTGGGACGGGTTTGGTCGGATGTTCGGCTTGAGGGTGTTGCGGCCCGGGGCGAATACACTGCGGCAGGCTGGCGAACACGGTCTGCATTGCTTGGTGATGTGATCCTTTTCCTCCACATGGCTCTTATCCCGGCAAGCCTCGCATACGATCGACCATCTCAGAGCCAACATCGACACATCGCCGCGTCCGCCGGGTGATCTTGCCACATCCGGCGCAGTCTTCTCAAGCAGTGCGACGCTGGTACTGCCTCAATGTCGTGCGAGAGCGTCGTGTAGACTCAGTCTGGGGCGAGGCACTCACCGACTGGGCGTTGTTGAGGGGAGTGAGTGGGCAAGGGCAGAGGGCAGGGGGCGATCCGACATAATTAAAAAGTCGGGGGTGGGCGTGTCAGGGTTGAAGTCGAACGCGGTCAGGACGGCATAGCCATCACCCTGTTCCAGGTGACCCGCCAAAAGTGGTGCATGCGAATCCAGCGTCGTACATCTGATGTTCCCCTCTCCCTCTCGCCTGGTGCGCACGTTGTCGATAGCAGGGACTGCAAGTTATACGCTAGAATACGTGATTGATCGTCTGCGCTTCTTCTTCGTTCTCCTGTCGGGCCCCCCGTCTCCCTTCCCACCCTCGTGTTTCCGTCATCCACCTTACATGCCCTGGGCCATCGCAGCCAGTACGTTGTGCGCGTACTCGGGGTACTTCTTCGAGAACGCCACCTGTGCCCGCGAAGCATGCTCGACTGCGCGTCAGCATCCATCCGCTCTGATCCTGCACGTGCAAACCTACAGGTCAAGGCATTCTCCAGCTCGAGCTGCGTCCTCGCCAGCTTCCCGCTCCGCTCGAACCACTTGATCGCTCCCTCCGGGTCACCCTTTTGCAGCGTGAGCTGCGCCATCGTGATGATCGCCGTGTCGCAGTCCGGGTCGAGCTCCAGCGCCTGCATCAACAGCTTCTCAGCCTCCGCCGAGTCCTGCTTCCATTGCACCATGACCAGCGCTTTGTTGACAATCGGCAGGGGGTTTCGCGGACGCCTGCACGTGAGCTTCGAACGCGTCATGGACCCTTTAAGAGCTCACCTGTCCTTGTCAAGCTCGATGGCCTTGTCGAAGCGGTCGACTGCCTCGGCGAACTTCTGCTGGTCCAGCATGAGCTCTCCGCTGGGCGTCAGCGCCGTACTCTGCAAGGCTCCAGAGATTACGCACTAGTAGGTGGACGGCTCGGGCCTGTCCGGGAACTGCTTCAAGATCCGTCGGAACGCAGCCATGCTCTGCGCGACGTTGCCCTTCTTGTACAGCGCCACGGCGTGTTGGATGTGCGAGAAGATGAAGTCGCCGTCGAGTTGCGTCGACTTCTCGTAATCGGCCAGAGCCTGGTCGAACTCCTGCATGATGAAGTAGACTGCACGTGAGCTTCGCCCTTTGAGGTACACCTGGAAGCTCACCCTGTCCTCGGTGGTAGTAGATGTCCGGGTCGTTGGGGTTGTGTCGGATAGCGGCTTCAAAGTCGCCGAATGCTCCCGCCTTGTCGTCTGCTGTGAGCTGGGGTTCAGGTATCCCGGCGTTGCACGCACCAAGCTCCATGTGCACCGAGGCAATCTTGACCCAAGCCTGGGTGAACTCCGGCCAGATGTCAAGCGCCTTCTCCAGGTCAACCTTCGCACCCTCGCTGTCGCCAATGAGGAATCTAGCGTGAGCTCGAGCAGACTTTACGGATCAGGTAGCTCACTTGAAAGTACCCCGCATGGCGTACGCCTCGGCCTGGCCCTCCTTCCACGAGATGCCCTGCTCGATCGCCTCCTGGCAGAACTGGTTGGCGTGCGTGTAGTCCGCAGCGGCGATGGCGTCGAACGCCAGGCTGAGCGTCTGGTCACCCTGCGTCGGGTTCTCCGGGAGAGCGGGCTTGGGGTCTAAAGTCAGCTTCGCCCACTGAGATTTTGAGCTCTACGTACGAGGCCTGAAAGCGCCGAGGTACTGCGCGACGAAGCTGTTGCCCGGCATCTTGGGCTCCCGCTTCTCGAACATCTCCTTCGCCTTGGTCGTCGCCAAGCTCTTCAAGTTACGCTCCATGGCCTCCGCCGCGGATTCGTCCTTGAACGACTCGAGGATGCTGAGAGCGACAAAGTCTGGATCTCAGCATTTGCTGTAACATGGTTTGCTGTACGCACCATGCGTGGCCTCCTCGTACTTGCCCAACAGCTCGTAGGCGTTTGCCCGTCGCTTGAGCGCCTTGGCACTGCTATGAGTGACTTTCCCAATGCTGAAGACGCTCCACTAACTACGTCTTGTCCAGCTTCAACGCCTCGTCGCAATCGGCTACGACCTTCTCGTACTGTGGGGGCGAGTGGTTGCCGTAGCACGCAGCTCGGTTCGAGTAGAAGACGGCATCCGGCTTGACCGACACCTCGATGGCCTTGGTGTAGCACTCCGCAGCCGTCTTGTAGTCTTTCTTCGAGTAAAGGCTGTTACCCCGGTCTTTCAGTGTCGCACCGAGCTTATTTCGGTCCTGCTATCAGTCGCCATCCACTTGCGAGAAGACTTCAACTCACGGCATCGGACATGGCAGCGAGTCCGGCCGCATCGGGCACTCCTGCTTATCAGCCCTCATCCGAATTTCGCGGCATGCACATGCATCGCCCACAACACTGCGGCTGATCACCGAACCAAACAAACCTTTCAGGTGCTCGGGACCCTCGCTCTTGTCCACCGCAGCCGGCTTCGGCTCGATCTCCTCCAAGAGCGGGCCCTCCAGTCCCTCGCCCTTCAGCCCCTTGTCCCCAGTGCTCTTCTTCTTCTTCTTGTTCTTGTTCTTCTTGGCGCCGGCCGCCGCGCCGGTCGAAGATGAAGACGACGATCCGCTCGATCCGGGCTTGCCGTCCGACGAACGGTTGTACAGGTAGTATCCCGCGCCTGCGCTGACGGCGACGGCGGCACCGAGGATCAGGAGTTTTTGGTTGTCCTCGATGAACTTTTGGGTTCGGCTCAAAAGCGAGGGCGAAGCGGAGACGGGGGCGGAGGACGGGACGGGGATGAGAGGGGTGGAGGGGTTGGGCGGTGCTGCTGGGAATGATCTTTGTGCCATGGTGATCCTAGTGATTGTGGTAGTGTGTATGTATCGAAAAGAGTCGAATTGTTGGAATGCTATGACGACGATATGTCGTCGGGATCAATCCCTTTAAGACGAGAATTTGGCCTATTGAGCGGCGAATGTGGCAAATTTAGGACCCTTACATCACCATCTGATCGTAGGACTGCTCAGATGCCATGCATGCATGGACTCGTACAAGACTGGAGCGGCAGTTGCGCGTGCAGAGCATCGCGCGATGATACATAGCACGGTAAAGTCCATCCCGCATTTCGCCACCCCTTGTAACTCACCTGGTACCTCCCCGTTCAAACACCCGTCTCCGAGTCTATGGCTCCTTCTCGCCCACGTTCTTATACCTGAACAGCGCCCTCTCCCGGCTGAGCTTGTGATCAACGATCGGCTCAGGGTATCCCAGCTTCTTGAACTCGTTCCGCGGCATGTTGTGAAACGGGTCATGTATCGCCTTGCCCTTCAGGTTTTTCAGTTCCGGAACCCAGTACCGGATGTAGTCGCCTTGAGGATCGCACTTCTCCGACTGGGTCAAGGTGTTGAAGATCCGCTGATGATCAGCGTGCGCGAGGAGGAGGGGGCAAGGACTTACGAAGTATGGCTGAGGGTCCGTTCCGGTCTGGACAGTCAGCCGTTATCGAACTTGAGTAAAACGGCCGGCTCACACTAGCGGTCCATTGCCAACCGCCATTGTTCGATGCCAGGTCGCCGTCCATGAACATCTGCATAAAGTACCGCTCGCCCAATCCTTGGTGTTCAGCTGAAGCTCCACCGTGCAAGCGGGGGCCACTCACGCCAGTCCAGCATCAATGACTTGACCAGGAAGCACGCGGTGACCATGCGGACTCGGTTCTCCATCCAGCCTGCTGTCAGTGTATGCCACACGTAGATGTGCAGGGAAGGATGATATAGAGTGTAGGACGCTTGGAATCCAGATACCCGGAATGCTCCGTCACGATACTCACCTCGTGCCTTGCCCGCTCTCATCGCCGCATCAACGATAGGGTAGCCTGTTTTGCCATCCTTCCAGGCCTGCAAATGCTCCTCGTTGACCTCCCACTGTACATCCGCAAACTTCTCCAAGAACGGCCGGCCCATCGATACTCGCGGCCATGTAGCCAAGACCTGCAATCAGTCCTCGTCCTTATCACCTAGCCGCCCGACGTACAGCGGCGTAAAAGTCCCGCCATATAACCTCCTGCACCCACATACCGACGCCGGTATCCCGCCCAGACTCCAGCTTGCCCCCCTTGCCCATCTTCTTCGCGGCGTTGATGACCATCCTGGCGCTGATGACTCCGCTGGCGAGGTACGGGCTCAGTCGAGACGAGTGATCGCCGTTGACAAGATTCCGTCCTGTCTGATACTCTTGTATCCGCGATGCTTTGTCGTCCGT
>Ga0308169_10002541_pt1 | contig 18784 bp, 16 predicted proteins | sample PhyBR1_2_FD_202139 | JGI IMG/M metagenome (GOLD analysis project Ga0308169, IMG submission 202139) | Phyllosphere microbial communities from UC Gill Tract Community Farm, Albany, California, United States - DLSLSB.R1 | ecosystem: Host-associated > Plants > Phyllosphere > Unclassified | place...
TATCGGTAAAATGGAAGACAGCTTATTTACTCCACCAATGATTATGGGAAGAAAATCGGTTGCCGGTTCTGTGATCGGAGGTATTGCTGAAACTCAGGAAATGCTTGATTTCTGCGGTGAGCACAACATCGTTTCTGAAATTGAAGTCATCAAAATGCAAGACATCAACGAAGCGTATGAAAGAATGCTGAAAAGCGATGTGAGATACCGTTTTGTGATTGATATGCAATCTTTGTAATCTCCTCAGATTTAATTATAAATTAAGACTCTTCATTTTTGGAGAGTCTTTTTTTATTTTACAAAAGTTTAATTAATCTTGTCAGCTTCAGAGGGAAATTTAACTACCTCGTCTTTTTGCTTTCGTAAAAAATCCACCCCTTCTTTTGTTTGATTAACTATTTTTGATAGGGTTTCGCCCTATCCTTTTCTAGGTCGTCCTTTCAGGACTTTTGTATTATTTCTTTACTGTTTTTTTCAACACTTTTATTTTTCCGTCAATAGGCTTAATGATTTTTAAACCTAAAATCTCAGCAACCAAAGGATAAACGTTGATGTTTTCAAATTGATCAATAACCAAATTATTTTTAAATTCTGAACCCCAAGCGAAGAATGTAGCATTCATTTCAGGAACAATTTTAGGATTGTAACCATGTTTGCCTACCGAAGTTCTTTTATCTCTTTCTAAAAATATTTTTGGAGCTTTTGGGATTAATAAAATTTGTCCTATTCTATTATATCGGTCATCTTTCGTAGCAAAATGAAGATATTTTGGTAGTTTCTTATCCAGATAAACTTCGTAGTCATCTGTTTTATTGATTTTTAATTCTTTATAAACCTTTTTAACCTCATCAGAGTTTTTCACGTAAACCCTCAATAAGGTCTGAGAATTGTAATAATCGAATCTTTTTTTATCAAAAAGCATAGCAGGAATTTCGAGTGGATTTCCGCCATCAACTTTTATCATTCCGTGATCGGAAACGAAGATGAAATTTACATTTTTTAAACCTAAGTGATTTACTTTCTGAACCAAATTTCCTATTGCTTCATCAATTAAGTGAACTGCTGTTTCAGTTTCTTTGGCTTCGGGACCAAAATGATGCCCCGCTCCGTCGACTTCAGGAAAATATAATGAAATAAAGTGCGGTCTTTTATCTTCAGGAAGTTTCAGCCAGTTAATTACTTTATCCACTTTTTCTGAAGGCGTAAATTTTTCGTGATAAGGATAATAATAGGTTGGCCTCATTCCACCTGCATCACTTGCCGAACCTACCCATTGCAGAGAAGCACTGATTGTTCCTTGCTTTTCTGCCAAACTCCACAGCGGAGTTCCACCGTACCATGTTCCATCTTCAGCATTTTGGCGATTGCTCATTGCATACGCTTCTTTACGTTGATAGTCGTAGAAAAAATTATCAATCAAACCGTGATGAGAAGGATATAATCCTGTAATTAATGTCCAGTGATTTGGAAAAGTAATGCTCGGATAACTCGGAGTCATTGCTTTTGCCCGGATACCTTCACCTGAATATTTTAAAAGATTTTTAGCATTGTACTTTTTGGCATAATCATATCTGAAACCGTCTGCAGAAATCATAATAACATAGGGCTTCTGCATCGCTTCTGCATTATTAAAACGACTAGGAATAACAATTTGGGCCGTGTCAACTGTTTCTTTCTGAGCAAATATTGTTAGTGATAAAGTGAGCATTAAAAATGCCAATACTTTTTTCATTTTTTTTTTTTGCAAAGGTAGCCTCAGTAAATTTCACAAAAAAGTTTCGTACGTTAAAAAAACATTAAGAGCCGGTTTAATTTCATTAAAAAAAATCACCCCTAAATGGAGTAATTTTGATGAGATTACAAGACACCCCCAACCCTAAAGGGCGGAAAAATGTCTTTACATTTTAAATAACAAAGCCACTTTTCAGTGGCTTTAATTTATTCTTTAATTAACTGTTGATACGAAGTAGAACCGTCTTTTAAAGTGATTTCAAAATAATAATTGCCCGATTTTAAATCAGCTACACTGATGTTTTCACCGTCAACTTTTACTGTTTTTACTTTTCTGCCTGTAGTTTCGTAAATATCAACAGATCTTATTTTATCAGCATTTTTGAAATATACTGTTTCCTTCGCAGGATTAGGATACATTTTAATCGCTTTGCTTTCAGCTTCCAGCTCGCTTATACCCAAAATTGAAAATGTTCCGCTTGTAACAGCTGTATTGGCAGATCCTCCATGTGGTGCTATAGCTAAGTCTGCTGCACCTGTAATAACACATTTTGTAGTAATACTGCCTGCTGAAGCATAATTAAACTGATAATCGTTAACCCCGTCTCCTGTTGTCATATTACGCTCATAAGCCATTGAAACTATACCACCAGAAACTACGGGAGCGCTTACTACAGTCCAGTCTTGAGTGTCTGTGTTGTATACTCCGATGCCTCCCAGATTTCTGTCGGAAAAGCCTGCGCTGCTATACGTCAAAGCATCTGTAGGAGCCCCGGACATCCCAGAGTTGGCTGCACTTCTGAATGTAAATCCAAACCATCTGTCAGAAGGTCCTGTTAAATCCAGTCTCACTTTGTTTGTGGTATTATTTAAGGTAATATTAGCGGTTACAGATTTTGAGCCAACCGTGCATGTCATCACTCCTGTAGATTTTTGCTGTGAAGAAGCCAAAAACCCAATTGTTAATAGTAAAGAAAATAATGTTTTTTTCATCTTTAATTTTTTAATAAGTTAATAATTTCGATATTTTTAGTAAATACGGCATATTCGAATGCTGTTTTACCTTGTTTATCTGCCAAATTTTTATTGGCTTTGTTTTTTAAAAGTGTTTCTACGAGATCTTTATCCTGAAGCTGAACAGCATATATCAAAGGAGTAGTGCCTTTGGTATCTGCAAGATTTGGATTGGCTCCATTTGCCAATAGTTTTTGAGTGAGTTCTTTGTTATTTTTAAAAACCGCTGCCGTAAGGGCTGAACCTTGATCACTACCGTAGTTAATATCTTTTACTTTTGCCATCAAAAATTCTGCAACAGGAGTATTTCCTCTGTAGCAAGCGAGGATTAGCGGAGAAAATCCGTTTTCGTTGGTTTGATTAATAACATCGGGATTCTGCTTCATCAGCTCTTTTGCTTCTGCAACGGTTCCGCTTCTTGCAATATCAAAAATAGATTTTGCTTTTTCCTGAGCCGACATTACGGTAAAACTCAATATGAAACTTAGGATAAAAAATATTTTTTTCATTATTTTGATAGTATATAATTGTATTCAACATTTACATTTTCTGCTACTTTTTTAGTAACCATTTTAGGAATGGTCACCTTAAAATCTGCGGGTCTTGCAACGAAATTTCCCTGCATATAAATTTTGCCGTCTTTAGAATAAATTACAGCACTTGAACTCACTGCTTTATCTACTCCGTGAAAATTTAAAGTTCCCTGAACTGTGTATTTCTGTGGCGACGCCGTCAATTTTGTTTTATCAAAGTTCACAATCTTACCTTTAAAGGTTGTTTTGGGATATTTTGCAGATTCGGCATAGCTTTCATTAAAATGTTCTTCCATTAATTTAACTTTAAAACGAAAATTCTTTACCGATGAAACAGAAGCAAAATCTCCGTTATCAGCATTAACAATAGCAACATTATTATCATCCTGTGCAAAAACATCTTCAAATAATGGTACTGATGCCTCAAACGTTACTTTTCCAGTTTTGGTTGTATACTTCTGAGCCGAAACAACAGATCCGAAACTTAGTATAACGATTAATAATATTAAATTTTTCATACTATTTCTTTTAATTTTCAGTCAACCCATCGGTTTTCCATTTTGTGATGATCATAGTTTGTGATGATGATAAACTACCGCCTTGAGGCATTTTTTGAGGATCTCCGGTTGGCCGGTTAATTCTATCAATAATTTTATCAATATTATTTTTCACCTGATTATAGCCTGTTAAAGGTTGAAATGAAGCTGAACCGCCCGGCGAATGACAACTTATGCAGTTGGCATCAATAATAGGTTTTACATCTTTGTTATAGGTTACCAGCTGTGCAATAGGAGTTTTGTCTGAAATCTCTTCGTAGGTTCTGCTTTCACAAGCAATTGATAATATTGCCAGAAAAACGATGTAGATTATTTTTTTCATACCTAAAAAACTCTATAAAGATTAAACCCAAAAAAAATCTGCCCCTTTTCCCATTTTCCTGAAGCGTTTGTGAGATAACCAATATCTGAATTCAACTGTGAATTGGTAAATAAAAGCTGAAACACATGTCCCCCGGTTTCTATATCCATCCCTAAAGAGAGCGGATTTTTATAAAAACTGTGATTATCAAAATTCACAAAATACTCGGCATTAATTGATATTCTTTTCGAAATTTTATAACGACCGCCCAAACCTGCAAGAAATTGATTTTTATCTTCAATCACCGGCTCATAAAGGTTTTTGTGAACGTAAGAAGGTGTTAACTGTAAAGAAAAATCTTCGTTAAACCTTCTCGAAATCAATGCCTGAGTAAGATAAGAAAGTCGGTCTCCAAATTGAAGATTCGGATAATTATCTTTGCTGAGGTCTGTATTCACCGCCATAACATTATATCCTACAATATCAACCGGAAAATTTTCACTTTGCTTTATTAATTTATATTTCGCAGCGCCTTCAAAAGTTTTGAGATTAGTTTCTCGCGAAAGACTCAATGAGACATTATCTGTAACACCATAGATTACTCCCAATTTCGTAGAAGCATCATCTAATCCGAAAAAGTCTTTGAAGCCTTTGCTTACATCTCCAAAACGATGCGCAATAACAATGTACCATTCATTTTTAGCAGACAATTTTGTAGACTGACCTGTAACAATCTGAAGCGCCTTGAACGCCGGTGGTGAATTTTCTGTATTGTGTGTCTGAATGGTGTCAATATCTTTCAAAAGGTCATCCTGAGCAAAGGCAAAACCTGAAATAAATATTGACAAAAAAAGGAAAGTTTTTGTCATACGCATAAATGTTTAATTCGTATGACAAACTTATCAACTTATGATGCTAAAATTTGGTGATAAAAGTCACCGAGTGAATTATTTTAATCAATCAATCTGTTAAATTTATTTAATAAGATGACTTAGTTTCATTAACACCCTCATTTACAAGTATTCTTATTCCTTCTTTAGTCTGGCTAATTTCGCCTTCATTTTCTACTTTTTTCAGAACTCTGCTGACCACTTCTCTTGAAGTCCCCAAATTGTTAGCAATTTCTTTGTGAGTAAGCTTAATAGGATTGTTTCCGGTAATTGAGATCTGCTGCTTAATATAGCTTACAATTCTTTTATCAAGCTTATGAAATACTGCCTCATTAACCATATTCATGACATCTGAAAACCTTTTGTCGTATTCGTGGTAAAAAAGCCTGTTGATTTGAGGATATTTGATGAGCCAGTAGAGAACGACAGAAACCGGAACTAATATCACTTCTGAGTCTTCTTCCGAAACAGCGTATATTTTGCTGATACAGTCTGAGAATATTGACGAAAATGTCATTAGACAGCTATCGTTGGGTCTGATATAATAATATATAAGTTCTCTGCCGTCGTTTAAGGCATATACTTTTATAGAACCTCTTACTAAAAATGGTACATATTTATTCTTTTGCCCTTCTCTGATAATTTCGGTTTTAGCTTTGACTTCTGTTACCACAGCGTGCTTCTGAAGCTCTATTGAAAAATCATTACCTAAGTAGCCAAATTTATTTAATATAAACTCATTATTTATCATGTCATTTTATCATATCCTAAACCAAAGATATACAATTGAATGATCCGTATTGTATTTTCGTTCAAATATTTATATAAATGACAAAAAAAAATACCCCAACTTTCGTTGAGGTATTTTATATGGTAAGATAAATCTTAAGCGTTAACGTTGTTTCCTCCTAATACGAAAGGCTCAACTTCTTTGATTTCTCCGAATTGTTGCTCGTAGTTTGTGATGTTTTGCTGAAGTGCAGCTAAAACTCTCTTAGCGTGAAGCGGAGCCAAGATTACTCTTGATCTCACGTTAGCTTGCTGTACACCCGGCATTAACTGGATGAAATCTACTACAAACTCAGATGGAGAGTGGTTTACTAACGCAAGGTTACAGTAAACTCCTGAAGCTACCATCTCGTTAAGTTGGATGTTGATGTTGTTTGGATCGTTGTTTTGATTTTGATTGTCCATTGTATAAGTTATATTTTTAAATATGAAATTTGAGATTGTGAAAGTATAAAAATAATTTCAAACCTCAAATTTCAAATCATTAATTTTAGTTAAGGTCTTCGAATTCTTTCTTAGAACCTACGATTACATTTTGATACTCTTTAAGACCTGTACCTGCAGGAATTCTGTGTCCTACAATTACATTTTCTTTAAGACCATTCAAGCTGTCTACTTTACCAGCTACTGCTGCTTCGTTTAGAACTTTAGTTGTTTCCTGGAACGATGCTGCAGACATGAACGACTTAGTCTGTAGAGCTGCTCTTGTAATCCCTTGCAATACCGGCGTAGCCGTTGCAGGAAGTGCTTCTCTTACTTCAACTAAAGCCTGATCCTCACGCTTCAACTTAGAGTTTTCGTCTCTTAGTTCTCTTGCAGTAATCATCTGTCCTGGCTTGAATTCTTTAGAATCACCAGCTTCTGTAACTACTTTAAGACCAAATACTCTGTTGTTTTCCATTAAGAAATCGTATTTGTGCTCAAGAGCAGCTTCAAGGAACTGAGTATCACCTCCATCAACGATTGATACTTTTGTCATCATCTGTCTTACGATGATTTCGAAGTGCTTATCGTCGATTTTTACCCCTTGTAGACGGTAAACTTCCTGAATTTCATTTACTAAATATTCCTGAACCGCAGTTGGCCCTTTGATCTTCAAGATATCGTCTGGAGTAACTGAACCGTCAGAAAGTGGAGAACCAGCTCTCACGAAGTCATTCTCCTGTACCAAGATTTGGTTTGATAATTTAACTAAATAAATTTTTCTCTCCCCAGTTTTAGCCTCAACGATCAATTCTCGGTTACCTCTTTTGATTTTTCCGTAAGAAACTACCCCATCGATTTCTGTAACAACCGCCGGGTTTGAAGGGTTTCTTGCTTCGAATAATTCTGTAACTCTCGGAAGACCTCCGGTGATATCCCCTGTTTTAGCAGCTTTTCTTGGGATTTTGATTAAGACTTTACCAGCCTTAATTTTTTCACCATCGTTTACCATTAAGTGGGCTCCTACCGGTAAGTTGTAACCTTTTTGTTCAACACCTTTAGAATCTACCACCTTCAAAGTAGGTACGGCTTTCTTATTTCTAGATTCAGAGATTACTTTCTCCTCAAATCCTGTCTGTTCGTCAATCTCCAATTGGAATGAAATACCCTGAATAATATCTTCGTATTCTACTTTACCAGCATTTTCTGCAATGATTACCGCGTTATAAGGATCCCATTTTGCAATGGTATCTCCTTTTTTCACTTTATCACCAGGCTTCACTAATAACTGAGAACCGTAAGGTACGTTGGCAATCATCAATGGAGTTCTAGATTCGTTATCAGCAACCAATCTGAATTCTGTTGTACGAGATACTACTACTTCAGCAGTGTTTCCGTTTTCATCTTCAGAAGTAATTGTTCTTACCTCATCCAATTCTACGATACCATCTCTTCTTGCAGTAATTGAAGGATTTTCTGATACGTTTGTAGATACACCCCCTTGGTGGAAGGTTCTCAATGTTAACTGAGTTCCCGGTTCCCCAATTGATTGTGCAGCAATAACACCTACTGCTTCACCCATATGAATTGGTTTACCTGTAGCTAAGTTTCTACCGTAACATTTAGCACAGATTCCTTTTTTGGTTTCACATGTTAATGGTGAACGAACCTCAACTGCTTCAAGACCGATTTCTTCGATTCTTTTAGCTAAAGCTTCATTAATGATCTGATCTGCAGGAGCGATTAACTCATCAGTTTCAGGATCATAGATATTGTGTAGAGAAACTCTACCTAAGATTCTTTCAGAGATTCTTTCAACGATCTCATCATTTTTCTTAAGTGCAGTAACTTCTGTACCTCTTAATGTTCCACAATCGTTTTCTGTAACGATAACGTCTTGTGCAACGTCTACCAATCTTCTAGTTAAGTAACCCGCATCGGCAGTCTTAAGAGCGGTATCCGCAAGACCTTTACGAGCACCGTGAGTAGAGATAAAGTATTCTAAGATGGAAAGACCTTCTTTAAAGTTTGCAAGAATCGGGTTTTCGATAATTTCCGCACCGGTAGAACCAGCTTTCTGCGGTTTTGCCATCAAACCTCTCATCCCTGATAACTGACGGATCTGTTCCTTAGAACCCCTTGCTCCAGAATCAAGCATCATATATACAGAATTGAATCCACCTTGGTCAACTTTCATTCTGCTCATGATCATCTCAGTTAATCCAGCGTTTGTGTTTGTCCAAACGTCGATTACCTGGTTATAACGTTCTGTATCTGTAATTAGACCCATGTTATAGTTGGCTCTAATTTCGTCAACTGTTTCAATTGAAGTAGCGATCATTTTCTTTTTCTCAACAGGAACAACGATGTCACCTAATGAGAACGAAAGACCTCCTTTGAATGCGTTTGAATACCCTAAATCTTTCATTGCATCCAAGAACTTCACAGTAGTAGGGAAATCTGTATCAGCAAGTACTCTACCGATAATATTTCTTAATGATTTCTTTGTAAGAAGCTCATTAATATATCCTGACTGCTTAGGAACGATCTGGTTAAATAAGATTCTACCTACAGAAGTTTCAGTTAATTTCGTAGTGATTTCACCGTTTTCTTTAATAGGAAGTCTACATCTTACTTTAGCGTTCAATGAAACTCTACCTTCAGCATAAGCGATTTCTGCTTCTTCCGGAGAATAGAATGCAAGACCTTCTCCCAAAACTTTCATATCTTCTGTAGAGCTCAATTCTTTGGTCATGAAATAAAGACCAAGAACCATGTCCTGAGATGGTACCGTAATTGGAGAACCGTTTGCAGGGTTCAAAATATTCTGAGAACCTAACATCAATAACTGAGCTTCAAGGATTGCTTCAGGCCCTAATGGTAAATGTACCGCCATCTGGTCACCATCGAAATCGGCGTTGAATGCTGTTGTTACTAACGGGTGTAGTTGGATTGCCTTACCTTCGATCATCTTAGGTTGGAAAGCCTGAATACCCAGTCTGTGAAGGGTAGGTGCTCTGTTCAATAGAACAGGGTGACCTTTCATCACGTTTTCTAAGATATCATAAACTACAGGTTCTTTTCTGTCAATAATTCTCTTTGCAGATTTTACTGTTTTTACAATCCCTCTTTCGATCAGTTTTCTGATGATAAACGGTTTGTAAAGCTCAGCAGCCATATCTTTAGGAATACCACATTCGTGAAGCTGTAAGTTTGGACCTACAACAATTACCGAACGAGCCGAGTAATCTACCCTTTTCCCCAATAAGTTCTGACGGAAACGACCTTGCTTACCTTTCAATGAATCTGAAAGTGATTTCAATGGTCTGTTTGATTCAGATTTTACTGCTGAAGATTTTCTTGTATTATCGAATAATGAATCTACAGATTCCTGAAGCATACGCTTCTCGTTTCTCAAGATTACTTCAGGAGCTTTGATCTCCAATAATCTCTTCAAACGGTTATTTCTGATAATAACTCTTCTGTAAAGGTCATTTAAGTCAGAAGTAGCGAAACGTCCTCCATCCAATGGAACTAAAGGTCTTAGTTCTGGTGGTATTACAGGAAGTACACGCATAATCATCCACTCCGGTCTGTTGATCATTCTAGTATTAGCACCTCTCAATGCTTCTACAACGTTCAATCTTTTCAGAGCTTCAGTTCTTCTTTGCTTAGAACCTTCGTTGTGAGCTTTGTGTCTCAAATCGAAAGACAATGCATCAAGATCGATTCTTTTTAATAGCTCTTCAACAGCTTCAGCACCCATTTTAGCGATGAATTTGTTTGGATCTGAATCGTCAAGATACTGGTTTTCTACAGGAAGAGTTTCCATGATATCAAGGTATTCTTCTTCTGTAAGGAATTCCATGTGGTCAAAATCAGCACCGTCTAATTTCTTAGCGATACCTTGCTGAATTACCACATATCTTTCGTAATAGATAATCATATCCAATTTCTTGGAAGGAATACCCAAAAGGTAACCGATTTTGTTTGGTAAAGAACGGAAATACCAGATGTGAGCGATAGGAACTACCAAATTGATATGCCCGATTCTCTCTCTACGTACTTTTTTCTCCGTAACCTCTACACCACAACGGTCACAAACGATCCCCTTGTAACGAATTCTCTTGTATTTACCACAAGCACATTCGTAATCCTTGATAGGACCGAAGATCTTTTCACAGAACAAACCGTCTCTTTCAGGTTTGTGCGTTCTGTAGTTAATAGTTTCCGGCTTAAGAACCTCCCCTCTTGAGTCCTGTAAAATAGACTCCGGAGAAGCTAAACCGATGGTTATTTTATTAAATCTACTTGATTTATTTTTATTTGACATTTGTTAGATTTTAAATTTTAGATTTCAGATTTTAGATTAATTTTTGAATGTTGCCATTCAACATTTATAATTTAAAATTTAAAATTATTCCTCTAGTCTTACGTCTAATCCAAGACCTTGTAACTCGTGAAGTAGTACGTTGAATGATTCAGGAATACCTGGTTCAGGCATTGCTTCACCTTTCGCAATCGCTTCATAAGTTTTTGCTCTACCAATCACGTCATCTGACTTCACAGTAAGGATCTCTCTCAAGATATTTGATGCTCCAAATGCTTCAAGAGCCCAAACCTCCATCTCTCCGAATCTCTGTCCACCAAATTGAGCTTTACCTCCTAATGGCTGCTGAGTAATCAATGAGTAAGGTCCGATAGAACGTGCGTGCATTTTGTCATCTACCATGTGCCCAAGTTTCAACATGTAGATAATACCTACCGTTGCAGCCTGAGTAAATCTTTCTCCGGTACCACCATCATAAAGGTGAGTGTGACCGAATTTAGGAACTCCTGCTTTCTCGGTATACTCAGTAATCTGATCTAGCGTTGCCCCATCGAAAATTGGCGTAGCGAACGTCATTCCTAATTTCTGACCAGCCCATCCAAGAACTGTTTCATAAATCTGACCTATGTTCATACGAGAAGGTACCCCAAGTGGATTCAATACGATATCTACCGGTGTTCCGTCTTCCAGGAATGGCATATCTTCTTCACGAACGATTCTCGAAACGATACCTTTGTTACCGTGACGACCCGCCATTTTATCTCCAACGTTTAGTTTACGTTTTTTAGCGATATATACTTTAGCCAACTTCATGATACCTGCCGGAAGCTCATCTCCGATAGAAATTGCGAATTTCTCACGGTTTTTAACTCCTTGAATATCGTTGAATTTGATTTTGTAGTTGTGAATCAATTGTTTGATCAATTCATTCTTATCGTTGTCAACCGTCCAATCTGCACCGCTAACGTTAACGTAATCTTCTACTGATGTTAATAATTTATGAGTAAATTTCATACCCTTACCGATGATTTCTTCATCTAAGTCATTGGTAACTCCCTGAGAAGTTTTACCGCTAACAAGAGTATTTAATTTTTCAATTAAACTATTTCTCAACTCGTCAAACTTAGCCTTGTAAGTGTTTTCAATCTCTTCAAGTTTAAGTTTTTCTTCAGTTCTTTTCTTTTTATCTTTAATGTTTCTAGAGAACAATTTCTTGTTGATCACAACACCTCTTAATGAAGAATCTGCTTTCAATGAAGCATCTTTTACATCACCGGCTTTGTCACCAAAGATTGCTCTAAGAAGTTTCTCTTCAGGAGTAGGGTCAGATTCACCTTTTGGAGTAATCTTACCGATCATGATATCACCAGGCTTCACTTCAGCACCGATTCTGATCATTCCGTTCTCATCAAGATCTTTTGTAGCTTCTTCAGAAACGTTAGGAATATCTGCTGTCAATTCTTCCATACCTAATTTGGTATCACGAACTTCAAGAGAATATTCATCTACGTGAATAGAAGTAAACCAGTCTTCACGTACTACTTTTTCATTGATTACGATCGCATCCTCAAAGTTATAACCCTTCCAAGGCATGAACGCAACGACTAAGTTTCTACCCAAAGCCAATTCTCCTTTTTCAGTAGCATAACCATCGCAAAGTACCTGTCCTTTTACCACTGTTTCACCTACTCTTACGTTTGGTCTTAGGGTAATGGTAGTACTCTGGTTAGTTTTTCTAAACTTCGTAAGGTTATATGTTTTTGTAGCAGATTCGAATGATACTAAATCTTCGTCTTCGCTTCTTTCATATTTAATAGTAATCTTATCAGCATCAACGTATTCTACAGTACCTGTACCTTCAGCATTGATCAAGATTCTAGAATCTTTCGCAACTTGTTGTTCCAGACCTGTACCTACGATTGGAGCTTGTGGCTTCAACAAAGGAACTGCCTGACGCATCATGTTTGATCCCATCAATGCACGGTTCGCATCATCATGCTCCAAGAATGGAATTAATGAAGCTGAAATACCAGAAATCTGGTTTGGTGCAACGTCGATCAAATTAACTTCAGAAGGCTCTACTACAGGATAATCCCCATCTAGACGAGCAATAATTCTGTCTGTGATAAATGTACCGTTGTCATTCAACTCAACGTTTGCCTGAGCAATTACTTTATCTTCTTCGTCTTCCGCATTTAGATAAATAGGATCTGCATTTAAATCTACAGTACCGTCATTTACTTTTCTATATGGAGTTTCGATGAAACCTAATGTATTGATTTTAGCATAAATACCTAAAGATGAAATCAAACCAATGTTTGGTCCTTCAGGAGTTTCGATAGGACAGATTCTACCATAGTGAGTATGGTGAACGTCACGTACCTCGAAACCTGCTCTTTCTCTTGATAAACCACCAGGTCCTAGGGCAGAAAGTCTACGCTTGTGCGTGATTTCTGACAATGGGTTGGTTTGGTCCATGAACTGAGAAAGCTGGTTGGTACCAAAGAATGAGTTAATAACTGATGTTAAAGTTTTTGCATTAACAAGGTCAAGAGGAGTAAATATCTCGTTATCTCTAACGTTCATTCTTTCCTTAATTGTTCTTGCAATTCTAGAAAGACCTACACCGAACTGTCCTGCTAATTGCTCACCAACAGTTTTAATTCTTCTGTTTGATAAGTGGTCAATATCATCAACCTCAGCTTTAGAGTTTACCAATTCGATCAAGTGTCTTACAATCGCAATGATATCTTCTTTTGTAAGAACCTCAGTAGTTGTAGGAATGTTTAGACCTAACTTTTTGTTTAGTCTGTAACGTCCTACTTCACCAAGTGAATATCTTTGCTCAGAGAAGAACAATTTTTCGATAATTCCTCTTGCAGTTTCCTCATCGGGTGGATCTGCATTTCTTAACTGACGGTAAATATATTCTACCGCTTCTTTTTCAGAGTTGGTAGGGTCTTTTTGTAAAGTATTCTGGATGATAGAGAATTCGTTTGAATTTTCTTTATGAATCAAGATAGATTTCACACCAGCATCCAAAATAAGATCTAAATGTTCTTTTTCAAGAATAGTTTCTCTGTCTAAGATGATTTCGTTTCTTTCGATAGAAACTACTTCACCAGTATCTTCGTCTACGAAATCTTCGAACCAAGTGTTCAATACTCTCGCAGCCAAAGTTCTACCTTCTACTTTTTTAAGAGCAGCTTTAGAAACTTTTACTTCTTCTGCAAGGTCAAAGATCTGAAGAATGTCTTTATCAGATTCGAAACCGATCGCTCTTAATAACGTTGTTAAAGGTAATTTTTTCTTACGGTCGATATACGCGTACATTACGCTGTTGATATCGGTCGTAAATTCCATCCAAGATCCTTTGAAAGGAATAATTCTTGAATAGTACAATTTTGTTCCGTTTGCGTGGTAAGTCTGTCCGAAGAATACACCAGGTGAACGGTGAAGCTGCGTAACGATAACTCTTTCTGCTCCGTTGATAATGAAAGAACCACTGTCTGTCATATAAGGAACCGGACCTAAATAAACATCTTGTACAACAGTCTGAAAATCTTCATGTTCAGGGTCTGTACAGTATAATTTAAGTCTAGCTTTTAGAGGAACTGAATACGTTAAACCTCTTTCCACACATTCATTGATTGAATAACGTGGAGAATCTACCAAATAATCTAAGAATTCCAATACAAATTGGTTTCTAGAATCGGTAATTGGAAAGTTTTCTTGGAAGGTTTTGTGCAAACCTTCTTTCTTTCTGTCCTCAGGAAGTGTGTCTAGCTGGAAAAAATCTTTAAATGACTCTAGCTGGATATCTAAGAAATCCGGAGTAATGATTTTTCCTTTAGCCGAAGAGAAATTAATTCTCTCAACTCCCCTAGTTGTTGATGTTGTTTTACTCATAAAACTTTTAAGAAAGGGTTAAAAAATATTTTGTTTTTATTCAAAAATATCAGAAAAAGAAAGGTAAAAGGCAAAAGTAACAAGGAAGAAGTGTTTTTGGCGCTCACGAAAGACCTTGGCTCTTACTACTTTATAAATGTCTCTTTCTAACTGCAACACTGGTATATCTTTTCACAGTGTAATGCAAAATATTTTTATTTTTTATCTAATGGCAAAAAAAAGCGTAAACAGTAGAAATACAGAAGACCCTTCCAAACTAATGAAAGAGCTGATTTTCAATATTTTACCGTATTATGTTTAATTTTTAGCGCCAAAAGAGACTGCAAATATACGGATTATTAATTTCATATACAACAAAAAAGCACTCATAATGAGTTGGTTATCTAAACTAAAATTTATCCATTCCAAAAACAATAAATGTTTTATGCAAAATATTGCAAACACTGTCAACGATAATTTTTTCGATGCGGAAAATCTCAGGAAATCATTAAAAAATATTACAGAATTAGCCCGATATAATGCACAAAAAAAAGCAACTACAAAATGTAGTTGCTTCTTATATTTTGAAAGTAAATGATTACTTCAATTCTACTTCAGCACCAGCTTCTTCTAATTGCTTCTTAAGAGCTTCAGCTTCGTCTTTAGAGATACCTTCTTTAATAGCAGAAGGAGCTCCGTCTACGATATCTTTAGCTTCTTTAAGACCAGCACCAGTTAAATCTTTTACCAATTTAACGATAGCTAATTTAGAAGCACCTGCAGACTTAAGAATTACGTCGAATTCAGTCTTTTCTTCAGCAGCTTCACCTGCACCAGGACCAGCCATAACAACTGCAGCAGCAGCTGGTTCGATTCCGTACTCATCCTTAAGGATAGTAGCTAATTCATTTACGTCTTTTACTGTTAAGTTTACTAGCGTTTCAGCTAAATTTTTTAAATCTGACATTGTTGTAATGTTTTTGTTGATTATTGATTGATTTTTTTGAGAGTCTAATTATTCTGCAGCTGGAGCTTCTCCTTCTGCAGCAGCTTCTGGAGTTTCAGCAGCTGGAGTTTCTTCTACAGCAGGTGCAGCTTCTTCAGCAGTAGCTTCCGCAGTTTCAGATTTGTTTTGAAGAGCAGAAACAACTCTTTGAATTGGAGACTGAAGTAATCCGATGATTTCACCGATCATTTCTTCTCTTGACTTAATGCTTACTAGAGCATCAAGGTTGTTGTCACCAACATAGAAAGTTTCTTGAACGAAAGCTGATTTTAAAGCCGGCTTCTCTTCTTTTTTTCTAAAGTCTTTGATTAATTTTGCCGGAGCGTTAGCCGTTTCAGCAATCATTAATGCAGAGTTACCTTTGAAAGTTTGGAACATTTCAGAGAAATCTACTCCGTCAATTTGTTCCATTGCTTTTTGCAAAAGTGTATTTTTTACCACTTTTACTTTGATATTTTGCTTGAAAGCCTGTCTTCTGAAGTCAGAAGATTTTGCAGCGTTCAAACCGTCTAGATCTGCTACATAAACTACTTTTGCATCCTGAAGCAAGTCTTTGATCTCTTGTATCGCTACAACTTTTTGGTCTTTTGTCATTGTCTTAAGGATTATAATTAGTTAACAGATTTAGTATCGATTGCAATACCAGGACTCATTGTAGAAGACAAATAAATGCTTTTTACATAAACTCCTTTTGCAGCAGTTGGCTTCATTTTGATCAAAGTAGAGATCAATTCCTGAGCATTTTCCTTGATTTTGGCAGCATCGAAAGATACTTTACCAATACCAGCGTGGATAATACCGTATTTATCTACTTTAAAGTCAATTTTACCAGCTTTTACTTCAGTTACTGCTTTACCAATTTCCATAGTTACAGTACCTGATTTTGGGTTAGGCATCAAACCTCTTGGTCCTAATACTCTACCCAATGGTCCTAATTTACCCATAACAGCCGGCATCGTAACGATTACGTCAACATCTGTCCAACCTTCTTTTATTTTCTGTAAATATTCGTCAAGACCTACATAGTCAGCACCAGCTTCTTTAGCTTCAGCTTCTTTATCTGGAGTTACTAAAGCCAAAACTTTAACATCTTTACCAGTACCGTGAGGAAGAGATACAACACCTCTTACCATTTGGTTTGCTTTTCTTGGATCTACACCCAATCTTACAGCGATATCTACAGAAGCATCAAACTTTGCAGTGTTCACCTCTTTTACAAGAGCAGAACCTTCTTCAAGGTTATAGATTCTTCCTTTTTCTACTTTGCTTAAAGCTTCCTTTTGCTTTTTAGTCAATTTTGCCATTTCTCTAAGTATTAAGCGTTAAAAGTTGGTTTAGTTCCTGTTACTCTTAATCCCATAGATCTAGCAGTACCTGCAACCATAGAAACTGCAGAATCCATTGTAAAGCAGTTAAGATCTGTCATCTTATCTTCAGCGATTTTTTGAACCTGAGCCCAAGATACAGCACCTACTTTGTTTCTGTTTGGTTCTCCAGAGCCACCTTTGATTTTAGCCGCATCCATCAACTGGATTGCTGCAGGAGGAGTTTTGATTACGAATTCAAAAGATTTGTCTTCGTACACTGTAATTACTACAGGTAAAACTTGTCCTGGCTTATCTTGGGTTCTTCCGTTAAACTGCTTACAAAACTCCATGATGTTCACACCTGCAGAACCCAAAGCTGGACCTACTGGTGGAGAAGGGTTAGCAGCGCCACCTTTCACCTGAAGTTTTACCATTTTAAAGACTTTTTTAGCCATTTTTTATTTTTTAAATTTGAATAATTAATGAGTTTGGAAGCATTCATTATTCAGTAGGTTACCGCACTCACATAAAGTAAACCTACTTTTCGGACTGCAAAATTATGAAATATTTTTGAATTAGCAAATTAATTATTTGAGTTTTAAGTAGATAATTTAAATATTTTCTGTCTCTTTTTGAATCTTAGATTATTTACAAAGGTTATTAATAAGGAACTAGTGAATCAATTGATTAAGAATAAAGTTTTAAAAAATAATATTCCATTACATTTTGCAAGGAAAGCCCTCTCGCATCATATTGCATATGAATAAAAAAGAAGACAAAAAACAGAATGTTAATAACTAAAAGTTTTTTAATAAAAACATTCTGATTAAATGAAACCTTATCACGACTCTCATTGTTGGGCAATATCGTAATTACAACGATTAATAAAAGCATAGAATATATATGATTCCAACGATACCAATCAATCCCCAGAAAATACAATGGCATCACCCAAATGAAGCTTGCAATGATAAACTTAAGCAAAGTATAAAATTTGTTTCTATAAAATAAAAAGACATAATATAAAAACATTGAAACTTCGATAACGAGTTCTAAAACAAATAGAGAGTAGGACGTAATTTCTTTTTTAATTAGTTCTATACCCTCCCAAAAATTATAAATAAAAATATTGTTTGTTCCAAAAGCCACTCCTCTTTTTCTTATAATCTCTACACTCTTTCCACAATTAATTTCTTTACCGAAGAAAAGCATAATCCCCATTATAATAGTAGATAGAACTAAAAAAAGCATCCAAAAAGTATATTTCTTTTCTCCTGTTTTAAAAAAATGTATGGCAATGAAAAATGGCAAAAAGAAATAAAACATTTCATGGATAAACAACCCTGCGCAAAATAAAACTAAAAAGATTCTTTCTTTTAGAACGGTCATTTTACCGAATGCAAAATACGCAGAAAGCGCAAAAAGAACAATTTCTCTCTTCCCTGAATAAGACAAATTAATTGGAAAATACATAAAACATAGTGGAGAGCACAGCAATACCAAAATGTTCCAATCTATTTTCTTTACAATTAACAGCTTAAAATATGAAAAAAAAATAAGGGTATAAAAAATAATTTGAATAGTAAATACCTGAAAAGGCAATTGTATGCCAAATAGGTCCTGCACTGCAAAAAAAGAAGTTCCGGTAACACCTCTACGTTTAAAACCTCCATCTTCATAGTTAACCAACCAGTCAGACATAGTCCATTCATGGACAGGTAATGTTGCCTTCCCATGTAGTTTTACAACTACATAAAAAAAGATTACAACTAAAAAAAAGCAATACAATAAAAAAGGAGTATTCTTTTTTGCAAACAGTATCATATTCTCAATTTTATGGATAAAAAAAGGATGCTTTGAAAAGCACCCTTTTTTTTATATTTTAAATATATACATTTAAACTTTTTCTACTTGCATGTAGCTCAACTCCATTGGAGTTTTTCTTCCGAAGATCAAAACTGAAACTTCTACTTTCTTCTTGTCTTCAAGAATTTTTTCTACTGTACCGTTTAATC
>Ga0308169_10002542_pt1 | contig 18784 bp, 19 predicted proteins | sample PhyBR1_2_FD_202139 | JGI IMG/M metagenome (GOLD analysis project Ga0308169, IMG submission 202139) | Phyllosphere microbial communities from UC Gill Tract Community Farm, Albany, California, United States - DLSLSB.R1 | ecosystem: Host-associated > Plants > Phyllosphere > Unclassified | place...
TCGGACGCCGCCAACGGCAGGGTCTTCCCCTATGTGTTCCCCTTGATTACCAGCTACTGGAACCAGGCCGCGGCGATGATCAAATACCTGGCCGACAAGAACGGCGGTTACCCAAAACTCAAGGGTAAAAAGATCGTCTACCTGTACCACGACTCGGCCTTCGGCAAGGAAGCGATGCCGGTGCTGGACGCGCAGGCCGCGCAGTACGGCTTCGAGCTGGTCAAGATCGCCGTCGCGCCGCCGGGCAGCGAACAGCAGTCGCAATGGCTGCAGATCCGCCAGGCCAAGCCGGACCACGTGATCCTGTGGGGCTGGGGCGTGATGAATTCGGTGGCGATCAAAACCGCCCAGCGCAACGGCTTCCCGCGCGAGAAAATCCTCGGCGTCTGGTGGGCCGGTTCGGAAGAAGACACGATCCCGTCGGGCGAAGCGGCCAAGGGCTATACCTCGATGACCTTTAATACGCCGGGCAATTACCCGCTGATCGAAGAGATCCGGAAAAAAGTCTACGCCGGCGGCAAGGGCAACCTGGCCGACCAGGGCCGCATCGGCTCCGTCTACCACATGCGCGGCGTGACCCTGGGCGTGCTGTGGGTCGAGGCGATCCGCACCGCGCAGGAAAAATTCGGCAAAGGGAAAACCATGACCGGCGAGCAGGTGCGCTGGGGCCTGGAGAACCTGAACGTCGACGCGGCGCGCCAGAAAGCGCTGGGCGCCTTCGGCATGTTCCCGACCGTCAAAACGAGCTGCGAGGACCATGAAGGCTCGGGCGCCGTAAAAGTGCAGCAGTGGGACGGCAAGAAGTGGAATGCGATCACGCCGAACTGGGTGGTGGGCGACAAGGCGCTGACGCGCAAGCTGCTGGAAGAGTCCTCGCTGGCCTATGCCAAGGAAAAGAACATCACCCCGGCCTGCATGCAGTAATCAGCCTCGATGTACCGTCCCCGCCGCCTGGTGGGGACGTTTTCGGAACCAGACCATGAACGACGCCAGCGCGCCCTACCTGTCAGTCAACAACATCGAAGTCATTTACGACCACGTGATCCTGGTGTTAAAGGGCGTGTCGCTGCAGGTGCCGAAGGGGAAGATCGTGGCCCTGCTGGGTGCGAACGGGGCCGGCAAGTCGACGACATTAAAAACGATTTCGACCCTGCTGCGCGGCGAGCGCGGCGACGTGACCAAGGGAGAGGTGCGCTTCCAGGGCGAACGCATCGACCAGCTGACGCCGAACGAACTGGTAAAGCGCGGCCTGTCGCAGGTGATGGAGGGGCGCCATTGCTTCGGTCATCTCACCATCGAAGAGAACCTGCTGACCGGCGCCTACACCCGCAACATCGGCCGCGGCGAACTGAAAACGGCGCTCGAATCGGTGTACCACTATTTCCCGCGTTTGAAGGAACGGCGCAGCAGCCAGGCCGGCTATACCTCGGGCGGCGAACAGCAAATGTGCGCGATCGGGCGCGCGCTGATGGCGAACCCCTCGATGATCCTGCTCGACGAACCGTCGATGGGCATCGCGCCGCAGATCGTCGACGAGATCTTCGGGATCGTGAAAGACCTGAACGACAAGGAAGGCGTGTCTTTCCTGCTGGCCGAGCAGAACACGAACGTCGCGCTGCGCTACGCCGACTTCGGCTACATCCTCGAGAACGGACGCGTCGTGATGGAAGGCGCGGCGCACGACCTGGCCAACAACGAAGACGTCAAGGAATTCTACCTGGGCGTGTCCGGCGCGGGCCGCAAGAGTTTCAGGGACATGAAGTTCTATCGCCGCCGCAAACGCTGGCTGGCCTAATCCTATTGGAGGCACCATGACGAGCATCACTCTTGATGCGCTGGAGACGCGCGCGCCGGCAGAGCGCGAACGCGACTTGCTGGCGCGCCTGCCCGGCCTGATCGCACGCGCACAACAGGCGCCCGGCTGGGCGCGCATCCTGGATGGGGTCGACCCGCATGCCATCACCAGCCGCGCTGCGCTGGCGGCGCTGCCGGTGACGCGCAAATCCGATCTGAAGGCGCTGCAGGCGGGGCTGGCGCCGTTCGGCGGCCTCACCGCGACGCCGACAAATGAACTGGCCCACGTCTTCATGTCGCCCGGCCCGATCTTCGATCCCGAAGGGCGCGGCGCGGACTGGTGGCGCTTTGCGCGTCCCTTGTATGCGGCCGGCGTGCGCGCCGGCGGCCTGCTGCAGAACTGCTTTTCGTACCACTTCACGCCGGCCGCCTTCATGGTCGAAAGCGGCGCTTCCCGCATCGGCTGCGGCGTGATCCCGGCCGGTACCGGGCAGACGGAGATGCAGGTCGAAGCGATGGCCGCGCTGCGTCCGGATACCTATGTCGGCACTCCCTCGTTTTTACGCATCATCATCGACAAGGCGCGCGAGACCGGCGCGGATATTTCGAGCGTGCGCAATGCGCTGGTCGGCGCCGAGGCGCTGCCGGAGTCCCTGCGCAGCTGGTTGCGCGCGCACGGCGTACCGAACGTGTTCCAGACCTATGCTTCCGCCGACATCGGCAGCATCGCCTATGAAACGGCGACCGACGGCGTGCTCGATGCGGGCATGGTGCTCGACGAAGAGGTGCTGCTGGAAATCGTGCGGCCCGGCAGCGGCGAGCCTGTCGCTCCCGGCGACATCGGCGAAGTCGTGGTTACCCTGTTCAATGCCGACTATCCGCTGATCCGCTTTGCCACCGGAGACTTGTCGGCGCTGCTGGTCGATCCGGCGCCGGGCGCGCGTACGAATGCGCGCATCCGCGGCTGGCTGGGGCGCGCCGACCAGACCACCAAGGTGCGCGCCATGTTCGTGCACGCCTCGCAGGTACAGAACATCGTGCGCCGCCATCCGGACATCGTGAAGGCGCGGCTCGTGGTCTCGGGCCGGATGGCGAACGACCTGATGACGCTGCAGTGCGAAGTGAACGATACGCCGGACCCGGCGCTGGGCGCGGCGATTGCGGCTTCGATCCGCGAGGTGACGAAGCTGCGCGGCGAGGTCGCCTTTGTCGCTCCAGGCTCGCTGCCGGACGACGGCAAACTCATCGAAGACGCACGCGATTACAGCTGAACGAACATGCATGGCAGAGGGAAAAATCGCGACCGCAGTGTCCGCTGCCAAATGTCCGCCCGTCATTGGGAATATTCGCGATAATTGGGGCATTGCCCTTACTCGTCAAAGTCCATGCAAGATTTTCATGTTACGCGCGCCCAGGCCCTGCTGGAACATGCGCAAGAGATCGTCAGCCCAGTCCAGGTGCAGGACGCCGTGCGCAAGGTGGCCGATGTCCTGAACGCGCGTTTTAAGGCGCCCGGCGCCGGCTTCCCGCTGGTGCTCGGGGTGATGGGCGGCGCCGTCGTCTTCACCGGCACCCTGCTGCCCCAGCTCGACTTCCCGCTCGAGTTCGATTACATCCACGTCAGCCGCTACGGCGACGACGACCGCGGCGGACAAGTCGTGTGGAAAGTGATTCCGCGCCAGAACGTGGCCGGCCGCACGATCATCGTGCTCGACGATATCCTCGACGAGGGAGAAACCCTGGCCCACGTGAAGCAGCGCCTGCTCGACATGGGCGCGGCCGAGGTCATCATCGCCGTGTTCGCGGACAAGGATATCGGGCGCAGCAAGCCGATCGTGGCCGACATCACGGGCGTGACGCTGCCGAACGCGTTCGTGGTCGGCTTCGGCATGGACGTGTACGGCTACTGGCGCAATTTGCCCGGGCTGTGGTCGATCAGCCCGCAGGATTTGAAGCCGGTGGATCCCGAACTGGAGTATCCGGTTCCGGATGCAAAAGCCTCCTGAATCGGAGTTTTTTTATATTGAAACGAAGGCCTCCGTATGGAGGCTTTTTGATTGGCGGGGTTGCGGGGCTGTTGCCTGTTGTGTTCGTGGTTCCTTCAATCCGCGTGGGCATGCCCACCCTACGGGATACGTTAGCGGGTTCGCATGATCTCGCTGCTACGAGTGACCGTAGGGTGGGCATTCATGCCCACGCGGATCATGCGAACCGATAACGCAACAGGCCACAGCCCTACCACACCCGCATACGGCCAATGCCCGCCTACCGCAGCGCCAGGCGCGCACGCGCCGCATCGTATTCGCGCTTCAGGCGTTCGACCATCTCGGCCACCGTCGGCACGTCGTTCATCAGGCCCACGCCCTGGCCGGCGCCCCAGATATCGCGCCAGGCCTTGGCTTTCGAGCTGCCGTCGCCAAAGCTCATCTTGCTCTTGTCCGATTCCGGCAGCGCGTCCGGATCGAGCCCGGCATTCACGATCGATTTCTTCAGGTAGTTGCCGTGCACGCCGGTAAACAAATTCGTGTACACGACGTCGGCCGCGCTCGACTCGACGATGGCGTCGCGGTATTCCTCGCTGACGTTCGATTCCTGCGTCGCCAGCCAGCGCGAGCCGATGTACGCGAAATCGGCGCCCATCGCCTGCGCGGCCAGGATGGCGTCGCCGGTGGCGATCGAGCCGGACAGGGCGAGCGGGCCGCTGAAGAATTTACGCACTTCGCCGACCAGCGCGAACGGAGACAAGGCGCCCGCGTGGCCGCCGGCGCCGGCCGCGACCAGGATCAGGCCATCGACGCCGGCTTCCAGCGCTTTTTGCGCGTGGCGGATCGAGACCACGTCGTGCAGCACGATGCCGCCATAGCTGTGCACGGCATCGAGCATCTCTTTCGGCGGCGCGCGCAACGAGGAGATGATGATCGGCACCTGGTGTTTGACGCAGACTTCGACATCGTGCTCGAGCCGCGTGTTCGAGGCGTGCACGATCTGGTTGACCGCGATCGGGCCGACTTTTGCATCCGGGTTCGCGGCTTTGAAATCGGCGAGTTCCTTCTGCAAGTCGGTCAGCCAGGTGTCGAGCAGCTCGGCCGGGCGGGCGTTGAGCGCCGGGAAGGAACCGACGATCCCCGCCTTGCACTGCGCCGCGACCAGGGCCGGACCGCTGGCAATGAACATCGGCGAGGCGATGACGGGTAAGGAGAGGTTTTGCAGTACGCTTGGCAGGGTCATGGGCAACTTTCGGCGTGGAGTTATACGGCGTCGCTGATTATAGGGCCAAAACGGGGGCAAAAAAGCACGATCGTGCTAGACCGGCGGCTCTAAATCACGCGTCGACGAGGAAATGGCCGTCGATGCGGGCGGCGTTGGCGCGCAGCAGGGAAGCGATGGCCCAGTTGGCGAGGGTGGTGTAAGGGTCAGGTGACGGGACAGTGAGCGTCGTGGTATGCCGACGTTCGTTGAACGCGTGGGCGGCAGAGCCGCCCACCCTACGGGTTTGTGCGCCGGTATCGACCCGATCGTCTGCCGTGCGTCGCGACGTAAGGTGGGCAGCTTCGCTGCCCACGCGTCCAACTACCGCTTGATCATTCGCGAGGGACGCAATATCCATCTGCCGCATCGCACTGTTCAACACCGGTATCGACGCCAATAAACCCGGCAATTCATCCAGCGCAATCCGCTGCCGCTCGAGCAGCAAAAATTTCACTAGCACCTTGACCGCATTCTCCGCATTGCGCTTCCGATCGGCCGATAAATAATCGAGCCGCGAGTATGCGCGCCCCAAGGCCCCCGCCACGTCCGCAAACATCCGGCCGTGCCCCGGAATGACGACACGCGCATCGAGTGTTCCGATCAGGTCGAGCGTCGCCCGCACATCCCCGAAACCGGGCTCGCCGGCCAGTTCCGGGAAAACCACGCCAAAACCGTTTTCCCACAGCGCATCACCCGCGATCAGGATGCCCTCCTGCGCGCAGAACAGCAACAAGGCATGCGGATCGTGGCCGGGCGCGGCCAGCACCTCCCAGGCCAAGGCGCCCAGTTCCAGCCGTTGTCCCGGCACCAGCACGGCGTCGAACGTAAACCGTGCGCATTGCTGACCAGTGGCGCGGAAACTCAGCGCCTCTTCGTCCCAGGCCGCGACCTTGTCCGCTTCCGGCGCAGGGATGGCGGTGTGACACCCATACGCCGCCTGCAGCACGGCATTGCCGCCGCAGTGGTCCGAATGCAAATGGGTGTTCAACAAGCGGTGCAAGGGGCGCCCGCCCAGTGCATGGCGCACCAGCGCCAGCGTCTGCGGCGCGTGGGTGAGGTAGCCGCTGTCGACCAGCGCGCTCTGCTCTCCTGTACACAAGACGTTGTTCGACGACAGCCAGCCGCGCTCGAACATGCGCATGGTGGCGGGCAGGCGCGGCGGCATGTCAGTCAAAGTCAAGGTCCGCTTCGCGCCGGCGGATCTCGGCCCACACCGCGCGTTTTACTTCGTCGCTGGCGCTGCCCCAGGCCACGATTTCGTCGATCGTGCGCAGGCAGCCGCGGCACAGGCCCGTCTTTCCGTCCATCTCGCACAGGCTGATGCAGGGTGACGGAACCGGGGTCTGCAGTTCGGGAGAGGAAAGCGCACTCATGCGGCTACCTCCGCGCCAGCCTCACCGGGCAGATCGGCAAGTTTCCTGGCAACGCGCTGATTGAAACGCAGCGGATCGATCACGCAACGCTCATGCGTGCCTTCGCAGATGCGTTCCTGCTCGTCCCAGGCTTGCACCTTGAAACGCACGCGCTTGCCGTCGACTTCGATCACTTCGCCTTCGATCCGCAGCGTCATGCCGGGCGGCGTCGGCGCCAGGTGTTGGAAACTGACCATGGTGCCCAGGCTCTGTTCGCGCGGCCAGTCGAGGAAGGGCATCATCCCGTGCACGCAGGCCAGCTCCATCATCCCCACCATGTAGCCGGTGGCCAATACTTCCGGCATGTCGAGGCAGAACGGGGTGTCGTGATACAGCTGCGGCACCGTCGCGCGCGGCGGTACCGTGTACTGCCATGCGAAGCGCAGGCCGGGTTGTAATTCTGGACTCATGAAGAAAGAGATTACCCGATTCAATCGAATTGCGCTTGACCGGGAGGCTCAGGAGCGTAGACTTGGCACCTCACAAAACCATCCACATGGATGGTATATGGATGGTTTGAAAGGTTGGTGTAAGTATGCGGGGACAAATTATGAGCATCAATGAAGCGAAACCGAAGCTGGTCGACTCGGAAAAAATCACGATCAACCTCGGCATGATCGACCTCGGCCAGATCGACTTGCTGGTGAGCGAAGGCTTTTATAGCAATCGGACCGACCTGATCCGCACAGCCATCCGCAACCAGTTGAATACCCACGCCGACGTGGTCCGGCAAACCGTGGCGCGCCGCAGCCTCGTGCTCGGCATGCACCACTATTCCCGGGCAGACCTGGAAGCGGCGCAGCAAGCCGGCATCCGGCTGCAGATCCAGGTGCTCGGCATGGCCAGTATTGCCAGCGACGTCACGGTCGAACTGGCGCTGGCCACCATCGAATCGATTTCGGTCCTGGGTGCGCTGCATGCAAGCAGCGCGATCAAGGCCGCACTGGCAGAGCGCATTCAATAAAGCGCACGCAAAGGAAGCCACATGAAACTGAATATGAACTTGAATAACAAATTGTTCGCGCAAATGCGCGCCGCCACCCGCAACCTGATCAAGAAGCCGCAAGTCGATACCAACAAGGTCATCCAGGATGCGCTGAAAAACGCCTCCGCCATGACCCAGGCGGCGCAGGCGCACATGACCGGCCTGTCGCAAGCGAACGGCATGGCCCACCTGCGTACGCCGGCCGACGTGCCGGACATGCTGGCCGAACTGAGCCGTACCTTCGGCAACGGCGGCGCCGCTGCCAACGAGCCTGCCGAGGCCCTGCCCGGCACCTTCAGCGAAGGCAGTTTCACCAACCGCGCCGGCACCCGCAGCTACAAACTGTATGTGCCGAGCACCTATGCCGGCAAAGCCTCGGCGCTGGTCGTGATGCTGCACGGCTGCACCCAGGACCCGGACGACTTTGCCAAAGGCACGCAAATGAACGCGCTGGCCGAGGAAACCGGCTGCCTGGTCGTCTATCCGTCGCAATCGCGCCAGGCCAATAGTTCGCGCTGCTGGAACTGGTTCAACGATGTCGACCAGAAGCGCGAACAGGGCGAACCCTCGATCATCGCCGGCATCACCCGCGAGGTCATGGGCCAGTACAAGATCGACCCGGCGCAAGTGTATGTCGCCGGCCTCTCCGCCGGCGGCGCGATGGCCACCATCATGGGCACGCTCTATCCCGACCTGTACGCGGCCGTCGGCGTCCACTCCGGCCTGCCCTACGCCTCGGCCCACGATTTGCCATCGGCACTGGCCGCGATGCAGGGCCAGCTCCAGCGTCAGAACAGGCCCGGCAAAGCGATCCCGATCATCGTCTTCCACGGCGACCAGGACCACACCGTGCATCCGACCAATGGCGACGAACTGATGGTGCACGCACGCGACGCCGCCGATGCCATGGCGGTCGAACCGGGACGCGTACCCGACGGCCACGCCTTTACCCGCACGATGCACAAGCGCGCCGACGGCAAAGTCCACGGCGAACACTGGGTCATCCACGGCGCCGGCCACGCCTGGTCGGGCGGCAGCGCACGCGGCACCTATACCGACGGCAAGGGCCCGGATGCCAGTCGGGAAATGCTGCGCTTCTTCAGTACCCACCGTTGAGACAAGTGACTACCGGTGCCTGCCGCGTCATGCTGCCTGGCGTCCGACGCCACCGTCGTCTCGACAGGCAAATGATGCGCGCGTGCGCGCAGCGCCAGACCCGTGCGCCTCAATCGTCGCGCGGGAACTTTTCGACAGCCAGTCTGGCCGTCCCGGCAATGTGCGCCCGCAGGCAGGCCGGACACCAGCAGCTGGCGTCGACGCCAGGCAAGGGCACCACGGGCGGCAATTCCGTGCACCAGCACGGGCCGTCGCTGCCATCGGCCATGGCACAGCCAAAAGCGGCACCGCAGCGGCTACATACGCTCATGGCGCAGCCTTGCGACAGAAATTATTCGTCATGTGTAATATCGTAGAAGCATTCATCGGCAGCGATCCTGACCCCGTCACACGATAAAATACAACAAGCGCGCCATAGAATGCCACCAAGGGCGCCCGTGTTGCCTGTAAAATCTCCGCCACATTCATTTCGGACTCCCCATGAACGCTCACGTGACCAGCTTGAAAACCGAGGAACAATCGAGTGACCTGACCGCGGTCTCCCCGCAGATCAAGGCACAGATCCTGGCCGAGGCGCTCCCTTATATCCGCAACTTCCATGGCAAGACCATTGTCATCAAGTACGGCGGCAATGCCATGACCGACGAACGCCTGAAGCACGGCTTCGCGCGCGACGTCATCCTGCTCAAACTGGTGGGCATGAACCCGGTCGTGGTGCACGGCGGCGGTCCGCAGATCGACAACGCCCTGAAAAAAATCGGCAAGCAAGGCACCTTCGTGCAAGGCATGCGCATCACCGACGAAGAGACCATGGAAGTGGTCGAGTGGGTGCTGGGCGGCGAAGTGCAGCAGGACATCGTCATGCTGATCAACCACTACGGCGGCCAGGCAGTGGGCCTGACCGGCAAGGACGGCGGCCTGATCCGTGCTCGCAAGATGAGCATGCCCGACCGCGACAAACCGGGCGAATTCCTCGACATCGGCTTCGTCGGCGAGATCGAGGCGATCAACCCTGCCGTGGTCAAAGCGCTGCAGGACGACGCCTTCATCCCGATCATTTCGCCGATCGGCTTTGGCCAGGACGGGCAAGCCTACAACATCAATGCCGACGTCGTCGCCGGCAAGATCGCGGAAATTCTGAAAGCCGAAAAGCTGATCATGATGACCAACATCGCGGGCGTGCAAGATAAAGCCGGCAAGCTGGTCACCGACCTGTCGGCGCGCGAAATCGACGAGATGTTCGAAGACGGCACGATCTCGGGCGGCATGCTGCCGAAGATCTCGTCGGCACTCGACGCGGCGAAATCGGGCGTGAACACCGTGCACATCATCGATGGCCGCATCGAGCACTCTTTGTTGCTCGAAGTCTTGACCGAACAGGCGTTTGGCACTATGATCCGGTCGCACTAGAAAAATGTGGCGGCGTCCATGCCGCCATATCAGTACCGCCCTTTTAGCTCAGTGGTAGAGCACTCCCTTGGTAAGGGAGAGGCCACGTGTTCAATCCACGTAAAGGGCACCATCTCCCCCCAGCGCAGTTCTCAATACACCCGCTCCACCTTCAATCCGCGCTGGCGCAACAGCTCCGGTACGCCACGTTTCCCCAGCAAGTGCATTAAGCCGATCGCCGCCACCGCATTGTTTTCGCGCGCCAGCAGCGCGGCCAGCTTGTCCGCCATCGGGCCGTTGCGCCCGTCCAGCACCACCTCCCGGATCACCTTGCCGCCCACGCTGTCGTCGGTCTCGACGCGGCGGGCGATGCCGTCGAGCGCCTTGCGGTCGGCGCGCTCGTAAGCATCGAACAGCTCGCGCGCCTCGCGCAACTGCTGTCCCGAGTCCATGTGCGCCAGCGTTTCTTCCAGCATGCGCCACTGCGTCTCGATCGGCAGCCCGTCCAGCAGCGCCGCCTGGTATTGCACCGACTCGAGTTCGGCGATGCGCGCCTTGCCGCGCGCCAGCTGCGCCAGGTGGGCGTCGACGCCGAGGGCCGGGTCGTAGCCCAGTTTGGCCAGGTCCAGCATCGCGAGCATCGTCGCCAGCACCCAGGGTTTCATTGGCGCCACGGTAGCGGGATCGATTCCTTGCCGGGTCAAGGCGGCCTCCAGGCGCTTGCGGCGCTCGGCCGGCAAGGCCGCATAACCCGGGCTGCCGGCCGCGAACACCCCATGCTCGCGGAACGCCGCCTCGACGGCAACCGGATCGCGCGTCACATCCGCTTCCAGCGCCAGCGTGGGCGCGGCCGCCAGCGCCTTGCCGATGCGCGGCTCGAGCGGATAGTAGCCGGGTTTGCCGGCGTGGATGGTCCCGTACAAATACAGGGTATTCCCCTTGCCCGTGACCTTGAACAGCGCGCCGCGCTCGGCGGCGAAGGCCTGGCACGCCATCAGAACGCAGCTCAGGAAGATCACTATAATCGGACGTCGCATTCACTTCTCCTGTCATTGCCATCGTGCCGAATCATACCTCTACCTCTCCCGTCTGGTTATTCGACCTGGACAACACACTGCACGACGCCTCGCACGCGATTTTTCCCGCAATCAGCGCCAACATGAACACGTATATCGCGCGCGTGCTGCACGATGGCGTCACGCCCGTGACCCAGGCGCGGGTCGATGCCGCGCGCCTCGGCTACTGGAAGCGCTATGGCGCCACCCTGCTCGGCATGATGCGCCACCACGGCGTCAGCGCCGCCGACTTTTTAAGCGAGACGCACGATTTGAAAGACCTGCGCGCGATGATGCGTTCCGAGGCCGGCCTGGGGCGCCTGCTGCAGCGCCTGCCGGGCCGCAAGATCTTGCTGACGAACGCGCCGACGGCCTATTCGACGCACGTGATGCGCCACCTCGGCATCGGACGCCATTTCGCGCACCACATCGCGATCGAGCAGATGCACGTGCACAGGCAGTTGCGTCCCAAGCCCTCGAAACTGATGCTCGCCCGCCTGCTGCGCCGCCATGGCGTGGCCGCGCGCGACTGCATCCTGGTCGAAGACACGCTGGCGAACCTGAAAAGCGCCAAGCAGCTCGGCCTGCGCACGGTCTGGGTAACGCAATACCTGCGCCCCAACGAGCGCAGCACGCTGGCGCAAGCGCGGCCGCGCAGATTGATTCGCCCAAATTTTGTCGATGTCAAAGTAAAATCCGTGCGGCAGCTGCCGAAGCGCTTGCACCGGCTCCGCTCTTTCGACTAACTATTCTTTCGGGATCCCATGGCAAGCACCAGGCCAGGCCAGCGTAAACTGCAAATCCTCCAGGCCCTGGCGGCCATGCTCGAGCAGCCGAAAGGTGAAAAAATCACCACCGCCGCCCTGGCGGCGCGTTTATCGGTGTCGGAAGCGGCCTTGTATCGCCACTTCGCCAGCAAGGCGCAGATGTTCGAGGGGTTGATCGATTTCATCGAGGCCAGCGTGTTCGGCGTGATCAACCAGATCACGGACAAGGAAGAGCGCGGCATCGACCAGGCCTATGCGATTTTGCAGATGCTGTTGTCCTTTGCCGCCAACAACCCGGGCATGACGCGGGTGCTGATCGGCGACGCGCTGGTCGGCGAAGACGAACGCCTCCAATTGCGCATGAACAGTTTTTATGACCGCGTCGAGCTGGCCTGCAAGGGCGCCCTGCGCCTGGCCGCAAGCCAGGGCCACGGGGTCGAGGACGACGTCGCCGCGCGCGCCAGCCTGCTGGTCAGCTATGTCACCGGGCGCTGGCACCGCTATGCCAAGAGCGGCTTCCGCCAGAACCCGCTTGATGCCACGAGCGTACAATTGTCGCTCCTGCTGGCAACCTGACGCGAGCGACCATGCACAGCGTCTTTGCACTGCTCGACGATGCGAGCGCGGAGGGTCATGCGCAGGCACGCTCGCGCCTGTACACGGGCCATGCGGGCACCCTGGACTGCGTCGACGCCGCCGGCTGGAACAGACTGCTGGAGGCGCTGCAAGCGGCCCTCGCACGCGGCCTGTACGCCGTGCCCCTGCTCAGCTATGAACTGGGTGCGCAGCTGCTTGGCGTGCCATCGAAACCACTCGCGCGGCCGCTGGCGCAAGTGCTGCTGTTCGAACGCTGCGAGGGGCTGACGGCGGCCGAGGCGCAAGCCTGGATCACGACGCGCGCCGGGAGCGACACCCCGGCCGGCGTGGCCGGTATCAGCGCGAACGTGGACGAGGCCATGTTTGTCGATGCCATTGGCCGCATTCGCGACTACATCGCCGCCGGTGACACCTACCAGGTCAACTACACCTATCGCCTGCGCTTCGACGCCTTCGGTTCGGTCTTCGCGCTGTACCAACGGCTGCGCGCGCGCCAGCCGGTGCCCTACGGCGCCCTGATCGGCCTGCCGGACGGCGCCGCCGTATTGTCGTTTTCTCCCGAGCTGTTCGTGCGCCACGCGGGCGGCACGCTGCTGGCGCGGCCGATGAAGGGCACGGCGCCCGCCAGCGAGGACGAAGCAGTCAATGCCGAACGCGCCGCCGCGCTCGCGCTCGACCCGAAGAACCGCGCCGAAAACCTCATGATCGTCGACCTGCTGCGCAACGACCTCGGACGTGTGGCGCAGACCGGCAGCGTGGCGGTACCGAAATTGTTCGAGGTGACGCGCTTCGGCGCCGTGCTGCAGATGACCTCCACCGTGCAGGCGAGACTGCGCGAGGACCTGACATTGAACGAGGTGTTCGCCGCCCTCTACCCCTGCGGCTCGATCACGGGCGCGCCCAAGCGCCGCACGATGGAAATCATCGATGAACTCGAACCCGATCCACGCGGCCTGTACACGGGCGCGATCGGCTGGTTCGATCCGCCGCAGGACGGCCGCGCCTTCGGCGATTTTTGTTTATCCGTCCCGATCCGCACGCTGGCGCTGGAACCCGGCGAACAGCTGCGCCGCGGCAAACTCGGTGTCGGCGCCGGCATCGTGTTCGACAGCGAGGCGCAAAGCGAATATGCCGAGTGCCGCTTGAAGGCGCGCTTCCTGACCGGGCTGGCCAACGAATTCGAACTCTTCGAGACCATCAAGGCCTCCTGGCAGGACGGCCCGCGCCACCTCGACCTGCACCTGGCGCGAATCAAGGCCTCGGCTGCATATTTCGGCCTGCCCTTCGACGAGGAAGCCGCGGCAACGCGCGTGATCGCTGCCTGCCTCGGCCTGCCGCCCGCAGGGGGCATCCACCGGCTGCGCCTGGCGCTCGGCGCGAACGGGGAACTTGCCATCACGTCCGCGCCGCTGGCGCCCTTGACGGAACCGGTGCACCTGGTGCTGGCGCAGACGACGACGCAGTCGAGCGAGGTCTTCCTGCGCCACAAGACCTCGATCCGTACGCGCTACGACGCGGCCTGGCGCGCCGCCGAGGCGGCAGGCGCCTTCGACGCCCTGTTCTTCAACGAGCGCGGGGAATTGACGGAAGGGGGACGCAGCAATGTGTTCGTGCGCCTGGGCGGCCACTGGTTCACGCCGCCGCTGTCCTGCGGCTTGCTGCCGGGCGTGATGCGCTCGGTAATGCTGGGCGCGCCCGCGTGGAATGCACGCGAGCGCGTCATCACGCGCGCCATGCTGGACAAGGCGGAGGGCATCGTGGTCTGCAATGCACTGCGCGGCCCGCTGCTGGCTATCCTGGAGCTGCCCCCGAGGGCGCCCGAGTCGGCCGCCTGACAGCGCCGATCGACGTCTTACGGCGCCAGCGCGCCTTCGATCTTGCGCACCAGGTCCGGGTTGTCCGGCGCTACCTTGCTCGGGAAGTAATCGATCACCTTGCCGTCGCGCCCGATCAGGTATTTCGTGAAATTCCACTTCGGCTGCTTGCCGGTCTCCCTGATCAAGGCCGCATGCAGCGGATTGGCGTTGGCCCCGGTCACCACGGTGGGCGTGAACATCGGGAACTTCACGCCATAGGTGTTGTAGCAGAGGTCGGCGATTTCCTTTGTATTCGCTGATTCCTGCTTGAAATCGTTCGAGGGGAAGCCGAGGATCACCAGCCCGCGCGGGCTGTATTTGGCGTACAGCGCTTCCAGGCCTTCGTACTGCCTGGTATAGCCGCAGTAGCTCGCCGTGTTCACGACCAGTACCACCTTGCCCGCGTACTGGCACAGGTCCTGCGGCGCTTCGTCCTGCAGGCGTTTGAAACTTTGTTTCAGGAGTGCCGGACAGGCGGCCGGCGCCGGGCTGGCCGCAACCAGTGGGCGGTGCGGCACGACAGCGGTCGTCTGCGCAGCGGAGGCGGCGGCAGCCAGCAGGGAGAGTGACAAAGCGGTTTTCAGCATGATCGGTCCGGTATGGGTCAGGCGTTGAGCTTGCGGTGTTCGATTTTCATGCAGTGATTCATGACGACATCGAGCCCCGCGGCGCGCGCCAGGTCGGCGGCGGCCTGGTTCTCGATCTCGAGCTGCATCCACAGGCAGCCGGCACGGATCGCAATCGCATCGCGCGCCAGCGGCGGGATGTCTTCCGACTTGCGGAAGCAGTCGACGATGTCGATCCGGGTGCCGCTCGGCGCCAGCGCATCGGCCGCTTCCTGCAGGCTGGCATGCACACGCTCGCCGAGGATTTCTTCGCCCGCATACGCCGGGTTGACGGGGATGATGCGGTAGCCCTGCCCTTGCAGGTAGTCGGCGACGCCGTAGCTGGCGCGATCGGGTTTATTCGACAGGCCGACAATGGCGACGGTCTTGCTGTCGTTGAGGATTTGGGCGATCGTTCTCATGGGCGTGATAGGTAGTCGGGATCGGCCTTAGCTTAACAGGTTTATATCGTGAGGTTCGCATCCGTACTGCGCGTTTGCACGAAGCCTGCGACCTGTGAAAAGATGGCGGCTTCCCAAGTACGGACTCACCCATGAAAATCGTTCCACGCGCTGCGCGCGCCCTCGCCAGTTTTATCCTGGCCGCCACCGCCGCCGGCTGCGCCGTCAAGCCGGCCGCCACTGGACCGGCGATCGTCGCCGTGGCGGATTGGGGCGGCACCGCGGCCGACCCGGCGCGTGCGCGGCGCCACACGATCACCCACATCACCCTGCACCACCAGGGCGAGCCGTTCAAAGCCGGCACCGATCCGCGCCAGTACCTGCGCAATTTACAAACCTGGTCGCGCAACACCAAGGGCTGGCTCGACATTCCATACCACTACATCATCGACCTCGAAGGCCGCGTGTATGCGGGGCGCGACATCGCCTACGCCGGCGACACGAATACGGAATACGACCCGAGCGGGCACGCTTTAATCGAGGTGGTGGGGAATTTCGAGGAAGTCGAGCCGAACGGGGCGCAACTGGACGCGGTCGTGAAGCTGATGGCGATGCTGGCGCAAAAATACGGGGTGCCGGTGGCGAACATCGCGAGCCACCGCGACTATTCGAACAACACCGTGTGCCCGGGGGAGAATTTGTATCGCTACGTGCAGAGCGGGTATTTCAAGGAACAGGTGGCGTTGCGCCTGCAGCGCCAGTAAGCGGGAAGAGCGGTCGATGCAATAAAAAAAGGCAGAGCCGCAGCTCTGCCTTTCTTGTTACGGCTGTGAAGACTTACCGGCCTTTCGAGCGCAGGCGGGCAATCGCTGCCAGCTGGGCAATCGCCGAGGCCAGTTCGGCTTGCGCTTTCGCGTAGTCGATCTGGGCATCCTGCGACTGCATCAGCTCTTCGGCGGCCTGCTTGGCCGCTTGCGCTTTTGCCTCGTCCAGGTCGGCGCCGCGGATCGCGGTGTCGGCCAGGACGGTCACGCCGTTCGGCTGCACCTCGAGGATGCCGCCGGCGACGAAGACGAACTCTTCACCGCCATCGGCCTTCTCGATGCGTACCGCACCCGGGCGGATGCGCGTGATCAGCGGGGTGTGCTTCGGGTAGATACCCAGCTCGCCCGCTTCACCCGGCAACGCGACGAAAGTTGCTTCGCCGGAGAAGATCTGCGCTTCGGCCGAGACCACGTCAACGTGAATTGTGTTTGCCATGTGTGTCCTTCAGTTGAAGAGCCGACTTAGGCAGCCAGTTTCTTGGCTTTTTCGACCGCTTCTTCGATGGTGCCGACCATGTAGAACGCCTGCTCCGGCAGGTGGTCCAGTTCGCCCGATGCGATCATCTTGAAGCCCTTGATCGTGTCTTTCAGCGAAACGTACTTGCCTGGGGCGCCAGTAAACACTTCAGCGACGTGGAATGGCTGCGACAGGAAGCGCTGCATCTTGCGAGCACGTGCGACCAGCAGCTTGTCTTCCGGTGCCAGTTCGTCCATGCCCAGAATCGCGATAATGTCGCGCAGTTCCTTGTAGCGCTGCAGGGTACCCTGGACGGCGCGTGCGGTGTCGTAGTGTTCCTGGCCGACGACGAGCGGGTCCAGCTGGCGCGAAGTCGAGTCGAGCGGGTCGACCGCAGGGTAGATACCCAGCGAGGCGATGTCACGCGACAGAACGACGGTCGAGTCCAGGTGGGCGAAGGTGGTGGCTGGCGACGGGTCGGTCAAGTCATCCGCAGGGACGTAGACGGCCTGGATCGAGGTGATCGAACCGGTCTTGGTCGAGGTGATGCGCTCTTGCAGGCGGCCCATCTCTTCGGCCAGGGTTGGCTGATAGCCCACCGCCGACGGCATACGGCCCAGCAGTGCCGAGACTTCGGTACCGGCCAGCGTGAAGCGGTAGATGTTGTCGACGAAGAACAGAACGTCTTTGCCTTCGTCACGGAAGGCTTCGGCCATGGTCAGGCCGGTCAGCGCGACGCGCAGGCGGTTGCCTGGTGGTTCGTTCATCTGACCATAGACCATTGCCACTTTCGAGTTGGCAGGGTTTTCCAGGTCGACCACTTTGGCATCGGCCATCTCGTGGTAGAAGTCGTTACCTTCGCGGGTACGCTCACCCACGCCGGCGAACACGGACAGGCCCGAGTGCGCTTTGGCGATGTTGTTGATCAGTTCCATCATGTTGACGGTCTTGCCCACGCCGGCGCCGCCGAACAGGCCGACTTTACCGCCTTTGGCGAACGGGCAGACCAGGTCGATGACCTTGATGCCGGTTTCCAGCAGGTCGGTCGATGGCGACAGTTCGTCGTAGGCAGGCGCGGTGCGGTGGATCGATGCCATGCGCTCGTTGCTGACCGGACCGCATTCGTCGATCGGGTTGCCCAGCACGTCCATGATGCGGCCCAGGGTCGCGGTGCCGACTGGCACCATGATCGGGTTGCCGGTGTTCTGGATCATCATGCCGCGACGCAGGCCTTCGGAGCTGCCCAGCGCAATGGTACGGACGATGCCGTCACCCAGCTGTTGTTGGACTTCCAGGGTCAGGTCGGAGCCTGCCATTTTCAGTGCGTCGAAAACCTTCGGCATGGCGTTACGTGGGAATTCCACGTCAACCACTGCGCCGATACACTGAACGATTTTGCCATCAGCCATGTTCGTTCCTTCAGATATAGTTAATTACTTGTCGTTTAGACCGCTGCCGCACCGGCGACGATCTCGGAGAGTTCTTTGGTAATCGCTGCCTGGCGGGTCTTGTTATAGATCAGCTTCAGCTCGCCGATGACGCTGCCTGCGTTGTCGCTGGCTGCCTTCATCGCGACCATGCGCGCCGATTGCTCGGACGCCAGGTTTTCCGCGACTGCCTGGTACACCAGCGCTTCCACGTAGCGCACCAGCAGTTCGTCGATCACGACTTGCGCTTCCGGCTCGTAGATGTAATCCCACGAGATCGAACCCTTGTCCGCTTCCAGGTGCTTCGACGGCAACGGGAGCAGCTGTTCGATCACCGGTTCCTGCTTCATCGTGTTGATGAACTTGGTGTAGCACAGGTAGACGGCGTCCAGCTGGCCATCCTGGTATGCGTCAAGCATGACCTTGATCGGGCCGATCAGCTTTTCCAGGTGCGGGGTGTCGCCGATTTGCGTCACATGCGACACGATCGGTACGCCGACGCGGTTCAGGAAGCCCAAGCCCTTGTTGCCGATGGCAACCGCCTCGACGCGGCTGCCCGCGGCTTCCAGCTCCTTCGACTTGAGCGTCACCTGGCGCAGGATGTTGGTGTTCATGCCGCCGCACAGACCCTTATCGGTCGTGACGACGATGAAGCCGACAGCTTTTGCCTGCACGTGCTTGGCTTGCGCCATGAAGACGTGCGTGTACTCCGGGTTTGCGCCGGCCAGATTGGCGGTGATGTTCCGAACTTTTTCACTGTAGGGACGGGCGGCGCGCATGCGGTCCTGCGCTTTGCGCATTTTCGATGCGGCGACCATTTCCATCGCCTTGGTGATCTTCTTCGTATTCT
>Ga0308169_10002543_pt1 | contig 18778 bp, 20 predicted proteins | sample PhyBR1_2_FD_202139 | JGI IMG/M metagenome (GOLD analysis project Ga0308169, IMG submission 202139) | Phyllosphere microbial communities from UC Gill Tract Community Farm, Albany, California, United States - DLSLSB.R1 | ecosystem: Host-associated > Plants > Phyllosphere > Unclassified | place...
GCCATCGCGCGGTCGAGGCGGTTCGGGAGGGTGACCGGGCGTGGTGGAGAGTGTAGGAGAGCGCATCGCGGGCACAGACAGTCCAGGGAGGGGAGGGAGGGAGCAGCCGTCAGTTGGCTGGCCGAGAAGGGCGGCGAAGAGGAGGAGGACGCACCAGGGAGCGCTTGCGGGCGGGCGGCGAGGCGGGCCGAGAGGGCGAGAGGGCGAGCAGCACTGCGGATGGCCTGCATGGTACTCTGGGCGCGGTCGTGAGCGAGGGGAGGGCGGGGAGCGAATCGGTCGTCGCCTCGTCGTCTCGAGCTCCTCCCTCTCCGCGGACCACCTCCGACCTCGCCCGCTCTGCACTGTGCGAGCTACTGAGGGAGCTCGGCAGTACGGCCGTTGGCTCTTGCGCGACCGCACCGCAGCGACTCGCCCGGCTGAACCCGCTCGCCCGCTTCTCCTCGTCCTCCTCCACTCCAGTCGCTCTCGAGCTGCTCCTCGCACGCACTGGACGGTCAAGACGCGAGTGATACAGTGCTCTAGTCCTACACAACGAGACGGTCCATATACCTCGATCTACCAGCTTCTACCTCTTCTTGCTCAGCGCCGTCTCGAGCTGCGCGACGTATCCGTCGAGCAGGCACCGCGTCGCCTCGCTCGACGGCATCGGCACGGCAAGCTCGGCCTCGATCCTGCGCTCGAGGCCCTGCGACAGCGACGCGCGCGGCGTGCGCTCGCCGCCCTTGTCGCCCTTGCCCTTGGTCGCCCTCGAGCTGACCGGGCTCAGCGCCTCGCGCGCCGCCTCGCGCTGCGCAACGACGACGCCCTCCTTGCCCGCCGCGCCCGCCGTCTCGCGCTCGGCCCACCACGCCGCCCACTCGAGGTCGCCGCCGGGCCCGGTGCGGTGCAGCTCGCGCCGCTGCTTGACGGCCGCGGCGGCGAACGCGCCGCGCGCGCCGGGCGCGAGCGGGACGAACGCGAGGAAGCGCGACCAGAGCGACGCCTTGTCGAGGTCGGCGGCGTCGATGGTGTTGTGCGTGTCGCCGTTCGAGGACGAGGAGGATGAAGACTGCGCGGCGAGGATGAGGTCGACGCGCAGCTCGAGGTCCTGCTGCGCCTTGCGCAGCGCCGTCCACCTCGCAAACGCGCGCGCCTCGGTCTTGACGGCCGCGGCGTCCTTGTCGCCGGCGCGTGCGAGGAGCGCGTCGACGTCGGCGCCGGCGCGCTGCGCGGAGGAGGAGGAGGACGACGAGGGGGGCTTGGCGCCGTCGCGCAGGAAGGCGAGGCCGTCCTTGGCCCAGCCGAGGATCGGGTCGAGCAGGTCGCCGCCGTTGGCCGCCTGCAGGGCGGGAGCGGGAGGGGCGGCGTCAGGGACGAAGCTCGGGCGAAGGAGAGCGAGAGGCGGAAGGAAGACGAGGGGACGCACGAGCTCGTGGACAAAGTAGTACAGCGCCTGGTGGTGCCTCCTTGCGAGCGAGATGAACTCGTGCGGCTCTGCGAGGGGTGGGTAGGGCGAGTCAGCCGACGGCCTTGAGAGCACGAGGCAAGGAGAGGTCAGAGAGCGAGACGCACCTCCCAACCTCGCGGCGACCTTGACGAGGTCGTTGAGGAACAGCTGCAGGTCGCCGACGCGGTCGCTGAGCTTACTCGCGTTGGCGACGGCGTGGATCGTCGAGTAGAAGACGGCGATGCTGGCGTGCAGGAGCCGGGGCGTGTTGGGCTCGAGCGCGATGTTGAGGACCTGCTCGCGGTCGCGGAAGCGGTAGTAGGCGCTGCAGGCGGTCGTGCGTCAGATTCGACGTCTCAGGAAGAGAGGGAGAGGGAGAGAGAGCGGGACGCACGCGAGCAGCTCCTTGAGGTCAGCGAACGAGCCCGCCTCGGCGCTCTGGGTCGGGTCCTCGCCCGCATCGACGAACGCCTGGTGCCACCGCTCGACGAGCGCCTGCTCGTCCCGGGTCCCGCGCTCGCGTACGATCGTGAGCACGATGTCCTCGTCCTTGGCGACTGCGGGCGGGCGAAGGCGGGGCTCGAGCGTCAGCTTGCGGTGCGCGTCGAGCTCGACGACGAGAGGGAGCGAGGGACGTACTCGCTGACGCCTTGGTGCGCTGCCGCGCGACGTAGCCCTCGGCGACGTGCGCCTTGAGCGTGTCGCACAGGCCATCGCGCCCGAGCTTGGCGCGGAACTGCTTGATGAGCGCGCGCTGATGCTTGTTGGCGCTGTTGCACACGTGCGACCAGATGCTGAGGGAGCGTCGGGGACGAGGAGTCAGGGTGCTGCTGCGGGAGAGGGAGGAGAGGGCGAGGGACGCACCGCTGGAAGAGGGACAGCTGGCCGGCCGGCTGGCCGAGGATGAGCTGCACGATGGCTCGGATCGCCCTGCGTCGCGCCGAAGACGAGTCAGCGACGTAGCACAGAAAGGTCGAGGCGAGGCGAGACGCACAAGGTCGGGTTGACGAGGTTGAGGCCCAGCTTTATGGCGCCGTACGGGATGAGCTCGTGGAAGCTGTGTATCCCAGGCGGCTCCATGCATCAGTCGAACGCGCTCAGGCGCACAAGACCGAACGAGAAGTCGTGCGGACGCACCTGCGCAGGATGTTGAGCACCTCGGGCCCGGTCGCAGCGCCGACGAAGATGTAGCTGCGCGCGCACGGACCTCATCGTCAGCTCTCCGCGCCGAGACGATCCTCCTCGCCGAGGTAGAGGAGATAGACGCACTGCAGAGCTTGCGCGACGAAGATGAGGGCCCACTCCTCGGCGTCCTTGTACTCCTCCGGGAGGTCCTTGACGGCCGAGCAGCGCTTGACGTGCTTCATCGTCTCGTCGAGCTCGCCTGCGTGGCATCGCAGACTCTCTTCATCAGCACTCGTCGTCCTAGAGGACGAACGCCGAAGAGAGGGGAACGAGCGCGACGCACTTCCTCGGATGAGAGCTTGGCGGTACCGCACCCACGTCGTCCTGAGCGCCTTTGCCCTCTTGCCCACCCGCGCCCACTCCTCGGCGCGCTTCTCGGCCTGCGCATCCTCGTTCTCGACGCGCCTGCTCAGCGCCGCAGCGTCGACCTTGCCCGACGACGCCGACGAGGACGACGCCGCCGAGAGGAGGAAGCGCTCGAGGGCGGCGCGCGCGCGGTCGAGGAGCGCGTCGTCGGACGGGAGGCGCACCGTCGATGCGGGGTGCGACAGGGCGAGGACGACCCAGCGGAGCCAGGTCTGGACGTCGCGCGCTGGGGTCGAGCGCGAGGGCGAGGAAGGCGAAGGAGGGGAGGAGGAGGAGGAGTGGCGAGGGTCGGAGAGAGGGAGGGCGGGGAGCGCGAGGCGGCCGTGCGGGTCGATCGAGTGGAGCGCGTCGGCCAGGCCGATGAAGGCCGACTGCGGGACGAGGGCGTGGACGAGAGGGTGCGCCGAGGCGAGGGGCTGGGTGAGGACGTGGTAGGTCTGCGGGCGAAGATGACGAGGCGGCGTCAGCGAGGCTCGACCCGGGCGCGAGCACGACGGCGAGGGAAAGGGGACACGCACAGGCTCCTTGGTGTACGCCTCGTTCTCGAGCACGCCGACCCAGGCGTTGGAGTTGCCCTCGCCGCCGTGCTCGCCGAGGAGCGCCCGCGCGAGCTGGTCCATGGTCCCGCCGCCGCCGACGAGCACGTCGAGGAGGCGCATCATGCCTGCGCTCGGGCGCGCGGGCGCGGCGGGCCCGGGGACGGCGGGCAGGGCCGACGAGGTGTAGGTGCCGAGGAGGCGGACGATGCCCAGCGAGAGGAGGCGGCTGTGGCGGCGGGAGGAGAGGCGGGGTCAGCTCGTCGCCCAGGCTCTGTAGAGGTATAGCATACGACGAAGAAGGGCGAGAGGAGAGGAGGAGAGGGGCAGAAGAGGGAGGAGAGGGAGAGGACGAAGGACGAGGAGCGTGCACGCACCGCTTCGTGATCTCGCCGCGCTCGACCGTCGAGCTCAAGTCGCACTCGGCAAAGCCGTCGATGAACTTCTGCCAGTGCTCGCCCCAGTACTCGTCCTTTGCGCCCCTGAGCCCGGGCATCTGGTGCACGAACCGCTCGAACAGGTACGCGCACAGGGGCGACCGGGCCACCTCGCGCGGGTCCCATTCGTACCCGATGAACTGGGCGTCGCGCGCGGCGGGCTTGGGCGATGAAGACGAGAGGAGGCCGAAGAAGCGCGAGGCGGGCTTGGGCGAGGGCGCCGAGGCCGGGCGCGAGTTGGGCCCGTTGGCGAAGGGGAGGAACGGCGAGCCGTAGGCGCTCAGGGTCCCGATCTGGCTCAGCGCGCTGAACTCGTACTGGAGCTCGAGGCTGTTGCGGCGCGGCGAGCGGCGTCAGCGTTCCGGCGCGCTCGAGCGAAGGGGAGGAGAGGGGAGGACGCACTTGGCGAGCATGCGCGCGACGTAGTGCCGGTCCTGCGGCGTCACCTCGTCGTCCTGGTCCTCGAGCTCGCACACGTACGGCCCGAACGCCGGCGCGCGCAGTGCCGGCCCGCCGCCGTTCCTCTCCCTCGCCGCCGGGTCCTCCCTCGTCGCGAGCGGCACCTGCTGCTCCTCCCGCCGCCCGTCGCGCTCCGCCCTCGCCGCCGCGCCCTTCTCGCCCTCCCGCCCGTGCCCGTGCCCGTGCCCGCGCTCGCGCTCGCGCTCCCCCTCGTCCCGCGACTCGCTCCCCCGCGGGCTCGCGACGACCTGCCCAGGCAGCCGTCGCGGGCTCGTCGCCGCCCTTGGGCCGGCGCCGTGGCCCTGCGCGTACGCGTACGACGTGACGGGCGACGCCGGTGGGGACGACGCCGACACGGGCGCGGCGTAGTACGCGCCGTGCGACTTGCGGCGCAGCTTGCGCGGGCCCGGCGGGTGCTGCGGCTCGGCGCCGTAGCCGTTGCTGTGGCTGTAGGTCGGCGAGGTCGGGCGCGCGTACTCGCCCGAGGGACGGCGAGAGCGCGACTTGCTGCGCGAGAGCTTGCGCGTGGGGATGGTCGTGCGCGCGGCGAAGAGGGTCGTCGGCTGGTGGTGGTGGTCGTGGTGGTCGTGCTCCTGCGGACGAGCGAGCGGCGAGTCAGCTCCGGCGCGTTGCCCAAGAAAAGATAGAGAGAGGGACGCACCTCGTCCACACGCTGCGCCCGTGCGCTCCTGGTCGTGCGCCGGCTCGACACCGACGCTCGGCGGCCGACGACGACGTCGCCGTTCGGCCCGTCGTCGCCCCCGCGCTGTGCCTCGGGCGCAGGCTGGCTGCGCTCCTGGGTGCTGTGCGGCCGCGGTGCACTGCTTGCGCTGTCGGCTGGCGCGGGCGAGGGATCGTGCGAGGTCGGCGACGTCGAGTGCGAGTGGGGCGGCGATGAGGCGTCGGTGGAGGGCTCGGCGTTGCTCGCGGGAGGGCTGGCGGCGTCCATCGAGCGGCGCTGCGTCTTTGCAGAGGTCGTGCGCGAGGTGTAGTCGATGAAGGGCGGCATGTGCGGGTGAGGAGCGACGACGAGCCGGCGTCGGCGAGTGCGGGGTCGAAGACTGGGCGACAAGGGTCGTCGACGACCACAACCCTGCGCGCTCTGCTCGCCTGCACGGTGTTACGAAGCCTTCACATGCAGCGAGAATGACAGAACAAGCAGATCGAGAGGAGCCGAGGCAACGCCGTGAGCGTCGAGGCTCGCGCACACAGCTCCCGCTCTCTTGCGCGCGCAGCTCTCTGCCGAGGCACAGCGCGACACGCCCAACATCTTGAGAGGGACGTCCTGCGCGACAAGAGTCTGAACATGCGGCTCGTTGCGCTGCCGTGCGGCGGGTCCCCTCGCTCCTCCCGCCCTCTCGTCCGCCCGCTCGATCCGCCGCTCCCCCTCGCTCAGGCGCTCCTCCCCTCGCTCATCCATGCAGGCCGACACTCCCGCTCACGCCTGCGCGCCCTCGGCCTCCTTCGCGCCGCCCTGCGCGCCCTCGAGGCCGAGCTTGAACCCCTCGAGCGTCCTCGCGAGCTCGCCCGCGCGCGCGCCGACGACTCCGGCGATCCTGCTCCCGGGCGCCGACACGAGCCCGACGAGCTGGGCGCGGAGCACGTCGAGCGTGGGCAGCTTTGCGACGGCGTGCGTGCGCTGCGGGTCGGCGGCCTGGCTGTCGACGAGCGCCGAGAGGAGGGCGAGGCGCTCCTGGGGCGGTGCGCCGGGTGCGGGCGGGGGCGAGTCGGGTTTCGGGGCGCGCGAGAAGGTCTGGACGAGGGCGAGGACGCGCGCGAGGGTGGGCGGGTCGACGGCGGGCGCGGTGAGGACGGCGAGCGGGCCTTGGAGGTGCGACGGCGACGCGAGGTGGGTTGGGTCGAGGGCGCGCGCGACGGGCGAGGTAGGGGAGCGCAGGAGGGCGGGGAGGAGGCCTGGGCGGAGGACGGTGAGGGACAGTGGGGCCGGCGATGAGGAGGAGGAGGAGGTCGAGGAGGAGGAGGAGGAGGAGGAGGAGGGGGAGGGGCTGGGAGAGGGAGGGAGCTGGGCGAGGTTGGCGCGGAGGGCTCGCCACTCGTGGGCCGAGAAGTCGGATGGCCGGAGGAAGAGGACCAAGGGGTTGGCGGTGAGGAGGTGCTCGTGTTGGCGGAAGAGGACCTGCTTGCGGAGCGGGAGGGGCCGGGTGCGCGGGACGACCTTGGGGGCGAGCTTGGTGGCCATGGTCCTGAGTGGTTGGCTGTTACGAGTGCCGAGGTGAGGCGAGTGGATCGAGAGATGGCCCGCTGAGGCGACTGAGACGAGGCGAGGCGGCGAGGCGACGAGGAGGAGGAGCACGGCCACGGCCACGGCGGCCGACCCCTCGCTTGCTCCCCGTCCTAGACCGCTCCTCCATCTAGTCGGGTCCGTCTCTCTCACCTGTGCCCTTACTCGGAACCTCTGCTCACCCACACGCCGTCCACAGCCCACCCCGTACGTGTTCGCTCCCGCCTCGCTCGCCCTCCCACTTTTGCCCCCGCCCGTCTCGCCCACCCACCCTCGCCCTCGTACGCCCATCGCATGCCCCGACCCGCTGCGCCCCTCCACGCCCGACCGAGCCACGCCCGCCGCGCCCTCGTCGAGTCGTCGCTCGCCGAGCGGCAGCCTCGCAAACTCCGCCGCCCGCTCGACTCGCACCACCGCCCGCTCGAGGCGGCGCGTCGGCGTGCTCGGCGTGCGGCAGGGCAAAGCGTGGCTCGGATGAGCCCCTTGCGGGCGCAGGGCGAGCGAGCGAGGTACCGGGACGAGCTGCGGCCGGTGCGGGCGCGAGGAGGCGACCCAGGCCGGCGCGGCGGGCGAGCGGCCTCGCCGGTGCAGGCTGCGGCGCGTGCGCTCGTCGTGCAGCAGTGCACAGCGAGGCCGGGCGAGCAGCGCGGCGAGAGCAGGCGGCGGCGGTCGGGCCGTCGTCGTCGTCGTTGCCGCCCCGCCGGCTCGTCGTCCGGCTCGTCTCGTCTCGACGTGGCTAAAGGGCCGCGCGCAGCTGTCGGGCTCGAGTAGGAGGGCACGATGTCGATCAGCAGCAGCATCAGGATGGGCGCCCTGCGCACCCGCACTCGCAACGACGGCACTGACCCCTCGTCCTCCCTCCCTCCCTCGCCCGCCCGCAGCCCGTCTTAACCGCCCGCCATGCCTCACTCGTTCGGTCTCCGCGCGCGCACGCGCCACATGTTCAAGCGCGACTTCAAGACCAAGGGCTCGATCCCCCTGTCGACGTACCTCAAGATCTACCGCGTCGGCGACATTGTCGACATCAAGGCCAACGCGGCCCAGCAGAAGGGCATGCCCCACAAGTACTACCACGGCCGCACCGGCATCGTGTACAACGTGACGCCGTCGTCGGTCGGCGTCATCGTGTACAAGGTCGTCGGCAACCGCTACATGGAGAAGCGCGTCAACCTCCGCATCGAGCACGTCAAGCACTCCAAGTGCCGTGACGGTCCGTCCTCTCTCTTCTGCTCTCGTGTTCATGCTCGTGAGCGCCTCACTGACGCTCGACGAGCCGCGCCTCGCCCGCAGACTTCCTCAACCGCGTCAAGTCCAACGCCGAGAAGAAGAAGGAGGCCAAGGCCAAGGGCGAGCACGTCCAGCTCAAGCGCCTCCCCGTCGCGCCGCGCGAGTCGCGCACCGTGTCGACCCAGGACAACACGCCGCAAACCCTTGCGCCCATCCCGTACGACACGACCATCTAAGCGCGCGCCCCGACGTTCGCTTGGTGGTTCCTGTGGTGGGAGGTGGCTGTGTTCCAGGACCAGAGCGGGGCTGGAATGCAGGAGTGGCCGACCAGATCTCTCGAGTGTGTGACTCTTGTCGAGAGCGCGAGAGCGAGACGAGGACCGAGCGTCGGTAACGAGAGCGAGCCTCCGTCTTGGTCGTCGCCGAGTCCGAGCCGGCCTCGCCTCCGCCCGACTTGCTCTCGCTCATTGTCCCCGCCTCGCTCGCTCGACGGGCTCACCTGCTGTGCCTGTCTGCAAGGCGCCAGCTCCAGCAAGCTTCACACCGGTCGACCGCACCGGCACCGCGCCAGGACAGGAGCGCGCCGCCCTCATCTCCCTCGTCCCCACCTCGTGGTCGAACGCCGGCCGTCCAGCCTCAGCACACCGCCCAGCGGGCCCCCTCTCCCGCGCACCAACACGCCAGAGCACCTCTCTCGACCCTCCTGCCCTCACCGACCCACCTCCAGCGCCGCCCACCTCGCGCACTCGGCCCTCCTCCCTCTCTCGCAGCTCCCCTCCTCGCCCTCGCCCTCACCGACCCGCCCAGCGACATGCCCGCCGCCGCCTCGTTCGGCCCGACGCACACCTTCCTGCGCGGCCTCGCGTCGTACGCGTTCGCGAGCTTCTGGCACCAGGTCCTCGTGCTCGCGGCCGAGTCCGAGGGCGACGACGACGACGACGACGAGGGCGGGGGCGGGGGCGGGTTCGAGGCGGGCGAGGATAGGGGGCGGCAGCGCAGGAGGAGGAGGGAGACGGCAGAGGAGCGCGTGCCCCAGGAGGGCACGCCCTGCATCGTCGTCGCGAACCACTGGAACTCGGCCGCCGACGTGCGTCCCTCTCTCTCCCTCGCGCGCTCTCTCTCTCTCTGCTCTCTCGCGCCGCGCTGACACGGTGAGAGCACGCGCGCAGGTCGCCGTCCTGTCGTGCTACTTCCCGCACTACCGCAAGCTGCACTACTGGGCCAAGTCGACCCTGTTCGCGCCCGGCCTGCCGCGCAAGATCCTCCTCGACGCCGGCAACATCCCCGTCGACCGCAAGACCAAGGTGCGTCGCGCGCTCTTCCTACACATGCTCGAGCTCGAGGTGTGCGAGGTGCAGTGGAGCAGAGCTGACGATGAGGATGCCCGCGCGCGCAGGACAACCAGAAGCTGTTCGCGGCGAGCTTCGACGCGCTCAAGTGCGGCGAGGCCATCGCTGTCTTCCCCGAGGGAGGCTCGTGCGTCCCTCTCTCTCTCTCTCTCTTCACAGCGAGCGAGCCCCGAGGAGCCCAACTCGCTGACGCTCCACCCTCGCCCGCAGCGAAACGGTGCACGAGCTGCCCACGCTCAAGGACGGCGCGTCGTGGGCCGCGCTCGAGTACGCCAAGAACCTGCGCGACCCGGCCACGCGCGCGCGCTTCTCGGACGGCTCGACGTGCGACAAGGAGCCCGTCGACGTCGTCATCTGCATCGCCGGCATTGCCTACAGCGACAAGACCAAGTACCGCGCCTCGGCTACGATGGAGTGCGTCGCCTCGTCGCGCTCTCTGCATCGTGCCCTTCGTCGCCGCGCCGCGCACGCCGCTGACGCTCACCCTCGTCGCCCGCCGCGCGCGCAGGTTCGGCCCGACCCTCTCGGTGACGCCCTACGTCGACGAGTTCCTCTCGTCGCCCAAGTCGGCCGTCAAGAAGCTCACGGCGCGCATCCACCTCGAGCTCACCAAGGTGACGGTCAACGCGCCCGACTGGGAGTCGAGGCACGCCGCCATGATGGCGCGCAAGATCCTGTGGCCCGATGACCGCAAGCTGCCGCTCGAGAACTTGCGCAGGATCGACCAGACGTGCGTCCCGACGTCTCTCTCTTGGTCAGCTCGCTCGTCGTGACCGGCGTAAGCTTATTTGCGCCAACCTCTTCTACGCACAGCCTCGTCGACCTCTTTGCGTCCCCCAAGCCGTCCCGGTCGCTCCGCCGCCTCGGCCGCCTCCTCAACGCCTACCGCGACGCCCTCCACTCGACCGGCCTCTCGCACCTCTCGCTCTCGTCGCTCCCCCTCCCCGCCACGCTCGACCCAGACGTCCCTCACCCTCCCCCGACCCGGTTCCGCGTCCTCGGCTCGGTCCTCCTCAGCACCCTCTCGTGCCTCGCGCGCCTCCCGTTCTTCCTCCTCCCACTCGTCGTCCACCTCCCCGTCTACACCTTTGCGCGCTACGCGTCGAGCGGCGCGCTCGAGGAGGACCAGGCGCAGAACAAGGTCGCGATCGGCCTCGTCCTCGCGCTCGCGACGTACGCGGCCCTGTTTGGCGTCGTGTGCGCGCTCCTGTGGACGAGCATCACGTGGGGCGGCGCCATCGTCGTCGCGCTCGTCGGCACGATCGCGTTCGTCGCGTACCACAACCGCCTCGTCGACGCCAACGTGCGTCCCTCTCTCTCTCTCTCGTCCGTGCTCTCCTTTCGAGGGCGGCTCGCTGACTCTCCTCGCTCGCTCGTACATCTGTGCGCCCGCAGTACCGCCAGTTCCAGCGCCTCTCAGCCCTGTGGACCGTCCTCTTCGCCCTGTGGACGCCCGTCGCCCGCTCCGAGGCCGAGCACTTCCTGCATTCGGTCCACCCGTCCCTCACGCCCAGCAGCATCCGCCTCCGCCACTCGTCCGACAACCCGTACGACGAGGACACCGAGCTCGGCGCGAGGTCGAGCAGCGGCGACGACGGCGATCGGCGCGGCTTGCTCGCGGGCGCGGCGCCGACGGGCCGCTCGGCGCCAGACCCGTACGACGACGAGTCGGACGAGTCGGACGACGACGACGACGACGCCGGCTTATCGAACGGCGACGAGCGCGCCCAGCCCCGCACGCCGCGCCACCCGCCGCCGCAGCCCTCGCCGTCCCTCTTCTCGGAGCAGGACCGCCTCCTCGGCGGGCCGTCGCGACCCTCGCACTCGCCCGTGCTGTCGCACGGCCGCGAGCGCGCCGGCTCGAGCCCTGGCCCGCCGCCGCCGCGGGACCTCCCGCCGCTCGAGGCGGGCGCAACCCGGATCGAGATGGACGCGCTCGGGTCCGGGAGCGGCGGCAGCAGCGGCTCACGCCCGAGCTCTCGCGCTCGCACGACCTCGGCGTCGAACGGCGCGAGTACGAGCGGCGGCGGCAGCACCGGCGGGTGGGTGCGCCGCTCGCGCTCCGGGCGCAGCGCGCGCGAGGTGCGCGACCTGCTGTACCTGCGCGCGCAGACGGTGCAGCTCCTGCGCGCGCTCCTGTTCCCTCTCCTCGACGACGACGCGGCGCAGCTCGAGGAGGTGCACGTCGACGGCGCAGGCGCGGGCGCGGGCGCGGGTGCGGGTGCGGGCCGGTCGTCCGGGCACGCGCCCGTCGCCATGGCGCGGCGCCGCAGCCTCTCGAGCGCGTCGTCCTCGGCCGGCGCGCCGCCTGCTCCGGCACCGACGCCGGTGGGCCAGGTCAACGGGCTCCTGACGCGCCTGCACGACGCGGCGCCGCTCTCGGAGCGCGAGACGACGAGCCGGGCGCTCGCGCGCGAGGTCGGCGGGCGCATGCGCGAGCTCGGGTGGCAGGCCAAGGAGGGCGCAAGGTGGCTCGGCGGCGGGATAGCGGGAGCGGAGCGAGGACGGTGAGCGTGTAGAGCAGGTTTTGGCTTATCGAGGTTCGGTTTCGTGCACGGTCCTCTCGAGCAAGCTTTCGGCGGGAGAGGAAAGTGCGAGAGTGCGAGTAGAATGGCAACAAGGTGACAAGAGAGCTACAACAAGACGTTCAGGCCTCGTCCTCGTCGTCGAGAGCGTCGACCCGAGCGCGCAGCTTGGCGAGAAAGTCGAGCGCGTCGTCGGCGGCCGAGAGGGCACGGTCGGCGGGCGAGGCGGCGGCGGGTGCCGCAGCGGCGGTGAGGACGTCCGAGTGCATCGTCGAGAGCGTCGCGGTGATCTCGGCGCACTTTCTGCGGACGAGAGAGGCGTAAGCGCAGGATCCACGACTGGCAGCGCAGACGGCGGCGACAAGCGCTGCGCCTGCGCAGACTTGGAGAGAGCGAGACGCACTGCTTGATGGCGACCGTCTTGGCTCGTCGCAGGTCGATCTGGGCGCGCATCATGGCCTTGAGCGTCTCGCGAGCCTGCGCGGGACCGACCGTGCATCAGCTTGCTGTGCTCGCGCAGCACGTCCGCCGAACGAGAGAGGAGCCGCGCACCTGAACCGGCCTGAGCTCGTTCACGAGGTAGTGCATGTTGACGGCGACGAGCTGCATGTGCTCGGTGAGGCGCTCGACGTCGGACCTTGGCGGCTGAGGATGCGCGAGCGAGGGCGGCGGGGTGAGGAGGGCGTCGAGGAGCTGGGTGTACGAGATAAGGAGGGTGCGGAGGAGGGACTGGAGCGACGTCTTGCGGTCTGTGCGGCACCGTCGACCTACTACTTAGCTCCGTGACCTCGCTCGACGGAGAGAGAGAAGGGAGAGGAGGAGGACGTCCGACGCACCTGCATCGCGGTCGAACATCTCGGGGACGCCCATGTCTTCGAGAGTCGGGAGCTTCTCGTCGATGGGCCACGTCTCGCCAAAGACCGAGTAGCTGCCGTCCTCGACGATCCAGTCGACGTTGGGCGGATCGAGGTCGGCGCGCGAGAAGGGGCGCGGCTCGCCCGGTACGTCGGCGATGGTGGCATCGGGTGCGAGGTCGAGGTTGCGCTGCGTGTAGCGGTGGTAGAAGGCTGGCGGGGCGGGGAAGATGGCCGTGTCGAACTCGTCGGGCGGGGGAGCGGGAGGAGGAGGAGCCGGGGTCGCGTCGGGCTCTGGAGCTTGGTGAGCCCCGTTGGGCTGTGGTACTGGCTGTGCTGGACTGTCTGGCGAGCCCACAGACGACGGCGAGCTCATGGCGGCGAGCGGTTGAAGGCTGACCATCCTCATCTCCCCGCGACCTCCTCTCCGCTCTGTCCCGACCGCTGCGCTCGCTGGACGGACCGGTCTGCTTAGCCGAATCTGCTACTGTGACTTGTGCGCAGGTGCTACAGCGACTCGCGCTCGCCTCTGAGCTGTGCCCGCGGGGTCGCCGCTCTCCTCCGCATCGCGGCCTCACGGCTTCGGCCGTCTCGGTGCAGCGCACCGAGCGAGGCGCGAGCTCGTCCGCAGCACCGCCGAGGAGACCCTGATCGACGGCGCCGCACTTGCCGGGCCGCACCGAGGCCGGCCGGCCTCCTGTCCGTCCCCCGCGGCCGCTCAGCTCGTGTCGGCGTCCGCTCGACGTCGGCCGCCGTCCGTCTTGGTCACGGACCGGCTTCGCTTGCTTCTGCTTCTCGAACTTCGCTCTGAGAAGCGCTCTCGCCAAGCTGGATCCTCGACTCGATCCTCGAAGCGGAGCGGCGTCGCCCGCGCCGACCTACCGCACCGTCGCCTCGCCTCCTCCTCACGCGCGCCGGGCTCCGCCTCTACCGCCCCCACGCCGAGCCTCGCTCCTCCCGAGCAAGGAGCGCGCACTTTCCGCCGAGCCACCGTCGCCTCGCTCGCCATCGCCGCCCGCCGCCAAGCACCTCGTCCTCCTGCCCATGGCGCACCCGCACGGCGGCGCGAAGGCGCGCGACGCCGCGCTCGACTCGGCGGCGAGGCGGCAGCACTCGGCCGACGAGGGCGTGCCGACGTACGACCCGCCCGCCGCCCACCACGACTCGCCGACCAACCTGCACCCGCACGACGCGCACGACCGGCGCGCCCTGTCCGAGGTCGACGAGCGCGCGTGGCGCAGCAAGGCCGAGGTCGAGGAGTGGCGCTCGGCGCACCTCGAGCGGCGGGCGAGTGTCGCGAGGAGCACGGCGAGCGGGAGGAGCTCGACGAGGGGCCGCGGCGGCGGCGCGCAGGAGACGCTCGGCGGGCTCAGCGAGGCGGACCTGGCGCACATGTCGGACGCCGAGATCGGTGCGTCCCGCTCTCTCTCTCGCTCTTCAACGCTTCGCTGCATCTCTCGACTGACTCGGACGTCGCCTGCGCGCAGCCCGGCACCACTTTCGCCTCGCACAGCAGCACCTCGAGGCGGCGCAGCGTCTCTCGCTCGCCGCAGCCGACACGCCCTCACGCTACGCCCGCTCGACCCAGTCATCGGTCGCGTCTCTGCGCAGCCCGCAGGCGCGCTTCGCACACGAGCACGACTCGGCGTCGTCGAGCGCGTACGGCGAGTCGTCCGCCGGCCAGGACGACCAGCTGCGCTCGCCCGTGTCGGTCTCGTCGGCCTCGCCGATCGAGCGCGACCTGCGGCGGCTCAGTATCGATCGACACGGCACGGGCTCGGGCTCGAGCTCGTACGACGAGCGCCGCAGGTCGGCGCTCCAGGTGCCTGCACCGACTCGTGCGCTCGAGCCGCCGCCGCACGTCCTCCCCTCGCCGTCCTCCCACTTTAGCACCTCGCCCTCGTCCATCTCGCTTCGATCGGCGCCGTCGCTCCCGCACCGCATCGCCGACGACGCGCGCGCCGCACCGCAGCGGCCCGTCCCGCCGCCGCGCCGAGCGACCGTCGGCGCCCCACCGCCGCCGGCCACCTTCGAGTCGGCGAGCGCTCTCGCGCCGTCCCTGTACGGCGGCGGCGTGCCGCTCGGCGTTCCCGATCGACTCGGCGTCCGCTCGGCGTCGGCGGGGTCGTCGCCCGCAGGCTCGGTCGGCGTCTCGAGGTCGGCGTCGTCGTCCTCCTCGTCGCCGCACTGGCCCGGCGCTCAGCTCCGGGACCCTCTCGAGCAGCAGTCGAGCCGCAGCATGGTCGAGCACGACGCGCACGAGCCTCTCGAGGACGACGACGATGCGAGGAGCGACTGCTTCGACGCCCAGTCGACCATCTCGCACGTCAGCAACTCGCCGCTCCCGTCCTACTCGGACCCGTACGACCGGCCCGCCGTGCCCTCGATCCCCGAGGAGTACCTTCAGCCCGTCGCCTCGGCACCGCCGGCGTCCATCGTCGGCGACTCGTCCGGCCCGCCCTCGCCCTCGCCCTCGCACGAGCCCGTCGACGACTTTCACGGCTTCCGTCCTCGCCTCGCCCTTCCTCCTCAGGACTACTCGTCGCACCCTCCCTCGCACCTGGCAAACTCGGCCCTCGCGGCGCACTCGTCCTCGTCGCACCCGCCGCCCGCAGCGCACGGACCTTCCCCCTTGGCGCCGATCTACGTCCAGCCCGTCGCCGCGCTCGGCGGCGCCCAGCCGCACTCGTACATCCTCGGCGTCGACGGTCGACCCATCCCCGTATACACGGCGCCGGCGGGCCCGCACTTTCGAGCCGGCCCATCCGCACCTCGCTCGGCGCTCCCGATCCACTCGCAGCCGCTCCAGTTCGACCACTCGCTGCCGTACGCGCATCGACCGCCGCAGCCGGCTCGTGGACCCGTCATCACAACAGCCGGCGTGCACCCGACCCTGACGGCGAACGCCTCGCCGCTCCAGCCCTACTCGCCGCACGCCTCTCCGCTCGCACCCTCGGCCGTCCCGACCCTCTCGCCCCAGTCCTCAACAGCAAGCTTCGCCCCCTTCACCGTCGGCCTCGTCCCTCGTCCACCTTCGCCCTCGTCCTCGACGACGACAACGCACCGCGCGCCGTCCATCTCGGGCCGGTCGCGCATGGCGAGCCTGCGCGCGGCGGTCAAGAGCCCGCACGTGCGCTTCATGAGCCCGAGCCCCGAGGCCAGGTCACGCGCGAGCGAGCCGCCGCCCACGTCCTCCTCCACGTCGGCGGCGTCGCGGTCGGGCCGGGTCGGGTCCTCGTCGGGCGCGTCCGCCGCCGCCGCCGCCGCTCGCGGCCGGATGGGCAGCTTCTTCGGCGCGAGCGCGAGCGGCGGCGATGCGCTCAGGATGGAGCGTGAGCGGGCGCAGCAGGCGGCCGTCGTGCCCGAGGTGGACGACGAGGAGAGCGAGGCGGAGCGGAGGAAGCGGCAGGGCGAGGCGATGCAGCAGAGCTTCGGCATGCTCTTGTAGACAGTTCTCGTTCTCGTAGACAGCTCTTTATCTCCGTGCAGTGCACCCGTTCGACACGGCAGCTCGAGATTCGAGCTCGAGGTCAGCTGAGCTGCAGGTCGAGCGGATCGGCGTCGACCGACGAGAGGCAAGTGCCCGTTGACAGGCGTGGGCGCTGACGCCGAGGCACAGCGAGCAATTGTGCGGTCGGGCCCACTCGCACAGAGAGAGCAGCGAGGGCCCAAAAGACCGGGACAAGCCGCCGTCGGCGAGATGAGGAAGGAGGGTGAGCGCGAGGCTCGAGCTCAGACAGCCGGCGAGCCGACTACGTCGAGCGGGAAAGCGGCCACAGCGGGTCCCACAGCGTCGCCAAGGGCTCGCGGGTGGCTTGACGTCGTCCGTGAGGGTGCTCTGCGTGCCGGTGCAGCGGCAGCGCGGCCCACGACGCGGATGCGAGGCGGCTCGGCCTCCTCACGCAAAGCTTCCCTCGCCTCGACACCCCGCACCCTCGATTTTCTCGCCACACGCTAAACTTGTCCACCTGATCTTGGCTCCCCGTACTTCTCCTGCCCGTCGATGTGGCTCAACACGGCGCGCGAGAGCAAGAGAGAGCGGACGAAGAGAAGCGACGGCACGAGACGAGGCGCGAGCGCAGCAGACGGACGTACGGACGCTCCTACCATCTCCGCCGGCCGCCGGTCGAGCGCGCTCACGAGATCTCGATCAGTATCAGTCACGAGGGCTCCGCACTCCGAGCTCTCGGTAACAAACTCTGCGCGACGGCTCGGAGGGCCCCGGCGCGCTTCTCTTTTCTCTCCTTCCCTCACTCGCTCGCGCTCGCTCCACCAGCTCGTCGACGCTCCACGACCATGTTCCGCTCGCGCGCCGACAAGAAGGAGGAGATCATCAACGAGAAGGAGGTCCAGCAGGGCATCTACCCCGGCCGGGACGTCGAGGAGGTCGCGGCGGCCGACCGCCTTCAGCCCGAGGTTGCGGACGCGTTCGCGCTTCGCGATGGCGACACGCACGGTCGGACGAACTTCAAGGACCTCGGCTGGATCAAGGCGGGCATCATCATCACCTGCGAGGTGAGCTTCCTCCCCTCCTCCTCCCCCTCGTCGTCGCCACCTTTGCCGAGGTCGTTCGGGTCGGCGGCGCGCCGCCCATCTCGGCGCTTCGTGCAGCAGCTTCACGCACAGCCTGTGCATGCCTGCGCCGACGCACAGGTCGGGGTACGGGCTGCGCAGGTCGATCATGACCGACGAAGCTGACTCGCGCCCCCCTTCTTTCTCTCGCGTACAGGCCGTCGCCCTCGGCACCCTCTCCTTCCCCTCGACGTTCAAGCGCTTGGGCCTCGCAGGAGGGCTCATTTGCAACACGGCGTTCATCGCCATCGCCTACCTGTGCGTCTCGCCGCCTCGCACGACTTCCTCGAGCCGGATTCGCCCGGATTCGTCCGGCGCTCGAAGAAACAACGCTGACCCATCGTCGTTCGTCCAACAGGTCCGCGTCGATCATGGTCGACTTCAAGCGCCGCTACCCGCACGTCTTGAACGCCGCCGACGCCGGCGAGGTCCTCTTCGGCCGCTGGGGCTACCGCATCCTCGGCGTCGCCATCGTCTTCAAGTCGATCGGTCTCGCCGCGAGCCACATCCTCGCTGGCAAGCTCGCCATCGCGACGTTCGACTCGGGCGCCAACTGCGCCATCGGCTGGGCCGTCCTCATCGCCGGCGTCTCGGCCGTCCTCTCGTACAACCGCAAGTGGAGCGGCCTCCTCGGCCTCTCGGTCGCGTCCATCTCGTGCATCGTCATCGCCTGCATCATCACGATGGCTGGAGCCGGCACCCAGAACCCGGCGCGCCTCGAGAAGAACGGCGTCCCGGTCCACTGGGTCGCGTTCAACAAGGACCTCACGTTCGCCGACGCCATCGGCGCCATCACCAACTGCGTCTTTGCGTGCGTCCTCTCTGTCCACTCTCTCTCCCCGCCCCACCTCCGTCCTGAGCGCCTCGTCGCTCTTCATCCTCCTCGACGACCTTCTCATTCCTGACGTCCTCCTCTCTCCTCCTCCTTCGCCTCCTCCTCTCTCCTCCTTCGCCTACTGCAGTTACGGCCAGAACATGGCCGTCCTCACGTTCCTGCCCGAGGTGCGTCCCTCTCGACCTCTGCAACACCTCTCGTCCTCCTGCTCACCTTCCTCCTCTCGACAGATGCGCAAGCCGTCCGACTTCAAGAAGTCGATTGCGCTCATGCAGGGCTTCCAGCTCGTCATCTACTCGATCGTCGGCTCCGTCCTGTACACGTACGGCGGCCAGGTGCGTCCTCGTCTCGCCGGCGCTCGGACCCCTTCCTGGGCTGACCCTCTCTCCCTCGCGCAGTACACTCCCTCGCCGGCCCTCACGATGACCAACCACAAGCTCGCCATCGCCTCGTACGCCTTTGCGCTCGTCACTATCATTGTCTCGGGCATCGTCGCCGTCAACGTGCGTCCCCTTCCCCTCGCTCTCCTCGACCTTCTGGGCCGCCTTCCTGCCGGGATTGAGCTCGCGCTGACGCTCTGTCTCGCTCTACAGGTTGGCGCCAAGTTCTTCTACACGCAGCTGTTCCGCAACTCGTCCATCCTCACGAGCGACAGCTGGAAGGCGCAGCTCTACTGGCTCGCCATCATCTTCAGCATGTACGGCGTCGCGTTCGTCATTGCCGAGCTCATCCCCGTGCGTGCATCTCTCTCTCTCTCTCTTT
>Ga0308169_10002545_pt1 | contig 18766 bp, 27 predicted proteins | sample PhyBR1_2_FD_202139 | JGI IMG/M metagenome (GOLD analysis project Ga0308169, IMG submission 202139) | Phyllosphere microbial communities from UC Gill Tract Community Farm, Albany, California, United States - DLSLSB.R1 | ecosystem: Host-associated > Plants > Phyllosphere > Unclassified | place...
CTGCCGAGAGTAGAAGAAGCTAACGGCAGAATCACCGATGCGGGCGTGACTAAGCTCGCGCGGGCTTGTACGAGGCTACGATACATCGACGTGGCGTGTGAGTAGACATATGGCATTGTGTTCCGGTACTGACGACAGGTTGCCCGAACTTGACGGACCTGAGCGTACTGGAAATAGCGGAGAACCTGCAGAAGATGCGCCGAATCGGGCTGGTCAAGGTACGTCTTGGCCTGCCCAATCTCACGTACTGTCTCGCTGATCGCACAGGCTACGCACATCACCGACGACGCGATATACGCCCTGGTGGAGCGGCACGCGACCCTCGAGCGGATCCACCTGTCCTACTGCGACAAAATCTCCGTCAAAGCCATTGCGTTCCTCCTCAACCGCTTGCTTCGACTCACGCACCTGAGTCTCACAGGCGTGGCGGCGTTCAAAGTCCCTGAGCTACAGCAGTTCTGCCGTCCCACACCCAGTGTACGTGTAGAGCGTGCCACCGTTGGCCTCGGCTGACCTGCAGGAATTCACCGAATCGCAGCGCGAGTCGTTCTGCGTGTACTCTGGCCATGGAATCGGCTCTCTCCGGAAGTACCTCAACTCGCTCTACCCGCCTGGCGGAGGCGCGACGTCCGATGAAGGATCACGTCGCGGCTCGGGCTCGAGCCAGTCTTCACTTACGGGCCCAGCGGATCCGCCGCACTTTACTACGGCGCAGCCGAGATCATCCATATCAGCACGGGGGCGACGTGAGGCCCGAGAAGCGAGGGATGGGCCCACGGCGGGGGCGGCGGCCGCAGCGAGGGCGGCGCACGTGTACGAGGATACGCCCGGCATTGACGGTATCAACGGCGAGCGCCACGACCGTCAAGCTTCCTCGAGCGGGGCACGCATTTCCGCGCCGGTATTTCGATACGCCCCACGCCCTGCCAGCCCGTCTTCCGCTCCCGGTCTGCCGGGAAGCTTCCTCACGGCTAGCGCGCCGAACTTCCTGGTACATCCCTCAAGTGTCGGCTGGGCACCCAGGCGGGCGAGTGGACCGGGCGCACCTGGGGCGGCGGGCGGTGCGGGCAGGGGAGCAGGCGGCGAGAGGAGAGCTTCGGCGAGTGTGTCGAATGCGCAGGTGGAGGTGTCGCGCGCGACGGACCTCGGACGGGAGTCGACGAGCGGCAGTCTGCTTGCCCGCGATGCGGCGGAGGGCGGCCAAGGTAGTGGAAGGGGCAAGAGACTGAGCGAGGCAACGCGCCAGTCTACTCCGCGCTCGAGAGATCGGGAGCCAAGTCCCAGTGACGACGACGAGGAGGAACATTCTAGGAGCGGGCGGATGAAGTGGGTGACGAGCGCTTTTGGGCGGGAAAGGAGGTAGCGCGGAGGTGCGTCGTCACGCTGCGCGATAGAAGGAAGAGGCTGGACCGGTGTGAACATGATGAGCGGGCGTGGGATGGGAGAGAGGGACAACCTCTGCGGCGATCGATGCCTTCATGTATCCAGTACGGAGGTGCCCCTGGTGGCGATCCCATTCCTTGTAGCAGGTCCTCATGACATGTATGGCACTTGATGCGAGTGGGCAGCGTGCGGCTTATTGGCTGTGCGGGACAAGTATCGTCTGGTTGCTGTGCACGCAGTGTGGCTTCCGACTGGCTTGTCGATGCTCTTGGTCTGCAAGCTGCAGACCGACAGGTAGGCGCTCGAGCATTTTGATCGATCATCTCGAGTTACAGCGGCCTCTGCGCTGCACGCATGGTCCACAGGGCAACGCAACCTCTGATCAAGTCATCCCAGGTACCCATGACCACAACACATCGCCTGTCCTCGTCGCTCGCACTCATTATGCATGCTCGTTCTTACTTATTGCTTGCCCGCAATCTCCTCGATCACCTGCAAGACCCGGTCGCCGACCTCCCTGGTGCCGGCCTCGCCGCCGAGGTCCTTGGTTCGCAGGTCGAATCCGCCCGACTCGGTCGAGTCCAGCACGCGCTTGACGGCCGCCTCGATGAGCTCGGCCTCGGCGGGTCGGCCGAGCGAGTATCGGAGCATCATGGCGGCGGAGAGGATCGTGCCGATTGGGTTGGCGATGCCTTGGCCGGCGATGTCGGGGGCGGAGCCGTGGATCCTGCGCGTGAGCGGGGACGAGCCTTTGACCAGTATGTGAGAGTTTGACGTCAGAGGACACCTATTAGGGACATGGAAGGAGGAAACAGCGGGTCGGGTCGGGTCAACTTACGGCTCGTAGATACCCGAGACGGTCTTGGTTGGGTCGGGAGCGCCGGCGAGGGATGCGGAGGGGAGGAGGCCGAGGGAGCCGGGGATGACGGAGCTCTCGTCCGAGAGACTGGCGTCAGTTCTGTGCCAAATCGGGGCCAGCTGCTACTGTGCTAGACAACGCCGTGACTCGCACCGCGCCATGGCGGCCTCACTCACATGTCGCCGAACATGTTCTCGGTGAGGAGCACACCGTTGAGCTTGCGCGGGTTAGCGACCATGATCATGGCGGCCGAGTCGACCAGCTGGTGCTCGAGCTTGAGGTGCGGGTAGTCACGCGCCATCACCTCGGTGACGGTCTTGCGCCACAGTCGGGATGTAGCGAGCACGTTGGCCTTGTCGACCGAGATGATGGGCAGAGGGGGCGTCGTCGTCTGCGCGATCTGGGCCGCGACGTGCGTGATACGCTCGACCTCGGAGATCGAATAGATCGTCTGGTCCCATGCGACGCCTTTGTCGTCCGTCTCCTGTCGCTCCCCGAAGTCTGCCCGTCAGCCCTGGCCCGACACGCAACATGGCACAGAGTGGGTTCGAGGTGCGACTCACAGGCACCGCCGATCAGCTCCCGGAGGACGATGATGTCCACTCCCTTGGCGCGGTCCTCCTTCAGCGGCGAGTGCTTGAGCAGGTTGTCGGACGCAAAGTTGGCGGGGCGGATGTTGGCGTACAGGCCCATCGCTTTTCGGAGACGGAGGATACCTTGTTCGGGTCGGACGGGACCGACACCCCACTTGGGTCCGCCGACCGCGCCTGGGGTGAGTAGTTGTGGTCAGGGAGACACGGCGGGCGTACCCATCAAGACGGCATCGGTCTCTTGGCAGCTCTGGAGAGTGTCAGCCGGCAGAGGGTCACCGGTGAGGTCGATGGCCGCTCCGCCGAAGGGCTTGGTGGTGAGCTCGAGCGGGATGTTGCGCAGTCGCGCGACAGCCTCGAGGACTCGTACGGCCTCGTCCGTGACTTCGGGGCCTGCTCGTTAGGGCTGTATTGCACAGATGGCAGAACAAGGGGACGTGCGGGTCTCGAGCGAGACAAGACTGAGGCGGCTCTGTTGGAGAAGGACTCACCGATACCGTCTCCAGGGAGGACAGTGACTTTAAGGCTGGGCGTGAGCTCGGCTTTCCCTTGGCTATAGCACGTCTTTGTGCTGGTTTATGAGCATGGTGACCCTACTCACGTCTTAGCAGCAGACATTTTGGTTGAGTATTGTCAAATAAGTCGAGCCAGAGTAGATGTCCAACTTTCCACGCCGCAGCGTCGGGCATCTGCGGTCATCTTCTCGACTTTCGGGTCCATTTCGGCCGCGAGTCGATGTGTGTGTCGCACCAACAGAAAAGCGGTCATCGCCGCCGGCCTGCCTACGCTCGTTTGGGAGCCATGTTTCATCTCATTCTCATCTCCATCGTCCAAACCCCCCTTTTCTGCAGACTTCGGCAGGACACGGTCCTGCATGAGACATCATCTTGGTGCCGCACACGGGACGCTGTTCACCCTGTGACGTAACGTGGCCCCCTTGCGCTGACATATGATCGCCCATCGCCCCACAGAACATCACGCCGAGGCTTGGTTTTCAACCTGAAACACGTGATGCTGCAAAGGTCAGGGTGAATCAAGAACCTCGGAGCAGAGTCTGGACGACAGTCTGGAAGGGGGTCTCCTGCAAGTTTGCAAAGAGATGACGGTCGTCAAGGGTATGTAAGCACTGTCGCATCTGTCGCATCCGTCGCATCTGTCATCCGTCACCGCCTCATCTAGCTCCTACCGGACTACAGCCAGCCAAGGCATTCGGCCAGATGGTCCTTTGAATTTTGAACCCCTGGATCCATAACTTATAGCCAACCTCCTTTCAACGCCGCTGGGGCATCGCCTTCCACGTCCCACCGCATCGCCCCCAGCTTGACTCGGGTGCCCTTAACCTCACTCACTCGTTCTCTCCCAACTACGACACACCGTCGACAGCCACTCGCTCAAATCCCCCGCTCATATACCCACCGTATAGACATTCCTTGAGCGCACGTATCGCTACGACAGCTCACACCATGCTCGCCTTTGCTCTGTTCTCCCTCCTTCCCTTGCTCACGACGCTTCCGCTCGGGCAGGCAGCTACAGCCGACGAATGGCGCAGCCGTTCTGTGTACCAGTGAGTCGAGAGTCGAGCACGCCCTCACGAAACCATGCTTATAGCAGGCTCATCACCGACCGCTTTGCACCCGTCAACAAGGGCGACCCATGCGACGTCGCCGCCGGGAAGTACTGCGGCGGCAACTGGCGCACCATCGTCGGCAAGCTCGATTACATCCAAGGAATGGGGTACGATGCCATTTGGATCAGCCCCACTGGGATGAACATCGAGGGTTCAACGCCGTACGGCGAGGCCTTCCATGTGAGTGCTCGCCTCCCTTCCGGGCGGATAGAACTGGAACTGATGAAAGGGGTTCTGGGTCACCGATCCTACCAGTGTGAATGGCCACTTCGGCTCAGCCGTCGACCTCAAGGCGCTCTCCAATGCGTTACACGAGCGCGGCATGTACCTCATGGTCGACGTGGCCATCAACGCCCTCGCTTCGACGCAGAACGACCTCTCCGATTCGGCGCTCGCGTCTGCCGAGGGCGGAAACCTCCTCTTCAAGCATCGGGACAACTACCACCAGGAGTGCAACATCGACTGGGGAAACGGGACCTCGGAAGAGGTCTGGTATGTCGATCAATCCCATATTCAGGGGCAGCGGTAGAATGGCCGCTCATCGCAGCTGGCTCGGCAACGACAAGGTCTACCTCATGGACCTGAACCAGGACAACGACCAGGTGCGAAACACCCTGCTCAACTGGGCGCCCAAGTACGTGGCCGAGTACGGCATCGACGGCTTCCGAATCGACGCGACCAAACACATGACCAGAGCGTGGCAGCACGATTTCTGCGCCGCGGCCGGCGTGTACTGCATCGGCGAGGCGTACAATGACGACCCGGCCGGTGCGGGCAAGTACCAGGGCGAGGGCGGTATCGACGGTGTCCTCGGCTTCGGTACGTTTGACACAGGATCGGAGTAGCGTCGTCGAGAGCTGACCCCAGACATGCGGGCCGCGCTGCTTTCCGTCTTCGGCAACGACAGCCCCAAGCCCATTAGCGCGATCGGCGATGCCCTGGGGCGGTCGAACGAGTATCCCGACCCGACGCTCGTGGGCGCTTTCCTGGACAACCACGACTTCCCCCGGTTCGACTCGCTCGTCACGGACAGGACGAAGGGGTACAACGCGATTGTAGCCAACTTTCTCACCCGCGGTCTGCCGACGGTGTACTACGGCCTCGAGCAGGACATGTCCGAGGGCCGAAACGACCCGTACAACCGCGAAGCCCTCTGGCTTTATGGCAACTTTGCGACGGACGGGGAGACGTACCAGCGCATCAAGAAACTCAATGCCGTGCGAGCGGTGCTCGGAAAGCAGGAGGGGTGGTACAACCTTGTGGCCGAGCAGCTCGAGACGGAGGGGGACGATATTGCGCTCAAGAGGGGCCCGGCGGTCATTGTCCTCACGGCGCGGGGCAATGGCGCGAGCGGGTCGTGGAAGGTCAGCAAGGCGGGATTCCAGGGCGGGGCGAGGGTCATCGAGTGAGTGTCTATTCCACCCGGCGTTGCACCACGCCCGTCGGCTTGAACCTGCCTCGCTGAGACCAGCCTGCTCTCGTGCGAAACCGTCACGGCCGACTCGGACGGAGCCGTGCCCGTCACGTTCACGTCCGGCCAGCCCTTCGTGAGCTGGTCCCCCGTGTATGCGAGTCAGAGCTGATTGCGCAGGTGTTCGTCGATGAACAGACGGCGGCATCTGGCGGTCTCTGCGACCTGGGACCCGGGAACGCCACGACTCCCTCTGCTGCTTCGGGCGGGAACCTCATCGTCACACGGTAGCGGCAGCGGCGGAAAGACCTGCAACGCGAAGCGAAGTGGCCCAAAGCGGCTCAAGGCCATCTGAACGACGGCTGCAGGTGGTGACTGTGGGTGGCGCCTTACGGCTGTCCGCTCGCTGTGCTCCGCAAAAATACCTTCGGTAATCATCCTGGAATGCCTTGTATACGAAGCAGTAGACCCCTACCTCGGCCCTTGCGCAGTTTGGACAATGTCATGGACTTGACGAAGCATGCTTGCATGCATATTTGACGATTCTTTGACCGTTGCCGCTTGTGCATGTGTAGACAGCCCGAGCTGAATCTGGACCGGGTAAGAGCATGACGTGTAAATCGAATGATCGTATCACCTGAGCGAAGCGTAACCTGCGGGCGCGGATTCGCCCTCGTCTAGTTGTTGCTCTCCTGTTACCTCCACTCTCTCTCGCTACCACATCAACCCAGATACCCAGACACAAAGCAGCTCGAGATGGCGGTAAGTCTCCGGGGACTACATCAGGGCAGGTGCTGACTGGCAGTCCGGATACGGTCTCAACGGCGGTATGTCCCCTCCTGGGCCTTTTCCTCCTTCCCCGTCCCTCTACTGTGTGGCTTGTCTTGGCGCATGCACGGCGGACGCAGCGTCGATGATCGGCGGAGACGGAGATGCAGAAGGATTCAGATGTGGTGCTGACCAAGCAGGACGGTCAAGATGCTTTGACCACTGGCAAGAATTCCAGAAGGTGCGTCGATACCCTTGCGCAAACGGCCGACGTGGACGCTGTTCACCGAGCTGATGGTAGTGCTACTCGCGGGCGGAGACCAAGTCGGAGTGCGTGCCGCAGAAGGAGGACTACCTGGAGTGCCTGCACAGGACGAAAGAGGTGCGCTGTGATGGTGGAAATTGCTCGGCCATGGCTGATCACAATTGTCAACACGCCGATCCACCTCTTCACCTCTTCCTCTCTCTCATCGCTCCTCCGCCTGTCTCCTGCCACACACTACCTACCCGCCCTCATCCCGCGCTCTCATTGCTCTCGACCGACCGACCGCCCGTCGCCATCCCGACACCCCCGTCAACCCCTCTTCCGCCCGCAGATCGCCCGCGCAAAGGAGGTCAAGGCGCACTACCTCTCGAAACAAGCACACGAGGCCAAGTCGCAGCGCGAGTACGCGGAGCGGGCAGCCAACGGCGTCGTCGTCAGTCTGGGGCTGGTCGAGCAGGAGCCGGAGAAGTAGGGCATGAGCAGGGGTTTGCGCATTGTACGGGATGCATCGCTGAATCATATGTGCACCGCCCACGCCGGGGCGGGCCCATGCGGAGCAGGGCCGTGGATCACGGATCATAGTGACCCAGCCTGTCGCCCAGTTGTATACCCTGCCATGCGGGCGTGCTGCCCGTCGTAGAAAAGCGCAGCTCGGCCTCGCTGAACACTTCTACCACCTTGACCGTCTCGAACCCCAGCGAATGGAAGAGCGATATTGAGGGGGCGTTGGTGGTTCCTATCCTGGCGATGAGGTTCGCGGGCGCGACGGGGATGTGTTCTGTCGCGTAGCGCAGGCTGGAATGAGCGTGCGCATCCGAGGGATCATAGCCGTGACGAACAAGAGGGAGAGGGCTTCGCGGGCGTAGCCTTTCCGCCGGTCCTCTTTGGCTGTTCGTCAGCCGCGCATCTGTCCACCGTCCACCGTCCATCCCACGTCCATCTCAGCGTTTGTCTGGAGTAGAAAGTGGTTTCGTTCAAGGGTCGGACGACGCACCCGCAATCATAATCTCGCACTCCCCCTCGCCGTCCATCCCGTCCGGCAAGAACATGTTCACGTCGCCAACCATCCGACAGTGCCGTATCTGCTCCGGCGTCAATACCACCCCCGACTGCGGAGCGAGGTCCTCGGGTCGAGCGAGGAGGATGAACGTGAGCTCTGGCACGTCAGCCCTCAGGTCCCCAACGCTGGGCGTGGCCCGCAGGATACACCGCTCCCCACACGCACTATCCTCGTCGTCGTGCCATTTCCGCTGCATCTCGTACTCCTCCTCCAGGCTCAGCGGCTCCGACGCGGTGAGCTCGAGCAGCTCCTCCGACTGCATCCAGCCGTGGTATGTCTGGCAGGTAAGCCAGGGCCCACGGGCGATATCTGGGCAGTCGACATGGAATCCAGCTCACCGGTACATGTTCTGCTCTGCAAGTCAGCACTCGCCCATCGATTCTTCAAAAGGTCTGCGACGGACCTGTAGGGAACGAGGACGACTCTGTCTCCGCAAATGACTGTGTTTTCGTTGAGCCGCATGGTCGCCTGGCTGGGGTGCGTGTTGATGACAACAGGTGACTGGACCTCGCGGCGAAGACGCGGAGGTGAGCCGGCCGAACCGCAGAGGCGATCTACCGGTCCCTGCCATAGCCACTCGGCTGCATGGACGGCCTACCCTCATCGCATATACATGATTTCGTCAGGCCATATCGACTGCGTGTAGTGTATCGTCCACAGCCATTGTATCGTGAATACCATAACTTGCACACGTTGCCCACCCCGCCCGTACATCAGAATCCACCCACACCGGGCGGGGATCCCTGCCCGCGCTAAGCAGCCGACAGGGGACCTCATGGCCTACCCCCTCACCGGTGCCAGAGCAAGCGGCCTCCAGTCGCTCAACCTTTCCCGCCTCCTTCTTATCTCCGCCTCCTCCTGCTGCAACCTCGTGATCCCCACCAGGCCCTCCCACTCCTTCAGCTCCTGCTCCCTCTGCTCCTTGTAGTACTGCCTCGCCACATGCCCCGCCTCTTCCCTCCGTCGAGCGAGCACCTCCTTTCGCCCCTTCGCCCAATGCTCGATCCGTTCCCACGCAGCCGGGTGCAACGACACCCCTCGCCCCGGGCTGGTCCAACGCATGTCGACGCCAGCGCACTCGTACACCTCCTGCAAGACCGCGTGCGGGATTCGCATGCCGTCGTAGTACGCCCGCTCAGCCCAGCGGAGCTTGTGATTCTTTGTATATGTGAGGACCCGTTCTTGAAGGTACCCGTATTCGTTCGTAAAGGTCAGACGAGCCTGGTTGCCCCAGATGGGCTTTACCCATGGGTCGACGTGCGGGTGTGGGAGCTTGGGGTAGGTTTTGGGTGGCTTGATCGGTGGGGGATCGTTGGGTGTGGGCTGTGTTGTAGGCTGAACGAGGACGTGCCCGGGTCCGGGTCCGGGGGCGGGACCGATAGCGGCGGGAGGTGGAGCAGGACCGGCGGCTCCGGCGTTGTTTTCAGCAGTAGCAGTCGTGATGGTCGCAATCGTGGCAGCGTTGGTGAGGGCAGCCGCTTGCGCCGGCGCGGCAACAGTAATTGCGGGCGAAATATCCGGGGATGGCGGAAGAGGAAGGCCCGAGGCGAGGGTAAGCAGCCTTGTAGCTGGCTCGATCGGCGGGAACTCCTCCATTTCGGCCTGGAAGAACGTATCGTCCAGCGAGCCGAAATCGTCCTCAGCCGAAACAATCGCCGAAGAAGGTGGTACAGGTATCGCATGGGCGACTCCAAGTGCTTCCGCCACACCGCTTGAATCCGCCGCCGGTCCAAGCGAGAGTTCCGGGATCGACTCGTAAGTTGTCCGAGCCGCGGTGCTCAGCGCCGGGCCGATTGTATCCTCGCTGAGGACTCTAGGAGACGCGGTCTCCGACCTGGCCCCGTTCCCGTCGAATTCCGGCGACGGCGGTAGCGGGATCATTGCGGCTGTTACGATCTCCGGAGCGTGCGAAGTAGTTGACGAGGAAATGGGCGAGGAGGGAAGGGCAGTCTCGATCGCGATGGTATCACCATGTCCATACTCCGCCTCATCGTGAACTGAGGTCGGTGTTGATGAAGCCAACGGCGTCGCGCGAGCCTTGCCCAGGGTCGACGTCGGCGGCTTCTTCGGCGTCTTGCGCCGTTCAGGTTTCTCGAACACCTCTTTCGACCGCGTCCTCACGCGCAAGTGCACGAACGTTGCAAATCCCTCCGCTTGATAGGTGCGCACGAGCATCCCCTTCGTTTTCCCCGGCTCCCATTGCTCGTACGGCACCGTCGGCAATCCGGGGTCGGGGTCACCATCCACAGGCAGAGCTCTCCATGGCGTGGCGAAGTAGACAGCTTCAAGTCTGGGCGCGGCGAGGATTGATCTATGAATATTCTGCTCGAGCAGTGGGATCACGAGGCCGTGTTCTTTGTGAATGGGTGGGAACCTCGTCTGGCTGCGGCGTTCCGCGTGGTCGCGGTATCGGATGGAGTGGTAGGCGTACATGATCCGCAGGTTGGGCATCGGAGGGATCCGGACAAACTGCCGTCAGTCATAAGTGCTGAACCATCGCGCACTTACATCGGGCAGCTCCATCACGTGCGAGAAGAGACTGCTGCGCACGGCCAGTACCTCGACGGACTGAGGTGGTTCGTTCTGCATTGTGGAGAAGAACGATGTGCCCCCATACCGCCACTTGACGACCTTGAGTTTCTCCAGGTGATCCAGCATGCCGGAAACATCGACCTCAGACTCGGGGTGGTCACCGAGGCGGTGAATACCGGTACAGGGAGCCCTCGAGTCCGTAAACGTCAACTCGACCAGGTTCGGCGTGGAGGCAACCAAGGCTTTGCAGAGTGCCATGGGTTCGCAGTCCGTGCTGTCATACAAGATCGAGCGCAACCTCGGCAGGTGCGGAATGTCCAACAATGGCGCCTGGGACACACTACCTCGTCCGCCGCCGCGATACGACAGCACCTCCAGCGCGGGGCAGGACCACAATAGTCGGGCGAGGTGGTGGCCGTGTGAGGGACCGCCAAAGGTCAGGACGAGCGTCGTGAGCGACGTGAAATAGACATTACCGGCAAACAGCTTGGCGCAGAATTCATCCGTCGAAAGGGTGCTGAATACCTGCCCGGCTCCGCCAATGCCTCCGTGCGTTTCGCTGATCACGCCCAGATCGCCCCTGTACCATGGTGCCATTGTCAACTGCTGTAGCGAGGGCGACACCACGCGAAGAAGCTGGGCGTACTCTTCCGCTGCGATCCCACCCATCTCGATCACGATGTTTTCGATGAGGCCTTCCAGACCGGGCTGGCTCTCCATCTGAGCGAGCAGACTGAGGAGACGAAGAAGAATCGCTTTTTGACGGGTGGAGTAGACGGAGCCGTAATACGCCATCTCATTCGTGTACTGCTGCCGGGTAGGTGCTCCTGGCCGTAGTGCGATTGCGTACATCAGACCCATTTCGCCGTGCCGTTGCGGGAGGAAGAAGTCAAAAGTGCGCCACATATGTCGATGGGCGACTGGCGTGAGCGTGTGGTGGGTGAGCGCAAACGCTGTGGTGGTGGCGTCGGCACGGAGATGCTGGACGATCTGCGCGAGGAGCTCGGTGGGAAGTGTGATGAGTGACGGGGCGGATGGCACGGGGGGCAGGGTGCTCGAATCTGGCATGCCCGTCGGCGCGGGAGAGGGTTGCGGATATGAGGCGCGGGGGAAGGGAGCGAAGGGCGGCCATGGCTCCAGCGGCGGACGAGGGACCGCGCCTGCGGTCAGTACCATCTGCTGGCGCATGAAGGTGACGCTCTTAATTGTCCACATCTCTCGGGACTCACCTAGGCCGATCGAGCCCTTGTTCTCGAGCTGATCTTGCAGGTCGAAGCACCTCGATTGCGTAAACTTGAGGAGAAAGGGTGAGGGTCTGAGGACAGAAAGACGGGCGGGTATTTTTGTAGGACAAGGTTGCGAGAGACCGTCGAAGCGGACAACCTCGTCGTCGACATCTTGGTCCATTCTTGCTGTGTGGTCTTGAGCGGTCGGAGGGGGATGAGTACAGCTCGTCCGCTCGAGCGGTAAAGAGCGCAAGGGAAAGAGGTCAGCGCTGCATGTTTGGAGCTTCTGGTATGTTCTGGTCGCGCGAAGACTAGGTCATCGTGTGCTGTGTGGGGGTGTGTGTCATCTCTCAAAGGCATCAAAGGAGGTGATGAGAGCGAGGGACAGGGGACAAAGCGTGGCTTCTAACGCGGGGACCCCTCTTGTCGGTGCGGGGGGGGTATGTCATGCTCACTACTGCCACGCACCTGTCAGCCTGACAACGGATCCAGGCGCATTACAAACCAGATCTAATCGTGTACACCGCATTTGTGTGGATTCGTAATGCTTGCCCAGTGGCTGCAGATGCCTTTCGCCCAGGGCTGTGCCGCAGCATGACGACGACGACGACCTCTACGGGCAACGTGCGGTGCCGCGCTAATGGATCGCTGCTCCCTCCATTCCATCAGATCCCCATATCATCGTCTCCGCTTCATCCCTCATCACCCACATCGCTCGCTGATCTGCTCATCCACTCGACGCAAACAGACCACCGCCAACACCATCGTTACGGACTCGACTTTCACTGCAGAACAGCGCCAAGAAGCTCAAGATGTTGGTCTCGCTGCTCCTCACGGACGACCCGCAGGCTCACACACAGGTCCGACGCGCCATACGACCCGTACATCCCCGCCAACTCCCGAGGGGGACCGGCCGGCGGATCAGGAAGCGCCCCGCAAGGCCAAGGCCAAGGGAACAAGAAGGTGAGCAGCAGGTCTCATCACTCCGCAATGGGGCCATCCCGCGGCCTTCGCTCCGGGGGGGCCTCTTGGAAGGAACCGCTGCTGATGCCAGATCAACGATATCCAGCAGCAGATCGACGACACGGTCGGCATCATGCATGAGAACATCACGCGCGTGGCGGAGCGTGGAGAGCGACTGGACGCGCTGCAGGACAAGACTGGTGAGTTGCGGGAAGGGATTTCTTTGTGTCCCGTGACTCCCCTCCCTTGATCGAGCGGGTGGACGGGTACAGGGGAGGGGGCATGGAGTGAACAGGTGATCAGGCGTGGAGAGAAGGGGCAAGATAAGCCGATAAGAGATTGAGCGTGAGAAGGGAGGAGGGAGATGGCCGCGGAAACGGGCTTGATCTACCATCTACCATCTTCCCTCACGTCTCCTCCACTGTCTCGGGACACTGCTGTTTTGCCCCCCTTCCGGTCATGCTTCTCCTACGGCTGCTCCATCATCTGGAGGCGACCAGAAACAGCGCTGACGCCAGACACCCTCGCCGTCTCCGCCCAAGGCTTCCGCCGAGGCGCCAACCGCGTCCGCAAGCAGATGTGGTGGGTGGACAATCCACGCCCTCCGTCCTAGGTAGCGCGAACTTACGCCAGGTGGAAGGACATGAAGATGCGAATCATCATCGGCATCGGAATCTGCGTCCTCATCGTCATCATCGTCGTCCCCATCGTCAAGGCGTGAGTCGCCGCGTGCTCCGATGCGAGCATGCGCCAGAGCTGGGGCTGACGCTGCAGGGTTCAGAAGTAATCTTCTCGTTGTACGGTCCCCTCTTCCCTTTCCCTTCGATTTGGCGCTACGCGTATATGATACCCCTTCGCTCGGCTGGTGTATGCAGATTGTGATTGGTCGACGGACCTGCTGCTTTGCTGACCCCGCCATGACTCATTCCCCGACACTCCGCTTCAAGCATTCATACGCATACAAGGAATACAGTCGTTCGAAGACAAGGTATCGCTGGCGCAGCAGCAGCTTCTGACCGCTCATCCGGACTCTGAGCTCTTGGCTCGACAAACGTGGCAGGTGGCAAGGCACACCCTACATCTTCGCCAAGGCCTTTTTCGTCTTGTCATCGACAAACTGCGACTCGGTGACGCCCTTGCCCATTGCAGCGGTAGATGATCTGCCGTCAGCTACTGCACAATCCGCAGTCTGGCCAGCTCACATGCCGCCCGTGACGGTCATCATCATCGCGTCGGCATAGTCGGCGCCGGACCACTAACGTCAGCTCGCTCATTGACGTCTCGTCACCGGCGCACCTTTTGATGCGTGAGCACGTCCGTGCCCAGCTCGCGCTCTTTGCGCTGCACGATCTCGACATACGCCTTCATCCCGTCCTTCTTGAAGTTCTGCGCGAACAGGTCCGAGATGTACGCATTCGAGTGCAGCCCCGCGAGCTGGAGTCAGCACTGTCCACGCTGTTATCGCGCCCGAACGAACCGTGATGAACTGGAAGATGAAGCCCAGCTTGCCCAGCTCCCAGACATAGTCCCTGGTCTCCTTCTCGCCCATCCCCGCCTTCTCCCAGTTGAAGCTCGGACTCAGGTTGTACGCCAGCCAGTGACCCGGTCGTTCCTTGTGCACGCCCTCGGCAAACTCCTTCGCCTGGGCGTAGATCGGCGACTTGGTCTCCATCCACAGCAGATCGGCATAAGGGGCGAACGCGACGGCGCGGTTGATGGCGCACGACGTGCCGCCCTGGTACCGGAAGTACCCTTCCCGCGTCCTCGGGCTGTCCCAGTCGAAGTGCGGCGCCTGTTTGAGGCCGTACTCCTTTTGGGCGAGTTGCAATGCGGCGGGGCGCCCCAAGTGGAGCTTGGCCAGCTTGGCGGTGAATTCTTGGACCTTGCCCTGTGAAACGCCCTGGGCGGTGAGGGCCTCGGCGAGGGCGGTGGGGTACGTCTTGAGCCCGGCGGCCTGAGTCCACTCGTCCTCGATTTTCTGCAATGCGGAGCCGGACTTGCCTTCGAGCTCGGCGGCGAGCATGAGGTCGTTGAGCGGTAGCAGGTCGGGGTTTGTCGAGCCGAGAATGAAGGCGTGGTCCCGCGGGTCAATGTTTGTCGTCAGGAGCGTGGCTGCTTCCGAGTCTGTTCGAGCAATGACGAGGTTGGAGACGCCCATGATGTCGCATTGGAGTCGCATGGCGACGAGCCGGTTGATGTGTTCCGAGATTGGCACGAGGACCTGCGCGTGAGCTACGGTATAGTCAGGAAGGGAAGGATGGAGGACGCGGAAGTGGACCAGGTGAGGGGCTTGCTGAAGGTTCCACGTACTTTGCCGGCCATGTGTCCACACTTCTTCGTTCCCGGAGCCTGGTCCTCAATGTGGATGCCCGCAGCGCCCGCCTCGACCATCATCTTCGTCAGGCGCATGACAGCCGTGAGACCTGGCGTCAGCCGGCAGTCCGGGGCCAGGGTGTGACAGCTCACCTCCGTGTCCGGTGTCGGCATCAGCGATCAGCGGACGCAGGTAGTCAACAGCAGGGGGCAGGTCCTCGCCCTTGGCTAGCGCCTGACTACGCGTCCAGCGTTGTTTGCGGTCGTGGAACAGCTGCGCGGTGAAAAGCTGGGCGACCTTGTTCGGGACTGTGTTGGACGGGTAGTCTATTTGTCAGTCTCGCACGTCCCTCCTTGGGCGGGGCAAAAGGAGAACTGAGGGAGTACAGAGTCCCAGAACTCACCCGCCAGATCGGGTCCCGGCTCGAGCGAGCTCGACGCGGTCGAAGAGCATTGCCATCCGGAGACGTAGACCGTTTCGAGGTGTTTCGCCATCTGGGTGATCTGCACAGGGTCGAGTCTGGTATGAGTGCAAGCCTCACGGTAGCCACAGCAGTGACGATAGGCGGGACTGGATGGGGGAGATCAGTGCACTCACGCGCCGTAGGTGATTGTACATCCTCCGCCCTCCCCGCGTGCCTTTGCCTCGAGGATCTTCCACAGCTTCTTGGCCATTATGTCGGACGGGTACTGGACCTGGATGGTCCCGCGCTTGTTGACCACTTCTGAAGGCGGGAAGGGCCGGTGGACGCGGGCGAAGCGGGGTTGCTGCCGTGAGCGATTGAGTGGCTGGCGAGGAGGACCGCGGAAGATGAGCTGACGTACCTTCTGGAACTCTTCGAGCTGCTTGACCTCTTGGTCGAACAGTGCTTTTTCGGACGACATGGTGGGCGGTTATCGAGTATCGAGTGTCTGCTGACGGGCTGGTGAATGAAGCTGAGGTGACGACGTCGATAGGTGTGAGGTAGCGGTGGCAGTATTTCGCAACTGGGTATCAGCCATGTGCGCGTTGACTTGCCGACGGACCGACAACTCACAAACCGACAAAGTTGTTGGCTGACTCCGAGTCCCGATCTCAGCTTTATATACCCAGCCTACGGTCTCGTCCTGACTCGAAACACGATGATGTATTCGGCAAGGATCTGATCATACCCGCCCTCTCTCCTTGCTCTGATCCCGCCAAAAAAGACGGAATGACCACATCGAAACGAGCGATCCGGGCAGGTCGAGTCACCGGAACAACTTACATCACCGGTTACAACGTTGCCGTTCAATTACCGGTGGAGCTTACCGGCCAGTACACAGCCAAGACGCGTCGGACTTGTTCGGCGCTAGGTCGCTACGAGTGCAAAGCCTACAAAACCGAGAGGATGCGCTCGAGGTAGGCGCGAGAGGTCACGAGGAGGTGTGCAGGGTCTCGGATGTAGCCGAACAAGGGGCGAGCGGGGCGAAGATGTTGGGCTCGGTGGGCTTGCGAGATCGACGGTGGATTTGGATATTGGCGAGGTGAGATGACCTCGACTTGGATGTGCAGATCTGGGTGCCGTGTCAAGCGCAGGGCGGTAGGTATGCCCCTGAGTAGCGAGTGGAGAGCGGAGTCGACTGTGAGGGAAAGAGCTCACTCGGGACCGAGTGCGAGCGACGACGACCTGTCGAGGCGACTCGACAACGGCTATCGAGACGCCGTCGTTGCTGATGATGACGGCGGCCATGCAGGCCTCGTGTACGATGTCATCCCTCAGGACGACGCCAATCCCCCCGGGGGAATCTCATGCGCAAGTCCAGCGCACCATGGAGCCCGATATCAAGAGCGGGAGATCCAATCTGCGCAAAGCTCGAATCGGGGTCAAAAGCTGAGAATAGAGTTTCTGACGTCGGCCAAGGCTCGGTCGGTCATCACAAAACCCCTAAGGGGCTTTCCGAGGCCGCGGTGGCCGTATCCCCCCGTCACCGGCGGACTTTCGGATGTACTGAAACGCTGCATGTCAAGAGGCAGCGCCCTGAACTCCCTGCGCCTGCGGACCATCAATCAGTCAAGCGATGCGATCGGTAACTTTTACATGCTGGTTGCTTCGGGCGTTGCGAGTGGAGGAGCTGCTGATGGCATCATCATCGTGAAGCGCCATCATCCAGATCACGCCCGATCAACTGCTTTCCCCCTCGACGCCTTCGCCGACTGATTCGAGGGCCCTTCGGCCTCGGCATAGCCTCAGTGCTCGGTTGATGGGCCAGAGACTGATCGAGATGTCGACTCCCGAAGCCGGGGTGGCGTCCATCAATCGAACTCCACACTGCGCTCCCGGGCCTTCCTGCCTCTTCTCGACCGGCCCCGCTAGTGAAGGCAAGTACGGGGCTGGAGGCTACAGGCGTTCCGGCAAGGCTCGTAACCATCTGGCCATGGCGGCGTTCGGCACGCAGCAATTGATGCAGCGATCGATCACAGCACACTAGGTCCCCATCCCCCCATCAGAGTAGGGCACATAACCTCCAGGCCTTTCGCCTTGCATCTCCCACACTCTCGGCTCCAACGTCCCAGCGCCAAAACTTGAAACTCCATCGCGAGCCATCAAGTCTGCAAACCCCCTTTCGGTATTACGACAGCCAACCCTCCAGGCCCTCGCGACTTGGACCGATCGGGGCTCTCGACGCCATCGTCGGTCAGCGGGAACTGTACCGTCTTCTATCGACATATCTCGTCGCCCCGAGTGGGATACACGATCCTCGTCGGGCGAAGGGCTATGTGGGTGTCCATCGGCTTGTAAACGTTGTCTTATCACCCTATACGACTCTACCATCGAGCCTGAAATCCTCGTCGGCGCGACTGGGTTCACCCTCGGCCTCATCGCTCAACCCCGCTTCGTTGCCGCCCGAGCTCGCACGCGCGAGGAGTGAGTTCAAATATCGAAGATGGCGGATTCGGGCGGCACGGGGCGGAATGTTCGGGCGAATGTGGGCGCATTGAGCGGTCGAGATGTGTTGAGCGGGCTGGACGGCATGGTGACTTCACCCGTGGGGACGTCCCTCCAGGAGATATGTGAGTCTGTCGATGCACCTCGCCCACACGGCCGCGCTCTGTCCATGCACCTCTGCGACCAATGGCCCGGGCCCAGCTCATCCCAGCCGGCCCCCTGTTCCTCGGCTTCGCTTTCCAGTTCTTCGGAATGGGCATCGTCTTGGTCCTCTCGGCGAATTATTACACCGTCCTTGCTTCACGGCCCAAGATGCCCAGGGAGCCTTCGCGTTATTGCGGGTTCTTCCTGGTCACCTCCGCGTTGCTGTTCAACCTCGCGCAGACTGCCGTGGACATGCACCGCGGCTGGCAGGTGGGCCCTCTGCCAATCATAACGTGTCCGCACGCTGACCGTAGATGTTCGCGACGAACTTCATGAATCTCCTCGCTCTCCTCACGCCCAACGTGGGCTATTTCCTATCACCTTTCCTGGGGATCATCCCCGCCGCACTCACCCAAGCCTTCCTCCTCCGCCGGTGTCTGCTCTTCATCTCGTCCCTCTCGAGTTTCTGGCCCCGGTTAGCGCATCCCGTCACCCGATGGATCTTTGGCGGAATCATGGGCTGCCTCATCCTCGTGAGCAGCTCCGCCGGGACCGTCGCAAGCGTGATGATCTGGAAGAGCCCGAATCTGTGGAACCTGGAGAAGAGCGATCGCGTCTCGAACCCGTGTGTGTCCATTTGCCTTTCCCATGCGGAACAATCACCCTCACTCGAGGACAGACGCGTCTGGCAGGTCCTGACCCCAGCTTCCAGATCG
>Ga0308169_10002547_pt1 | contig 18758 bp, 24 predicted proteins | sample PhyBR1_2_FD_202139 | JGI IMG/M metagenome (GOLD analysis project Ga0308169, IMG submission 202139) | Phyllosphere microbial communities from UC Gill Tract Community Farm, Albany, California, United States - DLSLSB.R1 | ecosystem: Host-associated > Plants > Phyllosphere > Unclassified | place...
GACAAAGAGATGCTGCGATCAGAGCAAATGGTGATGTAGGCGCGATGTGGCAGGATTATGCATCCACATACGTCTCAAGTGAAAGATGAATCAGCAGCATCCAAACGCCGCCACGGCTGCAGGTTGCCGATGACGTGACGGGCCCGATCTTCACCGGGCTAATCGACAATCTTGCCACTCGGCAGACTCCACGCATCCCCGTCGACATCGCCATATATAAACCCAACCCAACCAACCTCGTTGCTTCTTTGCTTACATGACCTTTCGCCCCGCCCTTCGATTAGCAACACTCTCCTCACATCTTCTACGACCTACAACACTCACGCCTCCGGCACGTGCATTTTCGACATCGTTCAAACTGGGTTCCGCAGCTTCCACCATTAGCACCGAAAAGATGAGCCAAGTCAAGCAGCTGGTTGACTCCACCATCAAGGAGAACAATGTCGTCGTCTTCAGCAAGTCGTACTGCCCGGTGAGTTGTCCTGCCTGCCTTCCTTCGCAACTTTGGCGAAACTGACGCAAAGTACTGCAAGAAGGCCAAGGCTACGCTTCAGGGCGAGACGGACGATATCAAGATCCTCGAGTGAGTGGGCGAGGCGAGGTCGATGGACACCCCACGCTAACGTACAGGCTCGACGAGATGGACGACGGATGTGAGTGGTATTGTCCTAGATTTGACCTTTTTCTGGAGTGGGCGTGACTGACCTCAGCTGCGATCCAGCAGTACCTTGCCCAGATCAACAACGGCTTCACCACTGTCCCCCAGATCTTCATCGGCCAACAGTTCATTGGCGGAAACTCGGACTTGCAGAGCATCCCCAGGGCCGAGCTCAAGAAGCGAATCGCCGGATCGGCCTAAATGTCAGGTTTGGCGATAGGGGAGAACAGGAGGATAGACATCGATACAGCAGTATAGCATGCAAAACCGTTGATCCTGATCCAGTGAACATGCCGTAGATACCATCGTGCGGTATGATGGCTTATCCTCCGCTGAAAATGATTGGCGATGTGTTGCCAGCTCTTGAGGTTGTGGAGAGCAATATCGCGAGGCGCCGGGTGACGGGCATACCAGGAGACGAAGGCGGGCAGAGAGCGATCGGAGATAGGCAGCAGAGAACGGGATTGAGCGATCCTGCCTGACAATTGGCGGCCTGCGATACCAGACGGGACATCCTCACCCCTGCTGATGCGTATTCCCTCGGCGTGATGCTCTATGTCCACTCAATGCGATTCCTGTGACGCATAAAACTCGAGGCACGGCGAGATAGGGGGGTGGGGGGTACTCGCACAGAAATTGTACGGCAGCGGGGTCGTCGGATCTGAGCGAAAGAGATCCGGATGACTTGGCTGTCCGAGCCTCCCGAACGGGTCAATCAGTCGGTTTGCTAAACAGACCAGTTAGCTGAGCAGCCTCCTTCGCACACTGCCAGTCCTATCGCAATCCCCACACATCATCTGCAACCCGATCAGGTCCCCGTCTGTAGCCCCGTTCGATCCTCCCATCCTGCACACAAAGGACCACCTTGTATCTCGCTCCACACCAGCGCGTCGCCGATCAGCCGGCTTAATCCGGCTTGGAAAACGTCCTTCACACACATGACGGCCTTTTCCACATAGCCTCCCCGCAACGAGCTTTGTCCTCGAGGACCGACAGTACAATGCCTCTGCCCGCTGGCACCACCCAGGTCGCGGTCGCAGGCTCAGACGCAAGCCGGCCCGCCTTCTTGGTCCGCTTTCCCGAGGATGTCTGGGCGCGGCTGGAGAAGACAGTCGGGTCCGGTGAACCCGTCACGATCTCCCTCGACGATGGCATGGTGTGTGCTGTGTGCCGTGTCCGCGGGGGCCGGGTGGCATAGCTGATACCAGCACCTGAACATCCCTGGCAGCTCGGCCATTCCACTCATCGCGCAACCCAATGGCGCCGCTTCTGAGATTCACATCCTGTCTTCCACCCCCGATACCCTCACACCGCACGCCATAGCATCATCACGCCTTGCATTACCTATAACATCCGCGAGCAGTAGCAAAGCGGTAGACCGACTCAAGGCGCAGAATGACGCGCATGAGCAGGAGCGGAAGGACAGGACGGACAGGATACACGGGCTGAAGAAGGCAAAGCCTATAGCTGCGGGTGTCTCGACATCCGCGTCGGTGGGGAGAGCAGTGAGCAGTCCAGCGGGTCCTGCCGCTATCGCTGCATCGGGTAGCGGATCCGGACAGCCGGTCATTCCGCTCAAGACAAGGGTCGTGCAGCTGCTGGCGCTCGGCGCGCAGACGATAGATCAGATCGTTGCACGGGTGGGCATGTCTGAGAACGAGGTCATGCGTGTTGTCAACGTCGTGAGTGCTTCGGACCTCTATCTCTCCGCGTTCCTGACCCCAAGGTGGGGAAAGAGACGGTCAACGGATACGTGCTGCAGCCTTCAAAGTACACCCAGGTCAAGATTGGACCGTGGAAGTACACGTACGCCGAGAAGATGCGGGTCATACAGTTGGCGAAAGAGGCGTTCGACGCGCTAGGCCTGCCAGAGGACGCGGACGAGCGAGCAGATCTGGACCGGAAGGAGTCAGAGGTCATGAATGGGGGAGGAGGGAGCGGATCGTCGGAGCAGGTCGAAACGCCCCCACCGGTACCTACGCCACTACCCCCACCAACCGTCGTCCCCTCCTCCCCAGCTCTACCTGCCGCCGCGTCGACCCCGCCGAAGAAGGACAAGCCGAAGAAGAAGGAGGCGCTCGGACTAATAGGCAAGCAGAAAGCCAAGTTCGCAGCGGAGAAGGAGAGGCGAGCATCGTCCTTGCCAAACGTGAAGAAGGTGGACGTAGTTGCCAGCCCGCGGCCGGACCGCATATCGGCAGACACAGCCTCGATCTCGTCAAAGTCGTCCAAGTCAGACACGAAACCGGACCCAAAGCCCATGGCTAGAGAGCCGAAAGTGGTGAAGCGGAAGCGTGAGGAGGACATCGTCCGCAAAACGCAGGGGGCTTCGCCAGCGTGCACCAATTCGAGTGAGGAATCGCGGGGACGATCGACTGTGCCCAAGCCAGTCATGGCGGATCCCGACGACAAAGCCAAGAAGAAGTCGCGCGCGTCGGTTGACTACTCGTCGTCTGATGAAGACGCGCCCCGGAAGAGGTCTTCCACAGAGGACATACCACGAAAACGACCTCACGCCTCGACATCAAAACGGAAGCCGCCGCCGCCCGAGCTCGAGCTTAATGGACATCGGGAAGAGCCGCCTGATCCGGAAGCGCTTCGCGAGCGCTATGAAGAGCTGTTTCCGGCGTATGAGCAGCTCAGCAGGAAGCTGGCCAAGCTGCATCGAGACGCTGAGGCCGAAGAAGAGGGCGAGGTGGTGGAGATGGACGACAAGGAGTTGGCGAAGATGGTCGCGAGGTGGGAGAAATGGCATCGGGAGCTGGAGGGCATACGGCGGTGGTTCCATTAGAGGCTGGTCCGATCGCTCTTGACATCATCTGCAGCTCCGCATAGAGCGGTGCGCTGCCATTGTACCGATCTCCGCGTTGTAGATGTGCTATAATCTTATGGGCAACTTGCTTGGAAGCGACCTTTGGCACGCGGTCGTAAGCGCCACTGATGGGGGCTCTGGATTTGCCTCCACCAGCGCGGTCCATTTTGTGTCAGTCAACATACCGTCTGCTCTTTCCCCGTCGTCGAGCTTCTATCCCGCAACACAACTCGACGCATCAGCCGATAATGTCGGAAGATCCTTCAGGATGGTCACTGACCGAGTCAGACCCCCAGGTGTTCACTCAGCTGCTCCGTGATCTCGGTGTCAAAGGCCTCCAGGTCGTGAGTGACCCACGATACTCTACCCACTTCTCTTCCTTGCAGACGGCGTGGCATGGCGCAAGAGTCCAGCAGTGCATGTGGACCTAGCTGACGGGTCAGGACGATCTGTATTCGCTGGACGTGGAGACTTTGGCGACGCTCAAGCCGGTGCATGCGTTGATCTTCCTCTTCAAATACATCGGAGGGGACGAGGGGCAAAGTGCCGCTGGCGTAGAGGTCGAGCCGTCGGAGTGTGGGGTGTGGTTTGCGAACCAGGTGAGCGGGGGACTGGGATTCTCTGTTACCAGAGCTAATGTGAAGGTGATCAACAACAGCTGTGGGACACTCGCAGCGTTGAACGCGGTCATGAACATCCAGCCGCAACCGTCTGCCTTCGAGGGCGAGAGCATCGAGCTTGGAGTGGGTCCATGATGGCTATCCTAGAATCGACGCTGACGGATCAGCCGGAGCTCGACAACCTGCGCGAGTTCGGAGCCGGCATGGAGTCGCTCGAGTGGGCTAACGATTTCACTCATGTGGTATGCGCAGCTGACGACAGCCTGGGCCACACGCTGTCGTCCCATCCCCTCATCCGAGACGTGCACAACTCCTTCTCCAAATCATCGCCCTTCTCCATGGACCCGTCCGCATTTCCAGATCGGGAGAAGGAAGACCCATATCACTTTGTCGCCTACGTCCCGGTCAACGGGATCTTGTACGAGCTGGACGGCCTGCGCAAATCGCCCCTCATGCATGCGGGAGTGGACGGTGACGAATGGATGGACCAAGCACGCGAGACGATAGAAGCCCGTATCGCGACGTATCCTCCTGGTTCTGTGCGCGAAATCAGCGAAAACATAAGAAACAGGCTGATCCTCAGGTCATGTTCAATCTCCTTGCTGTGCGATCAGCGGCGATCCCCCGGTTGACGAGGCTGATTGCCGATCCGCAAACATCAGCCGCGGAGAAGATGCAGATGGAAGACCAGCTGGAACATGAGAAGAACAAAGCGCAGCGCGGCGATATGGAGAACTCGCTCAGAAGGCATAACTTGCTTCCGACGGTGTTCGCGCTGCTCCAGGCGATGGGACAATCGGGGTCGATGGGTACGGCCAATGCACCGGGCCGCGTTGCTGACAGTAGGCAAGGTCATCGAGGATGCCCGGACCAAGGGCAAGGAACGCCGGGAGCGAGCAAAGAAGAATGGGGAAGACGAGTAACGACATCAAGCATGTACGCGACGATCTCATGTCATGCCCACATACCGTCTGTCAGCCTTCATCATGCATCAGTCAATCTCATGTAGAGCCTCGCGATCTTTTCATGTCCTGAACCATCCTGCAAATATGGGAATCTGAGACTAGTCATCGACCCCGAACCCAAGCTGAACGGCCAACCAAGTAAGCTTAGCTCGACCCCCTCACGAAGCACCAGATCTATCCGACGAGGGCTAGACAATCTTGGTCAACACATCCAGCCTGTATTTTATTCATGCAACACTAGACCATGATCCAGACACGCATCCTGCGCGGTCTAGTGGTGAGCGTCGACCTTGGGGTAGTCCTTCTCCAAGAACGCAAGGAACTCCTGAGCACCCTCTCCGGATTCCTCGGTCGAGGGAGCAGCGGCCTTGGTCGACGTAGCGCCAATCGTGGGCTCCTCGGCGTCGAACTTGGAGAGCTCGGCAGCGAGGTCGGTCGGCAATGCCGGGGCCTTGGGAGGGGTGGGCGCAGTGTAGTTTCGGACGGATCCGGCGTGGGCGTCCTTGGCCTGGTGTTTGGAAGGAGGCGTGATGAGGATTGTAATATTGCAGGAAGCAGACAGAGAAGATGAAGGAGCGGGAAGGGGAAAGTTGCGGTGAGCGGTGGACGCATGGACAGACAGAGGATGCTCACCTGGGGAGCGGGCTTGTAGTTCTTCAGTTGGCTGAGGTACAGGTCCTGGACGAGGTCTGCGATGTCAGTCCCACATATCTACGGCGCCTTTGTCCTGCTCCGCTCTTCCTCCATCCTCTGACGCCCTCTCGGCCATTGTTGCAACGTGACTAACCCTTCTTGGCGGCAGCGGAGACCGAAAAAGATCGGGTGAAGGAAGGAGCAACCCGTTGGGCCTGCAAGTCAGCTTCGAGATGTCAGTGGTCACCGGGGAGGCGAGTGATGGCATGAACGTACGCCGAGACGGAGGACAGAGGCCATGATGAAGGAGTGGTGACTGCTGAGATGAATGAGATCGACGAAGTAGAGTGAGGCTGTGACGAGCAAGTTGCTAGCCAGGTTGTCGACGGAGGGATCGGAAGCTGCTGTGCTTGCTCGAATTCAGGGATCAAAACGGCCGAAAGGCGTACGAACGATAGGTGTGGCACCAATTTGGGTCAAAGTGCCCGCAAGCCTACCATCCGAGTCGCCTTGAACACCACGTCTACGACAGCCTCGCACATCACATGCATGGCCGCGAGGCGTGCATCTGGTCAAGTGGGCAGAGGCAACGTCAGGAGCAGACCAAGTGTCAAAGTAACAGGCATTTTTACATTCAAGAAGACTGGGAATCCACTACACGTATTGCCCATCACTCGGATCATCGTTGGGCCCATTATATATAGCTGCAGCTTTGCCCCCGTCATCCACAATGATCTCGCTCACCACAACACCTTTCGCATGTTATATGAGTCAGACCGTATAGTCATAGCCGTCCCTTTGGTAACAAGGAGAGTTGGCCGCCAGACGGCAGAAGTCACACTGGCTCGACTCCGCGAACGAAGGAGCTGTCGACGAATATTCTGCGGCCATGGAGAGTCATCATTTTCAAACTGGCATCAGGAATCGTTCTGCATGCACCGAAGAAGTCCAGACAACTCACAACATGGAAGGATAAAGAAGAAGACATCTGGACGGGACTGCCGAGATTTTGGCCCTTCGCGCGGCACAGGTCCAGTGAGCGAAAGCATGACGTGGCGAGTAACGCATCGGTGATGTCCGCTCGGTTATCAACGTGGTCCGAGCGCGCGACCGTTGCTTGTGCCGGAGTTCACGATGATGCTGCTTTTGGCTCGTTTGGTCAGGCTACTCGACAACATCGCGCTCCAGAGTCTCAGAGTCCTTCGCCGGAAGCATCAGCAGAGGTACATGAAGCATAAGCTATCGCTCGGAGTATCTGGACCGACTCCGCAGTATTAGACTGTCCGACGACAAAGAATGGTATGCCCCACTTCATCACCTTGCATCTTCCAGACTCTCTGTGCTGAAACCCTTGCAGCCATCAAGGTCGTCATGTGGAATGGGTTCAACGACACCAGCAGCTCCGACAGCTCGTAGTCCGGTCCTCGGCATTCCTGGCAGAACGGCACCGCGACCACGGCCGACGTCTCGAACATGAGCTACGATTCATCTAGAACAAGCACAACGAGCTCGGCGTACCCCCATTCTCAGGCCTGGGCGCCGCCGCCGCCAAGGTTGGCTCAATCCACCTCGAAGCAGCCATCTCCGGCTCAACTTGCGGCGCTGCGAGACTACTTGAGCTCAACAGGGGCTCCGGCCCCGGTGCCGTCGAAGGAACAGGTGCATGGCTACCTCGTCGCGCAGACCAAGCGCCCCGAAGGTCTCAATTCGCCGCTAATCACCGTTCAAGGACATCGTTTCGATGCGTATCTGCTGTTCAAACTGGTCGTCCAACTTGGCGGGAGTACTTTGGTACGGTGTCGTAGCCAGGGCAAAGAGATATTGCTGACACACAGGTGACCCGAAACGAGCAGTGGCCGATCATCGCTGCCGGTCTCAATCTCCCACTTGAGCCGCTTCGCGGATCACAGATACTTCGTTCTAGCTCGAAGATTGGCATCGATCTCCGCGACTTTTTCCTCCGCATTCTGGGCGAGCTCGAGATTCTGTGGGAGAAAACACAATCAGCCTCAAACGACAAGACGCAGACTTCTGACGCGGCTCGCCGCCGGACTCCGAATCGATCGCCAAATATCGCTCAGCCGCGCTCATCGTGGATGACCCAGGCTGAAGCTAGTCGGAGCCGGAACCCGCAGCTGCCCACGCCATCAACGGGGAGAACGACGATCCAGCATCTACCAGTCAGCGATTTGACCCTGTCGCAGGCTTCACAAGCGTCTCGCGACATCCACTACAGCTTCAACACCTCGTCTAGCTATCAGAACACTTCGCACTCGAGTTATGGCAGTGGTTCGCAATATCCGTACTCGCAGTCGCACCAATTCACCTACTCCCAGACTTCGGCAGCACCGAGGTCGACAGCTTCCCCCGTTGAGAACGGCAGCAATGGCCATGTCGATGTATCGAGGCCATACAGCTCTGGCATGTCGCATTCGGACAACCCACGACCCGCCGACGCTCCCTCCTCCAGTAATACCATGGCTCGCCAGCCCAATGCGGCCGCTACGCCGCATGACTACGAACCTCCTGTTGTGGGCGATTTCGACCAGCTCGTGAACTCGCAGGTTCTCCCGCTTCCGACTTATGGCGGGAACACTCCACTACCTCACTTCTTGTCGAAGCCGTTAGAGTACGCGTGGAGGGCACATGAGCTCCGTGCTTCGATCCGAAAGATGTCTGCAGCGGAACAACACCGGACTGTTACAGCAGAGGAGATTGTGTGGTGGAATCGTCTAGGTGAGTCTCGGGCACGTGACTCGATGCAGTGCCTAAACTAATGACAGTCACTCTGTTGCAAAAGAACTCACGGGTGGTGATACCTCGACCGCCTTCCACCCAGAGCGGCTCGAATCTTTCTTTGCCCCAAGCCTCGTCATATAACCCCGCCCCGGAAACGCGCAATCTGCCGACCACTATCAATCCTATTTCCATCCACCAACTGGTACAACAGCCATCCAGGCCAGCATCTCAGCCCTCGGCCTCAGTTCCTCTGCCGTCGGCACCGGATCCGGACGCAGTCCCATCCACGCAGCCGATGGGCTTGCCGCCGCCACCGCCGCCACCCAAAAAGAGGATCAGGAAGCCCAAAACCGTGGTCCCACCTGGAGGAGTCGGCGATGCGACAGGCGGGCTCAGCGGCTCCAACACCGCTACTGTACCCGTGGCACGCAAGCGCAAGTCTCCGCAGCTCGACGCAGACGGCAATCCTGTTCCGAAGAAGCCCAGAGGTCGACCGAGGAAGTCGCTTCAGACCGAGTCCGGTATGCGTCTGCCGCCCAACATCGTTGAAGAAACGTCAGGGTCGCAGACCAGCTCGTCAATCATGGCAGTGCATCAGGCGGACCAGGCGTCTCAGGCTTGGAACCCGGCTTCGACGGCGCAGTCATCTGTGACGGCAGGCTCCTCTCGGCCGAGTTCATCAGCTGTCACTGCTCCTACCTCTGCAGCGCCAGGTGTTGCTGGTGACGTCGAGACCGTCATACATCCGCCTTTGCTCCCGCCAGTGAAGAAACGGGGACGGCCCAAGAAACAGCCAGCTTTCATCGGTCCTTTGTCCAATCCGTCAGCGACTGCGATTCCCACTGAACCGATCCTCGGAGAGGAAGAAGCGCGCACATTCCTGCAGATGATTCAAGCTCGAGAGGCGCACAATGCGAAGGCGCGAACTACACCTGTCGAAGTATTCCCGCTCGGCAACGCTTCGACTTCGACGTCAGGCAATGCTGGTCCCGGACCGAGCAGCTTGTCAGCCGGATACCAGACGATGGCGCGGGTACAAGGCGGAGCATTCGGGTCATTCCAGCTAGACGAAACAGCGACTGGATCGCTGTCGCAATGGGCGACCTTGCACAACAGTTTCGCTGCTGGTCTGACGCCTGTCCAGGCCAAGTCAAGAGGTCGCCCCAAGCAGATCCTTGTCGAAACACCTGAAATGATCAAAGCTCGATGGGACAAGGTCGCCTCGCTGGGCAACGTTACGTACCTCACCAGAGGCCGACCTAAGAAGCTCATTCCGCCTCCAGTCGTCGTTGCCTCGTCTCCCAAGCGAGTCCTCGTCCTGAGCGGATCCCGCACTTCGCAAGCGCAGCTGAGTGAACGGGATAAGACGACGCCTACCAGAGTCGTCAAGAAGAAGAAGAAGAGGTCGTGGAAGCGCAAGTCGGGTCTTTCGGAGTTGAAGCCGGGCCCTTTGACGCTCGCGGACGCGCTTGGCGAGGACGACGACGAGGAAGAAGAGGAAGAAGATTATGGACCATTTGCGGAGCTTTCGCAGCGGTTCGTCCCGCCTTCGCCACCGAAATTTGCACGGGAAGGCAACTTCACAGAGTATACGCCCGTCAAGTCTTGGGCGCAAGGACGAGAGGAGCAAGAGCTGTTGGATGCTGTGGATGCTGCTGCGGCGATGCTCAACCAAGACGGCGGGGCTGGCGAGGTCGAGGGTGGGGCGGATTTTGCTGTGCCGCCCGAGGGGGGCCTCGCGGACCCCGCTGTGCAGTCGCCCTCTCAGACCAAAGACATGGGCAAACAGAAGGTGGAGTTTGAGATTGTCATACCCATCCGCGAGAAACCGCCTGTGCCGCCGACTCTCACCAAGATACAAGCACCCGCGGCTTCTCCACTCTCCACTCCTTCTGGGAAGAGCCTTCGCTCCGGCAAATCAGTGGCCATGCCGCCGCCCGCTTCCTCACAGCGGACTCCGGCGACGAGGTCGCAACGAGCCGACACGGTCGTCGAGATCAGTCCCGCAACGTTTCGTGCGAGCGCTTCGCAGCCGATGTCACGATCGGCTAGAGCACAGTCTATCGTCGCCGTGACACCCCCTACGACTCGCTCCGGGGCGTCTGCAAGGCCGTCAAGATCGACGCGAGCGGCATCCATCGTGAATATCACTCCGGCCCGGACACGTTCTGATGCCACGCATAGCGCCTCGCAGCCGACGCGGTTGATCTCGACTGTGAATGATGAGCCAATCACCACTCGCTCCTCTTCCTCGCAACGAATCGAAATTGTGCAAGAGGCGTCTACTTCTGAGCGACGAGCCAAACGGCCTCGACAGGGATCAGTGCTGGCTGAACGTGCGACTCGGTCGACACCGGTGGCCGTCCAGGCTCCGGTCTCTCGGGCGCTCCACGAACGTCCCGCTCCAAGGCGCAGCATCCCATCTCCGCCTGGATCGCATATGACGCGATCAACTGCCGGACCTCCCGCGTCGTTCCTCAGTGCGAGACCAAAGCCTAGCCCATTGAGCCAAAGCTTCGTACCGAGAAAGGTTCACAAATCAGCACCGGTCCGGCGAGAGAGGTCCGCGTCGATCGTGGAGATTGATTCATTCGAGCCGTCTGCTTCTCAGCCGACCGGGCCCAAGCGGAAGACGAGAGCGCCACCGGTTGTGGGGTTGACAGAGGATGAGAGGGAAGAGGCGAGGCTTCGGCGACTGGCCAGAGGGGCTGTCGATCGAGTCAAGGTCGTCGTCCCTATCAGACGCGCTCATCGTCGCCGCCTCATCCTTTTGGGTCACTACAGTGAGTTACTGCCACAAACGTAGTTGGCACATTGATGTCAGATGCATTCCGCGACGACGACAGCGATGACGACGAAGCAAGCCGATCAGTTGCAAAGCTTCGGCCGGTGAAACCTCTACCCAGCCGGGCTAAACTGCGCTCTGTGAGGGCGCGCCAGCCTGAAGTGGTCAGGAACCGGTTCGAATATCGACCTGGTCCGGCGTTGTTGGAACCGTATAAGAGTATCTTGGATCCGAGAATATTCTTGAAGCGCCTGTCCGTGTATAACTGCGGATGGAAGGGGTGCGATGCTGTGCTGGGCAGCGAGGAGCTGTTGCAGAAGCATGTGGTGTACAGGAGACATGCGTCTGAAGCGAGCTTCCACGTCGCGGTGAGTAGCTCAGCACCGGTATTCGGATCGTCGGCTCACAGCAGCCGCATCACACGCAGACGCTCTGGAAGTGCTTTTGGCAAGCATGCGAAGGACCTTGCTTCGACACTGAGCGGCACCTCGAGCAGCACCTCACCGGCAAACACATCTCGCGGGTCCTGCGGTGTCCATACGACGACTGCAGCTTCACTTCGCCGGACATCACTCACCTCGCTCGACACGCCATGCGACTGCACGGAGATGCTCTGCCCCGCCCGCTCGCCGATTTGTTGCATCAGCTACCGCCTTCGACACTCCTCCCGCCCGCACTCCCCGAGGTAGCCCGCACAGACGAGCTTACGACTCACCGCGTCCTCGGATCAGTGTACAAATCGCAGTTCCGCCAGGGCTGGGCGAAGATGCGCGTCGCGAACAATTGCTTCGGAGGCGAAAACCCTGTCATGCACGTCGAACATCCGCCGCACATGCTCAGCGCGGCGGGACAGCAGCTGGAGGATGATGCTTTGGCAGCAGAGGCGGAGGAGGAGAGAAGGAACAACCTGTACGACGCAGATGAGAGGGCTGAGCGGGTCTTGCTCGACAAAGCCCAAGGGAGGAGTCGGCGATGGGAGGTGGTTTTGTCCATTCCGAAGAGGCGGAAGGAGGATGCCCGACTTGAGAATCAAGCGCGAGTCATCGATGTGACGGCTGACCGGGACTCACTGGGACCCGACCCGGAGGACGATGTTGCGACCGAAGACCTCGAGCAAGAAGCCAATGCAGGCTTGGCAAACCCGGAAGTCGAGAGCGATGATGGAGGTGGACGACTGGCGGCAGAGACACAGGCCACCAATGTTGACACCGGCGATATCAAAGTCAACGAGAAGACCGCCATCGATGGAGACATTGATGATACGCTCGCGGTTGTACCCTGCACGGAAAACGCAGAGACTGACGCCGGTGATGTCAACGCACCCGGTTTTTCGTCTTTGGAGGAAGATCAACTAACGTCCGGGCCTTTCAACGAAATCGACATCCAAGCGTTCCTTGAAAAATCGACACAACCGCTACATGCTGAGGCCGAATCAGTGACGGAGATAATCCTTGATCATCAAGAAACTGCGGGAACCTCGGCGGGCTCATCGCACGAGGGTGCAGCCTCCGCTCGGAAAGATGGGAACGCGGACGATGCATTAGCCGAGCTTGATCACGGCCAACGACCTCAAGCAAATCAAGCACCCGGCGGAGCAGTCGCTGATGCCGCACTCTCACCGAAAAGCGACGACATCCACCTAAGAGACGATAAGGAGGTCGAGGAGCTTGCTCGTATCGAAGAGGATGCGCTCGTGGAGGATCACCTGGAGTCGACTGCCGCATCGCCGGCGCCTGTTCCGAATTCGGCAATTGAGGTGGACCAGCCTCTTGCAAACACATTCGACCACCTCGCTGATGGCGTTACCGCCGAAAACATCCGCGAACTGGCGATCGACGTGGAGGAGCCCACTGTCCAGGAGTACGGTGCTGAGGAGACAGCCCTGGGTCAGATGAATGTGGTTGACATCACGGAGGCGACGAATGTCGCGATTACTACCGAAGGCGTGGACTTGGACGTGACCGCGCTTGAACACGCAGATACCGCAGACCAGACCGACGGCCAAGAACACGACAGGTCAGCTGTGACGCCTGTTCCAGTCGGCAACCAGGAACAAGTCGAAGAAGAAAGGCTCGCCTGAAGCTGCTCACGAGGGCATCGATGACGACAACAGCGACACGACCTTGGCGGAGTCTGTCCTGCACGAGGCGATGTTCTCTCAACGAGGTGTTTCGCCGGCACAGCCAGAGCCCGAGGAGTAGCTTGGTCCGGCACCGGAGTCGGTCGAGGGTGGTCAGGTTGGCGAGGCGGCCCCGGACGCAGAAACGACAGTGTACGGAGGTGTTGCCGAGAGCGAGAGCGTGTACGGTTCAGCTTGGCCGCATAGCTATAGCCTCGGCCTTGTAGATGTGAACTATGTATGTATGACGTTGTACGAGTGACATCGTGATTGTGCGCCGTAATGATCCAGCCTACCCAAGCCCGCACAAGCATAAATCGCCGAAGCTGCTTGCCGCGGCAGTCGACTACGTGTGCCCGAGCAGATCACCGGCATTGGGCTGTGCCTGAACTGTCGCATCCTCGGCCTTCGGTGACCACCGATCGGATTTCGATGCGATGCCAAGGCGAGGCGTCCCATAAAGGTCACATCTCGCGGTCGGCCTGGTTCTGGTACGGATGAAATCCAGCAGAGCTCTGCTTCGAGCAAGCATGTCTTCGTCATCTACCGCGTCGAGACCGATCTTGGTCGAGCCGCCAGCGTCTGCGCCTATACAACGATCGCCAGCCGAGCACTGGCTCGATGCGAAGCCCAAGGGATTCAAGAACCCATGGCCGTCCGCACGAGCGTTCCCAGTGCGTCGCGCAAACCCTCACATGCGGACTGGGGAACGGAAACGATCCCAGGCTGGGCGGGCTGGGTCACGCTTGAGACGGGCTGACGTGCAGGGCTGGAGCGTGATGTACAACCAGTTTCTCAAGAAGATGCCATCACAGCTATGGGGGCATGACCCCGATCGCGACAATTTTCACAACCTCGTCAAGCAGGTGACGCCGGACTACGGGATCAAGTTACCTGCGCATCAGGTCAAAGCAACGTGGCTTGGTCACGCAAGCTTCCTCGTCGAGATGCCGATACAGGAAGGGGCGGATCGGGGCGTGAGGGTGTTGTTTGATCCGGCTTATTCGGAGAGGTGTAGCCCGCTGTCCTTTATCGGAAATATCCGGTATTCTGGTGAGTCTTCTGCGTATCTGGTGCCATGGAGCAGCAACATGGGGAGCTGCTGATGGCAGCACCGCCGGCGACTGCTGCAGAGCTGCCAGAGGTGGACGTGATTGTGAGTGTGACCGAAGCGGGACGGTGCATTATGGACGCTGTGTGCGCTGACCATAGGCAATCTCGCATAATCACTATGACCACTGCGATTTGAACACACTGAAGGAGCTGTACGCAAAGCATGCGGAGAGGCCGCCTATCCTATTCGTGGGGCTCAAGGGCGCGGCAGGGCTCAGAAGTACAGTGGGGAAGAAAACTGAGATTGTCGAGATGGACTGGTGGGAGGATCGGGTGGTATCAGTCGAGGGAAGAGGCGATGTCAAGGTGACATGTAGTGAGTCCCGAGGCTGCCTCTGCCGCCAATGAAGGGGTACAGGCTTACGCTAGCTCCCTCCCAGCATAGCTGCGCTCGGACGCCCTTTGACCGGGACCAATCGCTGTGGGCATCGTGGGCGGTGCACTCGGTGGACAAGTCTGGGGCTCGTACTGGTCCTTCGGTGGGTGTCTCACACTGCATCAGGCTTCAGCCGAAGAGTTCTGGAGCCCAAGCGCTCATGTCGCTGACGCAAGGCATGGCATGCGGGCGATACAGGCTACTGCGCCGTGGATGGCGAGACGCACACGATCGATCCCGCTTTACCGGTCTGTCCGGCTTTCAAGGACATCGGGAACAAGCTCGGCCCCTTTTCAGTGGGCATGATCCCCATCGGCGCGTACTCGCCTCGTGTCATCATGTCGACGGTGCACAACGCCCCGATTGACGCGGTCCGGATGTTTGCGGATACGGTGGGTGCTACGCAGCCGTGATGATGTGGTGCAAGTATCGCTGACGCGCAGCAATGTAAGAAGGCCATTGCGATGCATTGGGGCACGTGGAAGATGGCGTTCGACGGCATTGCCGAGCCGCCCAAGTTGCTCGAGGAAGCGAGGAAGGTCGTTGGCATGAGAGAGGACGTTTTTGGGATCGTGGCCCTTGGCGAGACGAGGGGATACGATGCGTGAGGCTCACGATGCTGCAGCTTGTATAGCGTAGCCATTCGTCACTTTTGAGATCCGCTATACGAGTTATTGGTTCTGGCATGTACCTGATCGATGTCCGCCAAACGTATTTTAGCATCCGGCTGTGGAGATGACGTGATCCTCAGCCGCTGGCGTTGGCCTCGAGCCCTATCATTTTGTATACAGATCGCGCATCGATGTTCGGCCCAGCTTCTCAACTCTCACCCGCCTCATAATGTCATCAGATACAAGCACACCCACCAAGGTGTGGGCCACGCTCGTGACGAAACCCGACTATGTCCCAGGTGAGCTGCTTCAGTGTGCTGCGCTTGGGCCAGAGCTCATGCGAGGTTTGCTCACGGTCAACTACACCCTCCGACGCGTGTCGTTGTACCCGCTCGTCGTGATGGCCACGGACACTCTCCCCGACTCATCGCGCAAGATCATCCAAGGGCAAGGACTGGAGATCATCGACGTGGACCACCTCTCCCCCTCGGCCGAGCAACATGCCGGATTCGACCCCACGTTCGTTCGCCTCAACGACGCTTGGACGAAGCTGCAGGTGTTTGGCTTGACACAGTACGAGCGCGTGGTCCTGATCGACTCTGATATGATCTTCACAAGAGGGATGGACGAGCTTTTCGACCTGGAACTCCCGGGCAGGGAGTGGATCGGTGCAGCCCCAGCATGCGTGTGCAACCCGTTCAAGATCGCCCATTACCCTCCCGATTGGTGAGTCGGGTCGTGTTCCTCTCTCCAGGCTCAGCTGATCTTAGGATCCCCGAGAACTGCGCCCTCTCGCAGCAAAAGACTCTCGAGCGATTGACGGATCCCGCCATCCCAGACCCGAATGGGCCGCGCACGTCACACCTCCTCAACTCCGGTATGGTCGTCTTGCATCCGTCTCAGAAGACCCTAGACGACCTCGTCCACTTTCTCAACACATCGCCGACCGTCGCCGCTGCAAAGTTCGCCGATCAGGACGTTATCGCCGAGGCGTTCCATGGTCGATGGCGCCCGTTACCATGGTGGTCGAACGCGCTCAAGCCGGAACGCGCTGTCCACCGCAACTTTTGGAAAGACACAGAGGTCCGGCTGATACATTACATGTGAGCCTGTTCTTCGCGTATCACAGCTTGAGCTCACGCCAGCCTCGACAAGCCGTGGAACGAGCGGCCGGAAGCGGCCAAGGCGTATGAGAATCTTTCCCCCGACGAGGTCAAGGGCGATACCCTGCCCAAAGCGCTTCTGGATCTGGTAGCCAATTCGCCAGAACAGCAAAGCTTGACAAACTATGATGAGGTGCATACATGGTGGTGGGTGGCGTATGAGGCAATGTTGGCGGAACTCAAGTTGGAGGGTGAGGCGGGCGGCTGGGAGGAGATTGACGCAAGTGTGAAGCGCTAGCTTTGCAACTGGCCCAGACACATAGATAGTAGATATTACAGTTTTCAGAGTACTCAACAACCAAAAGCATGGCTCTTGCATGCCGCAGCATGCCCTCGTCGCCTTGTACATGCATATCATACGGTGAAGAGATGGAGAAGAATAAGGTCAAGTGCCACAGTATGAGGTCGGCGTTTTGGTGGCATGACGTTTTGGCTGAGGGTTAGCTGCAATGAAATCTTGGTGCGAGTGGTGGTGACTCTGGGCTCCCCGCTTAACCGGTGCGGCCTCGTTCACTCACTCACACCTGCATTCCTTTCAACCCCACACACCCATCCATACGTACATACACCATGTCCGAGACCGTCGAGCTCAAGAAGAACCTCCCGCCTCCCGCCGAGACCAAGCCCGAGGAGAAGGGCCTTTCAGACGATGCGTGCGTGTCGCGCGACCGAGCATCGCTGTTCCGGTTGATCGTATGCGGCAAGACCGAAAAGCTGATCGTAGTGTCACCAAGTACACGTCGGCTGGACAGACGCTCGGAGAGGTGCTGAAGAAGTTTGTGCCGTCCGTTACGGCTGGCAAGAAGGTGCTGGACCTGTGTATCGAGTGCGTTGTCCAGCTAATATCTCTCGGCGATGGAAGGTCATGGAGCGTCGGCTGACGGAACAGGGGAGACAAGCTCGTTGCTGAGGCGGTTGCTCCTTTGTGGAACAAGGCCAAGAACGGCGTCAAGCCGTCCAAGGGTGAGTCGTGATGGAGCAACGAGCCAGGGCGAGCGGAGCGCGCTGACTTCAGGCTCGGCTTTCCCCACTTCCATCTCGGTCAACAACGTCGTCTCGCACGTCTCGCCATTGCCGTCCGACCCCGAGATCACGCTGAAAGACGGCGACGTCGTCAAGATCATGCTCGGTATCCACCTGGACGGATACGCCGTCACCCACGCCGAGACGATTCACCTCAACGCCAAGGCCGGCGAGGCCACCACCGGCCCGGCTGCGGATGTCATTGCCGCGGCGTACGACGCCGCGCAGGTCGCCATGCGAACGATCAAGGCGGGCAACAAGAACTGGGATGTCACCGAGGCGGTTGACAAGGTTGTGAAAGACTACGGATGCTCGGCCGTCGAGGGCATGCTCAGCTGTCAACACCTCAAGGACGTCACGGATGGAAAGAAGCGGATTCTGCTGAACCCCACGCCGGAGCTCAAGCGGGATCACGAGACGGCCACGTTCGAGGAGGGCGAGGTGTACGGCGTGGACATCTTGGTGGTGACTGGACCGGACGGCAAGGTGAGTCGGGGATCGACGGAATCAAGTTCTGGCCATTCTGGCCCGGCGCGGTCTGAGAATCAGCGTGCTCATGCCCAGGCCAAGCCGGACCCTTCGCGAACGTCCATCTACAAGAAGGCCGACATCAACTACCAGCTCAAGATGAAGACGTCGCGGGCGGTGTTCTCCGAGATCCAGAAGAAGGCTGGACCGTTCCCCTTCACGCTGCGAGCGCTCGAGGACGAGAAGCGAGCACGAATGGGTGTGCAGGAGGCTGTCGCCCACGGTCTGCTGAAGCCGTACGACATTGTTCAGACCGGTGCCGGATCCCTCGTCGCCGAGTTCTTCTTCACCAGTGAGTACATGGGACGTGTGTTGGCATCAGCAGCTAACGCGTAGTCGCCATTCTCCCTGCTGGACCATTGCTCCTCTCTCCCGCCCCCGTCTGGTACTCTGCGTGAGCTCGAGGCTTTGTTCGAATCGTTTCAAGCTGACGTCTTAGCGACAAGGTCAAGTCGGAGAAGTCGATTTCGGATGAGGCCACCAAGGCGCTCGTCAACCAACCGCTCCGAGCCCCGAAGAAGAAGAAGAACAAGACCGCCGCCAACGAGACCGAGACCAAGGCTTAGAGACCTAGTCTAGGATGGCTGGGGCGGGTCGAGACGGACAAGCGTGC
>Ga0308169_10002548_pt1 | contig 18757 bp, 24 predicted proteins | sample PhyBR1_2_FD_202139 | JGI IMG/M metagenome (GOLD analysis project Ga0308169, IMG submission 202139) | Phyllosphere microbial communities from UC Gill Tract Community Farm, Albany, California, United States - DLSLSB.R1 | ecosystem: Host-associated > Plants > Phyllosphere > Unclassified | place...
GGCGCCGGTGATCAAGCCCAGCAGGAACGAGCCGGTGATGTTGATCGTCAGCGTCCCGACCGGGAGCCGGAACTGCCGACCCCGGTTGATCGCACCATCCACGAAGAACCGTGCGGCCGCGCCGACACCGCCAGCGACCGCGACGCTGAGGAAGGCCAGGGCGCTCATGATGTGGCCCCGTTCGGTCGGACCAAACCCGCGATCGCGAGGCCGCTACCGGTGGCGATCGCGCCGGCGAGGACCGTCAGGAGCGCGTACCCGGTGCCGGCCAACCCGCGGCCAGCGAGGAACAACACCGCGGTGCTGGTCGCGAGGGTGCTGTAGGTGGTGAACCCGCCGAGGACACCGGTTCCCAGAAGCAGGCGCAGTGTCCGGCGGCGACCCTCGTCAGGTCCGCGATGCGCGAGGTGTTCCAGCAGCACACCCAGTAGGAGCGCGCCGGCGATGTTGATCCAGAAGATCGCCCAGGACACCTCCTGCTGAGCGGGGAACGCGGTGCTGAGTCCGTCGCGTGCGGCGGTACCGATGGCGCCGCCGAGTGCGACGACACCGAGGTACCGCCACCGCAGATGCACTGGCCGGTCGATACGTTCCGGGTCGTTGGCGTCGATGTCTGGGTCGGGCGGGAGCTGCCCATCGGGCAGGTGCGTGTCCGTTCGGGAGGTCATGTTCCACCTTCCGCAGCGACCGCTGCCGCTGCTGCTCGTGCTGCCGGATGCAGGTACTCCCCACCCCGCGGACAGAACCCACCGTCGCCGTCGAACCGGTAGATCAGGGGTTCGCCCGTGGGGAGGTTCAGGTCCGCGAGCTCACCGTCAGTTAGGCCGTCCATGCAGGCACACAGTGCCCGCAGTGAGTTGCCGTGCGCGACGACGAGCACTGTCTGCCCGTCGCGGAGTGCCGGGGTGATGCTGTGCGACAGGACGGGTTGGACCCGGCGGATGACGTCGGAGAGTGTTTCGGTTCGACGAAGTGCCGCCCACGGCAGTCCACGAAGCGCCGGCGTCCGCCGGAGCGCCAGCCACGCGCGGATCGACATGCGTGGTGGCCGTCCCGTGCGGGTCCGACGAACAGCGAAGAACTGCTCCGCCCCCAACGCCGCTTGCGCATTCTGCTTGGACATGCCGGTGAGGGCGCCGTAGTTCCGCTCGTTCAACCGCCACGTCGACTCGATCGGCGCATCACGTCCGAGGACGTCGGTGACGAGCTCCGCCGTGTGGAGCGCCCGCTCGAGCGTCGACGTGAGCACGAGGTCCGGTCGGATGCCGGCATGCAGAAGTAGCAACCCAGCCCGATTCGCTTCGGCGCTGCCCTGTTCGGTCAGCGCGACGTCTCGCAAGCCGGTGAAGGTACCGGCAGCGTTCGCAGTGCTCTGTCCGTGGCGGAGCAGAACAAGCTGGCCGGTCACGGGGTGTCCCACGGCAGTGGGGCATCGAACCCGACCGGATCAACGGGCACTACGAGCACTGAACGGTGCTGCTGATGGGTCAGCCGTACCGCGACCGACCCCGTGAAGAACTCCGCGATTCGACCCGCTCCCGTCCTGGCCCCGACGACCAGCATCGCCGCGTCGCGGTCTTCGGCCACCTGCGACAGTGCCCGGCTCGGATCCCCGACACCCGGGACGAACGTGACGTCGACGCCGTAGGTCGTTGCGGCAGCACGTACTGCCGCCTTGTCACTGTCCGACAAGCCCTGCGGTGTCGTGTCAGCGGTGTCAGGGTCGATCGGTTCCACCATCACCGACCCGTCCGAGCGCGTACCGGCATCGAAGAGCGATGCATCCACGCTGACGCACACCAGCGTCGTACCGAAGCGCCGCGCGATAGACGACGCAACCTCGATGACCCCCGGAGCGAGGCCGGGCAGGACGCCGACGACGACCGGTCCGGAACCGATTGGTGCTGTCATGACACTCCCTACCTCAGGCGCGCAGAAGCGCGACCAGCTGAGATAGGGACTGTTGTCGACAACTGTCGAGGTTGGGTCCGGCAAGCCCCACTACCGGGTCCGAAGACACCACCATTATGCACCCGAACCCCAAGTCACGCGGGCCGTCTCGCGCACCCGCGACGTCCCGACACCGAAGGAAGCGATTCCGACGACACGGAGCGAAGCTGCCCACATGGATGGCCGGCGCGGCGCGCTCTGCTCAACCCAGAGCGAGCAATGTGCCACAAACGGAGGTTTTTGGCACGAAGTGAAGGCAGAGCTCTCCCCGCAGACTCGGCGGGCGCGTTTTTTAGTTCCGGCGGTTGAAGATCCGCGCGATGGCGTTGAGGATCTTCACGACCCGCTTGGTGCGCTTGTCGCTGGAGATGGTCCAGACGAACAGGGCGCACACGATCAGTGCGGGTGTGTTGGTGCCGGAGTTCGCGGCCATCTCGATGACGTGTTCCGTCGTGAGCATGGCTGTCCTCCTTGAGGGGTGGCCGAGTCCGGCCAGTCCCGCGCGAGGTGCGCGGGGGTTCGTGGTGTCGGTGAGGACCGACAGTGCCGCTGACGGCGTCCTGCGTGGGAGCGGAGAAGCAGCGTCAGGCCGAGGGGCGATGCACCGGCGTTCTGGGCATGAAAAAAGCCGGCCCCGAGTGGGTCCGGCTGATGGCGCAGTTCTGCTGCGTGGTAGCGAGCGTATCGCGGGTCTCCGCGGCTCCGGAAGGAGACGCACTTCACCCGAGCGTCTCGATGGTACGGCCAGAAGCTGGCATGAAGAAAGCCGACCCAGTGGGGGTCGGCTTTTGGGCGCACACGCTCGACGCGAGTAGAGCGTACTGCCGAAACGGACAGGCCTGCAACTACAGGGATCCCGGCAGCCGCCTGTCGTCGGGCTCTTCGGGCGGCTGGCTCTTGAAGCGCGAGTCTCGGAGGGCGACGAGTCGTCGTCGGTACTCGGCCAGGAACGGGCCTCTCTGCACGTACACGGTTCCGTTCACCTTGACGGCGAGCACCCCTGAGCCGATGTAGCGGTTGAACGTGCGCGCGGTGATGCCGATGTGGCTGCAAGCGCGTTCCTTGGTCCACCACTCTTCGTCGTCTGGGAGCACCGGGGTTCCAGTCCTACGCGCCAGCGTCGGCGCACTTCGCGCCGATCCCGCTCTCGACCTGCGGCAGGTCTGGCTGCGACGAGGGCACGCTTCGACTCTAGGACAAGTCTCGGGAGCCGGCCGCGGGCCGCGGCAGTGGAGGGGGATGCCGCGGCCCGCGCCATGGTCACATCGACGAGAGCAATTCCTTCATCTGGGTGATCTGCTCGGTCTGGCTCGACACGATCGACTTCGCCAGGGCGATCGCTTCGTTGTTCTTGCCCTTGTCTACTTCGGTTGTAGCCATGTCGACGGCGCTGGTGTGGTGCTGGACCATCTGCTCGAGGTAGAGCTTCCCGGCGTCCGCCGCGGACGCCTGCTCGAGCGCATCCATGTCGTCGTCGGACATCATTCCGCCGGACATCGAGGAGTGATCCATCCCGGACATGCTCGACATGGTGGTGGGCTCACCCCAGGCCTTCAACCAGCTCGTCATCGTCTTGATCTCCGGCGCCTGCTCGGCCTTGATCTGCTTCGCGAGTGTGGCGACGTTGGGGTCCACGTCGGAGCCCTTGTCGAGGAGCATGTCGCTCATCTCGATCGCCTGCTGGTGGTGCGGCAGCATCCCCTGCGTGAACGTCACATCCTGGTCGTTGTGCGTCGACTCCGCCGACGTCGACGAGGAGGAGCTATCGGAGGAGCCGGCGTTGCTGGTGGAGCAGCCGGCGAGGGTGAGGCCGATGGTGAGTGCGGCGACGGCCGCGAGCGTACGCGTGGTGGTGTGCATGAGGTGTTCCGTTCCCGTCGATGCGTTAGATGGTCCGGGCAGGCGCGTGCCCGCCCGGGTTTCCGGGCATGCGGGAACCTCCCGAGGTGGGTGGATCCCGCGGGAACGAATCAGATCCGGATGATCTGCAACGCCGTCAGTGACGGCGGTCTGGGTGCAGCGACACGGCTAGCGACCCGGTCGGCCTGCGCGAGTAGCCGCGCGAGGACGTAGAGGATCCCGCCGTTCCGGGCCCGAAGCAGCGCCCATGTGAACAGGGCGATCGTGAGTGCGCACGCCATCCCCATCAGGGAACACATCAGCGCACACAGACCACCGTCGCAACCGGCTTCGCTGAGCACCGTCATCACGGTGCTCGCCGGCACAGCCGTGTGCACGGTACGACCGTCGGTGCCGGGGTGCCGCTCAGCCGAAACGGTGACGGGCGTGGCCATCGCGTGGTCGTGGCTGGATGCGTGGCCGAGCATGCTGTGCATCAGGACCGTGAACCCAACCAGTAGCAGCAACGCCAACACCGCCGTGGCCTGCAGGAGCAGGCGACGACGCGGCGTCGCAGCGGTGGTCAACATTCGGAGTTCCGTGCTGGTGGATGGTCGTGAGGGCTTCCATGGTGCGGGAGCGGCGCTGGGAGTACAACCCGCTTGGCACTCGCCGCGAGGGAGTGTGGGAACATCCCGCGGCGTTCGGCGTTACAAGCCTAAGGTACCCCCTGGGGGTATACAACGAGATGTTGGTGGCCGACAGGAGGAGCGACATGAGCAGCCATGAACACGACACCATGACCCAGCACGGTGGGGGCCGTGGGACGACGACATGGTCGATGGCGGCGCAAGCGACGCTGCACTGCCTCACCGGCTGCGCGATCGGTGAAGTCCTCGGGATGGTCATCGGCACCGCTACCGGCCTACACAACACCGGCACGGTCATCCTGTCGATCGTGCTGGCGTTCATCTTCGGCTACGCCCTCACCATGCGCGGCGTCATCCGGTCCGGGCTGAGCTTCTCCGCTGCGTTCAAGGTTGCCCTCGCTGCGGACACGGTGTCGATTGCCGTGATGGAGATCATCGACAACACCGTCATCGTCGCAGTCCCCGGCGCGATGGACGCGCAGCTGAACGACTGGCTGTTCTGGGGCTCCCTCGCGATCTCCCTCGTCATTGCGTTCATCGTGACGACCCCGGTGAACCGGTGGATGATCAGCCGCGGCCTCGGCCACGCCGTCGTCCACGGCCACCACTAACACCCCCCGAATGAACCGCGGCGTGATGACGGCTAGTATCTGCGTGTGCACGTAGATACGAAGCCATGCGGTCTCAGCCCGGAGTCGGAGTACGTCGAGCTCGCGGCAGAGGTGTTCGCGATGCTCGCGGACGCGACCCGCGTGCGGATCATCCTGGCGCTCCGCAATGCGGAGGAGATGTCCGTGAACCACATCGCAGACGTGGTCGACAAGAGTCCTGCCGCGGTGTCGCAACACCTGGCGAAGCTGCGGCTCGCTCGGATGGTGTCCACCCGCCGCGAGGGCACGACCGTGTTCTACCGGCTGACTGACGAGCATGCATCCGAACTGGTGATCGATGCGGTGAAGCAGGCCGAGCATGTTGTCGGTGCAGCGCCCCACCACCGAATCGAACGGGCGCAGGCGCCGGCATGAGGACCGCGCTGACAAACCGTGGTGTGCAGGCGGCGCTGGTCTCCGCCATGCTCTTCGGTGCCGGCACCCCGTTCGCCAAGCTGCTCCTCGGAGACGTGAGCCCGTGGATGCTCGCCGGGCTGCTCTACTGCGGGTCCGGACTCGGCCTGACGCTGCTCCGTGTGGTCCGACGTGCACCTCGCGTGCGTCTGGCGCGCGCCGACGTGCTGCCGTTGGCTGGGGCGATCGCCGCGGGTGGAGCCGCCGGCCCGGTCCTGCTGACGCTCGGACTGGCGAACATGCCCGCGTCCGGCGCTTCGCTGCTCCTCAACGCGGAAGGGGTGTTCACCGCAGCGCTGGCGTGGTTCGTGTTCCGTGAGAACTTCGACCGCCGCATCGCCCTCGGGATGATCGCCATCGTCGCCGGCGCCGTCGTGCTCAGCATCCCATCGGGAGCGAACCTCGGGTCGCCGTGGCCGTCACTGGCGATCCTCGGTGCATGCCTGTGCTGGGGACTGGACAACAACCTCACCCGGAAGGTGTCCCTCACCGACGCGACCTGGCTCGCCGCGATCAAGGGCGTCGTCGCCGGCCCGGTGAACCTCGCCCTCGCCTTCGCACTCGGCGCGACCCTTCCCGCCTGGCCCGCAGTCAGCGGTGCGCTGGTCGTCGGGTTCTTCGCCTACGGGATCAGCCTCGCGCTGTTCATCGTCGCGATGCGCCACGTCGGCACCGCGCGGGCGGGCGCGTACTATTCGATCGCCCCGTTCTTCGGCGCCGTCCTCGCCTTCGCGTTCGGGGACCAGATCACGTGGCCGTTCCTGGTCGCGGGGATCCTGATGGCGATCGGGGTGTGGCTACACCTCACGGAGAGGCACGAGCATGAGCACACGCACCAGCCGATGAGGCACGACCACTGGCACACCCACGATGAGCACCACCAGCACGACCACGACTACCCCGTCCCGGCCGGCACCTGGCACAAGCACGAACACCACCACGAGCAGGTCACCCACACGCACGAGCACTACCCGGACGCACACCACCGGCACACCCACTGACGCCATCGCTCCCCGTGGTTCGTTCCTCGGGGCCGGGGAGGCCGCGGGCACCAACAAGTTCTCTGCGGTGACACCGCCAGGTAGCGACCTGACAGCAACCACTGTATGGTCATCGCATGCTGACCAGTGCTTCTCGTGTCGACGTGATGAACCGGCTGGGCCGGGCGATGGCGGATCGGACCCGATCGCGCATCCTGCTCGAGCTGCTGGATGGCCCTGGATACCCGGGGCGCCTCGCGGAGACGCTGGGTCTGACGCGGTCGAACGTGTCAAATCACCTGACATGCCTGCGTGGGTGCGGCATCGTCGTCGCTGTCCCAGAGGGACGGTCAACCCGGTACGAGATCGCAGACCCGAACATCGGGACGGCGCTGCATGCCCTGCTCGACGTCGTCCTCGCCGTCGATGACGGCGTGGACTGCGTCGACGACGACTGCGACGTTCCGATCGACTGCGAGGTGTCGGCATGACCGCTGCGAACCTCTCCGTGACACTACGACCGGACCGGAAGAAGGTCCTGCAGCGGCGCATCCGGTGGATCGTCGCCGCGACGATCACGTACAACGTCATCGAAGCAATCATCGCGATCGCCGCCGGCACCGTGTCATCGTCGACGGCGCTGATCGGGTTCGGTCTCGACTCGATCGTCGAGGTGCTCTCCGCCGCCGCCGTCGCGTGGCAGTTCGCCGGCCCAGACCCCGAAGCCCGTGAGCGCGTGGCGTTGAAGGTGATCGCGGTGTCCTTCTTCGGCCTCGCGCTCTACGTCACCATCGACGCCATCCTGAGCCTGACCGGGCTCCGCTCCCCGGAGCACTCCATAGTCGGGATCATCCTGACGGCAGTGTCGCTGCTGGTGATGCCCGGGCTGAGCCTGTTCGAGCGCCGGACCGGGAAGGAGCTCGGATCCGCGTCCGCCGTGGCGGACTCGAAGCAGACCCTGATCTGCTCCTACCTCTCCGCCGCAGTCCTGATCGGGCTGCTGCTGAATACCCTGCTCGGATGGGCCTGGGCAGACGCGGTCGCCGGCCTCGTGATCGTCGTGTTCGCCGTCCGGGAGGGCCTGGAAGCGTGGCGGGGTGAAGCGTGCGCTGTGCCCGCGTCGGTGCTCACCGGGGAACGCGAACACCACGACGACCACGACCACTGCTGCTGATACCGCCTGACCGACGGAGAACCGGATGACGCACGAACACGCTCACGGCAGCACCACGAACCGAAAGCGGCTGGTGATCGCGTTCGCGATCACCAGCACGGTCCTTGTCGCCGAGGTCATCGGAGCGATCTGGACGGGGTCCCTGGCGCTGCTGGTTGACGCGGGCCACATGCTCACCGATGCCGGCGGGCTCGGTGTCGCGCTGCTCGCGACGACCCTCGCGATGCGGCCGGCCACCTCCCGCCGCACCTGGGGGTACGCGCGAGCGGAGGTCCTCGCCGCGACCGCGCAAGCCGCAGTCCTGCTCGCGGTGGGACTGTTCGTCCTCGTCGAAGGCATCCAACGTTTGGTCACGCCGCCGGAGATCCCGTCCGCGGGCCTGCTGATCTTCGGCGTGATCGGGCTCGTCGGGAACCTCGTGTCCATCCTCGTCCTCGCCTCCGGGCGCGGAGCGAACCTGAACCTGCGGGCTGCGTTCCTCGAGGTCGTCAACGACGCGCTTGGTTCGGTCGGCGTCATCATCGCCGCGATCGTCATCGCGGTCACCGGCTGGGGTGGCGCAGACGCGATCGCCGCGATCCTCATCGGCGTGCTGATCCTGCCGCGCGCGTTCGTGCTGCTGCGCGACGCAGTAAACGTACTGCTGGAAACCACACCCGCCGGTCTCGACCTCGACGACGTCCGCACCCACCTGGAAGCCCTCGAGCACGTCGAAGCGGTCCACGATCTGCACAGCTCCCAGATCGCGTCCGGACTGCCCATCCTCACCGCCCACGTCACCATCACCGGCAACTGCTTCCGGGACGGCCACGCCCCGGAGATCCTCGACCAGCTGCAGGCGTGCGTCGCCGAACACTTCGACGTCAGCGTCGAGCACTCCACGTTCCAACTCGAACCCGCCACTCACCGCGAACACGAACACACCCCGCACGCCTGAACTGTGCGGCTTGACAGCATCAGTGACAATGGATGCGGCCGTATCGGTACGGCCGCCACTCTCATGACGACACTTCGCCACCTCCCGCTCCGGCTGCTCCGCGCAGTCACCGCGGTCGTCGCTGCCGTCCTGCTGCTGCTCGGTGCCGTCACGCTGCAGAACAACGCAGCCCACACCGACACGGCCGCCGCAACCCTCACCGCAGCACCGGCCAACGCTGCGGCTCTGGGGCACGTGGAGCCGCCGACGGTGCATGTCGACGCCCACGACGGTGTCGGCGGGATCTTCTGCGCCCTGCTCGGGCTCGTCGCGCTGGTCATCACGACGGCGATCATGATTGCGCTCGCGAGTCGCGTCGGGCAGAACCAGCGACCGTTGTTCACGCTGTCCCGGGTCCTCGCACGTGTGCGGCCACCTGGAACGTTCGAGCGGTGGTCAGCGGTCTCGCTGACCGGGCTCGCGATCGCCCGCATCTGATCAGCCTTCCGGGCGACCCCGATCATCGGGGTCGTCAGCCGTGCCTGCCCGCACTCGCCCCGGAATCGCCTGATCGGAATCGTGACCACCACCATCCCCACCCCAGCCACGTCCACGCACCTCACTCGCCGCGCCGCCCTCGATGCCGAACGCGCGGCAGCGCGACGCCCACGCCGCACCGCACGCACCAACCCATCGAACCGCGCCGCCCCAACCACGCCGATGACCCGCCGCCCGGCGAAGCCCTCCCTGGTCACACCGACCGGCGCTGCAGCCGTCCTGGTGCTCTTTGCCTCGGCGGCGCTTCCCGCACATACCGCTGCCGCGGCCACGCCGGACGCGGTGATCGCGCCAACCGCCGCCGCGCAGAGTCTCACCGTTGCCGCATCAGCGCTCGATCCGACCCAACAGCGCGACGGCTTCACCGTCACCACCCCCGCTGTGGATGCTCAACCAGGTTCGGCATCACTGGCAGATGCGTCGGCGGCCGGGACGGTGCAGTGGCCGTTCCCCGGTGGTGCGCCGTTGAGCTCGGGCTTCGGCTACCGGGTAGCGCCGTGCGCGACCTGCTCGACGAACCATCAAGGGCTCGACCTCGTGCCCGGCGCCGGCACCCCGATCCAGGTTGCCGCGGATGGTGTCGTTCGAATCGCCGGCCGGCACTCCGAGTTCGGCCAGTACGCCGTCATCGACCACCGCGTCGACGGCCGACTGGTGTCAACCCTGTACGCACACATGATCATCGGCTCCTCCCCGCTGTCCACCGGCCAGACGGTCGCCGCCGGCGACCTCGTGGGCCTGGTCGGATCCTCCGGCCGGAGCACGGGAGCACACCTGCACTTCGAGGTGCACGCCAACGGCACCACCCCCATCGACCCCACCTCCTGGCTGCGCAGCAACGCCGCCGCCACTTCCTGACGAAAGGCACCCCGTGCGTCTGCGCGCTCTCACCCTGACCATCCTCCCGATTGCTCTCGCCACGACGCTGCTCGTCCCCGCCGCCCCGGCTGCAGCGCACGACGCCCTCGCCTCGGCAACACCGGCCGTGAACAGCACCATTTCCGGCGACCTGGACCGGGTCACCCTGACGTTCTCCGAAGCCCCGCTCGCGGGCCTGGAATCCGGCCTGGTGATCAGCGTCACCGGACCCGACGGAGCCGAAACCGCCACTGGCACAGTCCGGGTCGATGGCAGCACCCTCACCAAGCCCGTCGACCTCACCAAGCCCGGCCGGTACGACCTCGGCTGGCGCAGCGTCTCCGTTGACGGGCACCCCATCTCCGGCACCTACCAGTTCACCTCCACCGGAGCAGCGGCCGCACCGAGCAGCACCCCCAGCAGCACGCCATCCGTGCCAGCGACCCCGGAGCCGGCAGCCGCCACCGAGCCGTCCGCTACCCCTGCGGCCGCAGCAGATACCGCCCGCGGCACCGGTCCTGCAGTGTGGGTGCTCGCCGCGCTGACTGCCGTGCTGATCATCGCGATCATCGCCGTGCTGCTGATCACCCAGCGCCGACCGAAGAGCACCGAATGATCCGCCGCACCATGATCGCCGTGGTGACCGCGGCCGCCGTTGTCTGCACAGTGCTCCCCGCACCCTCCTCCGCGGCCGCCGCACCGGCACCGACCTGGGCCGACGTGCTCGCGGCCCGCGGCGATGAATCAGCCGCCAAGGCGAAGGCGGCCGAACTGACTGCGCTCATCGCGACGCTCGAGGACGAGACCGCTGCAGCTGCTGCAGCGTTCGATGCCCGCGGTAAGGAGCTGCAGGAAGCCCAAGACGCTGCCGATGAGGCTGCCGGCCGCTACGCCAAGCTCACCGAGCAGGCTGCACGCGCACGTGAGGACGCCGCCGGCGCGGAAGAGCAGATTGCATCCTGGTCGGCGTACCTGTCCCGTTCCGCCGGACGTGATCTGTCCGTCAGCGTTGGGACCGACACCGGGAACCTCCTCGAGCGGCTCGGTACCGCGGCGAAGGTCACCGACACGATGAATGCCGCCCTCGAGGACGCTGCCACCCGTGCCGGCACCGCGACCGCGCTCGGCCGGCAAGCCGCCACCGCGCGAACCGCCCGCGATCGGCTCCGCGATGACGCCGCGGCCACCTTCCAAGCGGCGACTGCCGCCGCGGAACAGGCGGCGGCCGCCGAAGCGACGCAGCGCACCCGGAAGCGTGAGCTCACCGATCAGCTCGCCGTCCTCCGCGACCGGACCCTCAGCACCGAGGCCGCGTACACGGAAGCGGAACGCCGACGCGCCGAGGCGGCCCGTGCCGCCGCTGCTCGTGCTGCGCAAGCACGCCCGCAGCCCGCGTCGAATCCGGGGGCAGTGTCGGCGTCCGGATGGACGATGCCGATCACCTCGTACGGGTCGTACCAGTCATACGGAAACCGCCTGCACCCCGTGCTCGGCTACTACCGCATGCACGCCGGCGACGACTTCGGCGCCCCCTGCGGCACCGGCCTCTACGCCGCATCCGCCGGCACCGTCACCTACGCCGGCCCATACGGCGGCTACGGGAACCTCATCACCATCGACCACGGCAACGGCGTCACCAGCAACTACGCCCACATGTTCCCCGGCGGTGTCCTCGTCCGCGCTGGCCAACGCGTCAGCGCCGGACAGAACATCGCCGCTGTCGGCAACGCTGGCCTGTCCACCGGCTGCCACCTCCACTTCGAGATCCGCCAAAACGGTGCCGCCATCTCGCCCATGTCATTCCTCAACGCCCGCGGCGTCTGACCCCTAGGAGCCCACATGACCCGCAGTGCCCGTATCGGGATCACCTCCGGCATCATCGCCGGCGTCATCGTCCTCATCGTCGTGATCGCCGTCATCATCCGCCTCAGCACACCCAGCACCGCCACCCCAAGCGCCGCCGATACGACCGCGTCGCCGGCCGCTCCGCTCTTCCGTGACGACACGCACATCCTCGGAACAGCCGGCACCAGCGGCGTCACCGTCGTCGAGTTCCTCGACTTCGAATGCGAAGCGTGCGGCGGCTTCTACCCGTACGTCGATCAGCTCCGGAAGGACTACGCCGGCGACGTGACCTTCGCGTTCCGCTACTTCCCCCTTCCCGGTCACGGCAACGCCCGCAACGCTGCCGCCGCGGTGGAAGCCGCCGCCCGGCAAGACCAGCTCGAACCCATGTACCAGCGCATGTTCACCACGCAAGCGGAATGGGGCGAACGCGGAACCGACTCCCAAGCTGACCGATTCCGCGGTTACGCCAAGGACCTCGGCCTCGACATGAGCCAGTACGACCGTGACGTCGCCAGCAAGAGCGTCCGTGACCGCATTCAGCAAGACGTCACCGACGGCGCTGCCTTCGGTGTGCAGAGCACCCCCTCGTTCTTCGTCGACGGTCAGCTCGTGCAACTGAGCACCTACGACGACCTCGAACAAGCCATCACCACCGCGCTCGAGCGACAGGACGGCTGATGGCGCGCCGACCCGGACAGACACAACCCCACCCGAACCGCCTCCGAGGCTCGCTGACCAGCGCAGCAGCTCTCCTCGTCGGGTTGGCCGTCGCGGGCTGTTCGAACAGCGGCAACGACGACCTTTCCGGGCAGTACAAATCCGGCACAACCCAGAACTACGTCTCCGGCGACGGCGCCGTCACCCAAGTACCGCCTGCCGGCCGAACCGACCCCATCAGCTTCGACGTGACCGCCATCGACGGCAGCCGGTTCAGCTCCGACGGCCTCGCCGGCACCGTCGTCGTCATCAACTTCTGGTACGCCAGCTGCCCGCCATGTCGAGCGGAAGCGAAGCACCTCAACGCCGTCAACGACCGCTTCCAGGATCAGGACGTGCAGTTCATTGGCGTCAACGTGCGCGATCAGCAGTCCACCGCCGAGGCATTCGAGCGTCGCTTCAACGTCCGGTACCCGTCGGTCATCGACGCGAATGAGGGGCGCATGCAACTGGCTCTATCGGGCCAAGTCGCACCAAATGCTGTCCCGACGACGATCGTGCTCGACACGAAGGGTCGCGTCGCAGCGCGCGTGCTCGGGGCTATCGACGGCCCCGGCACACTCTCCGCGCTCGTCACCGACGAACTCGGCACCTAAGCACCCGACGTCCGCCACCGTAGGACGCGGCGGCGTTGCTGCGGGTCAGCGCGACGGAGCAGTGATCAAACCGGCGAGGGTGTCGAGCGCGCCGGGCACGAGGGAGAAGTACGCCCACGTGCCGCGCTTCTCGCGGTGCAGGATCCCGGCGTCGACGAGGACCTTGAGGTGGTGCGACACGGTCGGCTGTGACAGGCCGAGCGGTTCCTGCAGGTCGCACACGCACGCCTCGGCGCCGTCGTGCGCGGCGACCATCGAGATCAGCCGGAGCCGTGCCGGGTCGGCGATCGCCTTCAGCGACTTCGCGAGGACCTCCGCGGATGCTTGGTCCATCGCCTCGGTCGTGACGGGCGAGCAGCACGCCGTGACGTCCTGAATGGGAAGCAGCTCGATCGTCATGGACTCATTCTCCCACGGACTTCGACACGCGTCTATATTTGCATTCATCGATATCGACGTGTTTCGATGTAGCTGCCGGCTTTCGGCGCCCGCTCGATCCGTGAAGGACCAGCCTGATGACTCACCTCCTCGCCGTCGGCGGCAGCGACGCCGGCATCGCCGCAGCGCTCCGCGCCCGTGAACTCGATCCGACCACCGATGTGACCGTGGTCCTCGCGGACGAGTTCCCGAACTTCTCCATCTGCGGCATCCCGTACTGGGTGTCCGGCGACGTCGCCACGGAAGCGTCCCTCGCGCACCGCACCCGCGGCGACCTCGAAGCCGCCGGCATGACCGTCCGCTCCTCCACCTGGGCCTCGGCTGTCGATGTCGACCGCCGCCGCCTCACCGTCACCGGTCCCGCCGGGGACGAGGAGATTGCCTACGACGAGCTGCTGATCGGCACCGGCGCTGAACCGGTGTGCCCCGCGGGGGTGCCGTTCGGTGAACCTGGCATCCACCTGCTGCACTCCATGACGGATGCCGAGCAGGTCGTCGCTGCCCTCGAGCTCCTGCCGGCGGGGAGCCGGGTCGCGGTGGTCGGTGCCGGCTACATCGGCCTCGAGATGACCGAAGGGCTCGTCGCCCGCGGGTTCGACACGACGCTGATCCAGCGCGGCGCCGAAGTGCTCTCCACCCTCGACCCCGAACTCGGGGCCCTCGTGACCGCTGAGGTCCGCCGCCACGGCGCGACCGTGCTGACGGGTTCCACCGTCACCGGGATCACCCCGGCAGGCGGCGGGCGGTGGCGCGTCGCCACCAGCTCCGCGTCCGGTGACGCGGAGGGCACGTTCGCGCTCGTCGTGGTCTGCGTCGGTGTCCGCCCGGTCACGGACCTCGCCGTCGCCGCCGGAGCGCAGCTCGGTCAGGCCGGCGCGATCGTGGTCGACGAGTCCATGCGCACCGGGGTGCCGCACGTGTGGGCTGCCGGTGACTGCGTCGTGACGCACCACCGCCTGCTCGGCACCACCTGGTTGCCGCTCGGGACGACGGCGCACAAGCAGGGCCGTGTCGCCGGGGAGAACATGCTCGGCGGCTCGAAGATGTTCGCCGGTTCGGTGGGGACGCAGGTGGTGAAGGTGTTCGACCTGGTCGCCGCCCGTACCGGCCTCCGCCAGCACGAGACCGCCCCTCTGGACGTGTCGCCGTTGTCGCGGGTGACGGTGGCGGATGACCACAAGCGGTACTACCCGGGCGCGGTCCCGTTGACGATCAGCGTCACCGGCGACCGGGCCACCGGTCGGCTTCTTGGTGCGCAGATCGTCGGGCAGCGGACCGCGGAGATCAGTAAGCGCATCGACACGTTCGCCACCGCCCTCCACGCGGAGCTCACCGTGGACGACGTGATCGATCTTGACCTCTCCTACACGCCGCCGCTCGGGTCCCCGTGGGACGCCGTGCAGGTCGCCGCGCAGGGCTGGGAGCGCGCCGCCGCCGCAGCGAACCAGGCTGCAGTGGACCAGGCTGCGGTGACCGCCTGATGGTGATGACTGTGGTCGCTGCGGCGATCTTCGTCGCGACGCTCGTGGTGGTGATCTGGCAGCCCAAGGGCTTCCCGATCGGGTACACCGCGCTGATCGGCGCCGTCATCGCCCTCGCCACCACCGTCGTCGGCCTCTCCGACGTCCCGACCGTGGTCGGGATCGTGTGGAACGCGACGCTGACGTTCGTCGCGGTGGTGCTGATCTCGTTGATCCTCGACGAGGCCGGGTTCTTCGAGTGGGCGGCCCTGCACGTCGCCCGCTGGGGCCGCGGCAACGGACGGCTGCTGTTCGTCCTCATTGTCGGCCTCGGCGCGGTCATCGCGGCGGTGTTCGCCAACGACGGGGCCGCGCTGATCCTCACCCCGATCGTCGTCGGGATGCTCCGAGCACTGAACATGCCGCAGAAGGCGGCGCTCGGGTTCATCCTCGCCACGGGGTTCATCGCCGATACCGGCAGCCTGCCGTTGGTGGTGTCGAACCTGGTCAACATCGTCTCCGCCGACTACTTCCACCTCGGCTTCGCCGAGTACGCCGCAGTCATGATCCCCGTCGGCGTCGTTTCCGTCTTGGCGTCCCTCGGCATGCTGCTGGCCTACTTCGGTAGGAGCATCCCGAAGCGGTACGACGTCCTCGCGCTCACCAGCCCCGCCGCGGCTGTGAAGGACCGGGCGACGTTCCGTGCCGGCTGGGTCGTCCTGGCGCTGCTGCTGGTCGGCTACTTCGCCGCCGACCCACTCGGCGTCCCGCTCGCGGCCGTCGCCGGCGTCGGAGCCGTCATCATCGTCGCCGTCGCCGCCCGGCAGCCCGCGTTCCTCTTCGCCCGAGCGGAGACCGCGCCGGTCCTCGTAACCACCGGCGGCACCGCCATCGTCAACGGCGGCGGCGCTGGGTCGGGTGCGCCGTCGGGGCGAGTGATTCCGGTGTGGAAGACGATCCGGGAGGCGCCGTGGCAGATCGTGCTGTTCTCCATCGGCATGTACCTCGTCGTCTACGGCCTCCAGAACCAGGGCCTTACCGACCACCTCGCGAAGCTGTTCGACGTGTTCGGTGACCACGGGGTCCTCGTCACGGCGCTCGGCGTCGGGTTCACCATCGCGATCCTCGCGTCCTTGATGAACAACATGCCCACCGTCCTCATCGCCGCCCTTGCCATCGGCGGCGCCGGCGCGACCGGGCTCACGCACGAGGTGATGGTCTACGCCAACGTCATCGGCTCCGACCTCGGCCCGAAGATCACCCCCATCGGCTCCCTCGCGACGCTGCTGTGGTTGCACGTGCTGGAGAAGAAGGGCATCCACATCGGCTGGGGGCAGTACTTGCGCACCGGCATCGTCCTCACCATCCCCGTCCTCGCCGTCACCCTCGCCGCCCTCGCCGGCTGGCTCACCCTCATCCACTGAACCCGGAAAGACACACACCCATGAGTGACAAGCCCACGATCCTGTTCGTCTGCGTCCACAACGCCGGACGCTCCCAGATGGCCGCCGGCTACGCCCAGGCCCTCGGCGGCGACCGCGTCGAGGTCCTCTCCGCCGGCTCCGAGCCGAAGGACCAGATCAACCCGATCGCGATCCAGGCGATGGCCGAAGACGGCATCGACATCGCCGGCAACCAGCCGAAGATCCTCACCACCGACGCCGTCCGCGACTCCGACGCCGTCATCACCATGGGTTGCGGCGACGCGTGCCCGATCTTCCCGGGCAAGCGGTACGAGGACTGGGAACTCACCGACCCCGCCGGCCGCGGCATCGAGGACGTTCGCCCCATCCGGGACGACATCAAGCACCGCGTCCAGACGCTCCTCGCCGAGCTGCTGCCCACCGAAGCAACCGCGTAACAACCCGGAAGAAGCACGTCATGACGCTCACCCTCACCGTCCCACCCCGCACTGACGCGGACCGGCTCACCGGACTCCCCATCGCGGTCATCGGAGCCGGCCCCGTCGGCCTCGCCGCCGCAGCGCACCTCCTCGAGCGCGGCCTCCCCGTCGTCGTCTACGAAGCCGGCCCGACGGTCGGGACGAGCGTTCGCGCCTGGGGTCACACCCGTCTGTTCTCCCCGTGGCAGTACGTCATCGACCCTGCCGCGCAGCGTCTCCTGGAAGCCACCGGCTGGGAAGCACCCCGGGCGTCATCCCTGCCCACCGGCCGCGACCTCGTCGACACCTACCTGGCACCCCTAGCTGCGACCCCGCAGCTCGCACCGGTGATCCAGTACGGCGTCCGCGTGGGAGCGGTGTCACGGCAGGGCATGGATCGCAGCCGCTCCACCGGCCGCGCCGACACCCCGTTCCTGCTCCGTCTCCACACCGCCGACGGCGTCACTGATGTGTGCCCCCGACGCGTACAGTCCGACGCAACGGACGACCGGCGGGCGGGGAACGGGATGCGATTGATCACGGGGACGACGCTGGCCGTTGCGCTGGCAGCAGGTGCGCTGATCGGCCTCGCGCCACCAGCGACTGCGGCCGGATCCGGGACGATCACCGTGCAGCTCACAACGCCCGACGGCACCGCGATCCGGCTGGCGGACGTCGAACTCGCAGCGATCGGCACCGACGTCGTCGTCGGGAACGCCACCACCGACGATGACGGCGCCGCGACGTTCACCGGCATCCCCGCCCCGGACACCGTGACGGTGACGACGCGGCAGCTCCCGCCGCACGGGACAGAGACCTACGCGCCCGGTCTGCGCTCGGGCATCGCGGTCCGCGGTGGTTCGACGGTCGTGGTCACCGTGCCGCTCGTGATCGGCGCCACCGTGCAGGGCGGTGTGGTCGGCCCCACGGGACCCGCCGCGGGGCGCCTGATGTACGCCTGGAACGAGGACACCTCGCAGGTGTTCCGGACGACCTCGGACAGCGCGGGCCAGTACCGGTTCGTCGGGTTGAGCACCGGGAAGTACCGCATCGAGGCCTACGCCAGCGGAACGGCGTCGCCCGCCGTCTGGAAGACCCGGGTGTACCAGCAGCGAGGAACGCTCCCGGCTTCCCGAGTCACCTTGTCACGGCACTACGCACACAGCGACTACGACCTGGTCGTCTACGCGGCCTCGGCGTCCCGCAGCCCGTCGGCGCAGCTGAGCGGTGCGACCGTCACGGTGACGAACGCGACGACCGGTGCGTCGTTCTCGACCCGGTTCTCGACGCTGCTCGACAGCGAGCAGACCGCGCAGTTCCAGATCCCCTCGGGGCAGTACGTGGTGGAACTCCGGACGGCGACGACGACCGCAACCCCGGCGCAGGTGCTGTGGCTCGGGCGTCCGGGTGGTGTGTACCGGTACGTGGCCGACCGGGCGCAGGCCGTCCCGGTGCAGGTCGTGTTCGGCGGGTTCAACGGTTGGGGCGGGGCGGTGCCGGAGGCGGTGTCCCGCTGAGCGCGCGCCCACCACCCGACGCCCCCATCCGCCGCCGCTCAGAGCAGGCCGAAGACCGCCTGCGCCCCGAGGCTCGTCGCCGCCACGAGCGCCCACAGCGCGACGCCGAGGAACATCGGCCGGAACCCCGCGCGCCGGAGTGCACCGAAGTCCGTCGAGACACCGATGGCCGCCAGCGCCACCGTGATGAGGAACGTCGCGGCGGTGGCGAACCCGGGAGCGGCCGCAGCGGGGAGCACGCCGACGGTCCGGAGCAGCACCACCACGAGGAAGCCGATGAGGAACCACGGGACCAACCGGAACACGCGGA
>Ga0308169_10002549_pt1 | contig 18751 bp, 6 predicted proteins | sample PhyBR1_2_FD_202139 | JGI IMG/M metagenome (GOLD analysis project Ga0308169, IMG submission 202139) | Phyllosphere microbial communities from UC Gill Tract Community Farm, Albany, California, United States - DLSLSB.R1 | ecosystem: Host-associated > Plants > Phyllosphere > Unclassified | place...
TCGCTCGCGATTACGACAAAGGCTACGCCCACATCAGCACCCGGCAGAACGTACAGTTCAACTGGCCGGCCGTGGAAGACATTCCGGACATTCTCGCTGAACTGGCCACCGTGCAGATGCACGCGATCCAGACCAGCGGCAACTGCCTGCGCAACGTCACCACTGACCAGTTCGCCGGCGTTGCCGCCGACGAGGTAATCGACCCGCGCCCCTGGTGCGAGATCGTTCGTCAGTGGACCACCTTCCACCCCGAATTCGCCTACCTGCCGCGCAAGTTCAAGATTGCCGTCAACGGCGCCAGCACCGACCGCGCAGCGATCGAGGTGCACGACATTGGTCTCGAGCCCGTGCACAACGCCGCCGGCGACCTGGGCTTCCGCGTCCTGGTCGGTGGCGGCCTGGGCCGCACGCCGGTAGTGGGCGCGTTCATCAACGAGTTCCTGCCGTGGCAGGACCTGCTCAGCTACCTGGACGCCATCCTGCGCGTGTACAACCGCTATGGCCGTCGTGACAACAAGTACAAGGCGCGCATCAAGATCCTGGTCAAGGCCCTCACGCCAGAAGTCTTCGCCCAGAAAGTCGACGCCGAGATGGAGCACCTGCGTGGCGGCAGCACGACCCTGACCGAGGCCGAGCTGCACCGTGTGGCCAAGCACTTCGTCGACCCGGACTACAAGGCATTGCCTGATTTTGCGGCTGACCTGGCCCAGCTCGACAGCGAGCACCCCGGCTTCGCCCGCTGGCGTTCGCGCAACACCCTGGCGCACAAGAAGCCCGGCTATGTGGCGGTAACCCTGTCGCTCAAGCCGACCGGCGTGGCCCCTGGCGACCTGACCGACAAGCAACTCGACGCCGTCGCCGATCTGGCCGACAAGTACAGCTTCGGCCAGCTGCGCACCTCTCATGAGCAGAACATCATTCTGGCCGACGTCGAACAGGCCCAGCTGTTCAGCCTGTGGAACGAGCTGCGTGAAGGCGGTTTCGCCACGCCGAACATCGGTCTGCTGACCGATATCATCTGCTGCCCAGGGGGGGATTTCTGCTCCCTGGCCAACGCCAAGTCGATTCCGATCGCCGAATCCATCCAGCGTCGTTTCGACGATCTGGACTACCTGTTCGACATCGGCGAGCTGGATCTCAACATCTCCGGTTGCATGAACGCCTGCGGTCACCATCACGTTGGCCACATCGGCATTCTGGGCGTGGACAAGAAAGGCGAAGAGTTCTACCAGGTGTCCCTGGGTGGCAGCGCCAGCCGCGACGCCAGCCTGGGCAAGATCCTGGGTCCCTCCTTCGCCCAGGAAGCCATGCCCGATGTCATTTCCAAGCTGATCGACGTGTACGTGGAAAAACGCACTGAAGATGAGCGTTTCATCGATACCTACCAGCGGATCGGCATCGACCCCTTCAAGGAGCGCGTCTATGCAGCGAATCATTAAGAACAACGAAGTCGTCGACGAAACCTGGCACCTGCTGCCCAAGGACACCCCGTTCGACGGCATCAGCAACTGCGATGACCTGATCGTACCGCTGGCCCTGTGGCGCGAACACGGTCCGGCGCTCCAGGCCCGCGATGGCGGCCTGGGCGTGTGGCTGGACAGTGACGAGGAAGCCGAAGAGATCGGCGAGGTGGCCAACCAGTTCCAGGTCATTGCCCTGAACTTCCCGGCATTCACCGACGGCCGCAACTACTCGAACGCACGCCTGTTGCGCGATCGTTATGGCTTCAAGGGTGAACTGCGCGCCATCGGTGACGTACTGCGTGACCAACTGTTCTACCTGCACCGTTGCGGCTTCGATGCCTTCGCCTTGCGCGCCGACAAAGATCCGTACGAAGCACTGGAAAGCCTCAAGGATTTCTCCGTGACCTATCAGGCGGCCACCGACGAACCGCTGCCCCTGTTCCGTCGTCGCTGAACGCAAAAAGGCTGGCGGGGCTCTCGCCGCGCCAGCCTTTTGCTCCTTCTTGCCGGATGTCCTTTACTGGACGTTCGCTGCAGTCACCTCTTCAGACAGGGTTCTGATCAACCCTCGGGTTGCCTTGGTACGACCCGTACTGATCGAGGCGTACATCTCCAACGCCGCCTGATCCGTCATCACCACGCGCAGTGGCTCTCCTTGCGGCCCGGTCCACAGGGTTTCCGGGGCCAGATCGCCGAGTGCCTTGAGCACAGCGCCCAGGTTCTCCGGCTCCACACTGAACAGATCCAGCGTCTTCGCCTCTTCGAAATGGATCAGCACGTTCCCCCACAAGGTCTCGACCGCTTCGAAGCGCTGCGGATACACCCGACGCAGGTACAGGCTCCAGAACGGCTGTTCGGCAAGCCAGTCCAACAGCCCGCTGGCGGTTTCATCCGTAAGCACCGCATTACCCACTTGCCGGGTTGTCTCGGTGGAGAGAATTTCGCTGTACAGCATCGATGGCTGCGCACGCAGTGCCAAACGCGCCTGCAGACGGTTACGCAGCAGCAAACGAATCTCGACTTCGTCCGGGGTGCCATCAAGCAGTTGCGCGTCCGTGATCTGATCCATGGCGTGCAGCGCGGGTGTTTCCGGGCTGTTCTGAATCAGGGCGGCACGTCGATTCAAGCGTCCCTGAGTGATGGCCGCGGCATACTCATCCACCAGTGCCGCCCGGTACAGCTGGCGTCCCAAGCCCAACAACGGCTGCAGCATTGCCTCGCCACCGGCCACGGCCGAGGACGCCGCCTGCCAAGCCAGGGTTCGAGTCTCGAAATAATCCAGCACAACGCTCATGCCGTCCCCGCAACTGCCGTCTACCAGCGTCGCATGCTCGAACAGCTGCTCGCGCAAGTCGCCCGTCCCCAGCCCATCGCCCGCTGCCTGGGCATCGGCAACCACCGCGCGCATCACCGACCACATGCGCGCCTTGAACGGTTCGGGGTGGCGTTTGTAGGCGTCGGTGGAGGTCAGTCGGGCCATCACTCGATAGAAGGCAGCCGCTTCCGGGGTGCTTTGGTCCGCCTCGATACTGGCACGCAAATCGGCGGGGCAGTCGGCTAGCCAGGCATTGCTGGCCTGCTCGTGTCCGCTGCTTGTCGTGTTGCGCTCGCCCCATTCGAAACTGACGCGCGCCCGTCGCAAGCGGCGCCGTGAGAGCTCCGAAAGCGGGTTGCGGTCGAGGTTGAAGTGGAACTGCTCACGCAACAGGAAGGAGCGCATCATGCTGACATAGGTGGTTGCACCGATGTCGGGCAGCTCGGTGAGGTTGTTGTCGCTCAGGATGATCCAGCGCAATGGCGTGGCGTGACGATTCATCAGGAAGCTCAGACCCTCTGGCCACTCGGTGATACCGGTGGAACGCAGGATCAGCTTCTCCAGCATGCGCATGCGGGTAACGTCCGGCGCCTGCCCCAGCTCGGTGAAGCTCAGGTTCAGGGACTTGAGGCGTGTCAGCCGCCCGAGTGCCTGACGGCCCTGATCCGTCAACGTCTGGAACGTGTTTTTCAACGACAGCTCTTCCAGTTGATTCATGCGACCCAGGATCGTCATGCCCCGGTCGTCGATGGTGAACGTATTGTTGGCCAGAATCAGAGAACGCAGTTGCTTGAGTCGCGCAAGGCTGGTCATCGCCTGCTCGCCGATGAGTATCGCCTGCGCGTGGCCGTCTACCACGCTCGGCACATAGGCGCGATCCAGATTCAACACCCGCAGTGCGCTGTTGCCATCCTCGGTCAGGTCGGCGAACACATCCGCTGCCGGCTCCAGCACATTGAGCTGCAGGTCCAGGTGTTTCAGTGCCTTGAGCGCTTTGATCTGCGCGGGGATGGCGCGTAGAAAGTTCTGCGCCAGGGACAGTTTTTCAAGCATCGGGAAGCGCGAGAGAAAGAAGGAAGGGTCTTCGTCCAGGCTCATGCGCTCCAGCTTCAGTTCGACGATATGGCTGAAATCCGCGGTGATCAAAGGCAAAGCGCCAATGACCCTGCCGCTGAGGTTGACGCGCAGGGTTTCGCCACGCCACGCCCTGAGCAGGCGCGTCCGTGCCTCGGCGCGTGCGACGGCATACTCGGGCAACGCTTTGCTCCAGAGATCCAGCGAGCTGTCCAGTACCTTGTATTCCTGCTCCAGTCGCTGAATCGCCAGCTCGAAACTCTCACCCGGCCTGCGCAGCACTCGACGCAACTCGGCCATGTCTCGGTAACTGAGGCTGGGGTACAGCGCTCGCAGGCGTCGACGCTGGCCCCACGAGGCATCCCCTCGCCCACTGAGCGGGTAACCCGCCCCGTGTTCGGTGAGCAAGGGCAGCTTGAACCAGGGCTGTAGAACCCTTTGCCCGAGCAATTGACCGGCCCGCGTTCGATCGGCCGCGGCCAGCGCGGCCAAGCGCGTGCGCAGCCCCTGGCTGTCCCAGCGCGAAAGCGACAACGCCGTGAGCTCGGTATCCGGCAGGGCACTGCACAGCGCCCCGAACACATCCTGCTTGCCGGCCAGCGCCTGCTCCCGGGCATCGAACGCCTGGTATTGGCCATCCTGGCTGACCAGATACTTCACCTCGGTGGCCGACTCAGCGCCCACCGAGGCCAGTTCACGGCCCTGGACGTAGCCGGCACGGAGCTCGATCCGAGTGTTTCCCGACCAGCCCGGGAGGTGCGCGAGCAGGCCGAGCGCCAAGCTATCGCGATCCTCGGATGTACAGGACGGGTCGATCAACCCCTCGCAGGCCTCATTCAGACGCTGTTCGCGCAAGTACAGGCGCGCCTGTTCGGCCAGGCGCACCGACAGCCGTCCGCTGCTCTGTAACTGACTCACCTCCCAGTCCTGCGCCTTTGCCGCCAGGTCATTGGCCGCACGTCCGGACAGGCCCGGGAACAGGCGCTTGACCGGCGCCGCCTCGGTGGTCACCGTGGGCTCCTGCTGGGCGTAGAGCCCGGCGGCAATGTCAGCGCTGGCCGCCTGCACTTCATTGGCCAGGGCTTGCGACAGTGCCGAGGATTGACCTTGTACCGTGTTCTCCACGCTGTCGGTAAACAGACGCTGTTTGCGGGTGGTATCGAGTTGCTCGACGATGCGCTCGCACAGGTTGCCCGCCAGCCAGTCGCGACGCTGGACCACAATCGGCTCGGCATCGTTCGGGCCGTACTGCACGAAATGGCCATCGTCCGCGACCACACGCACTGCCCAGCTTTCCTGCCAGCCGGGTATGCGCTGCAGCAGCGGCAGGCAGTAGGCGGCGCCCTCCCCTGGAGGCTGTGCCTGGCGAACGTTCGCCACCAGGCGCTCGACATCGCGCCGGGCGCGATAACGCAGCAGCGCGTCCTGCAACAGCGCGGGAGCAGGCTGTCGATTCACATGGATGTCGCGCAACTGTTCGGGAGTAAACCCGCAAGCATCGCTGACCTGCAGCAGTTGCACATCGCTCAACCGATCGGTGATAGCGCCGAACCGACGCAACAGTCGAGCACCTTGCCATTGCAGTGGCTGCTCGTGAATGTGCTGCCAGGCCCCGGCCTCGTTGTGGGTCAGCACCGGACGATAGCTGTCGCGCAGCTTGGGGTGTTCGATCACCCAGTTTCCGCTCGCCTCATCCAGCACTTGCTGGTAGTAGTGCTCATCGATGCGTACGTAGGTGCGCTCATCGAGCTGATATTGGCCTAGCGCGTTGGGCGTAACCTCGGCAGGCAGGTTGATGTCAGCGGCATACGCCGTCAGATCCGGATGCAGCAAACGTCGCGTGCCGGCAGTGTCGGTGACCGGGACGAGCGCTTCCATGAACGGCGAGTGGGCCAGGGCGATGCCTGCAGCCGCTCCGCTGGCCAACAGGGCTACGTTCTGCGCCACCGCGCTGAATTGGCTGATCGCTTCCACCGTCTGTCCGTGCTTCCAGTCATCGACCCCCAGGCACAGGTTCTTGACCAGTTCCACCGCACCCACGGCCAACCCCAGTTCACCCGCGCCAGGTATCACGAACGTGGCGACATCGAAGGCGCTCGCCAACAGACCTTCCCACCACGCCAGGCGCTGTTCACGGGCCAATTGATCCTCGTCATCGGTCGGCACCACCGCCAGCCGCGCACTCTCACCCAGCTTGATCAGTTGCTGGCTGTACAGAAGGTGCACAAGCTTGCCCTCGACGGGATACGCGCGCAGGCCGATGTCCGCCGCAGGGTCGGGGACCGGCGGCTTGGCGAACTCGCCCGGCACGATCCAGGGTATCGGCGACAAGGTATTGACCAGCCGATCGGTAAAGGCCGCCTGACTGCGCTGGGCGACGAAGCGCGCGAAGTGGTCACGGTAAGGCACCGCGCGCAATTTCTCGCGCAACGTATCGGCAAAGGCCTGGCGCGAAGCATATTCCTTGAGTGCATGATCCGGCTCGCCGGGCAGGTAAGCCAGGCAAGCCGGCCCGCCCACCTGCTCGATCAGCACCATGCCCAGCAGGCTGTAGCCGGTGGCCAGCGGTGTGTGCAGCAAGCCCAGCTGGCAGAACTGCAAGGCCTTGCCCTCCCAACGCGGGGGCTGCAAGTCCGTCGGCTGCGTGATCTGCTTGAGCGCCTGGTAGGCCGCTTCGCTGATGTCTCCGCGGATACGCGCGGTGACGGCCGCTGTATCCAGATTGTCGGCAATGGCCAGGCTGAAGGTGGTGGCGGTGTCGGCCTGCTCGGCGTCTGCACTGGGTGTCTGCCCGAGCGGGCGAAACACCGACTTGAAGTGCTCCTGGTACTGACGGCCCAGATCCAGCGTGCGCACCAACGCTGCAAAATCATGCACTTCGAGCTTGATACGGGCACTGTCCGGGTAGCGATACAGCAGGCTGCCGTCGTCGTTGAGGGTAAAACCGAACGCGCCTACGGGCAGAATGACCGAACCGGCTTCCAGCCCACCCGGCTTCGCTTCGCTTGGCAGGAAGTTCTGCAATGCCGCTTCAAGCAGGGTCTGGTGCCTGGGGGTCAGCTGGGTGGTCAACCCGTGGCGAGTACGCACCATGCGAATCAATTCGTGCTTGTCGACGTCCAGCCCCAGGGTTGGATAGGCCTTCTGCAACGCCGCCTGCAGCAGCGGCGCGCAGAACGCCGCAGGCGTCTGGAGGCGCGCGCTCAACTGCGCGGCATTCGCACTGGACCGCGCACTGAGCAGGGAACTTGCGAAATAGGCCTCGCGTAATTCCGGTACTGCTGTCGTCAACCACGGCGGCAGTACCGTTTCGATCAATGACTGATGGGACGCGATTTCGCCGGTTACGGCAGGATCAAGGGTCATGGCTGTGCTCCATGGCAATGCCCGCTACGGGGTTGTAGCGGGCGAAGCACCAGTGGAACAAAGCCCAAGGCTGGGTTTGCGGTAGATAGGTGTGCCCGCTCAGCCGCCCATGGCCTGCTCGGTCAGCGCCCGCAACAGGCTCGCTTCGGCGGCGTGTTGCTCGACCTGCAGCGCCACCAGTTGCTCGTCGTACCCTTCAGCGTACGGTGCCGCTTCCAGCGCCTGCTGCCGCGCAACGAATGGCGCCAGGGTCTGTTCCAGGCGATCGGCGAACGTGCGGCGCAGGTAGCCCAACCAGTAGTCCTGCAGCATGTGCCACTCCAGCAAAGCCTCCCTGGTCTCAGCCTGATGAACCTGTTGCGCGGCGGCTTCGAGCTGCTGTGCCGTGACCGGTTCGATATTGGCGAACAACATGCCATAGGGCTGATTGGGCAACTCCAGGCGTTGCGCCAGGCCAATTCGGTAGGCCAGCAGCACCTCGACCTCCTCGAACTCGTCCAGCTCGATCTGCCGTTCGCGTACCCGTCGCTGCACCTCGGCCCGCGCCAGCGATTCGACCCGGCTCAGGCGAAACAGGCTGCGCGAGGTGGCGAGCAGCTCAGTGGCCCGTTGCGGACCGTCCAAGGTGGCATCGTTGGCCCTGGCAAACAGCAGCTGTGCCTCAAGATCATTGAACAGCGCGATGACTTGATCGCCGCAGGTATCCGGGCGCTGCGCAAGTGAGAACAACTCGTCGCGCAACGCCGGTGATTGGGCAGCGCCGTCGATCACAGCCCAGGCGCGACTGGCCAGGTTGTCCGGTGCAAGCGTCCGGTCCGCAGTTTCGCCCAAGCGGTCGAGCAATTGGATGAAACGTGTCGATTGAGGGTGGGCGCGAAGCTCACGGAGCCGCTGTAGCCCTTCAGGACTGGCAGTGGCGGCCAATACGTCGAGGTACTTGAAGGACACGCCCACGGCTTGCAGCCGGCGGACACTGAGCTCGCTCAGCCCGGCATAGGAGAGGGTCAATGGGGTCGTCACCTGCGGTTCTTCCCGGAAGAATGCCAGCTCGGCCAGCGACGGCACCTCGGTAATGGCATTGTCGTCGAGCGCGACGCGGCGCAACGTCAGCGGATCGCGCGACATCAGCTCAGTCAGCCCTCGAGGCCACTGGGTCAAACCGCATTCACGCAAGTTGAGCGCACCGATGACCGGCAGTTCCGCCAGGTCCAGGTGCTCGCCCAGAGGATTGCGCGACAGGTCGAGGTAGTCCAGCAATGGCATCGAGCGCAGCGCTTGCATGGCGGTTGGCGTCAGCTGTAAATCATTGTCGCTCAGCCAGAGGTTTTCCAGGTTGGGCAGCCGGGCCAAAGTCGGCAGGTGCTCGGCCATGGCGACAGTGTCGGTGCCGCTGAGCCCCAGGTAGCGCAGAGGCGTCAAACTGCTCAATGTCTGCACGGCGGCAGCAGGCAGACGCATCGGGTTGTTGCGCAGGACCAGCGCCTGAAGTCGGTCGAGCCTGCGCAGGGCATCGAACATCGTCGGCGAAGCGGTGAGCCGGTTGTTCTCCAGCGCCAAGGACTCCAGATACGGCAAGGCGGCCACGTCGGCTGGAATCTCGGTGAGCAGGTTGCCTTGCAGATCGAGCACGGTGAGGTTGGGAAAATTCAGCAGAAAGCCTGCCGGCAGGCTTGCATGCCCCGCTCCTTCCAGGGTGATGTAGGACACATGGCTGAAATCGGCGGTCAATGTCGGCAAGGTCCCCACACGCAGTTCCGACAAGTCGAGGAAATACTGCGGTGGGCCGCCCGCCATGCCTTCCACTCGTGGAGCGTCACGGTGCCAGGCAGCGCGAAGGCGTTGGGCGGCCAGGCTGCGATCCGCCGGTTCCACGGGCACCGGGTTACCGTCTTCATCCGCCACGGTGGCCGGCTCGGCGGCCCACTGGTTCAGGACAGCCTCCAGTCGTGCGCCTTCCGCCTCGCGGCGCGCTTGCATCAGGTCTGCAGCCATATGAGGCAGATCGGGTGCCTGCGCGGGGCGCCCGCGACCGCTGAGGCGATAGCCGATCCTGCCGTCATCCAGTCGCTCTGGCCCATTGAAGGCGGGCGTCCGAGGCTGGCCTATCAGGCGAGCGGCGCGGTCACGATCGGCCACGGCAAGGCGGCCGATGCGCTCGGCAGAGGCGGCAGCACGTTCGCTTTCGGGCAGCAGATCGAGCAACCCCTGGCGCAGCTTGACGCTGCCGGGGTTGGCCATGGACGGCAACACCAGCCCGCTGATGGCACGGTTCAAGCGCACTTCACGAATGCCTTCATGGGCCATCAGCGCCAGACGCAGCGGTACTCGCTGCTGCATCAGTTGCTTGCGCTCCTGGGCGTTGGCCTGGCGATACAGTGCTTCGCCCAATTCCCGAGGCAGGCCCGGGAAATCTCGGTGCAGGGCGTGAACGGCGGACTGCTCAGGCCAGTCATGGGGCAGCGGCTTGAGGCCTTGGGCGGCGCGAAAGTCTGCGGCAGCCAGGCGCAAGGTGGCCGGAAGCGGCAGGCCTCGGTCGTGGATCTGGCGGATCTGCGCAGCAGTGATTCCCGTGACGTGGCGAATGCGCTGCAACGTGCCCGCCGAGAAGTCTTCGAACAGCGGGCCCAAGCGCCTCATGGCCTGCTCTACGCCCCAGCGTGCCGGGTCTTCATGGGCCACCCGCCACGCACCTTCGCCATTGTGCTCAAGCGCCAGGCGCAGACCGTTTTGCGGGTCGGGATGCTCCAGGTACCAGCGGCCGGGCTTGGCATCCTCGCTTAGCCGGTACGCAACGCCGTCCAGCTTGATATAGCGGTCAGCGCCATACCGATACTGGCCGGCCCGGTCTGGGTCCAGGTGCGCGGGCAAGGCCTGCGGGTCGGCAAAATCGGTCAGTTTCAGGTTACTCAACCGTGTAGTGCCGTGGCGGTCGATGACCGGCAGCATCCCTTGGACGAAGGGCGAGCGCGCCAAGGTGATTTCGGCGACCGAAGTGGCGGCAATCAGTGCCGCGTTCTCGGCCACATCGAACAGGTGATCCAGTGCCTGCTGGGTCTGTCCGTGCTCCCAATCATCGATGCCCACGAACACCTCGCCGAGCAGTTGAGCGACGCCGACGGCCGCCACCACTGCACCGACGCCGGGCACGAAGAACGCAGTGGCGTTGAGCAAGGTGGTGCCCACTTCCAGGTACTTGAGCAACCGCGCCTCGCGGGCGGCCTGGTCGACATTGGCCGTAGGCACGATAAAGGCACGTGCGTTGGCTGCAACCAGGCTCAGGGTGTCTTCGTACAGTCGCTCGACCAAAGCGCCGGTGCGGGGTTCGAGGCGTAGGCCAATATCGGCGTTGGGGTCATCGACGCGGCCTTTGGGGGTCCACAGGGAAAGCGCTTCGGGCCGTAACGTGTCGTTCAAACGCTCGAAGAAACCGTGACGGTCTGCCTCGCCAATGAACCGCGCGAAATAATCGGCATAACCCGGACGGCGCAGTTTGTCGCGCAGGGCATCGGCGAATGCCTGCAGGCTGGCGTATTGCTTGAGTGGAGACTCGGGATCACCCGGCAGGTAGACCACGCAAGGCGCCTGCGCGCTGGCAGAGGCCTGAACGATGAATGTGCCCGACAGCACCGTACCCCCTCTGAACCAAGTGACCAGGGCGCGGAGGCCGGAAACCACGACAGGAGTACCGTTCCAACTGACATTGCTGGCAGACCCATCCAACAGCTGCTGCAGCACCTGTTCACACTGGGCAGTGATGTCACCGCGCAGCACTGACCTCAGGATCTGCACCTGCAGATCGCTGCGAAAGCCGGCTTCCAGCAATTCGCGTGCATCACCGGATTCCGGCTCGAGCGTTTGGAGCACCTGCTGCACATGATCTTGGTAGGCTTGGCCCATATCGATTTCTCGACAGGCAAGCGCAAACTGATCAGGTGTGATGGGCAGCACCTGGCTGCGGTCCAGACGCCAGGCGAACTGGGGAGCGACCAGCAACTCCAGGGCACGGGGCGGCAACAACATCGTGTCGCTGTCATAGGCTCCCTTGTCGCTTTCCTCAGGCCCGAAGTTGGCCATGGCCACTTCGAGCAGTGTCTGGCGCCGCACTGACGTCACGCGCCGGTCGATACCATAGCTGCGCTCGAACCGGACCCATTGCATGCTGCTCAGGTCGACGTCCAGATTGAAGCGCGAACGCAAGGCCGGGCCCAAACGTTCGGCGGCAAATGCGGCAGGCGCCTTGAGGGTGTTCATCAGACGTTGCACCTTGGCGTCAGCGGCGTGACACACGGTCAGTGCTTGCTGGTATTCGGCGCGGCGTTGGGCACTGGCGCCGGTCAGCCAGGTGGGCAGCAGACGAGCGACAAGATCATGATGAGCAGGCGTAGCGCCTGGGCTCGGGGAAGGGATTTGCAGGGTCACGGCACGGCTCCAGAGAGATTACCCGGCAGCGAAAGACTCCCGGGCAATCAGTGGAGCAAGGTTTACATCAGGCTCTGCACTACATAAGGCTGACCGCTACCAGAAGCGCTGCTGGGTGAGCTTGCCCCATGCCTTGCTCGCCACGTGCTCGAGCGAACTGCTGGCCGCCAGCCCCACACGCTCCTGCAGGCTTTTGCTCTTGGCGTAATGCAGGTGAAAGACTTCGGCCTGCTTGGCGCGCTCGGCCAGGTACTCGTCACTGGTCTTGAGCTCATCCACCAGTTGCTTGTCGAGCGCTGCCACGCCCAGCCAGACTTCCCCGGTGGCGACGTCGTCGATGGACAACTGCGGCCGGTAATGGGCCACGAAGCTCTTGAACAGCTTGTGGGTGACGTCCAGGTCTTCCTGGAATTTCTCCCGGCCCTTCTCGGTGTTCTCGCCGAACACGGTCAAGGTGCGCTTGTATTCGCCGGCCGTCAGCACCTCGAAATCGATGTCATGCTTCTTCAGCAGCTTGTTGACATTGGGCAGTTGCGCAACCACGCCGATGGAGCCGAGGATCGCGAACGGAGCGCTGATGATCTTTTCACCGATGCAGGCCATCATGTAGCCGCCGCTGGCAGCGACTTTGTCGATGCACACCGTGAGCGGCACCCCAGCCTGGCGGATGCGCGCCAGTTGCGAAGACGCCAGGCCATAGCTGTGGACCATGCCCCCGCCGCTCTCCAGGCGCAGCACCACTTCGTCATTGGGCGTCGCGAGGGTCAGCACGGCAGTGATTTCATGACGCAGGTTTTCGGTGGCCGAGGCCTTGATGTCACCATCGAAATCGAGGACGAACACCCGATGCTTGCTATCGGGCTTTTTCTTCTTGGCTTTCTTGTCGGTCTTGGCCTGCTCCTTGCGCAAAGCCTTGAGCTTGTCCTTGTCGAACAGTCCGGCTTCGAGCCGTTCGCGCAGGCCCTTGTAGAAGTCATTGAGCTTGCTGACCTGCAACTGACCGGCCGGTTTGCGCCGGCCTTTGGCACGCAGCGAGGCAATCGCGGCCAGCACCACCAGGATGGCAACGACCAGGGTGACGGTTCGGATCAGAAAACCGGCGTAATCGGCGAGAAACTCCACGGTGACTCCTTACATGCATGACGCCCGCCAAACCAGGGGACGATTGAATGGGCCCAGCATACCGGGGGGCAAAGCCTTGGGCCAGCCGTGAAACGATCGGCATCAAACAAGCCTTTCAAACGCACGTATGATTTTTCGTTGACAGCTGTCGATGCCCCCCCTAACCTCGCAGGACGTTCACTGTCACATCGAGCCTTGGCCCCCCAAGACTGCGCGCTTGCCGCATGCTTCCAACAGGCACACTTCCAAAAAAGGACCGTACCATGACCTCCGTAGCCGACGCCGTACAAGCCATGAAAGCCAAGTTCAATCCAGCCGCCGCTCAGGGCCTGGATCTGGTGTTTGGTTTCAACATCACCGACGAAGACAAGCACTACGCGCTGCACGTGAAGGACGGCACCTGCGAACTGGAGGAAGGTGAAAATCCGGACGCCAACGTCACCCTGGTGATGGACAGCGAAACCCTCAAGGGTATCGTCAGCGGTGAAACCGACGGTATGCAGGCTTTCATGGGCGGCAAGCTGCGCGCCGAAGGCGACATGATGCTGGCCATGAAGCTGAGCGAGCTGTTTCCGGTCTGATCGTTTGCCGTGTCACCAGACGCCTCGGCCCGTGCCGGGGCGTTTTTGTATCCAGCCAAAGCCTCAGGCGACACATATCTACAGCTTTCAAGAATCGCGCAGGTCCTAGCGTAGGCGCTCCGCGAGCTGGCAATGACCGGCTTGCCCCATAAGGAGTCTGCCTCGATGTCCAACACCCTGCCCTGGTTCCATGCTCGCTCACTGGCGCAGCGCATGTCCCGCCACTTGCTGCAAGCCTTGGAAGAGGAACGCTTGAGCGTGATCGAGCACGACTGGCTGCGGCAACTGCCCGAACAGCCCAGTCTGCCCAATGGCATGCGCATCAGCCTGTTGACCAACGCGGCGCCAGGTATTTTCAGCGGTCTGATGATTGCCCATGCCGACATCGCCAAACCGGCGGTGTACTTCTACTCGCCGATGGCCGGGATATTGCCCTTTTTCGATCGCGACGAGCTCGAAGCGGCCTTGCTCGAACCCGGTATCGGATTCGAGCTGGAAGGTTCGTATGCGCGTTGGCTGTCGGTGTCCAGGACGCCCTTTCAACGCTGGATGGAAGCGATCATTCAGGCCAATGTCAGGCGTCTGAAGCCTCTGCTGGCGTGCCTGCGCGGCCTGCCGGCATTACGTACCGTGCTGGACCAGCAGTTGACCGGTGCCCTGCGCACTGCCCTGCCCGCCAGCGATCCTATCGTTCCGGCGTTGCACCGCGTGCAGCGCCGAGTGGGCACGCCCGGCGCCGTCGAAACCACCCAGAACCTGATCGAGGTCGGTCTGGATGTTCTGACCGGCCGCGCCGGGCCGTCCGTGGAGCATGTCTTCACGGGTGTGTATGGCCAGGCTTTGAGCGTCGCCGAAGCGGCCACCTTCACCACCACGATAACGACTACCGTCGCGACACTCCCCCGTGCTTTCGATGAAGCGCTGGTCGGTTTCTGGGCGTCCACGCCGCCCGCGGCAGCGTCCAGCTACCGCACGCTGATGAGTCAACATCTGAAGCACAGCTACCTGAACGCGGTGCTCGAGATCCAGGCACATCTGGGCTACAGCCCGGCGCAGCGAACATTGCTGATGGACGCGGCCCAGGCCAAGCCCGGCGCGAACATCGTGCTGCAAGGCCTGAGCTTTGCCGCTGACCCGGCCAAAGCCGACCGCGCAGTGCGGTGGCCAGGCGTACTGGTGATCAGCGACAGAAGCGACACTTCGCTGGGCTATTGCGTGTACAGCTGCGACCAGGGCTTCACTCTGTGTAACGACTTTGCGGCGTTGAATCAGCACTTCGATACCTTGATCGCGCAAGCCCCGACCAGCCCACGAATCATCGCCAGCCAACGTGCGCTATTCAACGCCACCATTGTGCCGAGACCGCAGCTGATCCCCTTCCTCGGCAGCCCTTGGGAGGCCCTTGCCAACGGATTCATCGACCTGCAGCGCCGTCGCGCTCACGACTGTTTCGCCACCCCTGCCCAGCTGCACGCCAACCCACTGGCCGCCCTGGCTCAAGCCACTGCGCTTCTCGATTTGCTCGAGCCGAACCTGGGCTGGCTGGGCGAGGCAGGCAAGCACGCCAGCCCAGCCAGCACGACGGGCAAGGAGCCAGGCGACGTGCACGGCCAGACCTGGCTGCGCGAACTGCAATCAATGCAGCATCAACTGGATGGACAACGCAAACGTTCGCTGAGCCTGGTAGAAGGGGTGCAACGGTTGCTGGCACCCGGGCTACTGGCGATCCAGTCGACCCTGGGGGCCGACGAACTGCACCTGCGTATCGCGGGCGCCCCGCAATTGTCGTCGATCAGGCTGGTCGACTACTTTCTCGAGCGCTGCAGCGGGGCTATCGTCCAACCTCTGTCCAGCGTCGACGACGTGCTGGACGGGCGTGGCAATACGCTTCGATGGCCCGACACCCTGCAGATAGAACGGCTGATCGGCGAGCAAAGCCGTCGCCTGCCCCGCGCATTTGCGGGCTTGGCCGCTCGCCATGACCAAGCGCCCCACGCGCACTACCGCGGCACCTACGACCTGCAGGGGCAGCGACGAGCCATCACCGAGCGCTGCCTGCGCATCACACTGGGGTCGGCGCGGCGTGAAGGTCGAATCGACGAGAACATGCTCGGATGGTTGGACATTGCGCTGAATCGACCGACGGCGGCCTTGCGCAACGCATTGGACGTGGAGGTACAAAGCCTTTGCCTGCGCGCGCGTAGCGATCGCAGTGAGGTCGTGCTGAGCAATCTGTTCCTCGTCCATCGGCGTTCGCAACCCGAAGGCCCGGTACTGATGTGGTCAACCCAGGATGGCCTGCGGGCTTTCAGTTCTGCCCAGCAGATGAAAGAGACCGTTGCCACTGTCGTGACCCAGCCCCAAACGTCCCTACATCTGGCAAGCGGTCGCTACTTCAGGGACCGCTCAGGCCCTATTCAAGACAATGCCAAGCTAGGGGGTGCGTCCGACCTGACGACCCACATCCTGCGCGGGGATTTCATCGACGAACTGTGCGCACTTGAATTCAATCGACGCCTGTATTACCTGAAAAGCAATCTGGAGCTTGGCATCGACTGCCACTTCTCCACCCAACTGATGCAGGGCAATACCGATTTCGGACGCAGCGACGACACGTTGGCGGCGGCCCTTGAATGGCTGGGTACGGAAATCGCCAACAACCAACTGGTGGAACTGCTGCCCAACTGGCTGAAGCAGGCCTCGAAAGCACAGATCACTCGCTACACCGAAATCCTGAGGCGTTGTGTGTGGACCACTGACGTTCAAGGCAACTACCTGGCCAACATCCCCTATATCCTGGATTTCTCCCGAGACCGGTTGAAAGAGGCGATGCGCAAGGCGTGGCCCCAGGGACCCTATAACCCTGATCGGGTGCAGATCACGCTGACCGACACCAGTGGAGGGGGCGTGAACGCCGGTGGCGGTATCGCGCTGGGCAACACTGCCAGTGTGACGCGGTCGCTGACGCAATGGGCCGTCGACCAGTTCGGTGGCTCGCTGAGCAGCGCGATGACCATCGCGCTGGACCCACCCAGCCAAACCATCACCCCGCCGAGCACCTATCAGATTCGTACCTTGGTAGACCAGGCCGATATCGGCGGCGCCTATCGAACAATGCTCGCCGAACGGCTCGCACCTACGGCGTCTGACTATGCCGAACGTCGCCGCCTGTTCGCCCGCGGTGTGCCGCCGCAGATGCTGCGCTACGCCGCTGAACGGCAAATGCAGGGCAAGCTGAGCAATGAGGCCGTCAACCTGCTCGAGCAGGTCATGGAAATGCCCGACGGTCTGGCGCGCGAACCGCTTCACCACCACAACATCATCATCGCGCCGTTCGGTCTGGTAGCGGACATCGACGTTGCTGCCGATCGGGCCTGTGCGATGTTCCTCATAGCACCTGACGACAAAACCGCCGGGCCGGTGGTGCTGTACAGCGCCTATGGCGGCGAACAGACGCTACTCGAATTCGCGGACCGCGCCAGCCTGCTGGCTCAGGTGAAGACCGATAACGGTCTGCAGGCGCTGATCATGTCGCGGCTGCCCGAGCAGGCCAAGCCCCGCTACCAACACGGCGGCTTCAAGGAACCCCATATCCCATGGACCACGGAAGTCGGCGATGGCCAGCGGCCAGGTCGTCCGCCTGCGATCACCCTGTCGGACGACGCCTACACTGGGAACGCGCTGTTTCTGATTTTCGAAGACACCATGAAGCTGATCCAGCTGGCAGCCAAGGAGCAGACCCTGTCCGCCGGCGAGGCCACCTGGAACGCATTCTGTCACTTGCTGGAGCTGGGCCTGCAACAGGGCTCGGTGATGTTGCCCAGCGCCGTGGCCTCCCTGGTGGCGCTGTATCAGGGCGTTGTGCTGGTACGTGATTCGGTAGAGGCCGCCAAGGAACAGAAATGGGGTGAAGCGGTAGCCGACCTGGTGGCTGCCCTGGCATCCGTCGTCGGGTCGCGCCAAGCGCTGGATGACCTGGAATGGCGCGACTCGTCCAAGCGTCGGCCCAGTGCAGAAGTGGCGGCCTCTGAGCAAGGCTCATTGGGGACATCCGGGCTGACCGCGCTGAAAAACGCTCAAGCCACCGATGTGGTGCTCTCGCAGCTGCACTTCGATCCGCTGCTCAACCTCTACAAAAGCGTCGACGGTAGCCATCGGTATGCCGTTGTAGGGGGGCGCGTGTTCGAGGTGGCGGACGCCGACGTGGGCTTGAAGATCATCAGCGCGCAAGGCGATGGCCCGACCATCGAGCTGGATGAGCAGCAAAAGTGGCGGGTGGATGCAGAAGTGCTGCGCATGGGCGGGGGTTATTCCATCGCCGAGCACTATGACATCTGGGTCGCCGAGCAAAACCTGGTGGATCTGTTCATGACCCAGGCCGAGGGCGCCCTACAGATGCGCCAGCAATACCCTCGTCGTCATCGACAACTGGTGGACGCCCATGCCCACAGCGTGGATTGCCTGCGCAACACCTTGGCCAACCTGAATCAAGCAGCACCCCATATGCCGCTCGCTGCCGAAACCAACGCCGTGCTCACCGACATCTTCGAGGTCGATGTCACACCCGCCATACTCCATCAGATCCGCAGCAGTTGCCTGCGCCTGCTCAGCGAGTTCACCGCTCCCGGTTTGGACCCGCAGACATCGCCCCGCTATTGGATGGGCATGAACAAGCAAGGGCACGCTGGCACTCACGCGTTCGTCTGGGAAACCGATCCACTGCAGCGCATCTTCCTGACCGAGCAGTTTTACGTGCTTCCGCCGGAAACCGTCATGTACTCCAATCTGCATCGCAGCCAGAACGACATGTTCGTCCATCATCAGGCGTCTTCACTGCTGCATGAAGTCAGCCACCAGGTGCTCAAGACGGTGGACATCGCCTACATGGACAGCTTCAGACCGCTGCTCGAGCAATACGACAACCTGGGTGGGCCTTACAGCCAGGCACAATTGTATGCCCATAGCCTGAACCGCGTACGGCACGAGGCGCTGTCCTTGAGTACGCCGGACAAGACCCTGTTCACCCGTCGCGGTACCAATGGCCGGCGTGACTTCCGCAACTACGATGGGCGGCAGCGCGAAATGATCCTCAAGTTGTCAGGGAAATCGACGCTGGCTGAAGCCAGGGTGGCCTTTCGCGGCAATTCTGAGGTGCGTGCGAAGATCATCCTGGCGAATGCCGATTCGTTGACACTGCTGGTGCTTCGCCTGGGTCAGGAGGTGTTCGGCACCACGGGTTGATGCCTTGGGATCGATGTCCCTGTTGGGGCGGCAACGGCGCAGCGCGCAGTCCCGCCCCTTCCTGAAGATTTGTTCAGCTTCCGCTCGGCGCAAAGATCAAGCGCTCTGTTCAATAATGAGTATCATTATGTTACAAGTTAGCATCCTTATTACTCCTCGAACGGTGCGAA
>Ga0308169_10002550_pt1 | contig 18748 bp, 18 predicted proteins | sample PhyBR1_2_FD_202139 | JGI IMG/M metagenome (GOLD analysis project Ga0308169, IMG submission 202139) | Phyllosphere microbial communities from UC Gill Tract Community Farm, Albany, California, United States - DLSLSB.R1 | ecosystem: Host-associated > Plants > Phyllosphere > Unclassified | place...
CGAGCGAGCGACGCAGAGAGCTAACAACCTCGCTCCGCGGCGCAGGTACATGATCTCGGCGGGCGACCCTCTCAACGGCAGCGGCACGACGACGGGTGCGTCTCGCTCTCCCTGCGCTCCTCTCCCAGCTCCTCTTCTCCCCACCTGGAGCGCTGACCCGCCGCCCTCTCTCGCGCGCGCAGCCTGGTCCCTCGTCTACCTCTTCCTCAACGGCCGCAAGGCCCTCTCGGCGCGCCGACCCGGGCCCGTCGCGCTCGCGGGCATCGTCGCAGCGCAGGCGGCGACGTACGGCGGGTACTACTTCGGGCAGGACTGAGGGCGCCGCCGGGCGAGAGTGCGGGTCGGCGAGGGCGAGGAGGAGAGGAGGACGGGACCGTGTTGTACGAGTCGCGCAGCTGCATCGCATCTCTTCTAGTAGAGCTCTCGCTTTCCAGACCGAGTCACGAGAGAGAAGTGAGGTGCGCTCAGCTTGCGCTACGCCGCCCAGAAGAGCTAGGACGCAGCGCGAGGCCGGAAAGAGGTGACGAGTTACAACACGAGAGGCTGCTGCGAGAGGCATGGACGGCGACGGCGACGGCGAGAGCGCTAGGGCGAGACGACGACGAGGGGTGGAATGTGTACGGATGGGGTGGGGGTAACTAGGGGAGCGCACTCGAGAGAGAGGTATGGAGGGGGACTAAGGAAGGCCGAAGGCGACAAAGGCGAGGGCGAGTCGAGCGAGAGCGAGGTCGAGGCGCTCAGGGCTCGTCGACCGAGCACGTCGACGCCGTGTCGTCCTCGTCGGACGCGACGGCGAGCGCAGGAGGCGGGCGGGGTGAGACGGGCGGCGGGTCGAGCGTCGCCCACTGCGGGAGGTGCTCGCGGTCGACCGTGTCCCAGACCTGCGTGTCATGCAGCTCGAGAGTCAGCAATCGTCCTAAACGCGCACGAGAAGGCCGGAGGGGACAAGAGAGAGAGAGAGAGAGAGAGAGAGGGGCTCGAGCGCACCTTGGGCAAGCCGCCGAACGCCTCGATGCACTGCAGGTCCATGGCGCGGCTCTTGGGGTGCGAGTAGCGCCGGTACTCGTCGAAGACCGACACGAGCGACCACAGCTGGAGGCGGCGCAGGCACCCGACGACGCAGCCCGTGCGGTGCTGCGGGCGAGGAGGGCGAGGGGCTCGGCGTCAGCTCGGGCTCGGGCGCAGGAGGAGAGAGGCGAGGGGGAGCAGGGAGAGAGCGCGCACCTTGCCCTTGTTGCAGTGGATCAGCATCGGGTGGTTGCGCGCGTCGAGGATGGTCGACAAGGCGCCGACGATCTTGTCCTCGGGGATCGAGACGAACGGCTCCTTGTTGCCCGGAATGCCGAACTGGAAGAGCCTGCGCAGAGGGAGGAGGAGGAGAGAAGGAGCGGTAGAGGGAAAGGAGCGAGAGGGGGAGAAGGGCGAAGGGGAGGAGAGGGAGGGGAGGCGGGCGAGCGGGAAAAGGCCGTCAGCGGGTGCCCTTCAGGTTCGAGCGCTCGGTCGAACGTGCTCATGTGCACGCACACCAAGCGCTCAGGAGGGGCGAACAGCTGACGCACTGGATGCCCTCGGCCTTGAGGAACTCGACGTTCTCCTCCGGGTAAGGCTCTTGCACGAGGACCCTGCGCGCGAGACCGCAAGGCCGAACATCAGCGTGGCTCGCTCAATGCGAGATAGGCCGACGACGACAAGCGAGAGCAGACGCACATGACGCTCTTGAGGCCCAAGCTGCGCAGGAACGCAAAGTGCTTGTCGCGCGGGAACGACGAGCGGTACAGCTTTGGCGACACCATGGCGAAGTTCTCGGGCGGGCGCAGCGTGTCGACGTCGGGCTCGTGCTCGTGCGAAGTCGTTGTCGTGCGTGCGTCGTCGGTCGAGAGGGCGGAGGAGGCGGCCGAAGGCGAGGCGGCGCGAGCGGCGGCGCCGGCGGAGGGGAGGTCGGGCGGCTCGCCGCGCGCAGCGTCGGTCGGTGCGGGACGAGGCTCGACGTGGCGGAACGTCGGCGGCGCGCACGGGGCGGCAGGCTCGGCGACGCCCGGCCACAGCGGGAGCGGCTTGTCCTCGCGCGACGTCGACGTCGAGGACGACTCGAGAGCGCCGCACGCCGCGCCGCGCGGCAGCGGCAGGTCGAGCACTTCGACCTGCGCCTCGGGCACGGGCGTCCCGCCGTCGCTCGCCGCGTCGTCTGCGTCTGCGCGCTCGGCCGCCGCCGCGAGGCTCTGGAGCGGGACCGCCGCGCCCTGGGGCGTCTTGCCCTGGCGCGTCGGCGAGGTCGACGCCGAGGACGACGAGGCGGCGACGGGCCAGCCCGAGGCGGCGGCCGAGAAGGTCTGGGTCGAGCTCGCGCTCGTGAAGCTCGACGCCGAGTGCGACGAGAAGCCCGAGTGCGAGGTCGACGACGAGGCGGTCGACGAGGCCGAGCTGAAGTCGCCATACGAGTACCGGCACGAGGAGGACGAGGGGGCGTCGATGGGTGCGGGCTCGTAGTCGGGGTGCTGCTGGAGCGGGTGCGGGAGGGGAGGAGGGGGCATGTCGGCCTCGGCGGCGGCGAGGGCGGTCGAGCGGCGTCCGAGCCGGTGCGCCGACCTAGACTGCAGCGGCGTGCTGCACTCGTCCTCGCCGTCGAGCCCTCGTGCGCCCTCGTCCAGGTCGTGCGACTCGACCGAGCCCTCGCACTCGTCGCCGTGGAGCGGTCGCGCGAGCGGGTCCGAGTCGACCTCGCCGCCCTGGTCCTGCGCCGCTTGCTGGGCCGGCTGCGGCACGCCGTGACGCTCGTGCTGGATCTTGACGAGCCACCTGGCGACGGGTCGCGGAGGACGAGGGCGGGCCGCGTCGGCGATGAGCACGACCTCGGCCTCGTCGCGAGCCGGGTCGGCCCGAGGTTGCGGCGAGGGGTGCATCGCTGCTGGAGAGGTGTGCTGAGGTGGTAGACGGTGCGCAGGCGGGCCCAAGGCGGGGAGGGCGAGGCGTGGAGGGGCCTGGAGGTGGCTCGGGAGGAGGGCGTGGCCAGGTGACTGGGCTCTACTTGGTCATGGCGGCGGTCGGGGTGGGTGTGGTCGATGCTCCTGCGTGAGGAGGAGGGACTGCCTCTCGCCCAGAGAGGCGCGAGGCGGGAGGAGGAGAGCGGCGGCTGTGAGGACAAGAGCGACTCAGCCGACGACGACGACGGCGCACGCGACACTGGCCCACTTCGAGAGCTGCTTGCTCGACAGGTCAGAGCACTATGTGACAAGTCCAAGCGAGCACTGGCCGCAGGAGAGCCCCTTACGAGCTGTCGTCGCCGACCTCTCCTCGAGCACGCACATCTTGCTCGCTCGCCTTGCTCTCTCGCTCCTTCGAGCAGTCACCCTCTCGCACGCATGCAGAGCACAGCAGAGAGGAGGGACGACCCGGTCGTCTTTTCACCGTTGCACTGCTTGAACATGTACCGCCTCGAGCGAGAGAGGAACCGCGCGCGTCTACTTCTTGAGCAGGCCGGCGAGCACCTCGACGACCTTGTCGCCGACGTCGGTCGTCGTCTTGTCGCCGCCGAGGTCCTTGGTGCGGAACCCGAACCCGCCGACCTTCTCGTCGTCGAGCACGACCCGGACCGCCTCCTCGACGAGCTTGGCCTCGGCCTCCTTGCCGAACGAGTACCGCAGCATGAGCGCGATGCTGAGGATGGTGCCGATCGGGTTGGCAATGTTCTGCCCCGCGATGTCGGGCGCCGAGCCGTGGATGGGCTCGTACAGGCCCGGGATGCGCGACTTGCCGTCGGGGATGCCGCCGAGCGACGCAGAGGGGAGCAGGCCGAGCGAGCCCGGGATGACCGACGTCTCGTCCGACAGGATGTCGCCAAACAGGTTCTCGGCTGCGAGCGAGGAGAGCGAGCGAGGGAGGGAGCGCACGAGCGAGTCAGTCGACGTGCTCGAGAGAGGCGGACGACGCAGAGGAGCAAGGAGGGGACGCACTGAGGACGATGCCGTTGAGCTTGCGCGGGTTGGCGCAGATGAGCATGGCGGCCGAGTCGACGAGCTGGTGGTCGAGCTTGAGGTCGGGCTCCTCCTGGTCGATCGTCTCCTGCACGACGCGGCGCCACAGCCGGCTCGTCGCGAGCACGTTGGCCTTGTCGATCGAGTGGATCGCCAACGGCGGGTTCGAGCACTTTGCGAGGTAGGCCGCAAGGCGCGTGATGCGCTGCACCTCGGGGACCGAGTAGGTGCACGCGTCGAACGCCTGGGCGTCCGGGCCCTCGGTCGCGCCGGCGACGGCCTCGCGGTGCTCGCCAAAGTAGATGCCGCCGATCAGCTCGCGCACGACGACGATCTCGGTGCCCTGGGCGATGTGCTCCTTGAGCGGCGAGTGGGCGACGAGCGACGGGGCCGGGAACAGGGCCGGGCGGATGTTGGCGTACAGGCCGAGCTCCTTGCGCAGCTTGAGGAGGCCAAGCTCGGGGCGGAGGGTCGGGTGCGTGCCCCACTTGGGCCCACCGACGGCACCTGTGCGCGAGAGAGAGGGAGGGTCGGGGTTAGCGGCCGGGCGGGGCTTCGAGGTGCGGGTCGAGGGAGCGAGGGACGCACCGAGGAGGATGGCGTCGGCGGCCTTGCACGCGTCGAGGGTCGAGTCGGGGAGCGGGTTCTGGTGGTTGTCGATGGCGATGCCGCCAAAGTCGTGCGACTCGATCGTGAACTTGAGGTCCGAGTGGGCCGAGATGGTCTCGAGGACGCGGACGGCCTGCGCGGTGACCTCGGGGCCTGCGGGCGAGGTGGTAGAGGGTCAGCAGCTGCTCGTGACACTGCTGCACGAGCTGTAGGTTGCGTGTGCACGGCGCCGAGCGGCTGCGGCGATTCGGCCGGCGTCGAGCAGCTCGTCGCTCGTCGGCCCGCCGGCTATGCACAGAACGCCGTGCGCTGCTTGCTACAAGCGGGTGTGCACCCTATGCGCTGTTCCGCAGAGGATAGGCGGGCGGGTCGGCGAGTCAAGGTGGAGCCGCGGTCGGGGAGCGGCGACGAGGAGGAGGGCGAGGGCGAGGGCGAGGGGGAGGGCGACGAGGAGAGAACGCGACTTGCCGATGCCGTCTCCAGGGACTGCGACGATGCGAAGGGCGGACATGATGGTGGTGGAGGAGAGTGAGCCGGCGCCGACGGAGAGAGCGGGCGGGTGGGAGGAAGCGACCGAGACAGCTCCCCTCGCGCCTCGCTGAGCATTTCTCGCACCAGCTAGAGTGCTATAGAAGCTCATACTGATCAGACGAAACCAATCAAAACGCCCTCTGGCGACAGATTGAGCGAGGCGAGGTGTGGACCGTCTGGTCGAGCCGACTGACTGAGCTCGACCTCGCCTTGCCCGTCCGTCACCCGCTCAGTACCCTCGGGAGCTCCAGCGCGCACCCAGACCGCCACCACCACTCGTGCACACGCCTCGCACGAGCTCGCGCCGCTCCCCCAGCTCCCCCTCGACCCTCAGTCGCCGTCCCCTCTCCGCCTCACCTCATCTCCCTCTCGCCTCTGCACCCTCGCACAAGCCCGCCCGCCCGACCATGACCAACAAGGTCCCCAAGCAGTCCGACAGCTGGGTCGGCTCGCGCGCCATCAAGCACCTCGTCGTCGACACGGCCCCGCTCGTCACGGCCCCCGTCTCGTCGCTCCGCAACACGGCCACCCACTACCTCGTCACGCCCGACGTCGTCCACGAGCTGCGCGACAAGCGCGGCCGCAACGTCCTCGACGAGGCCAAGCTCCAGCTCCCCGCCGACACGCTCGTCGACGGGCACGAGCCCGACGAGCTCCACCGCGCGAGGGAGGGCTTCGAGGTCCGGGAACCTTCCGCCGAGTCGGTTGCGCGCAGTGCGTCCTCTTCTTGCCCTTTCTTCAGACTCGGCTCCCCTGAGCGAGCGCACGACTGACTCTCCTTCTCGCACCCGCTCGCAGTCACGTCGTTCGCGCGCAAGACGGGCGACCTCGCCGTCCTCTCGTCGGCCGACATCCGCGTCCTCGCCCTGTGCCTCACGATCGAGCTCGAGGAGAACGGCACCTGGCGCGTGCGCGAGTTCCCCGGCCAGCAGTTGACGGGCCCGCCCAAGGAGGACAAGAAGGACGAGCCGGCGGCGGTGGGAGCGGCGCCCGAGGACACGGAGGGCGACGCGCAAGCCGAGGACAAGGGCAAGGGCAAGGAGCAGGACGAGGCGGCGCCGACGACCGGCGTCGACGAGCTCGTCGGCGAGGTCGAGACGCTCAAGGTCGACGAGCCGGCGAGCCAGAACGAGCTCGCGCCCGAGGCGGCGACGATCGGCGCCGGCGACGCACCCGCACCTGCGCCCTCCACCTCTTCCTCCTCTTCCGCCGCACCCGCACCCGCACCCGCACCGTCCCCCGCACCCGCACCTCCCGCCGCCGCCGCCTCGACCACGAACGGCACCGCCGACGCCGACGACGACGCCGGCGACGTCTCGGACGCCGAGTCGGACTCGTCGGCCGGGTCGTGGATCACGCCCGACAACGTGCACGACCACCAGGTGCGCGACCTCGGCCTGTTCGAGTCGGCCGAGGCCCAGGCGGCGTCGGCGCAGGCGTCGACGAGCAAGGCGCAGCAGCAGCCGCCCAAGCCCAAGACGATCATGAAGGCGGCCGTCTTGACGGGCGACTTTGCGATGCAGAACGTCGCGCTGCAGATGGGCCTCAACGTGCTCGGGAGCGGCGGCAAGAGGGTGCGCGAGGTGAGGACCTGGGTCCTGCGGTGCCACGCCTGCTTCAAGTGCGTCCCTCTCTCTCTCTCTAACTCGCCTTTCGCCTCGTCGGCGCACAGAACTGACTCGAGTGCACCTCCCTGCAGGCTGTGCAAGAACCCCGACAAGCGCTTCTGCCCCTCGTGCGGCGGCGCGACGCTCCTGCGCACCTCGATCACCTACGTCCCCGTCTCGCCGCAGCACCCGCAGGGCTACATCCTCCACCTCAAGGCCAACTTCAACTACCGCCTGCGCGGCACCCAGTTCAGCATGGCCAACCCCAAGATGGGCAAGGCCGGCGGCGGCGTCAACGCCGAGATGGTCGTGCGCGAGGACCAGAAGGAGTGGGTCCGCGGCGTCAAGTCGGCCGAGATCCGGCGCGACAAGGAGCAGCGCGCGCTGCAGAAGAGCGTCCTCGACGACGAGAAGCGCGGCAAGCGCTCGGGCCCGGCGGGCAGCAGCGCGGGCTGGTTCGCCGAGGCGGGCTCGCTCGAGGCGCAGATGCTCGGGATCGGCGGCGGCAAGGGCGGCGTCGACAACCCCAAGGGCCGGCGGCGCGGCGGCAAGAACGGCGCCGGCGGCGAGGTCCGGTTGGACAAGATGGGCCTGCCCATCATCGGCAGCGGGCGGCGCAACCCGAACGAGGCGCGGCGGAGAAAGTAGGAGCGCTCCCTCTCGCTCTCCTCCTCTCTCTTCCTCCTTCCTCATCGTCTCGCCTGTCGTTACACCCCTCGCTCTCGCCCTCCCTCGGTGCTGTACTGCATACCCCTCCCTCTCGCCCTCGGCTCTCCTCTTCGCGCTGTACTCGTGTACTCGTCCTGCATCGCCGCACTATCTCTTCCTTCTGCGTCTCTCGGTGGCTAGGAGAGAGGAGGGCGCGAGAACGAGGACAAGCTGCACGCCGAGCGAGGAGCAGGAGACCTGGGCTCGTTTGAGGGTCCGTGCGGGCAGAGGCGCGACGAGAAGCAGCTCTGCACGAGCGCGCCGAGCAGCTCGAGCAGCCCATCATGCAGTACAGGCTTCTCTCGAGATGATCCACGATCTCGAGAGCGAGGGATAGCTGAGAGCGAGCTCTGCGACGAAAGCCGAGTTTGAGAAGGTCGACGAGGAGGAGAGCTCGATCAGCCGAGTTGCACAGCGCCTCACAGTCTACATAGCCATCCGCCGCACCGCACTCGCCGCTCCTCCTCCTCATCTGCGCGCCCTCGAGCCCTCCTCACAGCTGCACCATCTCGTCCGTGCCCTCCTCGAGGTCGACGACGTGCGCCTTGACCGGCCGCCTCGCCGTCGTGCTGCTGCTGCTGCTGCCGCTCGCCGAGGCCGACGTAGCGGCGACGTTGTCGAGGGGTGCGAGTGAGGTGCGGCGGCGCTTGGGCGAGGAAGCGGCGGCGGCGGTCGAGGAAGAGGCGGTGCGGGAGGGGTGAGAGGTCGGGGCGGGAGCGCAGGTGAGCGTGAGCGGGTCCGTGCGCGCGGTGAGGGCCGGGTACTCTGCGAGAACCTCGTCCAGGGACCTGTTGAGGTTCGCGAGGGCGACCCGCGGCGGTACCGGCGGCTCTTGCTCCTCGTCGTCCTCGTCGTCCTCCTGCTCCTCCTCGTCGACCCACTCGTCGTCCTCGCTCAGGAGCTCCATGATGCACGACTCGCGGCCGTTGTCGAGCGCTTCTCGAAGGCTCCGATTCAGCCGCTTGATTTCGTCCTTGAGGCGCTGGACGAGCTTGACGCTGCCCATGCACGCCTTCTCGTGGGCGGGCATGAGGGCCTTGGTCGTGCGAGTCGGGCAGCCGGCGACGATGCACCTGCGCACAGCACGAGGGCAGGGTCAGCTCTCTGCGTCGCTGTGCTAGAGGTCGAGAGGAAGAGGGACGCACCGTTCCATCGAGCAGACCTCCTCGTGCGCGTCGAACTGGTCGCGACGCATGGCGCCGCCGGACGAACAACGGTCCCGAGAGCACTCGACGATCGTTGCCGGGCAGAACAGGTCGAGGTGGGCGGTTTGGTCCTTGAGGAAGACGGACGTGTCGCAGCGCGTGCAGCGAGTCGCGCGGTACAGGCACTGCGAGCGGCGAGCGGTCGGGGTCAGCCGGGCGTCGAAGACAGCGCAGAGGTTGGGACGTGAGCGCACCGTCTCTACATGCTCAGAATGTTCTTCGACGGGGCCAGACCAGTCGCACTCGGAGTATCGGCACGTGAAGCTGTTGCGGACGAGGAGGAGGACCGAGTCAGCTCGCGAAGAGAGGCTCGTGCCCGGCCGGGGCAAGCGGGACGCACTCGTAGCACGCGATCACACGCACGAGAGCGATTGCGCAGGTCGCCTTCGGGCGGATGCGCCTGGTGCACCGAGGGTCAGGGCACGGTGCATTCCAGCGGATGCCGCTGTGGCACGCAGGAGGTGCTCGTTGCCGCAGACGAGCATCGGCGGGTACGCGACGTGGTCGCAGCCTATGCAGACGAGCTGGTTCGGGAAGGGCTTCGTGCAGCGATCCGGGTGGATCGGCTTGCAGGAGGAACGACGCGGAGTGGCCATGGCGCAGGACGAGGGCGAGGCGGTGCGGGTGTGCGAGGCGGTGTGCGGCGGTGTGCGGGCTAGCTGAGCCGGCTCGTGCAGCTGTGGAGCACGACGTGGTAGGTCGAGAGCGAGCGGCGAGGAGGAGGGTCGGGCGAAACGGACTTGGTCGCGAGTCGCGACGAGGCGCGTCGCCCGTCTTCATCTCTCATCAGCCGCAGCACCCCGGCCATGCCGCGCATCCGCCTGCCAGGCAGCGCAGGGCCCTCCAGCCCACTCCTGCCACACGACACGGAGGTCTACGACCGCCCGCGACCACCCCGCAGGCGCCGCGCCCTCCTCGTCGCCCTCGTCCCTCTCGCGACCCTCCTCACCCTCGCCCTCGCACACCACCCCTCGGTACCCGCCGCACTCGAGCCCTACACCGACCACATCCCCGACCTGCGCGTCTGGCGCCAACTCGCTGCCGCCCACGACGACCTCGCCCCTCCTCCACCGGCACCTCCGCTCAGTGACGACAACGACCGCCTCGCCGACGAGCACCACGATGACGACGACGATGACGACGACGAGCGACTACCCGCCATCGCGTGGAGCAAGGCCGACCGCCACCTGCGCCGGTACAGCTGGCCGACGCCCAAGATCCACAGCAGCCTTGCCCGCATGCTCCAGGACCTCTCGCCGGTCCGTCGTCCCTCTCGCTCTCGCTCTCTTTGCTCCTGCCTAGCTGACTCGTACTCGCCCGACGCGCAGGCACAGAACACGACCCGGCAATGGCTCCTCAAGAGCCGCACAGCGACGGTCGGCGGCGTCGGCGTCGGGCTCGGCGCCGAGGACCCGCCGAGGCGCATCATGCCCGCTCCTCCGCTGCCGCCGCACTCGTTCGCTCCAGCAGAAGGAGAAGGTCCAGGTCTCTTCGTCGATGGCTCGTACGACAAGTGCGTCCTCAGCTCGTCCCCGCCTGCACTGCCCTCCTCCTCCTCATTCTCGAGCTGACCCTTCCTTGCTCGCTCGCTCGCAGGTACGAGGACCTCCTGCACGAGTGGCGTACGGGTCGGCCTGTCGAGGCGTGCGAGAAGGGCGCGTGGGAGGACGACTACACGCAGATGCACGCCGAGATGCTCGCCGGCGAGCGCGAGGCGAGCCTGCTCGAGTTTGTGTGCCGCGCGGGCGAGTACTGCGGCGGGTTCGCCGACCGGTGCGTCCCTCTTTCTCCTTCTGATGCTCTGACTGGTGCACCTGAAACGGCGCTGACCCTGCCTGTCGTCCCGCCCGCAGCATCCTCGGCATGACGACGACCTTCCTGTACAGCATCCTTACCAAGCGCGCCTTCGCCGTGTCGTGGGAGCAGCCCGCGCCCGTCGACCTCTTCTTCGACTCGCCCCACATCGACTGGTCGCGCCCGTTCAACGCCTCGTCGTCGACGCCGAGCGCGCACCCGGCCGTGTACGCCAACAAGACGCTCGCCAAGAAGCGACGCGAGGTCGACGCGCACAACTGGGAGCCCGAGCACATCGACCAGTGGATGCCGAGGTTCGTGCGCAACTATGGCGAGAACAAGAAGTCGCCCTGGATCCAGGTGCGTCCCGCTCGTTCCCCCTCCTCACGACCGGCTCTTCTCGCTCGAGCGAGTGCTGACGCCCCTCTCTCGCCCTTGCAGCTCGACTTCAACCGCGGCGTCGTCATCCGCTCGTGGACGTACAAGCAGGTCGCGCCGCTCCTCGACGACCTCGGGCTCAAGGCGTCGACGGCCTACTCGTGCCTCATCAACTACCTCCTGCGCCCGAAACCGGCCGCGCTCGCCTTCATCGCCCAGTACACGAGCCTGTTTGCGCTCCCGGAGAACTTTGTCATCGGGATCCAGATCCGCACGGGCGACCTGTCGATGGTGCGTCCGCTCTCCCCTCCTCTCCTCGCTCTCGTGCGCGCGCCGGCTGACTCTCCTCCTTCTCGTGCGCGCAGTGGGCCGACTACAAGGACGCCGTCAACTCGGTCTCGCTCCACCCGCAGTACTTCTCGTGCGCCGAGGCCGTCGCGCGCACGTACGCGCACCCGTCGCAGAAGGTCCTGTACTACCTCATCACCGACTCGCACGTGCTCGAGCGCGACGCGCTGCGCCGGTTCGGCGACCGCGTCGTCGTCACCGGGTTGAAGCAGGCGCACGTCGAGATCAAGACGGACGCGAGCACGGGCTTGACGAGCATCAAGAGGGCGGCCGACGGGTTCATGAGGACGATCGCCGAGAGCTGGATCTTTGCCGGTGCGTCCTGCTCTCTCACTCGCTCTCGAGGAGCGCTCAAAGCGACGAGGACGAGGAGCTGACGGGCTCGATGTCGCGCAGGGACCGACTTTCAGATCCTGACGTCGCGCAGCGGGTTCGGCAAGATCCGTGCGCTCGCCTTTCCTCCTCTGCTTCCCTCTCCTCCCCTCTCCTCCTTCCTCTCTTTCCTCCGTCCTCCACCTGCTTGTCGAGCCTCGCTCGCTCGCCCTCCTGCTCAGCAGCTCGAGCTGACTCTCCTCTTGCCTCCTCTCGCTCCTTCCTCTCGCTCTCTCTCCTCGCCCTCTCTCCTCTCGCAGCGACCTGGCTCCGCGGTCGTCAAGGCTCGACCATCGCCCTCTTCAACGAGTTTACCGACCCCGACTACACGATCCAGTACAAGAAGGCCAACAAGGGCAAGCTGCCGCCGCCGGTCGACTGCTCGAGGCCCGAGGCGTGCGTCCCCCTCTCTCGCTCTTCGTCTCTTGCGCCTTTTCTCGCCGAGTGCATGCTGCATGGAGAAGGACGAGCGCTGACTCGCTCCCCCTCGAAACAGCTTGATCGACTTCAGCGGACTTGCCCAAGACTGGAGCCTGGGTTAGCGCGAGCTCGTTCTCGGTAGGCAAGCGAGGAGGGCTTACTCGGCACTGTATCTCGGTATCATGGGGAGGGCAGGACGTCTGCATCGCATGCCTGTTGTTGTCCAACTACGACGAGAGGAAAGCTTTCGCCCTGCCATCGAGAGAGCGATCGACCTCTCGCTCGCTCTCGGGCGCGATTGCGCGTGCAGAGCGGCGCGCGAGCGCCACGCATCTCGAGAAAGACCGAGCGAGAGAGGAGAAAGCAGCAGCGCGAGTCGGCGAGGAAGAGGCTCGTGCGCATCGGATGCGCCGCTGCAGCCCGTCTGCGCACGCGCAGCGCTCTCGCAGCGCTTCGTCAGAGTCGTCCGCAAGCCTCAGCTCGTCAACGAGCAGCGAAGACGACCGCACGAGCGAGGACGAGCAAGGAAAGAGAGGGAGAGAGGAAAGAGGGGCCCGAGCGCGCGAACGAACCGATAGGCTTGCACGAGGGAGAGGTACAGAAACGACGACGATGTGTAACACACGGACCTGACCTCGTGCGGCCGACCTCGAGACGATCTACAGCTTGTCGCCGAATGGCGGCAGCTCGTTGCCGGGGACAAAGACGCGCTCGACGCCGCCCTCGGTGATGATGGCGAGCCGGATCGTGCCGCCGCTGGACCCGTCACGGCTCATCGCGAGGGCGAGAGCTGCGAGCGAGGTTCAGCTCTGTCAGCTCGACGCTTGAGAGAGGCGAAAGAGGAGCGAGAGAGAGGGAGGCAGAGGGACGAGGAAGACGAAGCGAGCGAAGAGAACGCACCGTTCTTGACAAACTCGACCGTCTCCTCCTGTCCCCAGTCCTCGCGGAAGGTAGCGTCGCAGTAGCCGTAGATGTACGTCGAGCCGGACCCGCCGATGGCCCAGGGGCCCTTGAACAGGCCGCCGCCGAGCGGGATGTTGTACACGGTGCCGCCGTTGACCGGGTCCCACCCTGCGACGATGAGTCCGGCGCTCAGGCGGTCCCTGTTGCAAGCCAGAGTCAGCTCGGAGAACTCGTCTACTCGACTTGACCTCGAGAAACGCTCGGAGCGACGCACTTGTTCTGGTACACGATGCCCTCGAGCATGTTGGCCGCGACGTGCACTGCAGGGCGCTCGCCGTGCGTCATCTCGTACTGGGAGAGCTGGGCGGTGACGATGTCGGCGACGGCCTGGGTGTCGGCGGCCGAGCCGGAGCGGCAGCAGTAGATGCGGTCCGAGAGGTAGGTGAGCTTGTCGGTGACGCGGTTGGCGATGTAGCTGCCCATGGTGGTGCGCGAGTCTGCGCCGATGACGACGCCGCCGGGGAAGGCGACGGCCATGATGGAGGTGCCGAGGTTCATCTCGCCGGCCTTGAGGCGCGAGATGTCGGGGATGAGGGTGGTGGCTTGGGTCGGGTGTTGCATGGCGGCGGGCGGGCGGAGGTGGGCGAGGTGAGTTGGACGAGGGGCGGGGTGCTGCGCGGCTGAGATGCGAGGTGGAAGGTCGGAGTGCGAGTCTGGGGGTGCAGTAAGTGCGCGGGTGGGGTGCGAGGTGAGCGAGCAGAGGTCAAAGCCGTCGTCGTCGCGATGAGACGAGCCGGCGTCGTCAGCGAGGCCACCTTCGTCCTCTCTCACAGCCACACCAGCACCACCGAGCCAGCCCTTCACCAGAGGCTAGCCCGCCACCACCCACCGCTCACCCTGGCACCCCCGACCTCAGCAGCAGCCGCGCTCCCGAAACGCCCCCGCCCCTCGTCTCCCTCGTCCGACTCGTCCCTCGCCAACAAGCGCACCCTCGTCACCCCGAGCCGCGAACTCGAGCACCTCCACCTCTCACCCACCGTCATGAGCGCCCAGGCCACCGAGCTCTACTCGCACCTCCAGCGCGAGTGGAACAAGGGCCCCGACTCGCTCGACCAGGCCACCGTCAAGCAGCTCCTCGCCCAGCTCAAGGTCCACCTCTCCGACCTCGGCCTCTTGTTCCCAGACTCGGACAAGCTCGACCAAGGCGCCCTCACCACAGCCCGTCCGTCCTCTTCTCTCCCTCTCCCTCTCCCTCTCGCTCCTCCTCTCGATCCGACCTAACCTTCTCCCGCCGCAACAGGCGACATCCTCGAGCTCGGCGCCCTCTTCTCGGTCCGCACCGACGACATCCCCTCGTTCGAGCGCTACCTCTCGCTCCTCTCGTCCTACTACGCCGGGCCCCTCGCCGCCACCCTCCCCGCCTCGGCCAACGAGGCCCCCCTCACGGCCCTCTCGCTCCTGCGCCTCCTGAGCCAGAACCGCATCGCCGAGTTCCACACCGTCCTCGAGACGCTCGAGGGCAAGCCCGTCGTCGACAGCAAAGAGGTCGCCTGGGTCATGCAGGTGCGCGCTCCTCCCCCTCCTCGTCTTCCTCCCGGCGCCCGAGTCCTGACTCTCTTCCCCCTCGCCGCCCTCAGCTCGAGCGCTGCCTCATGGAGGGCTCCTACTCGCGCGTCTGGTCCCTCTGCCGCCCTTCCTCCCCCTCCTCCTCCACCTCGCCTTCCTCGTCCTCCTCAGCCTCGCACCTCCCGCTCCCCGAGTTCGCCCACCTCACGCCGCCCCTCCTCGCGACCGTGCGCAACGAGATCGCGGCGTGCGACGAGCGCGCGTACGAGAGCCTGCCGCTGCGCGACGCGCGCACGCTCTTGTTCTTCGAGTCGGACGACGAGGTCAAGCGGTTTGCCGAGCAGGTGCGTGCGCGGTCCTTCTCTCGCGGCTCTCGCTCGCCCTTGGGGCCGCACACGCCTCGAGGATCAGCGAGTGCGTACGTGCTTTCCGAGGAACCGCGCACTGACCCGCCTCGTCTTCCCGCTCGCAGCGCAACTGGCACCTCGACCCCTCGACCCAGACGCTCCACTTCCCCTCGTCGCCCTCTCACCCGTCCCAGCTCGCCTCGTCGTCCTCGTCCGCCTCGGCCGCAGCCGGCGTCCCCTCGACCATGGCGACCGGCGGCGCACCCGCCGCGCAGCAGGGCGACGACGCGCGCGAGCTCGACCGCGCAAAGGTCGTCAGCGCCGCCCTGCGGTACGCCAAGGAGCTCGAGAGCATCGTCTGAGTGCTCGAGGCGCAAGGAGGAGGCTGTAGCGCGGCGTGACGGAGGAAATTCAGTGAGCGTGCCTTAAAAGCTGCGGGCGCTCTCGGCGACGACGAGGACGAAGAGAGAGAGCGCGAGCAAGAGGATCACCAAAAGCGAGAGCGAGAGCGAGAGCGAGAGACTCGGCTAGTTGCACTGCGACGGCGCGAGCGGGTTCTACGAGGAGCTCTACCAAAGTCGGGCGTCAAAAAAGCGGGCGAGGGAGGGGCGAGGGTCATGATCATGTCGTTGCGGATAGGTGAGGACGTCTCAGAGAGAGGGGCACGAGTACAAGTGAGAGGGAAAAGAGAGGCGAGGGCTCGAAAGGCGAAAGAGAGGCCGAGGCGGGAAGAGGAGAGGGAGGGGTCCGAGCGGAACGAGCCGAGGCATCTACCTCGCGCTGCCGCTCGCGCGCGACGCGATAAAGACGGTCGCGATGACGACGCCGAGGAAGCCGATCGAGGCCGGGAGGAGGTACTCCTTGGGGAGGACGCCGCCGACGAGCTCGCCGTCGCTGCTCGACGACGAGGCGGCCTTGCGCGCCGAGCGACGAGGCGCGTCCTCGTCCTTGGCGCCGGTGGCAGTGGGCGCCGCCGACTCGTCATGCTCGGCGCCCTCGGTCTCCTCCTCGACGACGACGAGCTTCTTGACGAGCGCCGGCGCGGGCTCGGCCGGCGCGGCGGGCGCGGCGGCGGCGTCGCGCCGCGCGAGGGCCGCCTTCCACGACGAGCCGCCGCTGACGTGGAGGACGACGCGGTCCTTGCCCTGCTGCTTGGCCGTCGCGACGGCGTCCGTCACGTCGCCGTCGGCCGTGACGAGGACGAGGTCGCCGTCGTCGTCGCGGTACGACAGCTGGAAGTCGCTCGGGTCCGGCTGCTGTTGCTGCTGCTGCTCGTCGTCCTGAGCGTCGTCGGCGACGAAGAACGGGTCCGACGAGAGCTTGCCCGAGACGATGTCGGTCAGGAACTCGAACGAGTCGTACCGGGCCTGGAACCGGTGCGTCGTGCCGCCCGGCGCGACAAACTTGAACAGGTAAGTCCCGTCGTCGACGATCGGCTGCTGCATCGACGACGGGGCCTGGCTCGCGCCGACGCTCGAGGCGGCGGGCGGCGCACGGCGAGGCGCGGCGCCGAGGCCGACCTCGGACGAGTTGTCGTCGTTGACGACGCTCGCCGAGTCGCCGGGGAACAGCTCGCTGCCCGGCGTGTCGACGCTGTCGAGGCCGCGGTGGTAGCCCGGGCGGGTCGGCGTCTGGAACGGCGGCGCCTGCGACGAGGCCGCCTCGGACCCGGCGAGGCCCGACACGATCGACTCGGTGTCGCCGTCGTCGTCGGCCTGGGCGGCAGCGCTGAAGAAGCGGCCCCAGAGAGGGCCGCCGGCTGGGTCGGCGGCCCCGCCGGCGTCGGCGTGCAGCGTGTTGACCTGCTCGAGCGTCGCGTACGTGAGCTTGAGGACGTCGACGATGCCGATGAGCGCACCCGCCTCGTCGACGATGGGCAGGTTGAGGTAGTGGCCGTCTGTGTGTGTGAGAGAGAGGCAAGGAGTCAGCGAATCGTGCATACAGAGAGGGAGAGAGAGAGCGAGAGAAGGGGACGGACCGTGCATCTTGCGGAGCGCGTCCTGGATGCTGAGGGTCGGGACGGCCGTGTCGGGGTGGGGCGTCATGACGCGCACGACGCTGCACGTCTTGGCGTCGAGGCCGGCGGCGATGACGCGCAGGACGACGTCCTTCGAGGTGAAGATGCCGGCGATCTTCTTCATGTCGGCGCCCTCCATGACACAGACGGCCGTCGTGCGCTTCTCGCGCATGATGCGCGCCGCCTCGCGCACGCTCGTCTTGACGCCGACCGTCGCGGCCGTCGTGCGCGCGTCGAGGATCGAGCCGAGGTCCGGGAACGACATCTTGTCGCGCAGGGCTTGGACGTAGGCGAGGAGCGGGTTGCTCGCACCGGCGTCGACGCCGCCGAACTGCTCCTGGGCGCCCTCGAGCGCCGAGTAGAGGCGCTGCGACGAGCCGTACGCCTTCTCGAGCTTCTCGAGCGACTCGTGGAAGACCTTGGTGATGTCGAGGAGGCCGACGACGTCTCCCTCCTCGTTGCAGACGGGCTGTAGGCGAGGTGCAAGGTCAGGGTTCGGTCTCGTCGAAGATTGAGCGCTCGAGGGAGAGAGAGGTGGACGCACGAGGTGACGGAAGCCGCGAGTGACCATGGTCTGGAGCGCCTCGGTCGCCGAGGTCGTGTCGCGCGTCACCATCGGGTTGGCCGTCATGATGGCGCTGACGGGGGTAGTGCGAGGGTCGAGACCGTCGCCGACCACCTGCAGGGAGGCGAGAGGAGCGTCAGCGACGAGGTCGGACAGGAGAAGAGGGGGAGGGAGCGAGGTCGGACCCTGAAGGCGAGGTCCTTGGCGGTAAAGATGCCGCACAGGTGCTCGTCCTCGTCGACGACGAGGACGCAGTCGGTGCGCTTGGCGGCGCACAGCTGGCTCGCGTCCGAGACGCTCATGCCGTGCGGGACCGTGAGGGCGGGGAGCGGGCGCAGGGCCGAGACGGTGCCCTTGAGCGGGCGCGGCGCGCGCGACGACGACGACTGCTGCTGCTGCTGGCCCGAAGTGCCCGAGCGCTTCGAGGGCGGACGCTTGCGCGACAGCTCAGACTCGATCTTCTTGCGGATGGCCTGCGGGGGAGGAGGGGGAGGGTGTCAGCGCGGGCTCCTCGTGGGCGGAACTCGTTGCTGCTGCATGCTGTGGTGCTCTGCTGCAAGCCTGGCACGCGTGCGAGCACCCGTCTGGCCGCTGCGACGCGCTCGAGGCGCCGCCGACCAGCTCCGCCTCGTGCCGACACCCCTCGAGAGGCACGCTCGCTCCACCTCGCCTCACAGCTGGATGACATGCTGCCCAGCTGCAGCCACCATGCGCGCACCCGCCCTGCCCTGCTCCACGGCGCGCGAGAAGGGGAGAGGTTGACGGACCTCGTCGCGGCGGCTCTGGCGTTTGCGCGTCTCGGCGAGGGCATCGCCGGCTGCGCCAGGGGGCGGGGTGGACGGGACGGTCGACGCCGAGACGAAGCTCGAGCCCGAGGCCGAGTAGACCGACTCTGGGCGGCGCGAGGGCGGGCGCGACGACATGGCGGGCGAGGGAGCTTGCGGCGGGTTGAGCGAGGGCGAGGCTGGGACGGGGATGCGGGACATGGGCTGTCGCCGGGGGTAAAGGTGCGGCGAGAGTGGTGGGCTGGCTCGGGCGGGGCGAGGCGCAGCTAAGTGGGTGAGGGAGAGAGAGGAAGGGAGGAGGAGGAGGGGAAGCTCGTTCAACTTGGCCACGAGCGCCGCTCGCGCCGAAGGGCAACGTCGCTCTCGCCTCGTCACCGCATCCGCTCCTCCTTCCTGTTCGCTACAGACTCCCCTTCTCTGCGCTCGTGGCTGCCCTCGAGCCTGCTGCAAGCTGCCGCTCGCCTTCCCTCCTCCTCTCTCGCGCTTTGCTCGAACTCGCTGCGAAGCTCTCGGCGCGACCGCAGCCCAGGTCGATCAAGCGGTGCACTGCAGGGAGGACGAGGGTACAGATCGGGAGAGAGAGACGGCGGAACGAGGTCGAAGCGGCCAGAGGACGTCGAGG
>Ga0308169_10002551_pt1 | contig 18743 bp, 30 predicted proteins | sample PhyBR1_2_FD_202139 | JGI IMG/M metagenome (GOLD analysis project Ga0308169, IMG submission 202139) | Phyllosphere microbial communities from UC Gill Tract Community Farm, Albany, California, United States - DLSLSB.R1 | ecosystem: Host-associated > Plants > Phyllosphere > Unclassified | place...
CCCGCTGACAACCAGAATAGCCCCTTCCCGCTCTCGGAGACCGTCTCGCGCCTCATCGCCCACTCATTCACGCGCCAGCTGATCCCTCCCCTCAAACCCCTCTTACGACAGACGGACAGGCCGGACGACCGGAATCTCGGTGCGCCCCAGGAATTCATCAACCAGGATAACTTCCTCGAGGCCATCGGCGAGGTGAGCGCGAGGCAGATGGTCGCCATTCGTGCAGATTTCGATGCTGACGCTCAAGGGCGGCGAGGACAACTCGAGTCACGGCGGGTGGACGCGATACCCGGACGAGCTGCGCGAAGCGCGAATCAAGTCGCTCGAATACAGGAAGGAAGTTTTGGGATACTAGCCCGCTTGACCTCGCAACAGAAACTAGATTGACACGATACGTGGACGCCACGCCCGGGGGCCAATGGTCAAGCTAGCATTATGCATGTATCAATGGATACCAATAGATGCTTTGACTACAAACACTTCCTCTCTCTCTCACACACAATGAATGCTGCACCGACTCCCCCTCGCCGATCGGACAATACTTTTGGTTGATGATAACGACGGAAAAGACTCAACGCGAGGCTTAGGTGCTAGTGAAGAGCATTCGGTAGATCCTCTTCCACCAAGGCGCCAATCGTCGCTCGGCCTTGTACTGCCTCATCTCCTCGACGGTGAGCCAAGACTTTCGGCCCGTGTCGAGGTCGATCTCGGTCGTCTTTCGGGGGAGGGTGCGCTTCCAGGCGTAGCCGATGACCCAGAAGGCGATCAGGATCGGGAAGGCGAGGTACGACAGGAAGAAGCCCTCGGCACGGGCGCTGCCGCTCTCGACGCCTCCCAGGGGGAAGAGACCGATGTAGAACTGAGCGATGAGGACGATGACGATGAGTCCGGCACCGAGCCACGAGCCCCAGACGCCGGCGATGGCGGTGAATGGCAGCTCCTCGACCGAGTGGCCCTGTATCTTCCACGCCTGCCTGAACCGGATGTGCGTGATGCAGATCGAGAGCCAGGTGAACAGGGTGGACAGACCAGACAGGGCAAGCAGCCAGTTGAACACGTCGTCTCCGACGTCGGCGAGGTTGACGTATGCGATGGGGCCAAAGAGCAGGATGGCAATGACCGAGTACAGCGGTCGGCCGGCCTTGTCGACGTACGTGAACATCTTGGGCGCGTATCCGGTCTCGGCGAGCGCGGTCAGGGTTCGGGAACCGGCGTAGACACACGAGAGACCGATGGAGAGCACCGAGATGCAGATCGTGGCGTTGACGAGGTGGTTCAGGCCGGAGATGTTGGCCCGGTCGAGGACGATGACGAAGGGCGAGACGTTGGCGCCGGAGCCGCCGAACAGATCGGGGTCGTCGTACGGGATGAGCAGGCCGATGATGGTGAGCGAGGTGATGTAGATGATGGTGATTCGCCAGAAGGTGTTCTTGACCGCGGACGGGAGCGTCTTTCGCGGGTTGGGCGTCTCGGTCGCGGCGAGTCCGACGAGCTCGGTACCGGCGAACGAGAAGGCGGCGGTGACGAACATGGCGCAGACACCCTTGAAACCGTTGGCGAATGCTCCCGGGTTCTGCCAGTATCGGCCTCCGACATACGAGCCGTATTCTCCGCTGGCGGGACCGCCTCCGCAGATACACACGATACCGATCAAGATGAACATGATGACGACGGCGAGCTTGAGGCACGAGGACCAGAACTCTTCTTCGGCGTAGCCGAGTGTTCCGAGCGTGGCGAAGAAGATGATGAGCAGGAAGAAGATTGTGATCCAGACGCCGAGCGGCACCTTATCCGTCCAGTACTGGACGGTCGTGCCGGCCACGGTGATCTCGAGCGGGAGAACAACGGCCCATTGGAGGACGTAGTTCCAGCCCATGGCGAACGCGAACGAGGGGTCGAGCATACGGGAAGCAAGGGTGTAGAAACCTCCAGAGACCGGGTAGATGATAGCCATTTCACCAAGAGCCTGGGTGACCATGATCAACATGACACCTGTGGGTCAGCGGACTGCCTCCCGGGAAGCGACCAGCCGATGCTCACCCATGATAATCCACGCCATGAGAACCGCGGCGGGACCTCCGTTCCCGAGCGACGCTCCCGAACCGACGAAAAGACCAGTACCGATGGATCCACCTGCGAGTCAGCGCCGTGTCACGCTTCGCCACTGGCGGCCACAGGACAGATAGATTCAGGTATATGTGGTCGAGAGGGGGGCGAGGGACTCGCGTACTCACCAACAGCAATCATCTGCAAATGCCTCGGCTTCATCTTCTGCTGCAGCAGCGGGTTGTCGTGCTGCAGGTACTCGGGGGGAATGTCACCGTGCGCAACCAGACCCCTCGTGGTACCGGGGGCGCGCTTGAAACTCTCGAAGTTGAGACCGATCCGCGTGAGCATCGATTCCTTGGACGGATCGTACGTGTCCTCGAGGTCGTGGCCGTCGGCCGCGCGCGCATGGTGGTCGACTCGCCCATGGGCCGAGTAGACGCCGACGTCGTAACCGCCGCCCGTCACTTTCTTCTCCTCATCGCCCGTCGTGCTCGTTGGCACCGGCGACGGGTTCTTGTCGTACGACATGGTGGTGAATCCGGCTGCTGTACAGAGAGCACCGATGTGTGGAGATGGGTAGAGAGGGAGGCTTGGTGGTGTATCGACTCGCTCACGCGACACCAAGATGGGGAAATGGGTGGAGCGTTGAGGGCGAGCGAGCTGTATATGTACGTCCGATGCGGCAAGCGAACAGCCCACCTACCAACCCGGTCAACTGATCTCCCATACCGGTCGAGCGTCGTCCCAGGCCTTTTTTTCCCGCGCCCTGTCTCCACCCCCTTGGCCCATGGACGTGCGGGCGCTGCGCCAGGTCGGCGAGCGACCAATAGAGATAGCGGCCCGGATCATGTTTGGTTGTCGATCAAGGTGCAGTAACCGAGGGTGGGGGCCAGACTAAGATTCACCGCCAGTCGGTCCCTGACGATGTCACCATGTGGAGCCGGTGCGTAACCCAATGCCCAGGGCGCTATCGAACCGAGGTGATTGGCTGGTCTGTCGTGCGTATCTCTGCCAAGCCCTTGCGCGTTTACACAGAGACCCGTCCAAGACGCCCGCATCGTGTCTTGCGCCGCCGTCGACGCCCACGGCCCACGCTGTCCATCGTGGTGGGCAGCACGAGGGGCGTTTCGAAAACGCGAGCCCGCTCTATTCACCACGTTCTGATTCCATCCAGGGCACAGTGGGTAACTTTGCCTCAAACTGGCTTGCTATGACGGAGACGGAGACGGGGCCGGGCGCGCACGACCCAGGCAATGCAATTGGATTTGGCCCGGCGCAGACGCGGCAGCACATCCCTACAGCTTATCTACGCGACTTGGCATGCCCCGCTAAAAGCGGATCGCCGCTGCGCACGCCAAGAGACGGGTGTGGGGTCGTAATGACGCACCATGCGGTGACCTATGCCGTTCCCTTGGCGATCCGGCAGTTTCCCCCACCACGGCAGGCGCGTGACCCAGGGCCCACCAGGAAAAGGCGCCTCCGCCCCCCTCATTATGGCTCTTCTGTCCCGGCGGAAACAGAAACCAACAACGCTGGGCGATAACCGGATCGGGCGTTTACCCTCCTCTCGATCGCGGGCGTAAGGCGGGCAAGTACGTGTTCCAGAGCACCGGTCTTTGCCCGCGTGGGTCGTCTTCTTGGCACAAAGTCGCTCATGCCCTTCTGGTCGCTCACGACCCGTACGTTGGGCACAGGGGGTTCAGAGCAGCTGGTCTGGGCAGGGCGTCCTCGTGTTGTCGAGTCTTGGTATCAACGGTACCGTACCGCCGTGTCCGTGAAGCTCGGAGTGAGCGAGCGCTATGCATGCATCGAGGTCGTCCCTGCTGAGCGTGAGAAAGCAGCGAGGGCGTTTCGGGGCGGTTCCAGCGTCCCAGCGGTTTGTTTGCGTTGACGCCGGTCAGCCCTGGCGCAGTATGGATCGACAGGAGGGCGCCCGACCAGCGGCAGTCAGCCGCAGATGATGCAAGCACACCTGCGCTAGTGTCACCCCCGTTCACAGCGTTATCGTCCTCTTGTTTGACAGCTCCACCCCACGCCATTCAGCACCACCGTTTGCGACCTTATCACGACCCGCCTTCCTGTGGAGCAGATAAGAAGGTGTGCCGTGACGCAGCCATGCATCATCAAGCGAATAGGAGCAGGGCAAGGGAGATAAGCCCCACCGCTTTCCTGCTGGTGTCGCTTGAAGCATCGTTCGGTCGGACCATGTCATGCGGGCCGCTCGCTTCTGTATCTATGCTTCTATTGAGCCTGGTGATTTGTTTGTTTACCCTGCGCGACGTGCAGATCTGCGAGCGAGCGCGCAGCGCAGGCTTGACCCTTTGGGCCGGATCGAGTGTGGATATCGGCCCTTCCTGGATCTGAGCCGGCTTCGTCGCTGCTTCTCGTTTAGACCAGCGTTCACCTTTCCAAAATCATCGCGCTATACACATGCATATCACAGTGAAGACGCGTACCTGGGCACCTACGGACCCACCTCAACTGCCGCGTCATTAGCCTCGTCGCTTTCCTCGGAATCACCAGCATCGCTCGGCGGGCCTTGGCGGAGGACCTGCAGGTACCCGGCCTCGCTTTGTCTGCCATCAGCGGAGCTACTCCCACTCGATCAGGAACGACTCAAGCGATGGCGCAGATCGATCCATGACGGTACAACATGTCGTGGATGAAGTCGACCTCGTTGTCGATCACGGCGGCACCTCGACTTCAGCACGTGCGCCTGGCTATCCGGGCGCCCCTGGCAGCGGATGTATGCCACGAGAGAGGGCTGCGTCACGCACCGATCTCGTCTCCCGCTCTGCTGAGCTTCTTTGCCTCGCGCACCAGCACCCTGCCAATGATCGTCCAGAGCCTTTCCTCAGTCCTGACCCCAGTGAAGACTCGGTGCCATCACTCACACGTAGATGAATACACCCAAGTCGTTGACCTCCTGTCCGTCAGCAAATTGCTTCGCCAGGTCCTCCGCCGTCCCACGCCGTCTGGCACACCATCCCCATCACCACTCACCTCGTCGTCCAACAGCCTCATCACACCCACCAGACCCCTCGCAACGCCCACCGCCCGATCATTAGGCCTCGAATAGTCATTCGTGTCGTAAAGGAACATCTCCGCAACTCCCGTCATGAATTGCTGCGCGTCAGCGCCTCTCTCACGATCATCGACTGCTCACCAGATTCGAGGTCCGGCTCTGCACGACCTTCTTCCCGTTCCCGTCCCTCGCGAGACCGCGGTGGTCCTTCGGCAGCCCGCTGTTGAACCGCTTGATCGCGTCGTAAAGCTTCCGGACCTCGAGGTCTTCGGACGGGATGCTCCTGTCGGAAGCGACCGACGCTGGTGGGCCGAACGCCGGAGACGCCTCTTCACGCACTGTCCAGATCGATAGGAGCCTGAACAGTCCTGGTGTACAGATCGCCCCGGGCAACGGGTCTTTGCCGTATAATTGATATTCCGAGGCGTAGTGCAGCAGAGTGATCGCACGTATGACATGCCCGCTGCAGTCAGCTTTGCGCATCCCTCAGCGACCAGAGCAAACGAGAGCCGCGAGCTCGCTCACATATCCGTTGCGCTCGTGTTGGGCTTCTGTGGATCGAAGATGTCGGCGAGGTACTCGTCCTCTGCCAGCTCGCCCTGATCTCAGCTCCAGCCCCTGCTGCCGCAGCTTCTCGTCAAGCGACCAGCTCACCGTCTCGTACTCGTACCACGGCCGAGGTAGCGGCGTGCAGATGCGCCCGACGTCGAGCGTTCCAGGAACGGACGTCGCTATGGACGCCGCAGTGTCCAGGATGAACACCGACCAGCTCGCGTGGTCAGCAGGCACACGACGGCAGAGTATAAGCAGCCACGGACGGCGCTTACAAGGCATAGATCCTGTCCGCCATGTCGATCAGATCCTCCGCAGGCTTGACGACCGGACCCCTCCGACGCCTCACATGGGGTATCTGCTCCTTCAATGCCTTGTTGCTGGTGATCTTGTCCAGATTGCAGGCATATGCCATCCTGTCGTAAGCTACTCATCCGACTCGTAAGGGTCACGCAGCCCACCTCACTGCGATAGCCGTCATGGCGGTAGCCCGGATATCAGCTCGACAACCAGAGCAGAACATGGAGCCAGCTTACACTGCCCTCTCGCGTAGCGCCGCTGTAGTGCCAGTTCGCCAGCAGTGTCGCTGCTCGAAGCAGATCAAGAAGGATGAGCGGCATTTTGCGCTGGAACTTGAGCGCGTCGGCGATAGCGGCTTCGGTTCGTTCTCGGAATACTTTCTCTTGAGCTCGGACGGACGCGATGGGGGACATGCGGCAGACAACGAGACACTGGCGTGAGCGAGTGCGGCAGGTGTGTAATGACAAAGGCCGCCGAGCTTACCATCGCGTCGCGGAGACTCGCGTGAGGTCGTTGATCGGGGTCCGGATCGGCAAGACGAGCGTAGAACCTCGAGATGTTCATCTCAAGCCCAGAGACCCGCTGGTGCGCAAAGTACAGGCGGAAGCTGTCATCAACGAAAGATCGTCCTCGGGGATGAACCGTGTGGGATTGTTGCACTCACCAGTGCTCTTGCACCGACAGTCCATCCAGCCTGGGCTCAGGCGGTGCGCCCATCAACTCCGGCAAGAACAGCCAGCTCAAGTCGATCCCTTCCAACGACGGCATCGTCTGTTCCATCGTCCCATCTTCGAAAGCCCCCGCAGTAGGCACGAACGTTCCCATGACAGCTGCTGTATATGGGCCGACGAGCGCGCTGTGGTCACCAGTCGTGTACGATTCGAAGATGGCCGATGACTGGGTTGTGGGCTTGACTTGAGCTGAGGTGTGTTGCGATTGGTGTGATTGCGTGATCGCGCCGGAAGGCGAGGTTGAAAGGTACGAGGGATGCATGGACGTCGGAGTGGATGACGAGACGGCCGGAGTATGCGCCGAGATCACTGCTGGGGTTGAGGCATGTTTCGAGGCGCTGGTTGGGGTATGGGCGGCGGCGTAAGGGGAGTGAGCAACGCTGGGTCGATGGCCATGCCGACGCGCTGCTGTTCAGCTCCAGGCCTGAGTTTGCAAGAGTAGCTCACTAGGACCTGGAGTGGACCGCTGAACGGGCGGGAGGCGCGCTGCCGCTGCGCTGGTCGTCGTCGTCGTCGTCGTCGAGGGGTACGAGCAGGTCCTGGACCTGATCTTGCAGTTCTCGCATATGGGCTTCTCGGCGCCGCACCGCTGCAGGTGAGCGGGGCGGGGTCCAGGCGGCCGAGCACACGACGTGCGCGCGAGACGTACCACTTTGCGCGCCTTGCAGGGGATGCAGGCTGCATTACTGTGGGTCAGACAACTGGGTCAACGGGCAAAGACGTGTCGCAACTCGCCGAGCTAGAGGTCCTGCCGTAAGCTGCTCTGGCCGCTGGACGCCAGCGGTGCCGACAGACTCACTCAGACTGTCACCGTAGGGGTCCATGGTGTATGCTGATGTCCATGCTCATCGGGCTACAGTGCAAGGATGGAGCACGACGGACAAAGGAAGGGTATGACATGCATGGGCTGGCTGAATCGATGTTGGACGACCAATGCACCGCCCTCGGCCACTGCTCACAGCTCGAACGATGCCCGAGCTCGCCGGGAGAATCTCACCCTAGTGCCATTACAAAGGACCTGCGGATCTGTAATCCCACTGACTCGCAACTTGATAATCACGTTCTATTCTCGTGTCCGATGCCGTGTCCGCGCCCGCGCTCGCGACCGTTTGGGTACAATGCACATGCATGGCCCCTATTGCAAGCTGATGGCCATCCCACCGTCGACGAGCAGACCCGTACCGTTGACGTACCGGGCCAGCTTGGACAGCATGAAGATGACCGGGTCGGCGACTTCGTCCGGGCTGCCCAGCTTACCAAGCGGGACCCGTCGCTCCTGGTCCCCGCGGATCGTCTGATCCGTGAGGTGCTGCTCATTCATGGGCGTGACGATCGTCCCTGCCGTCAGCGACGCCGTTCACATCGCATCTGCAGTGCAGCGCACCGCAGCGCGTCGCTGCGCCCTGGGCCGGCGCGCAACTACTCACCGGGCATGATGCTGTTGCACCTGATCTTGTACGGCCCCAGCGCAATCGCGCAGCTCTCCATCAGGCTCTTCACACCCGCCTTGGTCGGCGTGTAATGGCACTGCTCCCCTCCGCCCATGATCGCCGAGATGCTGCTTATGCCGACGATGCTGCCCCGCTCGCCGTCCACCGGCTCCTGCTTGACCATCTGCTGCGCAACCGCCTGGGTGAGGAAGAACGCGCCGTTGAGGTTGACCGCTTGCGTCTTGAGATACAGCTCGGCGGGGAGCGTGAGCAAGGGGTGGAACGTGCAGATGCCGGCGTTGGAGACGAGCGAGTCGATCCGGGAGAATGTCTGGACGGCGACGTCGACGATCTGGCGTGAGTGGGCGATTGCGGATGCCAAGCATGCAGGACGTGGACAACGCGGAAGAGCTGCAGCCGCGCTCTGGGGCAGGATGGTGGCCATGGCGGGGTCACGCTCACCTTGGTCGACGTCGCGTTGTCGCTGATGTCCCCCTCGACCACGACGTACTTTGCTCCGATTTCCTTTATCCGCTCCTCGACTTCGTTCATCTCCTTGGACGTCGGCCCGCCAAGGTGGTGCAGGACCAGCTGTGCGCCGTTCTTGGCAGCAGCTGCGACTCAGTGCGTCCCCTCTCCATCGGCCTCAGCAAACCCACCGATCGCGGTCGCGCGCCCGATACCCGTCGCCGCGCCGGTGATGACGACCGTCTTCCCAACTAGCAATCCGTACGACATGGTGATGGTGCTCCTCGGTCTGCCTCCCGACTGGATGGTATACCTGTAGCCTTTATGTACACGTCGCCTGCTGCTGGATGCGTATATGGGATGTACAGCAACGGCCGAATGGGCAGAATAGCCTGCGGTACACCGGGCAAGCACCTGGACCGACCCGTGTTTCGGCGCATCTTTGTCCCGGACCATCTTTGTGCCGAGCTCACCGTAGTCCGCCGGACCGAGTTCACCCCGGCCACCATTTCCCCCGCCTCCCAGCGCACATAAAGCGAGAGCCGAAGCATGGCAGGGGTCTATACTTGCATCGCGCGTGTCTCTGTCATACTTTGTTCCACCCGCACACATCGCTCAACATGCCCAAGACTTGGCCTACTATCGTGAGTCCACCCGGGTCGCGCCACGCCGCGCTGGCCCCGGCCTTGAGTGAGCCCGCGCTGACTCGCAGGCAAAGCTCGAGACGTTCATCCCGTCCGCTCATGGCTCCGGAGGAGACTACCACCGGTGCGTACACGTCTTGCAGCTGCTTGATCGTCATTCTGACCCTGCAGACAAGGTGCTGAGCACTGGAGTGAGTCTGCCCGTCCTAACCAGCACCTTGACGCCTTGTCTCCGATTCTGCACGTCTCGCTTGATCCCGATCTTGTGGCATTGTCAGCATTCTCCCCTCCTCCTGTCACGGGACAGTAGTCCAGGACCGCTACCCCGCGGTCTTCCGGCCCGCTGCAGCTGGGACCATCTGGCACAGTATTTCCCCCATCCGCGCTCCGGCACTCGCCCCACCCCACCCCCCACGCCTACGTCCAGACTAACCCCAGTCGTCGCAGGCAACATCTCGTGCCCGATGCACAAGTACCCGGAGTACCGCTCGTCCCGGACCTCATGGGGCATCGGCGTCCTCGGCTCGATCTTCGTCAAGCTCACGGCGTCGGACGGGCAGGTCGGCTACGCGACGGGCTTTGGCGGGCCGCCCGCGTGCTGGCTGATCGAGGAGCACTTTAAGCGGTTCGTCGTCGGCCAGGACCCGCGCGACTACAACAAGATCTGGGACCAGATGTTCCGCGCGAGCATGTTCTACGGCCGAAAGGGTGGGCCGCGGGTTCGAGCTTCACATCCACATGGCTGGCCACCCTGTCGTCCAGGTGGCAGCCGAGCCGCAGCCCAGAAGAGAACTAACCGCAGGCCTGCCGCTTGCTGCCCTCTCCGTCGTCGACCTCGCGATCTGGGACCTGCTCGGCAAGATCAGGGACGAGCCCATCTACAAGATGATCGGCGGGCGGACGAAGAAGGACATCCCGCTGTACCTCACGGGGCCGAAACCGCCCGTCGCGAAGAAGCTCGGCTTCTGGGGGTCCAAGGTGCCCCTGCCCCACGGGCCGCCGGACGGCCTCGACGGCATCCGCAAGAACGTAGAGTACCTCAAGGCGTGCAAGGACAGCGTCGGGCCCGACTACCCGGTCCAGGTCGACTGTTACATGTCGCTCGACGTGCCCTACACGATCAGCCTGATCAAGGCGTGCGAGAAGGCCGGCGTCGAGATCAACTGGTGGGAGGAGGTGCTCCACCCGGACGACTTTGACGGGCACATCAAGCTCAAGGAGGCGCTCCCCCACATCAAGTTCACGACGGGCGAGCACGAGTACACAAAGTACGGCTTCAGGAAGCTGATCGAGAACCGCGCGGTGGACATCCTGCAGCCCGACGTCATGTGGCTCGGCGGGCTTACCGAGCTGATCAAGGTCGCAAAGTGAGTGTCCCGCGCATCGCTGTTCCTTGGCGGGCGCCGCGCTCACGCCAGCATGGCTGCCGCATACGACATCCCCGTCGTCCCGCACGGCTCGGGCCCGTACTCGTTCCAGGCGATCATGTCCTTCCCCAACAGCGACTTCTGCGAGTACATTGCCAACTCGCCCGACGGCGAGTCGATCACCCCGTCCTTCGGCAACCTCTTCACCAACGAGGTCCTCCCCCACAACGGCCGAGTGGACCTGACCGACGCGCCGGGCTTCGGGCTCGAGCTCAACCCCCAGGCAGAGCTCGTGCCCTACTCGTCCTTCTTCACCGTCTCGCGCGGTCTGGGCGCCGCGGGCGAGGCGAGCGACAAGAAGGCCAACGGGACCAAGGCGGCGACGATCGAGGAGCTGGCTGTCTAGGCGGTGGGTGCGTGCGGTGAGGCTTTAGCAGTAGTTCTGTAGCTGCAATGTACCATCAGGACTTGAAGGCAAACAAGGCTTGTGTCGATCCCGCCGGCATGGGTAGTCGAGTAGGCCACTCGGCACTCCACCGCAGCTAGCATGTGCGAGACAACGTGCATGTCCTGTTCTGTCCTCTAAGCAGACGGCGTCCAAGAACGCCGCTACCGTGAACAGCTCTAGTGGTAGTAATCGTCCGGCAGCCTAATTCCATCATCGATCCCCGCGTTCTGCTCATCAGCACAGCCACCTCTCTCTCAGACTAGCGTCGCCGGTCCGCGTCCGACTCACCAGGTTCCTCCCGCCATCTACCGAGATCTCCGCGCCCGTCATGTACCCGCCCGCCTTGCTCGCAAGCATGATACACGGCCCCAGTATCTCCTCCTTGGTCCCTGCCCTACCTAGCGGGGTACGCTTCGCGACCTTTTCCGGCCCGGGAAGCAGCTGCCGGTGTTTGGGATCCTCGTCGGTAGGAGCAAGGGTGGACGTGATCTCGGTGGGGAATGTTCCGGGCAGGATCGTGTTGACTCGGATCTTTAGCCTGGCATGAGCTCGTGCAGAGGAAATGAGATTGGTAGCTCACGGCGCAAGACGGCCGGCGAGCATCTTGCCGAGGTGGAGCGCTGGGCGTCAGCTGCGCTACGGAGGGGCGTCGAGAGCGGGTTGATGGACGTACCGGCGGCCTGGACGTCAGCTGTGCCGTGCCAGTCAATGGCGTCCGACTCACCTTTGACACGCCATACGTCATGGTCGACACGGGACTACCGTAAGCGCCAGCCACACTGGAGAACTGTCGACGACATACCGCTGGTTCGCGATGGCCGCGATGGAGGAGATGACGATCACGCTAGGATCTTCGGCCCTGCGCAACAGGGGCACGAGCCCGGCCGTGAGAAAATACACGCCGTTGATGTTAACTGTGGATCAGACGCACGTCCATCGGAAAGGCGCCAAAGTCCAGGAGCTGGGGGAGCTGTCGGCCTTCGAGAGGTAAAGCAACTAGCAAAGCCCACCTCGGTTGGTCGTGTCCCAGTCGTCACTTCCGTCAGCTTCGGCGGTCTACAAGAGAGGTGGACTCTACTCACTCGTCGACCCCCTCCCATACCAGCTTCTCGACCGCATCAGCTGAGTTTAAGCTTCACCAAGGTGCGGCGGTGATGTGTCGCTCACGGTCGAGGTGGTTGGTGATCGGGTTCTTCCATGGCTTCTGGACCGCAGCGTTGTTGATCACCACGTCGACCTGCCGTCAGTCCCCACGCGACTTCAACGAGCCCATACGACACATGGCCACTGGGCAGCAGCTGGTAGTGACGATCATGACAGTCCCGCCCGCACTCACCCGCTGCTCTCGTGCACTGATCGCATTGACTATGCCCTCTACGCCCGCCTTGGTGGATACATCGCCTTGCACCCTGCCTGTCAGCGTCGTGTATCACACGTCTGTCCGCGTTCCCATGCACTCTGATCTGGACATCAGCCGACTCACGCATATACTGCCCCACTTTCCTCTGCCGAACCGCCATACTCCGCGTTGATCTCCTTCGCGGCCTGATCCAGCACATCGCCCCTTCGGCCAAGGATGATGACTTTCGCCCCGTTTTCGACAAAGCCTTCAGCGAGGAAGCGGCCTATCCCCGTGCCGCCTCCGCTGATGACGACGACCTGAACGTGAGCTCGAGAAGCTGGGGATGAACCCTCATTCAGCGATGCGGCACAGCACAACCCGGGGGACGGAGTCCAGGCTGGAAGATTGCCGCAGACATACCTTGCCCGCGACGCTGAAGAGATCGGCAAGTGCGCTGGCCATGGCTCGGTGGGATGGGCGTCGATGCTAGCGCTGCTCTGTCACTTCTGTCCGTCTATGTATACCGAGGTATCGTGGGTGCAGCATGTGCAGAGACAAAAAAAAAAGATGACCCCTCCATGCGCTAAACCGAGATGAAACCGAGCGAGTTCAGGGTGATCAGACCGGATCGCCGTGTAACCGAACGGCCCACCGCCGAATGGCCCACCGCCTTGTACAGAGTATCTGCATGCATCTTCATTCCTTGCCCCTTGCCTCCCTGAGCTACAAGAACGGTCAGGCCGTGTAGTAATGATCGGGCAGACGGATACCGTCGTCAACACCGGCAACCTGGCTGTCAGCTTCCAGCACCCTTCTGGCCGCATTCAAGCCGAAAGGCCGGAGCCGACGTGCACTCACCATCAGCCTGCCTCCGTCGACAGTCAAGAGCGCATCGTTCATGTACATGCCGCCTCGGCTGCTGAGCAGGATGATCGGGGCGACGATCTCCTCCGGCTTCCCCGGGCGTTCTGGGGTCAGGCCAGGTCCGAGGGGTACCGCACGTGCCGCTCCGCGGTGCTGGGAGCCCGAGATGACTTACGCATAGTGCATCGCAGAGCAGCTTTGGTCGGCGCATCGGGCATGTCGTACGTGTACGAGCCGGACGTCGTGCCCGTCATCTCGCTGGGGAAGATACCCGGGCAGACGGTGTTGACTCGGATCTTCATGCTGCAGGTGAGCGGGGCACGAGCACCGAGGTGGCGGGGCATGCGGGATGACGAGGGCAGGATGGGAGAGAGAGGATGGGGGCTCACGGATGGAGTCGCCCAGCGAGCAAGCTACCGAGATGCACGGCTAGTCGTCAGCTATAGCCGAGATATGAAACGGACGGCAGGCTCACTCCCGGCCTGACCGTCAGCTCGAGGTCACATGAACGAGAGGAGGAACAACTCACCTTGCTGACCGAATAGGTCAAGCTGCCCATAGCCCTACCTGTCAGCTGAGACATCGGGGTCTCGGGGCAGTAGTGCTTACCGCTGGTTGGCCAAGCCAGCGATCGACGCAATGACGACGACGCTCGGGTTGTCGGACTTCCGGAGGAGAGGGATGCAGGCGGTGGTCATGAAGTAGACGCCTGCGATGAGCGGCATTCCGGTGAGGATGAAGTGATGTCACCGTTGACGTTGACTGTACATTAGCGCATGCTGGCTAAGAGAGGGTGAAGCGTTAGCTCACTGTCTTGTTGATACCTGAAGGCCTCACTAGGCATCAGCGGGTGCGGGTGAGCTGGACAGTCCCTAGCTCACTCATCTACCTCTGACATCGCCTTGTACACCTCATCGGCTGTCCTTCAGCTGGAACCTTCCGCGACGATCTCGACGGCTCACGGTCGTTGTGCTGCTTGATGGGCGTCTTCCACAAGACGGACACGCCCGCGCAGTTGATCAACGTGTCGAGCTGCCATCAGAACCGATCGCGACGAGAAAGACGCGTTGTGGTCCAGCGCGACGTACGACCTGCTCCTTCTCCGCAAACTGGTCGACGATCTTCTGCACGCCGGCCTTGCTCGACACATCGCCCTGGATACTGGAAGTCAGCTGCCGACGCAGTCGACGTGACGAGTCGCTAGCTCACACATGCACGCTCCCGCCCTTTTCGGCTCGGGCGTTGATCTCGTCAGCAGCCTTCTGGAGCACCTCGAGTCGTCGTCCGGTGATGTACACCTTGGACCCGTTGACGGCGAAGCCGGTAGCGATGGCTGCGGGTTGGTGCTGGTCTGACATCGCCGGTGGATCACTTCTCACCTTTGCCGAGACCCGTTCCTCCGCCGGTCACAAGAACGATCTGATGTCAGGCATGTACAAAGCAGGCCGACTGGAGAACAGGCAACCAAGAGCGATATTCGTGTACAATCGGCCGAACCGGGTGGAGGGTGTAAGATCCCGCCGTCGGTACCCACCTTTCCTTGGACGGAGAAGATGTCCTCAAGCTTGAACGTGGGTTGTTCCTCGGCCATGGTGTTTGATACGTGCAAGTGGGCAGGGATCTTCAGCTTGTAGTAGGTGTGCTTTGAATCTGCGCTTTCTTGCGGGGGGGATGGGTATCTGAATCGGTGTTATATCACCCCGAGTCTGTGCCGACCCGAACGACATGAAGCGGGCGGTACCCTCTCGGCCCGGTGCAAGCGGTACTTGACGGCTATGGCCGATGTGGGTGGCGACTAAGTCCAGGCTCTGGGTATTACACCGCGGGAGAGCACGCAACGAGGGGCACAGCCCGCGCCCCAGACGTTTCGGATGGGTGGTTTGATTTGGTTCCGTGCCTGTCATCATCGCATAGAGCGTGGACGACGTCATGGGAAGTTTGGCAGCAAACGGGAGCAAGGAAGGCGAGCAAGTGTTTGGGTGAGCACAGTGGGGGTAGCACAGAATATCGCATCGCAGCACAGCTCACTCGAACATCACATCCCTTTCGCTGTCGTCCAAAGGACGCTCACTCACCCCGCCCACCCAGCTACCCCGTCTAGCTGAAACACACCCGCTACTCTTTTCTCCGAACACACCCGCGCCTCGAAAAACCCACCCCACTCTGAGCAGCCCGAGACGAATCCAGAACCCAAGACACTTACACACTCCCGCGTCCTCGTCGCCCCGCCCCTCTCGCTCTGCTTCCCCGTTCCTGACCGCGCCCACGCACCCTCTCGCACGCATACTTGGTCTGATCGTCCCAAAAGGTCACGCGCACCTTAATCCATCCATCACCTCTCCCCCGCCCTCACCCTCCCCCTCCCCCCCCCCCGTGCTTCACCGTCATCGACAACGCCGACTCGACCTCGTCGACCGGAGTCGTCCCTCTCACCTCACACCCCGGACTTTGACCCCTTACCTAAACGCATCTTCCATTGCGGCATTTCGACCCATACACCACCAGCTGCAGCATGTTCTCCCAAGGCCATTTCCGCCCACTCACCGACCTACCTCCTCAACGCTCGCCTTCCAACAACACCCCTTCGCCCTCTTCGGCTCTACACACACCGTCTCACACATCCCCCTTTGATGAAGGCGAGGACGACTTTGACCTCGGGGACCCGCACTTCAACAACTCGCTATCAAAGTCGAGGACTTCGTCCATCAGAGACCGGCTGGATCAGCACGGTCAGCAGGGCGGACGAGGAAACACCGGCGGCGGTCTAGCGACGTTTGTGCGACCGGAAGATATAGGCGGGCTGCTCAAGAGCCTGAACAGGAGCGAGGAGGAAACGGGCCACGGAGAGCAAGACGAAGAGAACAGCGTGAGTGTCTTCCTTCTCGGTCTCCGAGCGTAGCTCGCTACTCTCTGTCTCTCTCTCTCTCTCTCTCTCTCTCTCGCCTCACCACCCCACCCAGCCTGGTCCCAAGGCTTCAAGCTCCCTCACGAAGGACTCGTCCTAATTGGCTTCGCGCGTGCGCCAAGGCCTCGACCGGTCGCTCCACGGCCGCCGTCAGTGGACTTCGGACCCCAACTCGCCTCCTTTCACCTCCCGCTTGTGCGCAGATCCCCGCCAATCGTGATGCGTCACCAGACCCTCGCCTTCGATGGCTGCCCCGTCTGGCTGCCCCGCCTGGCTACCCCGTCATGCTGCGCCCTTCTCCCTCCCCCGTGTCTGAGCTTCTCATTGTCATTTGTCATCAACACGTCCCCTCCTCACCCGTGCTCCGGCCACTTCGCAGATCTACCACCATACACGCCCGGGCTACTTGTCCCATCGCTCACTTTTCCTGGACCATGTAGCGAGAATGTCGGACTGAAGCTGACATGTTCTCCCTTATGCCAACACCGCCACCTGTCCCACCCATACTCTGCGCCATCCTGCATTACTACCCCATCGCCCTCTCTGCGCCCAACGACGATGACCTTGCGCCGCTCAAATCTCCTCCATCTCCTCGACGCATGGTCGAACGCCGCCGACGCATCTCCCTTCCTCGCGGCGCATCCCTCCCCGGTCCCACCGCTTCCAAACCTTCACGATTCGTCCGACTACAGCCTACTGTCCACGCGCCCATTCCCACCCGCCATCATCCGGGCATCGGCCTACCGCGACACTCGCACCCTCACGGACTGCACCAGCAGGCGAACCCGACAATGAACATCCGCAAAGGACACAACCGCGGGGAAAGCCTAGACAGGCATCTCTCAAAGAGCCTGAACGACGAAGTGTTCTCGCCTTCTTCGTCATCCAGTAGCGGGTTCGGCAAGAATCTCCGACTCTCGCCCTCCCCCTCGCGCCACCACGGCTTGACTGCCCTGTCCCCGCTCCAGACCTTTTCGCCCCTGCATTCCACGGCGCAGCCGCTTCGTGAAAGGGAGAATCACCCCAGCAGTAACACCAGCCCCGAGCGCGCCCAAGGCAGCTTAAGCAGGAAGAACAGCTTGACCAGGTCCCTGTCTAGGAGACAAAGCCTGATCATCCATGCTGAGAAGTGGAGGTCGGGCGAGGACTATGACTGGGATTCCAGCGCCGACGCATCGACTCTGTTCTCGCGATTGACGCTGGTCAAGGCGCCCGTGGAGGGCGCCAACCTCAGGCGGTGAGTCATGTGCGGAGCAGTGGGGTCACGCCGCTGACACTCAGGGCCAAGTCGTCTTCGTCCATTACGCCCTTCTCGGCCAGCTCGCTCGACGGTCCAGCCACGACCGCGCGAGGCCCTCGTCGGTCCTTTGCGGCTTCGTCGTTCGCGGGTTTCTCGCCAACAAGCAACCCCGCCTCGCTCAAGACCCTCCCACAGCCGTTCTCACGCCACGGCCCGGACGCTGCCAACCGCGTGAGCGGTCTTGGGGGCCACGAGATCGGCCCGCAGCGCAAGGCCATGTCGCCCGAGGAAGTCGTCGATATTGCCCGCTCACTCATGTCGCCCGTTGTGATCCCTGAAGGCGGATTCAAGGGCGCCGAGCTGAAGCGACGCAAGTCGGCCGGCGCCTCGTCATACCGCCGAGGGAGCGAGCTCTCCGTGTCGTCCTCTACTTCGCCCGAGAAGCCACCCCTCGCCCTCGAGCCGGTCGAGTACGTCCAGCTCGACGACGACACGCTCTTGCCGTTCGTGGACCGCCCGGCCGAGGTCGCAGAGCTCATGGCCCACGCGTCCAATGAGAAGCTGTTCAAGCTGCTCAAGGCGGCCTTCCCGAAAGCGCCGCTGCGAGAACACTGGATGGCGCTCAACCCGGCCGAGTGGAACTGGGACGAGTTCAGCACGCACCTCTCGACGCTGACGCGGGCGGAGTGCCCCGACTACGCCTGGGTGTTTCGTGCGCGTCAGGCTGTTCGGGCTCGAAGCGTCGCACTGTGGGAGAAGCTGGGCACTTGTCTCGGATGCGATGGGGACCTGCTCAACGCTGGAGGCGAGGATGGACTTCCCGTGTCGTGGGGTGGTCTTGGACTGGGAGAGGAGGGCGACTACGATCCGAGTGCGAACCAAGTCTGGATTGAAGGCCTGCCTGCGATGGACGCCCGAGCGGAGAAGAGGGACGCAGAGCGACGGCTGAAGGAGGCATTTGGCGATATCGTCGAGGACGAGGGCGAGCAAGCCAGTGCGGGCATGACGGCCTTGCTGGGCACTGTAGGCGAAGAAGAGGAAGAACCGGCGGGTCGACCGAGACAGACAACGGCCCAGCGCGAGGCGAACAAGCGAAACAACCCCGTCGATCCCATGACCTCGCCGAGCTTCCTCTCCCGATCCCTCCCACGCGATGGGTCGGCGTCTCGATCCGCCGGGTCCAGCCTCGGCGGATCGCCGTTCACCCCGCACTCGCCTCCCAAGTTCGTGAGCACGGCCCCGACAGACGCCGAACGCAAGCCAGCCCGCAGCCGCTCTTTCGTCGGTCTGCAGATCCTCACATCGCCGCAACAGCAGAAAGAGGTGTTCGCGAAGAGCCCCATGTCGCTCACGCCCTCAATCAATCATGCCTCGCTGC
>Ga0308169_10002554_pt1 | contig 18731 bp, 29 predicted proteins | sample PhyBR1_2_FD_202139 | JGI IMG/M metagenome (GOLD analysis project Ga0308169, IMG submission 202139) | Phyllosphere microbial communities from UC Gill Tract Community Farm, Albany, California, United States - DLSLSB.R1 | ecosystem: Host-associated > Plants > Phyllosphere > Unclassified | place...
TCCTCCTTCGAACTTCCGACCCTTCCGGCACATGCTTCGTACGAACAGATCAACTCGATGGAGAAACCGATTGGAAGTTACGAGTAGCGGTCGAACGAACTCAATCACTCAAGAACGACAGTCAGTTATTGGAGGTTGAGGGAGAAGTTTATGCAGATCCTCCCACGAAGGACATCCACTCTTTCGTCGGAACCCTCACTTTCAAGTCGTTGCCCACGAGCGCCGAAGCGGAAGAAGAAGGAGATTTGGTCGTTTCTCATCCGATCGAACCGTTGTCGGCGGAGAATATGCTTTGGGCAAACACAGTCCTCGCAGCGGGAAGTGCAGTCGGAATGGTCGTATACACTGGAAGAGAAACGAGGGCAGTAATGAACACGAGTCAACCTGGAACAAAAACTGGATTGTTGGATTTGGAGATCAATCGATTAGCAAAGGTGAATCTTCTCTTTCATCTGAAATTCCCGGCGAAGATTGGCTGACACGCTTATACTGAGTATAGATCCTGTGTGCGGTCACTTTCGCACTCTCAGTCATTCTCGTCGCTCTGAACGGATTCAGAGGTCATTGGTGGGTTTACGTATTCCGATTCTTGATTCTGTTCTCTTCGATCATTCCCATCTCGTGAGCCTCGATACCTCCACTCTCCTTCGATCCTCGCAGAGGCTTACGATACGAGTCTCTTCAGTCTGCGAGTCAATCTCGATATGGGCAAAACGGTTTATGCGAATCAGATTATGAACGACCCAGAGATCCCGGAGACTATCGTTCGAACAAGCACTCTTCCCGAAGAACTCGGTCGAATCGAGTATCTACTCAGTGACAAGACAGGAACTCTCACTCAGAATGGTTCGTTCTCATCTTTCCCGCTTGTTCTCTCGCACTCGTCGAGACTGATGAATTGACCTTTCGCTGTCGGATGTAGAGATGGAAATGAAGAAGCTGCATCTTGGAACGATGTCTTACGGTGTCGATTCGATGGATGAAGTTGCTCATCAACTTACGACTGCTTTAGGCGAGAAACCAGCTCAAGGTACGCTAGACTCTCTTTCGCCCCAGATTCAGTATATCGCTCACCTTTAGTATGCTTCTGGATGCAGGTGGACTGACGACTGGAGTTGCGATCGCTTCTTCGCGAGGTCGAAGGGACATGAGTTCTCGAGTCAAAGATATCGTTCTCGCTCTAGGTCTCTGTCATAATGTGGGTTCCTGAGTTGCGTGTAGATAGTGCCCTCTACTGACTACATCCTTCTCGTATCCACAGGTCACGCCAGTCATCGACGAAGTGGACGGCTCAATAACGTATCAAGCTTCTTCTCCCGACGAGGTCGCCATTGTCCGCTTCACCGAATCTGTCGGCCTCACTCTCTCCGCTCGCGACCGTACATCGATGTCACTTCGCACTACCGCTCGTCAAACCCTCTCTTTCGACATTCTCGAAGTTTTCCCTTTCACCTCTGAATCGAAACGAATGGGAATCGTTATTCGGGACAAGCAAACGGGCGAGATCACGTTCTATCAGAAGGGTGCCGATGTAGTCATGGCGAAGATTGTCGCTTACAACGATTGGCTAGAGGAGGAATGTGGGAACATGGCGAGGGAAGGGTTGAGAACGCTAGTTATGGCGAGGAAACGACTGAGCGAAGACACCTGGAACGGGTTCGAAGAGGCATATCGAGAAGCTCGAGTGTCACTAGGAGATCGGAACATTGCGAGTGCCAAGGTTATCGCCGACTATCTCGAAAAGGACCTCGAGCTGTTGGGAGTAACGGGAGTCGAGGACAAGCTTCAAGATGATGTTAAAAGTACGATCGAGCTGTTGCGGAATGCTGGCATCAAGATCTGGATGTTGACGGGAGACAAGATCGAAACCGCAACTTGTATCGCAATCTCGACAAAACTCGTCGCTCGAGGTCAATACGTACATCAGATTGCAAAGCGTACGTTCTAATTTCCAACTATCTCATGTTTGATGACAAGTCGCTGACGCTGCTGTTTGATACAGTGAAATCGCCATCGCAAGCAAGAGATCAGCTAGAATTCCTTTCCACAAAGCTTGATTGCTGTCTCGTCATTGATGGAGAGTCTTTGCAGGTGAGCTCCTATTCCACTTTCCTGACCCGGGTCTCGCTGATCATCTTTCCTCTCACAGCTCTGTATTGAGAACTTCCGAGAAGAATTCATCGAACTCTCGACGAAACTTTCCGCTGTCGTCGCTTGCCGTTGCTCGCCTACCCAGAAAGCCGATGTCGCTCGTCTTATCCGCGAACACACAAAGAAGCGAGTCTGCTGTATCGGAGATGGAGGAAACGATGTCTCGATGATTCAAGCTGCCGATGTCGGTAAGTCTACCTTTCTCTGCTCTCGACTATTTTCGACGCATTCGCTGACTTTCCTTACCTCTTCAGGTGTCGGTATCGTTGGCAAAGAAGGTCGACAAGCTTCTCTCGCTGCCGATTTCTCCATCAACCAATTCAGCTACTTGACGAAACTTCTCGTTTGGCACGGTCGAAACTCGTACAAGCGTAGTGCGAAGCTCGCTCAGTTCGTCATCCATCGTGGTCTCATCATCAGTATCATTCAAGGTAAGCTGTCAAGTCTTGCTCGTGAAGTCATCATTCGAAACTGACTTTCTACTCTCTCCAGCTGTTTTCTCCTCGGTCTTCTACTTGTAAGCTGTCCTATCCCCTCAAGCGAGACAACAATTCGACTGATACTCTTCGTATTCGTAGCTCGCCAATCGCAATCTATCAAGGATGGTTAATGGTCGGCTACGCAACAGCCTATACTATGCTTCCCGTCTTCTCCCTCGTTCTCGATCGAGACGTCAATGAAGATGTCGCTCTCCTCTATCCTGAACTCTACAAGGAGCTTACAAAGGTATGTTGATTCTATCCATCTCTCTCACATCCGAACGAAATCTCACTCTGTTTCGACGAATGCTCAGGGTCGAAGTCTCTCCTACAAAACCTTCTTCACTTGGCTCATGATCTCGCTCTATCAAGGTGAGTCTCTTTCTTATCATGCTCGGCCTCAATGCTGATACTTTCGTCGCTTTCGATAGGTGGAGCGATCATGTTGGCTTCTCTCGTCCTCTTTGAATCAGAGTTCCTCAACATCGTTTCGATCTCGTTCACCGCTCTCGTCCTCAACGAGCTCATCATGGTCGCCGTCGAGATTACAACATGGCATATGCTCATGATCGTTAGCGAGGTCTTTACTCTCGCACTTTACGTGATTTCGATCGCTTTTCTTCCCGAGTACTTCGGTAAGCTCTATCTATTCTCTTCCTCGATACTTGCTGACTTAATCACGCTCCGTAGACCTCAACTTTGTCCTTTCTCCACCTTTCATCTGGAAAGTCGCCCTCATCGTCGGAATCTCGGCTGCACCTCTTTGGATCATCAAATGGCTCAAGGGCAAGTTTGCGCCAACTCAGTACGCAAAGTTGAGGGACTTCTAGAACGTTGTATGACTATTCATTGGGTACCTAGACTGTGCAAGATGTTGTCGTTTCCTCAAGTTCACTTTCAGACACCGTCGAGAAGCTTATTGGGTAAGAGGATATGCTGGAGGTGATTCTTTAGGAAGATTTCCTCCTTCGATTGTCGTCGTCGTCTCCGAAAAGGTCCGCGGAGATGAGTCCCTTTCTAGAGGTTTCCGCTTTCTCTCTTTCTTCTCTTCCTCCTCCTTATCACTTGCCGTTCATACTCTTCCCGACCTTCCGTATGTGTCGCCTTTTTCTCGCTTCCTCGTTTGTTCATGGACTGACGTAGCCTTGCTCTCAATAGCACCGTCGATCGTCAACATGCACGGTTTCACCTCTCAATCCTGGACGACTGTGTTCTACGGCATCACTGTCAAAACAGAATCTCTTCACATCGCTGCACATGCTTGGACTCGTCTCGCCGGCCCCTCTCGCTTCATCGATCTCTTCATTCGTCGCCGTCGATTAGGGCTACTCCAGTGCAGCACTCCATCCTCTCCTCTTCTCAGCTTCCCTAGCGAACTCTGGATCAAGATACGTAAGCTCGTGGCCGAGGAGCAGGTCCTGCACTCGACCTCAAGCTGGAACTTCGCCCGACTGTGCTCGCAGCACAAGGAGCTCTACGCCGGATGGGACGAGGGAGTCGCGGTGGATTGGAACCGCTACACCGAGATCTTCAACAGTTGTAGAGTCTGTCTGAGGACATGGCATGGCGTCCGATGGAGAATGGTTCAAGGTCATTCAGCAAAGGTATGCTTGAACGCTTACGCTGTCGAGCTAGAATTGACAAGCTTGGGATCTCACAGGAAATACGGTCGCTTCTACACGAGTACCGGTTGGCGCTGCCTCATGGGGAAGCCGTATTTCCCGACCAGAAAACGGGAAACTTCGAAGATTCAGTCATGCTAGTCGCAATGCCAAGTGGGCTCGCCGCTTCAGAAGAAGGAAGGAACGTACTCGTGGTTGAGGCCAAACGAGATGGACCAGACAAGGATACGATTCTGAACATCGACTTTTCTCTCCCCGCCGATTCTGATCGACGTTTCCTCAACCTGGTCAAGACTTTCAATCTTCACGTCGTCAATGTCACTGCTGATACGCTTGCCGTCAAATCATCCTCGTCAATTGAGGTCTCAAAAGGTGGCTGGTATGAGGAATCCGGTCAGCGACCAAAGTTCTCCCGTGAACGGCTATCTGATGACAAAGTCAAACCTCAATGGAAACCCTGGGCAAAATGTCGTGAATATAAGTGATAGCAATGTGACAAGAATAGGACGAGAGGCAGAAGTGGAGGGCGCAGAACGGTGGGATTATAGATTCCTTGTTTTCGAGTTTTCTTTGTACGAACACCTCCATCTTGAGCGACACTCTTCTATATTGAACTCTGAACTCTATACTTCTTGCTTATCATCGTCAGCTTGAAGCCGAACATCACCGGCAGTGTTCACGCTTACAAATCGACTCCTTCTCCGTCTCGTTCTCTGGCTTACTCCAACTCTCCCTCGACCTCCTCAGCCTCCTCTCTCGTCTCTTGCGTCTCTCTCCTCCAATCCCTGATCCTCTCCTCCGCGTCCTTCTCTTCCGCACTGGCCTCGTCTCCTACCTTTCCCTTCTTCGCGTTTCGGACGTTTCCAGATCGAGTACGCTTCTCACCTTTGGCTCCATCGTCCTTACTCTCCTCTTCTTGAACCTTGTCCGTCGATTCTCCTGCTAGTCTTTTCCTCTTGGCTGACCTTGTTTCGACAATCTTGCTTGAGCTAGGTCCAGCATCCATCGGAACGTCGAAACAACGACTATCGGTGAGAGCCGCGATCTCGTTCGCTCCCGGCTTGTATTTCGGCTTAGGGGGAGAGGACTCCCTGGTGATCGTGGGCTCTGCGGGAGGAGCAGGGCGGCGAGGAGGTGAGCGATTGAGCGGACCGGGACGTCCCCCTGTACTCTTGCGACCCGTGATCATGGTACGAGCCATCTCTGTCGATGTTGAGAATAAAAGGCGGAGAAAGAAGGAGAGAAGAGAGAAGAGAGAAGAGAATCTCGCTGATTCCACTCATTCTCGAACTCCGAGCAATTCCGCGGCTATCTCACCCAGTCTTGAGGAGCACTTCGAGGTGGTAGAGGGTGAGATCGCTTTGAGCTCCGACTGACTGGTGAGTGTGTTGCGAAAACGACGACTTCCGAAGAATTTGGAAGCGAAAAGTGGTGGGTTCAAGCGGTTTGATTTGGTCACTGACATCAAGCGTACAGAGGAGTTAGACAAACTGAATATGATTCGAGGGGAATCAGCTTCGAGCGAATAGACTCGCGAGAAAAGTCCAAACTTACGATGCGAAACTTTTCCCGTTCAATTCTAATTTCGATTCCTTCAACTTTGCCTCGAGCTCTTTGATGTCTTTTGATAGCTCGTCTATATCGTTTCTCACCTTCTTAATCCTTTCCTCCACACTCTGTACTCGATCGTCCAACGTGACTTGCTTATTCGTGATTCCTGAATTCCCTGTTCCTTCTTGCGTCGACTCACTGCTCCCACCCGCCATCATCTGGGCATCCTCCCTGATAGTCTCGGCTCCGATAGCTCCACTCCCAGGTCTTTGATCTGTCATCCTTTGCGAAGATACCCTTTCGATAGCTCCGCTTCTCTTTTCCTTTCCAATGCCTCCACCATCCTCCTCTCCGAAGTAAGTGTTGGTCCAGGTGTAGCTCGATCCATATCCGTAACTGGGTGCTCTGGACTGGGCGATTTTGATGGCGTTGGGCTGTTATCTAGGTTGGGAACCATTTGCGATCGAGGAGGTCGACCTCCAGTACCTTTGCGAGCTGTTTGTTTCGTACGAGCCATGCTCGGTCGACAGCGGAATCGAGGTGAGAGGTTGGGAGTGTTGAGCGAATGTACAGTATAGAGAGACAAAGAGAGACGAGAGAGGCAAAGAGGTCGACAAAAGAGAATTGGAGAAAGTCCGGAACCGGCCGCGGCGTTCCTCTCGCTACCGTTCTCAACTGCTGATTCGGGTAATCCGTACTCATCAGTTGAGCAGTGAGCAGTAGAGCTGACGACTCAGGCGAGCTGTTGTCCCAGAAGTACCTCCGACTGTTCGGCAATAGAATCGCTCGAAAAAGCGGTGATGCCACTATCGAGTTCAGCAGCTTGACCTGGCCCAGCCACAGCGGGCACGGATGCTACATTGGTCGTAAAGAGCACTGGTTGGATTGCGACGACTGTTGATACTGAAAGTAAAGTAAAGCGAAAAGTAGGAAAGTAAACCAAATCGAAACGATTGCGTCCTGTCAAGCTAGACACACACGACCTTGATCATGTCAGTATCTCCCGAGAGATTTCACGTGAGAGACAAGTAGAGGAGCGTACCACTACTCTTTCGATTCTGCGACGACTTCATTCTTCGACGCATCGACAGATTTCTCCTCTTCAACAGCCTTTCCTCCTTCGACTTCAGGTTGAGCGAAAGTAGCTTGAGGGGTATCGTCCTTTCCTTGAGGTTCAGACTCGGTAACTCCCTCAGTCTCCATAACTCCCTCGTTCTCCTTCGCAACGATTTCCTCCTCAGGTTGAACTGCATCGCTCGCAAGTTGATCCTCCTCCTCACCAGCCGCAGTCTCAACTTTACGTTTCTTCTGAGCAGGTTCTTCTTCTTCTTCTTTCTCCTCCTCCTGTTGTTCCTCCTCTTCCTGTTCCTCCTCACCACTTCCAGCGTTTCCCTCTTCTTCGTTAGGATCGATAGCTTGTCGACTAGCGAGTTCAGCTTTTGAGACTACTTTCTTGGCGAGCTGCTTCCTTGGAGCTTGGCCACCGGTGGATTTGCGTGCAATCTTCTTGGTGCGAGCCATTGAAGTCTGGAGAGTGATCGAAGTGGGAAGAAGTGGGAAACAAAACGAGACGACGAGGGATGTTCAGCGAGACGTAGAATGTTTTGTGGGTGATAGAGGGAGCAGTATACCTTCCAGATCCTCTTGAGGAGGTTGAAGAAGAGTTGAAGAAGTGAGAGGAGAGAGAAAGAGAAGCGGGAGAAGGGAAAACTGGAGAGTGGACAACTCCGCTCTTTCTCCGCGGCTTTGATCGAGGGTCTTTCTGGTTTGACAATCCTGAATGAGCGTCAGGTAAGAGAGATCGAACCAGGGAGAGAGAGAGCTGCTTGAGAATACTGTAGCGGTCTCGAGGAAAAGTTGAAATGAGATTCGCTTCGCAACTCATGGAATCGATCGAAAGATACTCTCCCTCCTCAGCTACAAGTAATCTCTACGTAGCGTAATACAATACAAGCACTGATCCGTTTACTTCTCCTCCTCTCTACCCTCCGTCTTCTCTTCACTCTTCTCTGAGCTCTCCGCCTCTGGTTTCTCGACCAACACTCCACTGGCACTCGGATCCTCAGGTTGTACGGTTGACGAGCTCGAAGCTGTCGAAGGGACGTTGTAACCTCCCGAACTCGAAGGGTTTGCAAGACTAGCGGCATCGACACCTTTCCTTTGCCATGCTGGTAGCGAAGGCGTTCTTGGTGCACCGCCGAAAGGCGCTGTGATAGAGGTAGCGGAGGAAAGAGATGGCGATGAGGATGAAGGGGAGGAAGGAGTTGGTCGACGAGCGATGAGGAGAGATTTGAGGGATTTCAATTCGGATTGGAGATCGGTGAGGGAGGAAGCTTGTGTAGAGGAATGCTTCTCGAGGAGCTGTGAGGAGATTGCCAGATTAGTGAGTAGGAAGGACACTAGGAGAAGACTCGATCTCGACTCACAGTTGGCAAGCTCTTTGCCATTTCGTCAACCTGTCTCTGCACCCCTCTCGCCCACTCATCTCGTTTCTTCTCCCCTTCCCTCATTTCCTCAACCGCTTTCTTCACGTCATCCAATTCCCTCTCGACCGCTACTTTCTGTTCATCCAACGATTCCGCAACCGCATCTGTCGACGATTGTAAAGTTCTCAAGAGTTCGGCAGCTTCATCGTATTTCGCTTCGAGTGCTTTCTGAGACGCTTCGAGATCGGTCTCTGTGGGAGGTTGGAGTGAAGGTAAGAGGAATTTCTGCAGCATGGGCGAGAGAGGGTGAAAGAGAGGTCAGCAAGAATTTCGCAAGATGTCAAGTGTCAAGACGTCGCCTCTTGTTCCCGGTTGCGTCGCGCTCCTACATACTCCTAACAGACGTCTGTGCACATTCACTTCTTTCCTTGACAGTTTCGATGAATAACACTGATTCCCCCACTCTCGACTCTTCAACCTCCTCTCTCTGCCTTTTCCACGAGAGCCTTGATAGCCTAGATGTGAACTCACCTGAGCCAATTTGACTGCCAACCATCCCACGCCTCCTCCTACGACGCTCATGATGAAATAGTCCCTCCAATCCCTCTCAAATTCTCTCCCTCTGAATCCTCCCATTCCACCTCCTAGTTGCCCTCTCCCTCCACCACCATTGTTGTAAGGCATGAGTGGACCACCGTTCGCTGCCGAGAGAGCTTGTTCGATCTCTTGTTGATTGAGTCCTTTCGATTCTAAGAATGCGATTCTTTGAGCGAGAGCTGAGGAAGCGGTAGAGGGATCTCGTAGGAACGAGATAGCACTTGATAAGAGCGCTGTACGATCTGACATATTTGAAGCGGATAGACGTGGAGTGAAGGGGCAGAGGAAGAGTCGCTGCTCGGTTATTCGAGTGAGAATTTGCCGACAACGACGAAAAACTTTCACAACTACTTTCGCACTCTCTCTCAACCTTGCTCTCTCATTAGACCGTGATGATGCAACGAGAGCTCAATAAATTAAGTAAGGTTCTACTTGAACAAACTTCTCGCCAACCTCAATGCCAATTTATCATCTCTCAATCCTTCCAACACTTTCTCCTTCTTGTCCCTAACCGTTCCGTTCACACTCCCGTTCACTTGTCCTCCATTCGCTGAAGCATTCCTATTCTTCCCATTGATATTTCCATTGATATTCGCACTGTTGCTGTTGCTATTGAGTTTCTTTGATCCATTCATCGTCAGTCCGTTATTCGATGATCCAGGAGGTGGTAGAGGTGGTGCGACAATTCCATCCTTCCCAACTTTCTTGAGATCGACTCCTGCGAAAACTTGATCTTTCCCTCCTCCACCTCCTGTTCCTCCCGTCGAATTCCCTCCTCCTCCTTTCCCACCATTCTTCCCTCCACTCGCTTTGTTACCAGGTGTGGTAACTCCCTTGACATCCCCGAAATCCCATACTAGATCCCCTCGAAGGAATGATTCAACCGCCCCATGTTCGAGAGCAGATTGTTTCAATTCCGACAAGATCCTCTTCGTAGCATCTCCTCCCAACCCTTCATCTCCCTCGAGGTTGATCCCTTCAATCGCCAATTCCTCTTGATCAGGTACTTTCAACCCACAAGCTTGACTAATCACTCCAGCTAAGAATACTTCAAACGCTTCGAGAGGTCGTGCGAGGTATTTCTCAACTTCTGCGTACCCCGACCACATCGGTGCGTCGAGTACCAAGACCTCCCAACAATCTTCGAAGGGTGGTAGATCTTGTTCCTTTTCTGGACAAGTGAGAGTGTCGAACCCTGCACACATATCGGAACCGAACGAATCGGAAGTGACAGAGACGCAGTTGAAAGCGTTGGGGTAAGCGCGCCAGGGAGAGGGAGTAGAGGCGAGCATAGCGACGGAGACGGTCGAGGAATGAGGAAGAGGTGGATCGGGAGGAGGTTTAGAGAGTGCTGCTTTCGTAGGTGCGTGTCGAACTCGATTCGTCCAGAGTAAGTGAGGGGGAGCTACGGCTGGACCGACATAGGAAGTGTTCCGATTCCGAGGTCGTTCGATGATCGTGAAGTGTTGTGCGAGGAGAGCCATGATCGAGGTGAGATAAGGATGAGAGTGTGCCTGTAACACGGAAGGAATTCGATCAGCTGAGCCTACGTCAGATGAGATTGACTTCGACGCTTACAACTTTCAAGAAAGCCCAATTCCTCTCCTCTCGAATCGCCCACACTTCTCTTCCCTTCTCTCCTCCCAATCTCATTCTCCTAGCTTTCCCTTCATCATCCACTTCCTTCCCTTCACACCAGACGATATCAAGTGCTTTCAAGATCTTTTTCGCATCCGACTCGTCCTCCTCGGCCCATAATTCGAAAGGAGGTGGATGAGGTCCATGAGGAATAACCGTCAATCGACGAATCAAGGTCAAGTCGGTAAACCTCATACAACATCGTGTTGCACAACCAGGACAAGCGCACTAATTATTCGAATCGTCGTCAAAAGTCAGCGATTGTTGTTAAAAAAGAAAACAATCGAAAGACTCACGAGATCGTAAAGATGACTCCATTCCCTCGGCGTCATACTCCTCTCAAGCTGATTCTTGTACACCCATCCTCCTAGCACTTGCATTCCGACTCCTTCTTCCCCATCTTCAGTCTCTGTAGCTCCTGATTCCTCCCATGCGATCGCTCGGAACGCATCCATGATCGCTTCTTTCAGTTCTGTTGGCGAGGTTCGTTGAAGTGCGTGATGGAGTCTGGCGAGGGCGGGAAGGGAGACGAGGGCTGGATCTTCGAAGAAACGAAGGACCTGCAAAGTGAAGCACAAATCAGTATACAGATGACAGAGAACTGAGGAGGATCTCCAAACCGTACATGATCGTGTCCGCCTCGATAAGCTTTCACCAATAACTCTTCATCCCTCGAAATCAATCTCCTGAACAAACATTCAACGATCCTAACTCTCTCGACGCTCTTCCTTCCCTCCCGAATAAAGCTCGCATGACTCCCCGTCAAACTCAGCAATTCGAGTAATTCCGTCCTCCTGAGCGTCTCCAATGCGTTCAAAGGATCCGGTTCTTCTGCTTCTGGTGCAAGAGTCGGAGAACCTGGAGGTCTCAAAGGATTGTGAGGAGCCTTCTCGTTATCCGATCGATGGTGGTGAGAGTGATGAGGGTTGTGAGGGTGAGAATGGGAGTGATCGCAAGTCGAATGAGAGTGGTGAGAACAACAGGAACATCCTGAATCACTATCGTTTTCAGCATCGGATCCTTCGTCGGATGATCCAGGTGTACCGTATCCGCCTCCTCCACATCCAGAATAGCCATTGTGAGGACATCCATCCGTGTGAAGTAACCAAAGTGCGTCTTCGGCGTCGCATGCGAGGAAATGAGATCTTCGAATAATGACTGCACAAGACGGTCTCGAGGTCAGCATACGATACGGATTGGAAAGGAGAGAAGTGGGGAAACATACGCTTGAGTACGGCTTCTGCTTTCTCACCCCTCAATCTCACTTCCTCCCAAGCTCCTCTCGCCAAATCCGTCCCATCAGGTCCTTCACCTCTCCCTTCCAACCGATCGACGAGGTCCACTTCACTAGCAGCGAAATGTTCTCGATGATACTCCCAACTCTCGAAGGCCCTTTTCGCTAATTCGATATGTTGTCGAGCGGTTTGTTCCCAAGATTCCAAATCGGCGAATGATCCCGACGTTGTAATCTCTGAAGGTGAAGGTAGAGGTGAAGATCTTGAAAGTCTAGGTAAGGAAGACACGGCATCTGAAAGCGAGAGAGAAGTACCGAAAGAAAATGGATCAGTTTCTCGCTTCTTCAACAAGGGGGAAAGAAGAACTGCAGGCTACTCACTCCAGAAACTAGTTCTAACATTCTTCTCCTCTTCTTCATGAGCAGCACACCACAACCTCGCCACTTTTCCTTTCCAACCTCCTACTACTACTTCATCACAATTTACTTCATACCTATCGACGGCCAAGCAAGTTTTCACTGAACCATCTGGAGGTAAATGAGGTTTCTGTGGTGGGAGTGGTGCGGGTGTACCATCTGATAAGGGAGCTGGAGGAGGTCTTCGATTTTTAGGTTTGTGAGAATGTCGATGATTCGAAGGTTCCATCATCGGAGTACCTGGGAGAGAATGGACTGGTTCTAGAGGGGGTGGTAAGAGGTCGGTAGAAGGTGGGATGGGCGAGAGTGGTCGAAGGGAAGAAGTTCCAGGTCGAGGTAAATTAGAGAGTGCAGCAGAACGACATAACTCGCAATTGCAGCAGCACCAACATAACGGAGGTGGTGCTGGAGCTATATCCACCATCTTTGAGTTGGCTGTTGAATGCGTGAGTCGATCAGAGGTAAGTTCGCTAAAGGGAGAAGTTTTTTGCTGACTTCTGTCGTCTCACTTCATCGGAAAATATCGATCATTCCTACTCAACAATTTGGATTACAGAAAGAAGAGGGTATCTTTGATTGTACGTCGACGAAACTGAAAGAGCGTCGAGGAATCAAGGGGGAAAAGCAAAGTGAAGAAAATACACAAGTTGGAAAAAATGAGAATGAGTAGTAGTGTTACTGGTGATCGAAAGTCGAAAGTAAGTAGAGTTGTATTGGTATTCATATAGCTATTGGTTTCCTGCCGTCCTCTTCACGGCCTTTTGTATCGTTCGCAAAGTTCCCCCTCCTATCTTCCTGCCTCCTCCTGATTACTGCTCCTAGTTGGTAGCCTTCGCCCTACTCCTTGTACTCCTAGCAGGAGTAGCAGAAGCAGTAGCTTCAATAATAGCGTCAGGAGCCAATTTCGAAGTGATATCTTTGGGAGCGAGAGATTTCGTAGGGGTCGATTCATCGATCTTTGCGGCGATACTGGTTGAGCCTGAGTTAGTCGAGGTGGAGGTCGATGCTCGAACTTTGCGAAGATGCTTGCGGCGTTGGACGTGCATGTGCGACATCATGAAAGCGAGAGCTGCAGAAATCAGTCGAGATTGACGAGTCAGTGATATGATTCTTGCCTGTGATCGCCAACGAGAGCGGAATTAAGCGCGCCTGGAGGCCAGAACATGGTTAGACCGATCGTAGCGAAGTAACCCAAAGGTCCGAACTTCTCTCGAGCGTGACTGCAAAAAATTCCGAACAAGCCGGTCAGAGAGCGCTCTTCGGTCCCGATAGTCGAAGGATAGTGGAGCTCACGCAGCGGAGAAGTAGATGAGAGCAGCTTCAGATCCAGCTCCGACAGGGTAGAGAATGTAGAAAGCAGTGTATCTGTGAACCACTCGAGATCGTAAGTCTATGCTTGCGGTGTCGGCTAGAGCCAACAACCGAGAGAGCGACTCACCGGATCCATTCGAGAATCGGTACCTTGACGTTCATCAAGTTGGTAGCGTAATGAAGGTAACGAATAATTTCGGCGAAAGACCAAGCGGTGACCATTGAGACGTAGAAAGGGGTTCGAGGAATCTGAGGCGCAGAACCATCACTTCAGTCAATCGCTGTAGAGCGGAGAACTGGAGAGGAGAAAGTACGACTCACAGTAGGGTAGACGACGCAAACATACCAAACGATCAACAATCTCGAAGCGATTTGAGCTACCGTCGTTCCTAGAGGTGATCGGCTATACTTGGTCTATACGATCAGCTCATCCTCATCACGATAAGAAGGGGGTCGCAGGAGAAGGAGCGAAGGTACGCACACTAGACGAGTTGCCGAGTGAACTGCTTCAAGGATTGCAGCGGTCTGTACCCACTTCACCTTGTCTCCAATGCTGTTCTTACCTCCTTTGGGGATCAGTAAAGAGCTACTTGAGGAAGCAGAGAGGGATAGGGACTGACTGATCGAAAGCGGTACTCGCCCTCTTGATCAAAGTCTCCAAACCACCTTGAACTCCCGCAGCCTCTTTCAAACCAGTGTATCCATCTTGTCCACTCATATGTTTGACTACGAGGCTCAAGACATATCCCCAAGCGAGTGCAGAGGCCAAGTTGTAAGAGATTAAATAAGTTGTTTTGATTGATGAAGATGAGTCTGGTTTGCGACGTGTAGATCCTGCGTGATTCGATAGACCGATTGTGGATGATGAAGGTTTCGAAGGAGACATCTTCTGAGATTTTGAGGTGAGTGGGAAAGAAAGGAAGACGGAGAGAAGCAAGTTTGGAAAATCGAACAACATCGACAACGAAGAAAGGTTGACTCTCGCAACTCTGCTTCAGATACTCGGAGGGAGGGAGAGAGAGATAGGATTGTCACAACACAAAGAGAGAGAGGAAATTCCTATGTATCGAGAGAGAGAGAGAGAGAGACAGAGCACAAAAATGAAGGGGCAACAACGAGAAGCAACAAATGTAGATAGATAGACAGATAGATAGATAGATAGATAGACACGTATAGACAGAGAGGGTAACGATTAGCCCGTATTCGTCGTCATAGAGTAGAAGAGCACGCGTGTATATGTGCTCGTGCGTGAGAGAAAATCGAAGGTAAGGATTAGGAAGCGTGTGAATACATTGATTCGCCGTAGACTGATTGAGCGTCATCGTCGGTGAGCTGCACGCCTGCGGCAGCGAAAAGTTCTCGAATCTAGCGGAGGGGGAAGTCATCAGCGAAAGGACTAAGAAGATGAGTCTAAAATTTGAGACGTACCTCGGAGTGGGCTCGAGTTGTGTGCATTCGGGAAGCGTAGTCGCATTTGACCGAGTCGTCCTCTGTGAATCAAGACATTCTATCAGTCTCGAGAAGATCGACTGCGAGGAAGCGTCTATAACTCACCTTTGTTATAAGTGAAAACAAATTCCCCTCCTAATTGAGCCTGAGGTCCAGGGTATCGTGGCATAGCAATACCGTTCTGATCTCTCGGCAGAGTCGTCAGTATCGAGCGAAGGTGTCTCCAGGAAGACCGCGACTCACCTTGGTCGAATTGACCATATTCTCCCAATTCGAGTTCTTGATGTAACTACCCTTGTCTTCCTCTTTACCCATGTTCAAACTACTCTTGGTCATTCCTAAAGCCTTGTACAGTTTCCTCGATCGATCAACGTAAAGCGGGAAAGGACAATCGAGTCTCTGTCGATAAGTCGGGATTAATCGATAGGAACCAGTCGAAACGAGGACGATATAGATTGGCGGGATGATCGCTCGAGGTTCGTGGTATTCCCCTACAGAGACGGAAGAGGCGGTCGTTGAGAGGTTGTCTGTTGACTCTTGGAATGCGACGAGGGAAAGCATCGTTTCTCTTAATGCTTGAACGTATTGTTGACACAAGTTGCACCAGAAATGTCGCTGTACGATTAACCCGTGTCAGTCTCGCCAGCAAGCACGATTCGGAGAGAGTGAGGAACGTACGAGTCCAACGAAAACGACCGTCCCTCTTTGTTTGATCAGTTCATCCAAAGTGACCGTCACACCCGTTTCTCCTACTAATTCACATTGTCTCGCTTCCAACAGATCCTCATCGCTAGGCATCATGAATCGATCAAACTGTTTCTTCTGTGACTTCTTTCTTCGTCTCTTTGTTTGACCCGGCATCGTTTCGTCGCTGTCTCCCCTTTCTTCGTCTGTCGAATCGTCTGATTCTGATGATCCTGGTCTCGGCAGTCGTAGTCGAGGTAGGAGGTTCGAGATGGTACGAGTGCGAGATCGTGGAGTAGGAGAGGACGGAAGAGGAGGAGCTGGAGAATCGGTGGAAATAGCGGCAGGTGCAGTTGAAGGTCTTCGAGGGATGGGTTTCGATAGAGCTGGAGGTGGTCCTCCTCCTTCATCGGCTGACACTCCCGGTGTCAATGATAACCCTTCCACTCCTGGTCGTTTGAACAATCCCAATCCAGTCTCTCCAACTGCTCTCTTCTGACCCGGTGAACTCGTCGCTTTCAAAGCCAACTCTTGATCCCTCAACACGAAATCCAACACATCAAAATCATCTGCCTCACTATCATCGTAACCTTCTGGTGGTGAACCACAACCACAATCTTCCTCCTCCTCTTCTGCTTCTTCTCGACTTGGTCTCCGTCTAAAAGGAGTTTTCTTTGGAGTAGTTGGGAATGGGCTTGATTTCGAAGTAGAAGGGAAAGTGAGTTGTTTATCTTCCTGTCTTGGAGTGACGGGTAAAGTGGGAGTGAGGGAAGAAGGTGATGTAGAAGCAGGAGATGAATCATGGCTATCGTTCGAGTATTGGTATTCATCGTCTTCGAGAGTTGTTGCAGTTGAAGCTGAACCCGAGGATCCTGGATAACCCATTGGAATTGATTTAGAAGGTGAAGGAGGGACTGCAGTTGGGTCGAATGATAGGCGAGATCCAGGAAGGGGAGGGAGTGGTAATTTCGGAGGTGCGCGAGAAGGGGGAAGAGGACGAGAGGGAGAGGGAGTATCGACACTCATGCTTGCGTTGCAAGGTTTCTTTTGCGTTTGATTTAGGTTGCGCGCGAGATTTCGAGGTAGCAGGACGCAAGTGCAGGAATAGCGGACCTGGAAATTGATCGGCGAGGGAGAGGGAGGGTTGGTGTGGGTCGATTCAAACTCGTGGCTCTGCAGGATTTGATGATATGTTGCTTGTTTGTTGCTATTTATCGTGCGCTATGAGTAGAGGAGAGGGGAGAGGGGGGAGCAGAGGAGAGGGTGTTTCGAAGGGGAAAGGAAAGAAGGAAGGTCGAGAGCAAATTTCCACTCTGTCTCTCCTTCCATCTCGGGAAGTTTAATTCCTTTCATTTAACCCGTTTGCGCACTTACGCTACGTAATCGAGCTTCGCTTCTCTCCTCTCTCTCTTCTGGGAATCGAACGAAAGCTCTATCTCGCGACGAACTTCAAGCCGTTCGTTCTCGTAAGGGAGTCTCCCCATGATACTTCTCACCGTTCATCCAAAGTATGCAATTGATGGGACGATATTGAAATGAGGCTCGAAGAACGTACGAAGTGTTCGAGACCTGCCACATGGCTATTTCGTACTTTGCGAAAATTCTTTCGTCTCATCTCCTGCAAACATCTTCACGAGCTCTGTTGATCCTCTCCTGCGTCCTGCAATCCCCTCCTCCTCCATACCTTCGGCGATACTCCCACCTTGTTCGTTCTGATCGAGTCGGAACCCATTCCTGGATTCTTTCTTTTTGCTTTTCTTGCAAAGTTGCGAGACCAAATTTATCGACCGATCTCCTCTACAGCAAGACTCATAGTAGTCTCGCGCTCTTCAATTGAAAAAGTAGATACGTGTCCACTACTCTTCAGATCTGTCAGACTCGAGAAAGAGAGGAAAGGCTCTTTGAACGAGACTGGAAATCCGCTACCTGCGAACGAACGTCTCCTTGAGCCCTCCCTACTAATAGGCTTTGATGAATCCGTTCATGCGAGCTAAGTTGGAGAGGTTGGAGCGAGAGAAGGGGCCGTTGAACAACAAAGTTTGAGCGAAAAGTGTCGGTGCGCAAAGGTAAATCGCAACATCGAAGTTGTACTTATCGAGACGTACAATTGAGGGTCTTCATGGCTGCGACGATGAGCTCCATACTCGCTGATGTGGAGACGAAGGCGTCCTGTCGAGCGTGTCGTGCTAAACGGACGAACCCCCTTCCTTTCATTGCGGATGCGAAGAATGAGCAGGCTTTCGACTTGCCTTTCCGTTTGACCAGCCAAAGCACTCGCCACTGTCTTCGTGTCTGTTCGAGATCAACTATGTAGCCGACCATTCCACAATTCGCTCGAAGCGTCTGGAAAGCCCAACCTTTCGCAACCACATCTCGCATTGGTTTCGTTCGTCGACGGAGGGTTATGCCGTAATTACCTCTCGTAGCTCACAACGCCGATCAAGTCTACGACACGAAATGGTGAGAGTAGCAAAGGTACAAACGCGTGCACAGAGACGAGTATTGCGATTTTCTAGGTTCTGTACCCGACTCGAGCGCTCACTCAAGCACGGAGTCTCTGCTTCTCGACGGTGAACCGACAGCACAGCATGAACAGATATGAAAATGTGTATAATCCAGTAATAACAGATATGAGAAAAAGTAGTAGTAGTAGAAAATAAAGTTGGTTGAAAGGAGCGCTGAGAACAAAAGCGCTAACTTTGTGCAAAAATTTGAGTACCGAATGAATGAAGACGACAAGATGGAATGTATAGTTGAAGCGATAAAGAGGCGGAGATGATATAGTAGGAGGGAAGCTGAAAGAACGAAAAGAAAGAGATTATGATATGAAAAAGACCGTGAGATGCTTATCTCGCGCCGGACATCATTGGACCTGGAGTAGAACCCATCTCTGATCCTCCTTGTCCATAGAATGGATCAGATTCGTTACCAGGAGCCATCATCCCGGTCGCTTCATCCTCTAATCCTTGTCTCCTTCCTCGAATGATCGCGAATGCCGCTAGTGCAGCGAGGAGTAGTGCACCGAGGACTGAACCGACGACAGCTCCTGCGATACCTCCGGCTGAGAGATTGCTTCCTCCTGAGGCGAGTGAAGCGGGTGAGGAAGCGGTTGGGAAAAGGGAGGACAAGTCGGCAGTTGAGAGGGGAAGGGAAGTTGAGGAGATTGTCGAGG